>Ga0074045_10001151_pt1 | contig 25868 bp, 25 predicted proteins | sample BogForMeECP23OM2_FD_94442 | JGI IMG/M metagenome (GOLD analysis project Ga0074045, IMG submission 94442) | Bog forest soil microbial communities from Calvert Island, British Columbia, Canada - Bog Forest MetaG ECP23OM2 | ecosystem: Environmental > Terrestrial > Soil > Wetlands ... | reverse complement strand
TTCATCTTGTTGACGCTGTCAGTGCTCTGCTCGATCAGGTTGCGCATGGCGCCCATGTTCATGTCGATGGACTGCTGCATGCGCGAGACTTGGTCCTGTAGTGCCTGGACTTGAGTTTGCAGTTGGATGATCTCTTTGCTGACCGCGAATGCCGGGCTCGCCGTCGCCAGAATCAGCACGGCCGCCAGCCAGAAGAAGTTGTTCCGAAGTCGCATAAATCGTGTCCTGTTCCTGGGATTACCCTGATAAAGAGACTACACCAACGGAAGAAAGTCACCCGTTCGAGCGCCATGAATAAAGGGCGACAACCCGATGCCGCCCCGGCCTCCTGCTTACATCCTCGCTACTGCTGATACACGAAATGCCCCCGGCGGTTCTGCTGCCAGCAGGACTCGTTACTCTCCGTGCAGAAGGGCTTTTCCTTGCCGTAACTGATGGTGCGAATACGGTCGGCGGAAATGCCCAACTGAATCAACGCCTGCTTGGTGGAGTTCGCGCGGTTGTCACCTAGCGCCAGATTGTATTCGGTCGAGCCGCGCTCGTCGCAGTGCCCCTCGATGGTGAACTTGATGTTGGGGTGCTGCTTCAGAAAGCGCGCGTCCGCCTGCAACACTCCCTGGTATTGCGACTCGATGTCGTAGCTGTCATAAGCGAAGAACACGTCCTTCATGTTCTGCGCGAATAGCGCTGCGTCACCCTGGTTGGAAGTCTGCTCCGGAGGTGGCGGCGGGGCCTTTACTACGGTCACACGCGCCGTTGCCTCCTGGGTCCCGACGGAGTTCTTTGCCACCAGGTGGTATGTCGTCGACTGGCTGGGTTGCTGGCTGCTGGAGCCGCTGGGATCGACCTTGCCGATCTGATCGATGGTGACCTCCGTAGCGTGCTCGGTAGTCCACGTCAAGGTAGTGGATTGCCCCGGGGAGATCGTGTTGGGATTGGCCGTCAACGTTGCGGTCGGATACAGTTGCGGCGGCGGTGGCGCCGGCGGCGGGGCCGCAGCCTGCTTCTTGCTGCAGGCACCCACGGCCATGACCACGGCCAGTGCGAGAACGACCTTCATCCAGTGACTTGTTGTTGGCTTCAACTCTTCCTCCCTTTACTTGCGAGAGCACCCGCGTCAGTTCACAGTTGGGCCGAAGTGTGCTCCTTCCGGCGCCCTCTCAGACTACTTGAAACTCCAGTTGGGCTGCGTATTTTCGCCGCCCGCCGTGAGTGGCCGGACCTCGCTTCCATCCGCGAGCATGCTGTAGATCTGCACATGACCGCCGCGGCTGGACTGAAACACAATGTGCCGCCCGTCGGGTGACCACGACGGAAAGTCGTTGCGTCCTCCATCGTGCGTCAGTTGTACCCATTGTTTGCTGGCGATGTCCATCACGTAGATATCGCTGGCGCCCGGCTCGCCTGGCCCGTAATGCCGCACCCAGGCAAAGGCCAGGAACTGTCCGTTAGGCGACCATGACGGTGACACAGCATAGCCCTGGTCGGTCACGCGCACGATGTTCGTTCCATCCGATGCCATGGTGTAGATCTGGGGCAGCCCGGTGCGTCCGCTTACCCAGGCAATTTGCGCGCTCGTCTTGGGGTTCCATGTCGGTGAAACATCTGGCGCTTTGCTCTCGGTGAGGCGTCGAGGAGTCCCTCCTGCTGCGCCAACCGAGTAGATTTCCGTGTTTCCGCTGCGCGACGAGGAGAAGGCAAGGCTTTGACCGTCCGAGGACCATGCCGGGGAATAGTTGTCACCGCCGAAATGCGGGAAGGCAACCAACCTTTCGAGCTCGAGCGAATACATCTGAATCTGCCAACCTTCCTTCGTCACGCCGGAAAAGGCAACGCGGGAGCCATCGGGCGACACATGTGGCGAGAGCGCGATCGAGCCAGTGTGAGTGAGCTGTTTCGGGTTCGCGCCGTCATAGTCCATCTGCCAGATTTCTTTCGAGCCGCTGCGATTGCTGACATAGTAAATCTTTGTCTCGGCGATGCCGGCGATACCGCCGCCCAGGCGGAAGATGATCTCGTCGGCGAAGCGGTGTGCGATCACGCGCGCATTGGCGTTACTGGCTTCCTCACTATATTGCTTGCCAAGCACTTGAGGCGACTGCGTATTCTTGGCGTCGTACAGCCAACCCTGGACGTTGATGGAACCGCCCTGAACTCCGACATTGCCAAACGCCAGCATGTTCGCATTGGGCGGGGGGACAGACCAGTCCCCAAGGTGCACGTCCTGCGGAGCGCCGGGGATCGAAAGCGGGTAGAAGCTCTTGGAGACCATGTCGAAGATTCCCGCGAATTGCAGGTCATTCCAAAGAGTCGTGTTAAAGGTCGAGGCCAGGCTCTGGGTCTGGGGATCGCTCGTCACCAGCTTGAAGTCGGGCGCAGCGAGGCGGATCTTCTCTACACCGAGACCAGTGCCGGTGCGAATCCAATCCTGGGCAAGAATGTTAGAGGTGGCAAACAGGAATACTGCGCACAAGATTGCGACGAAACGTTTGGTCATCGGTAATTCCATAAATGCAGGCTAACGGCGATAGTCAAACCAAAACTCCACAGCAACATAGTTGCCGGCGTATTCCGGGGGAAGCGGGCCAAACGTGTCGATGCGCTGCAATGCTCGCATCGCGGATTGATCAAGCGACGGAATACCGCTCGATTGCTCCACTCGAATATTTACCGGCTGGCCGGAGCGGGTCACTTCAAAATAGATGTACACGCGGCGCGCCGCGTCAATACGCGGGTCAATTTCATATTTCAGCCAATTTTCCGAAACCTTGCGCCGCACTCCATCCACGTACCAGCCAAAGCGGCTGCCGAAGTCTCCTGTGCCGCCGGTGAAGCTCAACCCGCCTTTGGTGCTCCCCGCGGTGAAAGACCCATAAGGCCCGCTGACTGGCCCGCCCTGACCGAACGGAATCTTGTTTTCCTCGAGTTTCGCCACTTCCTTTGGCGGCGGTTTCTTCTGTCTGGACTCCCGTTGGCCCTTGTGCTTGGTCTCTCGTTCCGGAATTGCGATTGCTTTGGGCTCTTCCTTCGGAGTCTCCTTCGGTTGCGATTGCGCCAGTCCCTTCGATTCGTTGGCCAGCACGTTTTGCGTCTCAACCGGCGGGGAGGGCAAGGGAATACTGCTGACCAGCGTGGCGCTCATGGCGCCACCCCCTCCGGTCGTTGCTCCCCAACTTTCACCGCGGCCGCTTGGAATGAGATTGCCGAACAAGGCCAATGCAAACAGAACGCTGTGTAGTGCCACCGAGCCGATCACGGGAGCTCGAAGATTACCCTCGGTCGGGAATAGGTCAAGGTCGGCTGCCATTCTTCTCCAGCGGTTGAGTGACGATGCTCACGTTCGTGATGCCGGACTGTTTTACAGCATCCATCACGCTTGCGAATGCGCCAAAGGGAACGTTTTCGTCAGCGCGCACAAATATGGACTGGCCTTCAGGGTCACGAATCTTCTGATGCAATTGCTGGCCGATTTGATTGATGTTGATGGGCTGGTTGTTCAGGAACACACGCTGTTGACGGTCAATGGTGATGACCAGTCGCTCCTCGGTGATTTCCTTCACAGTCTTGGTGTGCGGGATCGCGACCTCGATGCCCGACTGCAAGACCGGCGCAGTCACCATAAAGATAATCAGCAGGACCAGTACTACATCCACCAGCGGGGTGACGTTGATGTCGGACAGCGAGGTCTGCGTTCGCCCCTGCGGGTTGGTGAAGGCCATTACCTCCGCTCCACGCTCTCGACCGTGCGAGAGCTTCCGCTTTGGGCGCGTTCGACTTCGTTCACCAGCTCCAGGCTGAAGTCGTCCATGCGCGCACCGAACTCGCGAATGTAATGGGTGAACATGTTGTAGGCGATGACCGCAGGAATTGCGGCGAAGAGTCCAGCGGCAGTGGTGACCAGCGCCTCGGAGACGCCCGGAGCGACCGCGCGCAGAGTTGCAGCGCCCGCGGTTCCCAACCCGTGAAAGGCGTCGATGATGCCCCACACCGTGCCGAAGAGTCCGATGAACGGCGTGACCGATCCGGTAGTTGCCAGCCAGGGCAGACGGCTTTCAAGGCGAGTTAGTTCTTCCGAGGCGGCGATCTGCGTCGCACGTTGCAAGGCGGTCATGCGGATCGTGTGAGGGGCCTGCTTGCGTAGCTCTGCGTAAGCGCCTTCAAAGACGGCCACCAGTGGGCTGGGCTTGAATTGCTCCGCGACGGCCGCGATGTCCTGGAGGCGCTCCGACTTGCGAAACGCGCGCATGAAGCGATTGCTTTGCACCCGCGCGCGGCGGAAAAGCCCCCACTTGGAGAAAATGATGGCCCACGAAGCAAGACTGAACAGCAGGAGGATGACGAGAACTGTTTTGGCGACGAGGCCGCTGGTTTCGATGAGACTGGAGATTTCACCGCCGATGGCAGCGGCAAGCAACGAAGAGTAAAAAGTCATTTTGAGTGCAATTCAGGCCCTTCCGCTACTTCGCATTATAAGCATTTGACGTTACAACGGCGTTTTCGTAAAGGCATGTTCCCCCAGAGTTAACGCCTTTCTTATTGAGGCTGGCGCGATAGACCGTCATTTTCCGATGAATTGCCATCACGAGCGAAGCGAGGGATCTGCTTTTTACGGTCTTCGGGAACAGCAGATTCCTCACACCCAAAAACGAGGCGCTCCTAATGACAGCTCGCGCGCCTTACGATTCTTCCAAGCCCTCGACGACGGCGTCGTGCAACCGCGGTCGCACCTGCCGAATTGCCTGCGACGCGCGGTTCGGCCAGGTCCGATTGGTGAGCAACGTCACTGAGAGTTGGCGGCCGGGATCAATCCAAAGTGAAGTACCAGTGAAGCCGAGATGTCCAAATGACGCCTGCGAGAAACGCGTGCCTGAGGAAGATTCCGTCAGTGAGGGCGTGTCCCAGCCAAGGGCTCGCGATGTGCCGACCGGCGTTTCTTCGCGGCGGGTGAAAAGCTTGACGGTATCCCGCTTGAACAAGGGAGCTCCGCCGCGCAGCATACATTCGGCAAAGCGAGCTACATCGGTGGCCGATGAGAAAACACCGGCATGTCCCGCGACGCCGCCCATCGCCGATGCGTTCTCGTCGTTCACCTCGCCCTGGATGATTCGCCTTCTGAAGGTGCGGTCGTCTTCCGTGGGTGGAATTTCGGACTTCCACTCCGCAGGTGGGTTGAAGCGCGTGCGCGTCATGCCCAGCGGCGTAAAGATTTCCTGGCGCGCAAAAAGGTCGAGCGCCAAACCGGCCTGGGCTTCCAGCACCTCGCCGAGCAGGATGAATCCGATGTCGCTGTATTCAGCGCATGTGCCGGGCGCCGCGACCAGGTGGGTTGTGAGCGCCGCACGGATCAGCTCGTCTCGAGATTGTGCGAACTGAAATAGCTTCTCGTAGGCCGGCAGTCCGCTGGAATGGGCCAGCAGCATGCGGACGGTGACTGCTTCTCGCGCTGTCTGCTGATGCCGCGGCGCTAGCTTCACAAATTCGCGCAGGAAGCTCGCTAACGGCGCGGCAAGCTCCAAGCGGCGGCGCTCGTAGAGAAGCATCGCCACGGCGGTCGTTGCGATGACCTTTGTCACGGACGCGAGGTCGAAGACGGTCTCAGCTTGAACGGCGTTTGCGCCCTCATCGTACGTGAAGCGGCCAAACCCTTGCGAAGCGACCAGCGATCCGCGATGCGTGACGGCGAGAGCGGCGCCGGGAAATGCGTGTTGCTCAATTCCGTCGCGAAGGATGGCGAAGGCCCGCGCAAACTGCTTTTCCTGATCCGCGAAAGCGAGCGCAGGCGCGACGAGCGGTTGTGATGGCTGATTCAAGGACCTTCACCGATGTGCAGGATGCGAGCGCAACTTATAATAGCTTGCTCCCCAAAATTTGGGCGCTTCGTCGAATTAGAAAGGGTCCATATCCATTGAGTCTTCGTCTCCGCTGGGCAATCGTCGCCCTGCTTCCATTCATCTTTTTGCAGTGCATCGGCGCACCTCTTGCGGCGCAGAGCGCTGCTGCTGCGACTCCCAGCAGTAGTCAGTCTGGATTTGCTCCTCTCGACGCACTGTTGCGAGATGCCGTAGAGAAGGGAAATGCGCCCGGGGCTGTTTTGTTGGTTGGCCACAATGGTGCGGTAGTTTATCGCAAGGCGTATGGCAACCGCGCGCTCGAGCCATCGAAGGAGCCGATGACGCCAGACACCGTCTTCGATACGGCGTCGCTCACCAAGGTGCTGGCCACTACGACGGCGGTGATGCGCATGGTGCAACTCGGGCAGGTGAAGCTGAACGACCCGGTGGCGAAATACATCCCCGACTTCGCACAGAACGGCAAGAGCGATGTGACCGTTCGCCAATTGTTGACGCACTACTCCGGGCTGCGGGCCGACCTCGACATGAAGCCGTCCGTGCGCAGCTCCGACGATGCCTATGCGCGGGCCAATGCTGAGAAGCTGGTGAATCCTCCGGGCGCGGTTTTCTTATACAGCGACATCAACTTCATCGTGCTTGGCGAGCTGGTGCAGCGTGTAGGCGGCATGCCGCTCAATCAGTACGCGCAGACCTACATCTTCGGCCCCCTCGGCATGATCAACACCACCTTCAACCCGCCCGAGACTTGGACGCCGCGCATCGCTCCCACCGAGCACGATGAGCGCACCGGTGCGATGTTGCGCGGTGTGGTCCACGATCCCACAGCGCGAGCCATGGGAGGAGTTGCCGGCCATGCCGGCGTGTTCTCCACTGCTGACGACATTGCGAAGTTTGCTCAGGCGTTGCTGAACGGCGGCGCACCGGTCTTGTCGCCGTGGATCGTCGAGAAGATGACCACGCCGCAACAGCCGCCAAACATGACGAACGTTCGCGGATTGGGATGGGACATTGACTCGCCATTTTCCTCCAACCGCGGCGATTTGCTGCCCGTCGGCTCGTTCGGTCATACCGGCTTTACCGGCACCTCGTTGTGGATCGATCCCACCACCAACACCTACATTATCCTGCTGACCAACGCCGTGCATGTGAAGTATGGGAATGTAATTGCTCTGCGCACCGAAGTGGCGACGGCTGTTGCAGCGGCGCTGCAGCTCACGCCCAGCGATGAGCAGAAGATGCGCGTGTCGCGCATCACCGGCTACAACGAGACTGCGACCGCAAGCCGACGGGTGGTTGTGCGCAATGGACAGGTGCTGAACGGCATTGATGTGCTGGAACAGCGCGACTTCGATGCGCTCAAGATTCCAGGCACGGCGACGCCGCGAGTTGGGCTTATAACGAACCAGACGGGCGTCGACTCGCACGGACGCCGCACGATCGATGTTCTGGCGCACGCTCCGGGAGTGAAACTGGCGGCCATCTTCAGTCCTGAGCACGGAGCGTTTGGAACCGCTGACACAATCAGCATCGGCGATACGAAAGACGGAGCGACGGACGTGACCATTTACAGCGTGTACGGTGACACCGATGCCAAACGCCGTCCCTCGGCGGAGGTTCTGCGCAACCTCGACGTGTTGGTCTATGACCTACAGGATGTGGGTGCGCGTTTCTACACCTACGAAACCACGCTGGGGTATTTCCTGGAAGCCGCGGCCAAAGCCGGCAAACCGATCGTCGTGCTTGACCGTCCGAATCCGCTCAACGGAGCCTATGTTCAAGGGCCGCTATCGGACGCAGGACAGGAGAGCTTCATCAACTACTATTCGGTTCCGGTGCGTCACGGTATGACGATCGGTGAACTGGCCAAGCTGTACAACGCGGAGAAGCACATCAACGCTAATCTCACTGTGGTTCCGATGAAAGGCTGGATGCGCGGCGACTGGTTCGACTCGACAGGACAAGTTTGGGTAAATCCATCGCCAAATCTGCGCGGTCTTGAACAGGCTGCGCTCTATCCCGGAGTGGCGCTACTTGAAGGGACGAATTTGTCCGTTGGCCGCGGCACAGACAAACCGTTTGAGGTGGTCGGCGCTCCGTGGATCGACGGCAAGGAACTCGCCAGCTACCTGAACGGTCGCTACATCGCCGGAGTGCGGTTTGTGCCCACGAACTTCACTCCGACAAGCGGCACTTACGCCCGCCAGCCCTGCAGCGGAATCCACATCATCATCACGGACCGCGAGAGCCTAGATGCTCCAGAGTTAGGGATCGAACTTGCGGCTGCGCTGCACCAGCTTTCACCGCTCGGGTTTGATATACCTCCGGTTGACCGGCTGCTGGTGAACAAATCGGTTTTGTCGGCGATTCAGGCGGGAGAAGATCCGCGGCGCATTGCAGATGATTGGCGTGGCGCAGTCGAGCAGTTCATGCTTGTTCGGGTAAAATATTTGCTCTACTGACCGGCGCGGTTGACTTTGCTATGTTCGATGGTCAGGCTGCGCTCCAGCACCATCTCGACTGAGTCGCCGACGGCAAGTTGAATGTCCGGCCCTCGCGTCAGTAGCACAGTAGCCAGGCCAAGAGCACCGCCGCTGGCCGCTCCAATTGCGGCCCCTTTACCGTCGCCCGCAATCGCTCCGATCCCAGCCCCCGGTATGGCGGTGCCGACGATGGTGCCAACATCCTTTCCCTTATTGCTGTCGCCCTGAATCGTTCCTTCCTTGTCCTTGACGCCCGACGTTCCGGTATCGCCGGGAGTGCCTTGCACCGCGCCAGGCAGCATCAGGGTGTAGCCGTTAGGGAAGATCATGGAGGTGAAGTTCATCTGCAGTTCCGCGCGGCCCTTCACCTTGCCAGGACGCTGCACTCGCCGGATCTCACCCTGAACGAAGGTCCCTGGCGGAATCACGATGTGATCATTCTGCGTAACAGGGAACGACGTCTGCGCATATACCGGGTCGCCAACGTGCGCGTTCTTAGTGGTAATGCCTTGCTTCAGGGTTAGCGGAATCTTCGTGCCCGCGGGTACTGTGATCGACGGAGCGGCATTTTCCGGCGAAGTTGCGGAGGAGGGAAGCGCCGTCGGGCCAACATTGGAGTTGTCGGCCTTGGCCGCAGTGGTGCGGGGCGTGAGTTGGGGCTCGTCCTGCGCGGAGAGCAACGCCGCGCCGAGTGCGATGATAGTTCCCAGCAAGACAACCGTCCGCTTCATCAATCCTCCGGAACGAGCGCGTTCTTCCTCGTATTCTCAAACTCCAGAACGAGGCGAAAGTCGCGCAAGAACCTTATTTCAGCACGTACAGCGCATTCACGTGCGCGGTTACGGTAATCTTCTGCGCTCCAAACTCCTCCGTTGGAGGAGCAGCCGCGGCGGCGCCCGCCAGCGGCGCAGCGTTTCTCGCCATTACCATCGGGCGTATCGGAGTTGGCTCGAAGGTGTCCACCGAAGCATAGGAGAGATCTCCCAGAGTGCGGCCACCAGAGCGGGCCACAGCGCTGGCTTCGTCGTGACAGCGGCGCAGCGCATCTTCCACAGCTTTGATCTTGGCAGCGTCAATGTTATCGAGCTGATAACTGATCGACTGATTGCTGGTCACGTCCATGTTCGCCAGACCCTCCGCAATCGGCCCCACCTTGCTGAAGTCCTTCACCTTGACGCTGATGTCGGTATCCACGCGATAACCCACCAACTTGCGCTTGGGGTTCTTGTAGTCGTAAACGGGCTGCACCGCGAAGCGGCCCACTTGCGCATCCTTCGGGTCAATTCCATTGCCGCGCAGAAGCTGGCGCACCTGTTCGGCGGCTTGGGTTGCGCGCTGATTGGCGTCCTGCAGCTTCTCTTCCTGCGCCGAGATATTGAACTGCACCAGCGCGGTGTCGGGGTCGGACTCAAACTCGCCGCCGGCGCCCACCCAGACGGTGTTGGGCTGGGGCATGACCGCGCGATCCTGGGCGACGAGCGGCGTCGCGACTGTGAGCAAGCCAAGAAAAAAAAGCGGGGCGAAGGATAGCTTTTTCTTATTCATTGAGGTTAAGACGATGCGTCTTCCAGATTGTAAGCCTCAGGCGGGCGCGTCGCATCTTCGTCCTTCGCATCACGCGGTTCGCGTTTTGGCGACAAGCTAAAGTGCCCCTTTGACCCGCTCCCGAGGGCGAGTCCCTGATTGGACAAAAATCGAGAGCGGTCGGATCCTTGCCAGCTAAGTCTTTATTTTGAAATTACTTACCGCTAAGCTGAACGGAATCAACGCCTTGCGATGTATTCATGCTGTAAGTTGTTGATTCTAAGTAGGTGGGGAGGGGCCTCATGATAGAGGTGAGCAGCGGGGACAAGTGCTGTCGGCCTATTAACGCTAGTCCCATTCCCGGAAGTTTCCCGGAATCATACTCGCCATCACTTTCTTTTCCCGCAACCGTTGAGAAAAGCAATCCGCAGCAGTAAGGTGCTCTTAGGTGCCCAAAGGCGCGCCGGTTAGGAGCGGCCAATGCGCAAATGGTATGTGCCACTTACCGTGCTCGGATTAGGCAGTATTGGACTGGTCTTGCTAAGCGAGCGAGCAAGAAGTGCTTTACGCTCCGTCTTCGAGGGCTTCGGCGAGGCTTCCGATCGGCTGGCGGAATGGAATGACAGCCTGGAAGACGAACTCGATGGCATCCAGGCCATGTTGGATGGAATTGCTGAATCGCTGAAACCACATCCAGGCATAGGGCGCTAGAGGCGCCACCCTCTCTAGGTCGCCGCGATTTCGTTGATCTTGCCCGCCATGCGGACATCCCGCTGCGTCACTCCGCCTGAGTCGTGCGAGACAAGCACCAGCAGCACCTTGTTGTAGCTGATATGGATGTCAGGGTGATGGTTGACCGCCTCGGCTGCTTCGGCGATCTGGTTGACGAAATCCATGGCCTCGACGAAGTTGGCAAATTGAAATTCCCGTTCGATGGCGTTGCCGTTTTTCTTCCAACCGGGAAGCTTCGGCAGTGCCTCTTGAATTTCCGCATCGGTCAGGACTGCGCTCATCATTGCCTCCTCGAAAATCCCCGCATGGCGTAGCCATATCGGCCGCTGCCGTCAGTTGCGATATGTCTTCCCGAGACCATATCGTTTGGAGCTTGACTGGGCTTCTATCTCATTGCGTAGCTCGACCCAGATACGCTCCGAGATTGACTGGAAGACTTTAACGATCTCAGGATCGAACTGTTTGCCCGACTGGCGCTCAATCTCGCGCCGGCCGGAAGGGATCGACTGTGCAGCGCGATAAGGCCGGTCGGAAGTCATGGCGTCAAAGGTGTCTGCGACGGCAAATATCCGCGCCCCGAGGGGAATCTGGTCGCCCTTCAGCCCGCGGGGATAGCCGCTGCCATCGAAGCGCTCCTGGTGAGAATAGACGATATCGGCGGCTTCGTGCAGGAAGGGAATCTTGCGCAGCATCTGGTAGCCCAGCAGAGCGTGCCGCTGCATGATCGCCTGTTCCTCGGGGCTGAGCCGCCCCGGCTTCCGCAGAATCGCGTCTGGGATCGCCATTTTGCCTACATCGTGCAGGAAAGCGCCACGCGCGATGACGCGAACGCGGGCCTGCGGAAGGCCCATGGCGCGGGCAATAGCGATGGTGAAACCTGTTACCCGCTTGGAGTGGCCTTCGGTCTCGGCGTCTTTCAGGTCGAGCGCATCCCCCAGCGCCTCCAGCGTAATGTCGTAGGAACGTTCCAGGTCCGACAATGCGTGACGAAGCAACTCGGTGCGGGCCGAAACCAGCGATTCCAATTTCGTCTGGTAAGCCAAGTTCTCCAGCTTGAGACGGCGATTCTCGACCGCCCTTCGCACGCTGGCCAGTAACTGTTCACGTTCGAATGGTTTCAGAAGGTAGTCGTATGCCCCGTTCCGGATGGCAGTCAGGGCAACAGAAATGTCGTGGACAGCAGTGACCATCACCACCGGCAAGTCGGGATGTTTTACCTTGATTTTCGACAGCAATGCCAGACCATCCATGCCGTCCATGATCACGTCAGACACCACAGCGGAGTAACCGCTGTCGGACTCCAGAACCTGTAGGGCCTCATCGCCGGAGCGGAACTGCTGGCAGACAAAACCGGCATTCTCCAGGACCGAGCAGATGATCTCCCGGATCAGGTCCTCGTCGTCCACTATCAAGATGCGTTCTTCGGGCATAATGTGAGTTGCGCAAGCGACGGCTGCCATGAAGCGTGACCCTGCCGTCAGTGTTAAGTCTTAGATGTGGAAATGTGGTAATCGCTGCTATTAGCTCTTACACCACGTCTTCGGCTTCGTCAATCCGCTCTTCCTCCTCGCCTTTCAAGGGACGCAGCAGGGGAAACAGAATCACGTCGCGGATGGAGCGCGAGTCGGTCAGCAACATGGTGAGACGGTCGATGCCCACGCCTTCACCCGCGGTGGGAGGCAATCCGTACGAAAGGGCACGAATATAATCCTCGTCCATCTGGTGCGCCTCTTCGTCACCGCGCGCGCGTTCGCTTAACTGCTGCTCAAAACGACGGCGCTGCTCCTCGGGATCATTCAGCTCGCTGAAGGCGTTGCCGATCTCCAGGCCACCGACGAAGATTTCGAAACGCTCAACCCACTCGGCGTTCTCTTCCGGCTCGCGCTTGTTCTTGGAGAGCGGGGAAATGGCGAGTGGAAAGTCATAGATGAAGGTTGGCTGAATCAGGTACGGCTCGGCGACGAACTCGAATAGGTCCGCGATGGTCTTGCCGTTTGGCGCGGCAGGATCGTACGGAATGTGCGGATTGGCCGCGTTATAGCGATGCACCATCGCCCCAATCTGCTCAGCGCTGGAGAAGTCGCTCATCTGTGGACTGACGCCGGCATTCCCCGGCCAGAACTTGATGATGGCTTCGCGCATCGACAGTCGCTGAAAGTTGCTCCAGTCGATCTCGTGCCCATTGAAGGGCGAGACGGTTGTGCCGTTAACGTCGCGCGCAACCTGCGCCAGCATCTCGGCGGTGAAGTCCATCATGTCGCGGTAGTCGGCGTAGGCCATGTAGAACTCGAGCATGGTGAACTCAGGATTGTGCTGCGTCGAAATGCCTTCGTTGCGGAAGTTGCGATTGATCTCGTACACACGCTCCATGCCGCCGACCACCAGTCGCTTCAGGTAAAGCTCTGGAGCTATGCGCAGGTAGAGGTCGGTGTCGAGCGTGTTGTGGTGCGTGATGAAGGGCTTGGCCACCGCGCCTCCCGCGATGGGATGCATCATCGGCGTCTCTACTTCGATAAATTCATTGCCGTCGAGGAAGCGCCGCAGTGACTGCACGATCTTGGCGCGCTTGATGAATACCTCGCGCACCTCGGGGTTCATCGTCAAGTCAACATAGCGGCGGCGATAGCGCGTCTCCACGTCCTGCAATCCGTGCCACTTTTCCGGCAGTGGAAGCAGGTCTTTTACCAGGAACGTGATTTCCTCCACGTGGATCGTGAGCTCGTTCGTCCGCGTGCGGAAGAGATATCCCTTCACCCCGATGTAGTCACCGATGTCGAGTAGTTTGTAAAGCTGAAAGGCTTTCTCGCCGACGTTATCGAGACGGACGTAGATCTGCAGCCGCTTGCCGCCCTGCTGGAGATGGGCGAAACCCGCCTTGCCTTGCACGCGGATCGACATGATGCGTCCGGCAGCGCTGACACTGACGCGCAATGCTTCCAACTCCGGACCCGTCTTGTCCGAATATTGATCGAGAATTTGCGGGATGCTGTGCGTCGTTTCGTAGCGGTAGGGATAGGCAAATTGTCCCAGCGCCTCGATCTGCTTCAGCTTGTCGCGTCGTAGTTCGTAGATTTTCTGGTCAAGTGCCACAATAGTATCCAGGTCGCCGCTTCTCGCAAGGCGATAGTAGAAGAAATCCGATTATAGATTGTGACAGAGTAAGGGGAAATCGAGGGAAAATAGAGAGGCTTCGCTGGAATTGAACTGTGGGACACTTGAACGTCGCCACATCCCTCCATCATGGTTCACCGATAAGGCATCATAGCCCTTCACTTGCCAAACACACCCTCTTCTTGCAGAGTACTCCGCAGCACAATCATTTCTGGGTCATTGATCATCAGCACAGCGATCGTCACCGTACCAACCTGTGTCAAAGCTCTTAGCTCCGGGCCATCCCACATAAAGTGTTCCATCCAATTGTCCCGCCGAGGATGAAAGAGGCGAACAACGTCGCCACTTTCCGGATCCAGTCCCGCAATGTTTGGTCCCTTGAAGCGATTGCAGTGAATGCAAGCAAGTGCCAGATTGTCAAGCTCGCTGGTGCCACCGTGTTGGCGAGCGATGACGTGATCTGTTTGGGACGGCGCTGGGTGAAATGCCGATGGTAGGTGACAATACTCGCACCGGGCACCGGCTCGCTGCCAAATCTGGCGGGTGAGATCAGAATTCAATGTGTCCGATTATTAAGCCGTGCGTTGCAAAGCATGGCGCGCTTTGGACTGCATGGTAGCAATGAGATTGCCGACATGGATATAGCTATCGAGTTCTGCCTGTTCCGCGCTTGTCAGTTTGCCTTGCCGCGCCAACTCAGACAGCACATTCATGCGGGCGGTGTCCTCATCGTCAAAGCGGATCGATAGGAGATAGTCGGCTGCCCCGCGCGATAGCTTCTCCTGCCCGATCTGAATGAGCCGGGCAAGAATCGCCGCTTCAGTCTTGGGGCTCGCAATTTGAGAACTCATAGCAGTCCCTACAGAATACAACGTCTGGCGGAGAGGGAGGGATTCGAACCCCCGATACCCGTCAAGGTATGGCCGCTTTCGAGGCGGCTCGTTTCAACCACTCACGCACCTCTCCGCGCGATACAACGTGGTCAACTTTTATGATAGCAGACGTGTTCCGCGACACTCGCTCAGCCCCAGTACTCCCTAACGATGCCTATGCGGATGTTTCGGCCTTGCGTTTCTCCCGAAAGAAGGTCTGCACCAGGTCCATGCAGCGGGCTGCCAGCACCCCGGAGCTTACCTCCACTCTGTGATTCAGCTTGGAATGGTTGAGCACTTGCAACATAGAGTGAACGGCGCCTGCTTTTGGGTCTTCCGCGCCGTAGATAAGCCGCCGGATGCGCGCGTGCGTGATGGCTCCGGCACACATTGCACAAGGCTCTACGGTCACATAAAGGTCGCAGTCGAGCAGTCGGTAGTTTTCAACGGTTTGCCCGGCTTCGCGAAGCGCAAGGATTTCAGCGTGCGCCGTGGGATCGCTGGCGCTAATCGGGCGGTTGCATCCACGGCCAACGACACGCCCGTCGGATACCACAACCGCTCCCACGGGCACCTCGCCCAGCGCGAACGCACGCTGTGCCTCACGCAAAGCCTCTTCCATCCAAAGTTCGTCGGAGTGGGACACGGGGGAAGAGTAAAGCAGCAGCTAGCAACTAGCAACTAGCTCTTCGCGGTTCGTTCTCATTCTTCGCTTTGCCGGAGTGTCCAGGTTGGTGCGCTCAGCAGACACGTCCACCCCGCGGCCGGAGCTTGGCGAAGAGTGAATAGCGCTCCTTACTCCTGCCTTAACATAATCCGCTGAACCCTCGTTGCGCGTCCGGTCTCCGCATCGCAGTCAATCAACGTGGCGCACAGGCGAACATCGTTAGTGGCAGGCTCAAAGCGCGACGGCATGTTGGTGAGAAAACGTTGCAGAATCAATTCCTTCTGCACGCCGATTACGCCTTCGTACGGACCGGTCATGCCCACATCCGTTTGCACGGCCGTGCCGCCGCGCAGGACCTGTTCATCCGCCGTGGGAACGTGAGTGTGAGTCCCCAGCACCGCGGTGGCGCGGCCTTCCAGGTACCAGCCGAGCGAAAGTTTTTCCGACGTGGCCTCGGCATGCATGTCTACCAGAATGACCTTAACGGTAATCTGTTTCAGCAACTCGTCAGCTACGCGGAAGGGATCGTCATTGCTTGCCATGAATACGCGACCCTGAAGATTGATGACTGCATAGTCCACCCCGCTGCGCGTGCGTCCCTGATACCATCCGAAGCCGGGCGACCCTGCGGGATAATTTGCGGGCCGCAACAGGCGCCGGGCCAGCGATCTCTCATTACCGTTGGCCGAGTTCATGTACTCGATGATTTCGCGCTTGTCCCAGATATGGTTGCCGGTGGTGATGACGTCAATGCCCAGCTCGAACAGTTCTTCGGCGATCTGCGGCGTGATGCCGAAACCGCCCGCAGCGTTCTCACCGTTGGCGATGGTGAGTTCGACGCCGTGCTGGTCTTGCAATTCCGGCAGACGTTCCTGCACGATCGTGCGCCCTGGCCGCCCAAAAATGTCTCCTACGAAGAGTATGCGCAAATGCTATGTGTCCTTGATGGATGCTGATTTTCGATGGTACCACGCTGCCTGACGATGCCCGGGATCAGCGAGCGAGTTCCGCGCTCCGCAGGAAATCGTAGTTTCCCGACGGACCGATCTCGATTCCACGCACACGGGTGGTGTGAACCAGCACATTGTCGGAGTACCAAAGATTGATGTATGGCAAGTCCTCAGCGAGAACCTGCTGGATCTGATCGTAGATGGCCTTACGCTTTTGCTGGTCAACGGTGGCGCGGCCTTCACGGATCAACTCGTCCACCTTAGGATTGGAGTAGAAGGTGCGGTTGGCCCGCTTGGGAGCGAAGCTATTGGAGCCAAAAATATGCTCGAAAATATCGGGGTCAAGGTTACCGCCAATCCAGCGCAGCGAATGAAACTGATATGCGCCTTTGGTGACGTCGGCGAAGAAGGTCGCGAACTCAAAGCTGCGGATATCGAGCGCAATGCCGACCGCGTGCAGTTGCTGCTGAAGCACGGCTGCCAGCAGACGGGTTGACTCCTCCGTTGAAGTTTTCATCGTAATGTGAAAACGAACGCCGTTTACCGGCCGATAACCCGCGTCGTCAAGTATGGTTCGCGCGCGCTCCGGATCGTGCGGATATTTCACCACGTCGGCGTCATAGGCCCAGTGCTGCGGCGGCAATACGCTGTACGCAGGTTGGGCTTGATCGCGCAACAGATAGTGGATGATCGGCTGCACGTTGATGGCATAGGCAATCGCGCGCCGGACGCGGACATCTCTCAGGACCGGGTCGCGCAAATTCATCGCAAGGTACGCGTAGATCGTTCCCGGCGACTCCATTACGGTGAGCTCACGATCGCGCTGGAGCGTTACGACCGTGTCGGCCGTAAGCGCATTGATGGCCACGTCGGCACTCTGCTTGCGTAACTCCAAGGCGCGTGTGGTTGCGTCCGGAATCACCTTGAAGCGGACGCGGTCCAGCTTGGCGGGCGTGGCCCAGTAGTCGGGGTTGCGTTCGATCACGACCTCTTTGTCCTGCTGCGCACTGACGAAGCGGAATGGCCCCGAGCCGATGGGATGGCGGTTGAAGTCTTCACCGCTGGCGTAGGGTACGATGCCGATTGCGCCGTCCGAGAGGTTCCACAGCAGCGGCGCAAACGGCTCTTTCAAATGGAAGATGACGGTGTAGTCGTCCGGGGCGTCAACGCGTTCAACCGGAGCGTAGGTGCTGGTCTTCGCGCTGCGGAGCTTGCCGCTTATGAGCGAATCGAAAGTCCATTTCACATCGCGAGCAGTTAACGGCTGTCCGTTCTGGAATCGCGCTCCCTGATGCAGATGAAAGATGTAGGTCTGGCGGTCAGGAATCTCCCAACTCTCGGCCAGCCACGGTTTCAGGTCGAAATGCTCATCGCGGCGAACCAGTGAATCGAAGAGCAATTCGTCAATGCGCTCTGATTGCGCGTCAACCCCAACGCGCGGATCGAGATTGGTCGGGCTGCTTTCGATGATCATCACCAGGGTATTGGGATCGGGCTTGCGCGAGCAGGCGCATAGAAAGAGCAATGACACCACGGCGAAGAGGCTAACCACAGAGGCACAGAGACACCGAGGGCAATGAAAGAAGGAGAGCGGCGGCAGCTTGAAGTTATGAGTTCCGACTTCTCTGTGCCTCTGTGTCTCTGTGTTAAATGAAACCCCGATCTTCTCCGTGCCCTCAGTGTGCTCCGTGGTGAAAAGAAATTTACGCATAGCTTACTTTGCCCAGGATCGCTGGTCTCTCTGCGCCGGTCGCTGACGGAACGTTCGACGGAATTCGGCGCCACGTCTGATAGGCGAGCAGCGCGAAAGCCGCGGCTTCCTTCGCATCGGAGGGCAGGCCGAACTCATCGCTGGTGCGCACGCGCATCTTCGCAGGCGCGAGCTCCTCGCGGATCATCCGCATCAGCGTAGCGTTCTCCGTTCCTCCGCCGGAGACCACAAACTCGCGAAAGCGCGCCGGAGGTTCTACCCGAGGCAACACGAACCTGCGAACGGCGATGCCGATGGATCGCGCGGTGAGCGCAGTTGCCGTGGCCACGATGTCATTCTCGTCGGCCCGTCGGCAAAGGCGAAGAAACTCGCGCGCGAACTCGCGGCCAAACTGCTCGCGGCCCGCGGTCTTCGGAGGTTTCTGCCGAAAAAATGGATGCCGCAGCAACGGTTGCAACACGCGCTCGATTGGCTCACCGCGCGCGGCGAGCCGCCCACTGCGATCGTACGGGCGATCGAACAAGCGCTCGGTCACGGCGTCCATCACCATGTTGCCCGGCCCGGTGTCGAATGCAACGACATCTTCCGGAATCGCGCGCGGCGGAATGGCCGTGAGGTTTCCAATGCCTCCAAGGTTCTGCACGATGCGCCCGTAACGACGATGCCGGTACAGCACGTAATCGAGGAAGGGAACCAACGGCGCTCCTTTGCCGCCGTTGGCCATGTCAGAGGGGCGGAAATCCGAGACCACGGGCACACCGAGTTTGGCCGCGGTGATTGCGGCTTCACCCGTCTGCCACGTGCATGCGATGCGGCGGCCCAGAAAGAGCTTGGCCTCGCCCTGGTGGTAGAGCGTCTGCCCGTGACAGCCGACAAGTTCGCACTCCAACCTCGCGCGGCGTTGTGCGGCCCGGACTGCGTCCGCATAAAGTTCGCCGAGGAGGAAGTTCAGCCGCCCAAGCTCGGCTATGCTGGCGGAGTTGGCGTTCATCATCGCGAGAACGGCGCGGCGTACCTCGGCAGGGAAAGGGAACTGGTAATGTGCCAGTAGCTCGAGCCGCGAGCGAAAGCCGCGTCCCTGGATGCGCGTCAGTGCGACGTTGATCCCGTCGGCCGAGGTGCCGCTCATCACGCCGGCGACAATCACGCGGACGCCTCTACGAGTGCCAGTGCATGCGCCCTCACTTCTTCGCTAAAGTCCCACATGTTTCGGCGCAAGCGGTACACGGTCTTTTGCGACGGAGCTGTCGCCATGCGGGACGTCAGCGGCTGTGATTTCTTCGTAGTGGCCAGAACGCGCCTAGCTTTCTCCGAAATGAGGCGGGCAAACTTTTTATCGCTTTCTGCGCACTTGTACACGGACTCGAAGGCCCGCCACACACTCTCTTCTTTTTGGCAGACCAGGAACATGTCAGCGCCGGCACGAAGCGTCTCCACCGCCGCGTCTTCGATGGAAGCGGCTGCCAGAACGCCGCCCATGTCGAGATCGTCGGTGATGATCAGGCCGCGGTAGCCGATCTTCTTGCGCAGGGTATCGCTCATCCATTTCGTCGATAAGGACGCAGGCGTGCGGTCGCCTGTAACTTTGGGATAGGCGGCGTGGTTAACCATGACGAACGGCAGCTCGCGCCGCAGCTCGCGATAAGGAAGCAGGTCTTCGTTCCACAGCCATTTCCAGGGCTTGTCGATGGTCGGCAGCTCATTGTGCGAATCGAGGTTGGCCTCACCCAGTCCGGGGAAATGTTTTCCGGAGCCGAGAATATTTGCATCTCGCAATCCGCGCAGGAACTCACGCGCGTAGACGATTGTTTCCTTTGGGCCGGAGGAAACCGTTCGCGACGTCAGCACGCTCTTCGACGCCTCCAACTGAAGATCGAGTACAGGGGCAAAATCAGTGTTGAATCCAAGCACGCGCACCTCCTCGCCAATGAGGCACCCGTGCTTGCGGAAGAGTTTCTTCGAACCGGACGCAGCTACTTCTTCAACCGATGGCGCAGGGGCAATTACATCGCGTAGGCGATCCACCGTACCGCCTTCCATGTCCACACAAAGGAACATGGGAGCCAATGCAACGTTCTTCACTTCGCGAAGCAGGGAGTGAGTCTGTGTCGCGTCTTCGATGTTGCGGCCGAAGAGGATGACTCCGCTCGGGCACAGCGTCGCCAGCATCAGACGCAGGCGCGACGACAGCGTCGTCCCGTCAAAGCCCATGATGAGCAACTGGCCGACCCGCTGGCGAAGTTCGAGGCTGGATTTGGTTGGCATGAGGAACAGAAGAGTTTAACGCTTATACGCATACTCCGCGCGGTGTCAACGGACGGAGCACCCAGACCATTACTCCATCTGCTTTTTTAGCTCGTGCAGCAGGTTCAGCGCCTCCAGCGGGCTAAGGCGGTTCAGGTCGGTCTCCTTGATCCGGTGCACAATCTTCTGCGAGAGCGGCGTGAAGATGGTCAACTGCATCGGTCCGGCTTCGCGCGCCTCGTCGTGCGCCAGATGGCTGACCGCGCTACGTTCTGCGCTCTCGTGCTCAGCCAGTACCTCCCTCGCGCGGGTGATCACGTCCGTAGGCAGTCCGGCGAGCTTGGCGACTTCGATGCCGTAGCTCTTGTCGGCCGCGCCCTCTTCCACCTTGCGCAGAAAAACGATTCCCCCGCCGCTCTCCTTCACCCCAACGTGGAAGTTCTTCACTCCGCTCAGCCGGTCAGCCAGCTCGGTCAGTTCGTGGTAATGCGTGGCAAAGAGCGTCTTGGCGCGCGTGTTGGCGTGGATATACTCGATGGCCGCCCAGGCGATGGAAAGACCGTCGTAGGTCGCCGTGCCACGCCCCACCTCGTCGAGCAGGATGAGCGAGCGCGGCGTCGCCGTGTTGAGAATGGCCGCCGTCTCGGTCATCTCGACCATGAAGGTCGAGCGGCCACGCGCCAGATTATCGGACGCTCCAATGCGGGTGAAGATGCGGTCCACCAGCCCTAGTCGCGCCGAGCGCGCGGGCACGAACGAGCCCATCTGTGCCATCAGGACAATCAGCGCCGCCTGCCGCAAATAGGTGGACTTGCCACCCATGTTGGGGCCGGTGACGATCAGGATCGAATGCGTCGTGCCGTTGAGGAACAGATCGTTGGGCACGAAGCGGTCCGAGCCGCCAGCGATCTCCATCTGCTCGATCACGGGATGACGGCCCTCGACAATCTCGATGTCGCTGCTGCCATCGAGCGCCGGACGGCAGTAGTTGCGATTCGCCGCCAGCGCGGCAAACGCGGCGAGCACATCAATCTCAGCCAACGCCAACGCGGTCTGCCGTATGCGGCGCGCCTCGGCAGCGATGGCGGAGCGCAACTCGGCAAAGAGCCGTCGCTCGATCTCGACCATCTTCTCCTGCGCGTCCAGGACCTTGGCCTCGTACTCTTTCAGCTCCGGCGTGGTGAAGCGCTCGGCGTTGACCAGCGTTTGTTTGCGATCGTAGTCGGCGGGTGCGAGGTGCAGGTTCGCTTTGGAAATTTCGAGGTAATACCCGAACACGCTGTTGAACTTCACCTTCAACGAACCGATGCCCGTGCGCTGGCGTTCGCGTTGCTCGATCTGCGCGATGTATTGCTTGTTGTTGCGGCTCAGTTTGCGCAGCTCATCAAGCGATGGATCGACACCCGCGCGAATCACGCCGCCGTCGGCCAGCGTGAGCGGTGGCTCGTCTTCCAGCGAGGAAACGATCCGCACTTGCAGGTCGCTGAGCTCGTCGCACTGCGTATGCAGTGTTTGCAATCGTTCGGCAGGGAAGTGGGCGAGGGCCGTCCGCACGGCGGGCAGCTTGGCCAGTGAGCTTGCGAGCGCGAGCAGGTCACGCGGGTTCGCCGTCTCCAGCGTGACGCGACTCAGCAGTCGTTCCAGATCGAGGATGCCTTCCATCGAGCGGCGTAGTTCTTCACGGCCAACGAGGTCTTGCACCATCGCCTCGACCGCGTCGAGCCGGTGTTTGATTTCGGTCGCGTCGACGGAGGGCCGCAGCATCCAGGCGCGCAGCAAGCGCTTGCCCATTGGTGCCACTGTGCAGTCGAGGCAGCGAAACAGAGTTGCGCCTTCCCCTGCGCCAGAGAACAGAGGCTCAATCAGCTCAAGATTACGGACGGTGACTGCGTCCAGCACAAGGCAGTTCTGGCGCTCGTAGAAGCCGATGCGGTCCACGTGATCGAGCGAGCCGCGTTGGGTGGTGCGAATGTAGTGCAGTATGGCGCCCGCTGCTGTGGCTGCAGCCGCGCGGTTGGCCAAACCGAAGCCCTCCAGCGAAAGCACGCCGAAGTGGTTCTCGACCTGGGGGATGGCGTAATCGGGAGAGAACACCCAGTCATCGAGCGGCGTTTCAGCCCAGCTTGCGTTCTCGAGAGACGCAATGCGCGGCGCCGCAGCGGCCACTGGCGCCGATGCACCGGGGCGCGGCTGATCGAACAGCGGCAGCGACGAAGCGAACAGCACTTCACGCGGACGCAGCACTAACAGTTCTTCGCGGACGCGGCGTTCGGCATCCTCACCTTGAAATTCGGTGGCCCGAAATTCGCCGGTCGAAAGATCGAGCGCCGCAAATCCCACGGCATCCCCAGCGCGCGCTACACAGCCCAGAAAGTTGTTTTCCTCCGAGCCAAGGTGCGAATCGATCGCGGTCCCCGGCGTGAGCACTCGCGTGACCTCGCGCTTGACCAGCTTCTTGGCGACCCGCGGGTCCTCCATTTGCTCGCAGATTGCCACCTTGAATCCCTTGCGGATGAGCTTGGCGATGTAGTTTTCGGCCGAGTGGTGGGGCACGCCGCACATTGGCACAGCGATGCCTTTTTCCTTGTTGCGCGAGGTCAGAGTGATTTGCAGCTCGCGCGAAGCGACCACCGCGTCTTCGAAGAAAAGCTCGTAGAAATCGCCCAGCCGGAAGAAGACGAGCGCGTTGGGATGTTCTTTCTTGACCGCGGCGTATTGCCGCATCAGGGGCGTGGACGGCTCGCTCATTAGCAGGAACTGCGCGGATTATAACAGTCGAGAGTGACCACCCTCGCGGCGCGAAAGCTGCAAGGAGTGTTACACTGCGAGGTTTTTCGAGGCAATCATTTTATGGCCAGGATCACTGGTTTCGAATGCAGCAAATGCGGCGAGGAATTAGCGCCCCAAGCAGTGCCGACCATTTGTCCGAAGGACGGAGGCCCGCTCTACGTTCGCTACGACCTTGCCGAGATCCGTCGCAGTACAACGCGCGACTCGGTCAACGCTGGACCCAAGAGCATGTGGCGCTACTCGGCCGTGCTACCCGATGCTGATCCGGTGACACTCGGCGAGGGATTGACTCCCATGCTGCCGAGCCGCAAGTATGCAAATTTGCTGATCAAGGATGACGGGCTCAATCCCACAGGCTCATTCAAAGCCCGCGGCATGAGCGCCGCCATCACCATGTTGCGACATTACGGACTGAAGAAGCTCGCGGCGCCGTCGGCCGGAAACGCCGGAGGGGCACTGGCGGCTTACGCTGCGGCGGCGGGGATGGAGGCCTACGTCTTCATGCCGAAGGATGTGCCCATGGCTAACCGTCTGGAGGTGGAAGCCAGCGGCGCGCACTTGACCCTGGTGGACGGCCTCATCAGCGACTGCGGCCGCATGGTAGCCGAACACAAAGGCAACGAAGGCTGGTTCGATGTTTCGACGCTCAAGGAACCGTTCCGCGTCGAGGGCAAGAAGACGATGGGGTATGAGGTCGCCGAGCAGTTGGGTTGGACCTTGCCAGACGCGATTCTGTATCCCACGGGCGGCGGCGTTGGTCTAATTGGGATGTGGAAGGCGTTTGCTGAGATGGAAGAGCTAGGCTGGATCGACAAAGGGACGCGACCGAGGATGATTGCAGTGCAGTCAGAAGGTTGTGCTCCAATTCCTAAAGCTCTACATGAAGGCAAGGCTGCCTCGGAAATGTGGCCGAACGCACACACGCTGGCCGCGGGTTTGCGGGTTCCGAAAGCTTATGGAGACTTCATCATTCTCGACATCGTTCGCAAAAGCGGCGGCACTGCGATCGCCGTTAGCGATGACGACATCATGGACGGGGTCAAGGAGCTGGCTTCTACCGAAGGCATCTTCGCCTGTCCCGAAGGAGGTGCAGCGCTGGCCGCTTACAAGCATCTCTTGCATAGCGGGTTCCTGAAGACGAGCGATCGGGTCGTGCTCTTCAATACCGGCTCGGGATACAAGTATCTCGATGTATTTGCGAAGTATTGGGGCGTGGTGGCCTTCGCCGGCGAGCTGAAGCTGCCTGCGTCGCGCAACATGGGTGGCATCATCGGGCCGTATTGAGCTGCCGGGGCTGTTGTTAGCGTCTATTAAGGGAACCTTGGCTAGCACCATGCCTCAATCAAGTCGAGCAAATCGCCCGTGCAAAAATCAGTGCATAGATGGCGCCTAAGAAGTCGTCCAGACATGCAGACAGATCCGCATTCTTCCTCGCAGTGGCGGATATTAGGAGAGTATTGATGCGGCCCGCCGACTGCGAGAGGGCAAAAGATAGGTGGGATCAGTGAGGTCGAGCTTCCCTACGTTCTCCTGCATTTCCACTCCCCTTAGCTAAGATATAACGCATGAAGGATTTCCTGCACTGGAAAAATCCTCGCAAGGTAGGTGCTTCGCTCAGGCAAGCGCTGAAACATATCCTTACGCTACGCAAGCCGAGGACTGCACGAACCAAGGAAGAGCGGGAATGGCTCGATGGCAAACCGGTCGGCAGAGAGCTGATCTGATGAAGCGGGGCAAAAACTGGCCGCTTTGCATCGGTTTCACTTCGATCTTGCTATTCGCTTCTGGCGCATTGTCTGTGGAGAGCTGGGCGCAGACCTACCTTGGTCTCGATCGCAACGACTATCCCGGTGACGCCAGCATGGTGGAGCAGCGCAAGACGTTCGCCTTCACCGGATACTGGCTGAACAACCCGCCCGGCGCCAACCGCAATACGTGGGCAGGGAAGCGCAAACCACTTCAGACGATGGGTTACGGATTCCTGCTGCTGTTCAATGGTCGCGAATACAAGGAGCTCAAAGCTTCGGGCGACGCAGCTCGCGTTGGCCGGAACGACGCGACAACCGCAATACAGGCTGCAAGACGGGAGGGCTTTCCGAAGAACTCGATCATCTTTCTCGATCAGGAGCAGGGCGGCCGCATGTTGCCGGAGCAGCGAGCCTACATCCATGCGTGGATCGATGGCGTTGTACGCGGCGGGCACCGCGCGGGCGTCTATTGTTCGGGTATTCCGTTTCGTGAGTCCGGCGCAGTGTCAGTCGTTACCGCAAACGACATCCGCGATCATGCCGGAGGCCGCGAGATCCACTTCTTCATCAGCAACGACCAGTGCGGACCCTCGCCGGGCTGTGTATTCCCCATACCTCCGCCCAAGCCTTCGGAGAGCGGGGTGCCATTCGCGGAGGCGTGGCAGTTTGCCCAGTCACCGCAGAGGCCCGAGATGACCGCGGCTTGCCGTCAAACCTACGCGCAGGAGGGCAACTGCTACCCGCCGGGCGTCTCGCCAACTTCGAGTCTGCACATTGACGTGGACACCGCGACGTCGGCCGACCCCTCGCAGGCGCGATGACAGCGAGTTAGACTATAGCGCGCTCCGCAGAACCTTGTTCTGCGCATCGACCAGAACTGCAGTCGCGTGGATCGGCGAATCGGTCAGCTCGAAGCCCATGATAATGACCTGCTCGCCCTTCTTGATAAGGTGCGCGGCAGCGCCATTGATACAGATCACGCCTGAGCCAGGCTCGCCCGCGATAACGTAAGTTTCGAGCCGTGCTCCGGAAGTGTTGCTCACCACCAGCACTTTCTCGCCGGGTAGCAGTCCAACTCGATCAATCAACTCCCGGTCAATTGTGATACTTCCTTCGTAACTAAGGTCCGCTTCGGTGACGGTCGCCTTGTGGATCTTCGACCGTAACATCCATCTCATTTCCGTCGT
>Ga0074045_10001150_pt1 | contig 25872 bp, 15 predicted proteins | sample BogForMeECP23OM2_FD_94442 | JGI IMG/M metagenome (GOLD analysis project Ga0074045, IMG submission 94442) | Bog forest soil microbial communities from Calvert Island, British Columbia, Canada - Bog Forest MetaG ECP23OM2 | ecosystem: Environmental > Terrestrial > Soil > Wetlands ... | reverse complement strand
CTTGATCTCGGTAGTGATTGCCGAATCCTTGACAAAGGCCGTCGCCGACGAACTATCCGAGTCGGCAGCGTAACCTGCGATCGGTAGCATCATCGCGCCGGCCACCAGGCAACCTGCAACAAGCTTCATATTCATCGTCCTATCCTTTTCGGTTAACAGTTTAATGAGCTAATCCAGTGGTCAGCATGCGTGAAGAGCGCAACGTAGTCTGTGCGGCAAAGCACTTAAAGCATCTCAATCGGCCTACCTACAGTCCGTGGGAAGGTGAACAGACCGGCAACCGGGTCTGCATCAGCACCTTCCATCGCACTGGAGCTTGCGCGAAACTCGCGTCGAGTTTCGCTCATGGCATCCAACAGCAACCTGGGGTCGAATGGCGGTGCGTTACCGTACGGACAGCGCAGGGAATCTGGCATCAATCTACAGTCTGCGTGACCCCGCCGACGTGTTTCCCGGCGGGCGCGGTTTCGCGGGGCTTAGGGCAGAGATGCGATCCCACGTGGTTGCCAAAGCGGACGCGGGATTGGGCGGTGAAAGTCGCTGGAATCGCGTTACTTTGTAAATCTTACCAATTCGGATATGGATCGTCGCGCAATTGTCGCGGCCAAGAACCTAACGCGGTAACCTACAGTCCAACTTGCGCAGGCTTGCACAGCGGCGCGTGGCGCGCTTGCCGTTGTTGGAATGAACGGAACGATGGGGATAATGGAAAGCTCGGACGCCTTCGTCTTCTTCGGCGCAACAGGAGATTTGGCCTACAAGCAGATCTTTCCGGCGCTGCAGGCGTTGATCCGCGACGGCCAACTCGACATGCCGATCATCGGCATGGCACGAGCCGACTGGACACTGGACAGGCTGCGCGATCGCGCGCGCGAAAGCGTCGAGCAAAATGGCGGCCTCGATGCCGGCGCCTTTGCGAAACTCTCCGCGCGACTTCAATACGTCGAAGGAGAATACCAGGAGCCCGCTACCTATGAACGCCTGCGGAAAGCGTTGGGAGCGGCGGCGAGGCCGTTGCACTATCTCGCCATTCCACCAAGCATGTTCGCCCCGGTCGTGCAGGGCCTGGCCGCGGCACATTGTGCCAAGGATGCGCGGGTCATCGTTGAAAAGCCATTCGGCCGCGACCTCGCGTCAGCGCAGGCGCTCAACCATACGCTGCACGAGGTGTTTCCCGAGTCCGCAGTGTTCCGTATCGACCACTATCTTGGCAAGGAGGCGGTGCAGAACCTGCTTTATTTCCGCTTTGCCAATTCTTTCCTCGAGCCCGTCTGGAACCGCAATTTCGTCGATAGTGTGCAGATCACCATGGCTGAATCGTTTGGCGTGGAGGGTCGAGGCAACTTCTATGAAGAGGTCGGCGCGATCCGCGACGTGGTGCAAAACCATTTGCTGCAAGTGATTGCGCTGCTGGCGATGGATGCGCCGGTCGGTCACGATCCGGAGGCAATGCGCGCGGAGAAGCTGCGCCTGTTTCGCGCAATGCGGCCGCTTGATCCGAGGCGCGTCGTCCGTGGCCAGTTTCGCGGCTACCGCGACGAGCCAGGCGTAGCCGCGAATTCGCAGGTCGAAACCTTCGCCGCGCTATGCCTGTATATCGACACTTGGCGCTGGGCGGGTGTGCCATTTTATATCCGCGCCGGCAAGTGTCTGCCGGTCACGACCACCGAGGTTTTCGTCGACCTGAAGGCGCCGCCGGTTGCGATCTTTGATGAGATCGAGCCGGCACAATCGAACTACTTTCGCTTCCGACTGAGCCCCGAGGTCGTGATTTCGGCAGGGGCGCGGGTCAAGCGGCCCGGCGAGGAAATGGTCGGCGACGCCGTGGAACTCGTTGCCCGCCATTCTCTCGCCGGTGAGAAGGCCCCATATGAACGGCTACTGGGTGATGCGCTACGAGGTGACGCGTCGCTATTCACCCGCGACGATGTTGTCGAGGCGGCGTGGCGCGTGGTCGATCAAATATTGCATAGCGCTGTTCCTGTCGACCTGTACGAGCCGGGCACCTGGGGCCCTGCAGCAGCACGTGCGGTCGTCGCCGACGACGAAGGCTGGCACGATCCGAAGCCCGAGGAGACGCCTCAGTGCTGAGCCCCGGCGAGGTTGTGTTCCTGCTCGATGTCGACAATACGCTGCTCGACAACGATCGCTTCGGCGCCGATCTCGGCGCACGTCTGGAACAATCATTCGGCGAGGATCAACGCGATCGGTATTGGGCCTTGTTCGCCGCTTTGCGCGAGGAAGTCTCCTATGCGGACTATATTGGCGCACTGCAGAGATTTCGTGTCGGGCTCGACGATAACCCGGATTTGCTGCAGCTGTCTTCATACATGCTCGAGTATCCGTTTGCGAATCGCCTGTATCCGCACGCGCTCGAGGCGATCGCGCACGTCGGCACCTTGGGGCAGGCCGTCGTTCTGACTGACGGAGACGTCGTGTTCCAACCGCGCAAGATTCAGCGCTCAGGTATTTGGGATGCAGTCCAGGGGCGGGTGCTTGTCTGCGTGCACAAAGAGCACGCAATCGACGCAATGCAGCGACGGTACCCGGCACGACACTATGTGATGGTCGACGACAAAATGCAGCTGCTGACACAGATGAAACACGCACTTGGCCGCAACCTGACGACGGTATTTGTTCATCAGGGCCATTACGCGGCTCAGTCGACCCGCGCGCCAACCGAGCCGCTCCCCGATCTGGAGATCGAGCGTATCGGCGATTTGCTCGATCACGATCTATCGGATTTTCTCGCCGCATCGTCCATCCGCTGCACTGAAACGTACCGGGATTCAACATGAACAGGGCACAAGAACTGCATGACCTCGGCCAGAGCCTTTGGCTGGACAATATTACGCGCGAGATTCTCGACAATGGCACGCTGCGCCGCTACATCAACGAGTTTGCGGTCACCGGCCTGACCTCGAACCCGACCATTTTCGACGAGGCAATCGGCACCACCAATGCCTACGACGATGCGATCCGCGGCAAGGCGAGCACGGGCAAGTCGGGCGAAGCCCTGTTCATGGAACTGGCACTCGAAGATCTGCGTCGGGCCGCCGATCTGTTCCGTCCCATCTTCGACGCCACCGATGGCGTGGACGGCTGGGTATCAATGGAGGTATCGCCCCTACTCGCGAGAGACACCTCGGGGAGCATCGAAGCAGCCGCGGACATCTGTCGCCGGGCCCAGCGGCCCAATCTGTATGTCAAAATCCCAGGCACGCTGGAGGGCGTTCCAGCGATCGAGGAATCGATCTTCAACGGAGTGCCGGTCAATGTGACCTTGCTGTTCTCCCGCGATCAGTATGCCGCCGCTGCCGAAGCCTACCTGCGCGGCATCGAGCGGCGCATTGCCGCCGGGCGCGAGCCACGGGTCGCGTCGGTAGCCTCGCTATTCGTGAGCCGATGGGATAAGGCAGTCGCTGACAAGACACCCCCCGAGTTGCACAACCGACTCGGCATTGCGATCGGCGGTCGCACTTACCGCGCATATCGCGAGTTGCTCGCGTCCCCGCGCTGGCGCGCGCTTTCGGCTACCGGCGCGCTGCCGCAACGCCTGCTCTGGGCGAGCACCGGGACCAAGGATCCCAAGGCGCCGGACACCTTGTACGTCGAGTCGCTCGCGGCGCCGGACACCGTCAACACCATGCCCGCAAAAACGCTGCGCGCCTTTGCGGAGCACGGCAAGCTCCATGGCATCATGTCCGACGACGGTGGAGATGCTGAAGCGGTGCTGGCGCGTTTCGCCGAGGCCGGGATCGATATCGACGCGCTTGCCATCGAGCTGCAGCGCGACGGCGCCGGGGCATTCGTCAAGTCCTGGCAGGATCTGTTGATGCGCATCGCGGACAAGAGCAACGTCCTCGCTCATGCCCGCTAGCGCGATGGCTGGTGCCTGACATGCGGGATTTCGCTTTGCCCAAGTCGCCACCGTTGTCGGAGCGCCCGCAATGGCGAGCGCTCATGGAGCATCGGGGGCAAATCGAGCGCCAGCACCTGCGCGACCTGTTCGCCTCCGATCCGTCCCGTGGTACGCGGCTTGTCGCGGAAGGGGCCGGTCTCTATCTGGACTATTCCAAGAACCGGGTCACCGACGAGACGCTCCGCTTGCTGCAGATGCTTGCCGACTCCTGCGCCCTACGCGAACACATCGACTCGATGTTCCGCGGCGACAAAATCAACGTGACCGAACGGCGCCCAGTCCTGCACGTCGCCCTGCGCGCTCCGCCGAACGAGCGCATCAACGTCGACGGTGTAAACGTCGTGCCGAGCGTGCATGAAGTACTCGACCGCATGGGTATCCTTGCGGAGCGCGTGCGTTGTGGCGAATGGACCGGTCACAGCGGCATGCGCATTCGGAATGTCATCAACATCGGCATTGGCGGCTCCGACCTGGGACCGGTGATGGCGTACGAGGCGCTGCGAAATTACAGCCAGCGAAGCATGACGTTTCGTTTCGTCTCCAACGTGGACGGCACCGATTTTTTCGAAGCGGTGCGGGACCTCGATCCTCGCGAGACGCTCTTCATCATCTGCTCCAAGACGTTCACGACGCAGGAGACGCTGACTAACGCGCACGCCGCGCGGGCCTGGTGCCTGCGCGCACTCCACGACGATAAAGCCGTCGCTCGGCACTTCGTCGCGGCCTCGACCAACACTGAGGCCGTCTCCGAGTTCGGCATCGATCCCAACAATATGTTCGGATTCTGGGAATGGGTTGGCGGTCGCTATTCCATGGATTCGGCGATCGGACTTTCGACCATGATTGCGATCGGCTCGGACAATTTTCGCTCCATGCTGGCGGGATTTCATGCGATGGACGAACATTTCCACAATGCGCCATTTGAGCGCAACGTGCCGGTGCTGCACGGGTTGCTGGCGATCTGGAACTGCAATTTCCTCGACGCGCCGACCGTCGCCGTGCTGCCCTACGAGCAATATCTCAAGCGCTTCCCGGCCTATCTCCAGCAACTCACGATGGAGAGCAATGGCAAGCATGTCACACTTGCAGGCGACCGCGTGGATTATCAGACCGGACCGATTTACTGGGGCGAGCCTGGCACCAATGGCCAGCATTCGTTCTACCAGTTGATGCACCAGGGCACGCGGCTCATACCCTGCGATTTCATCGGCTTCTGCCAGGCGTTGAATCCGCTGGGAAACCAGCACGACCTTCTTATCGCCAATTTGCTGGCGCAGAGCGAGGCACTGGCATTCGGAAAAACAGCCAGTGAGGTAAAGGCCGACGGAACAGCGGACGACCTGGTGCCGCATCGCACTTTTGAAGGCAACCGTCCCAGCAATACCATCCTTGCCGATCGCCTTACGCCGCGCACGCTCGGTGCGTTGGTCGCGCTCTATGAGCATAGCGTGTTCGTGCAAGGCACGATCTGGGACATCGACTCCTTCGATCAATGGGGCGTCGAGCTCGGCAAGGCATTGGCCATGCGTACCAAAGCGGAAATCGCCAGCCCAAGCGAGCCCGTGCTCGCGCACGACAGCTCGACGAACGCGCTAATCCGCCGCTATCGCGACTTACGCGAATGATCTAATGGGCGCGAATATCAGTCCGCTCGCCGGACAGCCCGCGCGGGCGACGCAACTGGTCGACGTCGCGAAACTGGTCGCGGCATACTTCAGTCTACGGCCCGATCCGGCGGTACCGGCGCAGCGCGTGGCTTTCGGCACGTCCGGACATCGCGGGACGTCTTTGGATGGAAGCTTTAACGAGGCACATGTAGTCGCCATCACTCAGGCAATCTGTGTTTATCGCAGGAAGCAGGCGATCGAGGGGCCCTTGTTCATCGGCATCGACACGCACGCCCTGTCGGCGCCCGCTTTCGAGACCGCGCTTGGGGTCCTGTCGGCCAACGGCGTTGAAACGTTGATCGCGACGGACGGTGAATTTACGCCGACCCCGGCCGTCTCGCATGCCATCCTTGCTTACAACTGCGGCCGAGAAACAGGGCTGGCTGACGGCATCGTCATGACGCCTTCGCACAATCCGCCCGACAACGGCGGCTTCAAGTACAACGCCACGAATGGCGGCCCTGCCGACGTCGATGCCACCGGCTGGATCCAATCCAGGGCGAACAAGTTGCTCGAAGGCGGGTTGAAGGATGTGCGGCGCATTTCCTTCGACCGGGCTCGACGCGCCGCAACGACGCGCGAGTTCGATTTTCTCGATGCCTATGTGGGGGATCTCGGCGGTGCGATCGATTTTGATGTCATCCGTGGCGCCGGCATCCACATGGGCGTGGATCCGCTGGGGGGTGCCGGGGTCCATTACTGGGCCAGGATCGCGCAGCAGTATCGCCTCGACCTGACGGTGGTGAGCGAGGAGGTCGATCCGACGTTCGGCTTCATGACGCTGGACTGGGATGGTCGCATTCGCATGGATCCGTCGTCGGCCTACGCGATGCGGCGCCTGATCGGCCTCAAACATCTTTACGACATCGCGTTCGCCTGCGACACCGATCACGATCGGCACGGCATCGTGACACCCGGCGCAGGCTTGATGCCCGCGAATCATTATCTGGCCGTTGCGATCGACTATCTCTTTCGCAACCGCGGTGACTGGAATCGTAACGCAGCAGTGGGCAAGACCGTCGTGAGTAGCACGATGATCGACCGCGTGACGGCCAGGCTGGGTCGCCAACTCTACGAGGTACCGGTTGGCTTCAAGTGGTTTGTCGACGGATTGCTCGTCGGCTCGCTGGGTTTTGGGGGCGAGGAAAGCGCCGGTGCGTCCTTCCTGCGGATCAACGGGAAGGTATGGACAACTGACAAGGATGGCATCGTGCCCGCACTGCTCTCGGCGGAAATGACCGCGCGTAGCGGCCGCGATCCCTCCGAGCTGTATGCCGCCCTGAGCCCGGACCTCGGGGCGCCGGTCGCCGACCGTGTCGAGGCGCCGGCGAACGCCGAACAGAAACAAAAGCTGGCGACACTCTCACCAAGACAGATCAAGCTCACTGAGCTGGCAGGCGAATCGATCGACAGCGTGATCGACCGAGCGCCCGGCAATGATGCGCCGATCGGCGGCGTTAAAGTGATCGCCCCGAACGGCTGGTTTGCGGCGCGCCCGTCGGGCACCGAGGATATCTACAAGATATACGCTGAGAGTTTCCGTGGCACGGAACATTTGCGCCTACTGCTCCATGAAGCGCAGGTGATCGTCGACCGGGCGCTGCAGGAGCATTGACGCGGTTCTGGTTTATCGACCTGGGGCCGGCTCGTTTAGCACATACACCGAGGAACATCGATGTCGGATCAACTCGACCGGCTTTGCATCAATACCATGCGCTTTCTTTCGGTCGACGCCGTGCAGAAAGCGAAGAGTGGCCATCCGGGCATGCCAATGGGCGCCGCGCCCATGGCGTACGTGTTGTGGACGCGCCTACTCAAGCACAATCCCCGCAACCCGGACTGGTTCAATCGCGATCGTTTCGTGCTTTCTGCCGGGCACGGTTCGATGTTGCTCTATAGCCTCCTCTACCTCACCGGCTATGGCCTTTCGCTTGACGATATCAAGCAGTTTCGCCAGTTCGGCAGCAAGACGCCGGGGCATCCGGAACGCGGACACACGCCGGGTGTGGAGACCACCACGGGCCCGCTCGGGCAGGGGTTCGCCAACGCCGTAGGCATGGCGATCGCCGAGGCGCAAATGGCAGCACGCTACAACCGGCCAGGATTCGACGTGATCGATCACGCAACTTACGCGATCGTCAGCGACGGCGACCTGATGGAGGGTGTCGCCTCGGAGGCGGCGTCGTTGGCCGGCCATTTGCGCCTCGGGAAACTGACCTGTCTCTATGACAACAACCACGTCACGTTGGCCGCTGGAACCGACATGACATTCTCGGAGGATCGTGCACGTCGCTTCGAGGCTTATGGCTGGCACACGGTCCTTGTACCGGATGGCAATGACCTAGCGGCCATCGACGCCGCATTGCGTGCGGCACGTGTAGAGAACGGACGCCCATCGCTGATTCTGGTGCGCACCCATATCGGTTACGGTTCGCCGAACAAGCAAGACCGTTTTGAGGCGCATGGGGCCCCGCTTGGGATCGATGAAGTGCAGCTGACGAAGCAAAACCTCGACTGGCCGGCCGAGCCGCCGTTTCTGGTTCCCGACGCAGTGCTATCGCATTTCCGCGACGCGGTGGCACGCGGCGCACGTGATGAAGCGGTAAGCACCGAGCGCATGGCGGCATACGAACGGGCGTTCCCTGATCTTGCCGAGGCATTGAAGCGAACGCTGGGCGGGGAGCTACCACCCGGCTGGGATGCGGACGTACCGGTGTTTCCCGCCGATCCCAAGGGGATCGCGACGCGGGTAGCTTCGAGCAAGGTGATGAACGCCATTGCGCCACGCTTTCCAGCATTGACGGGTGGCTCGGCGGATCTGGACCCCTCGACCCATACCGCGCTCAAGGGATTGGGCGACTTCAATCCGCCGGCAGGGAACGACATCGACACCCAGGGATCCGACGGCGGCGGCTGGGGCTACGGCGGGCGCAACCTTCACTTTGGCGTGCGCGAGCATGCGATGGGTGCCATCGTCAACGGCCTTGCTGCGCACGGCGGAACCGTGCCGTACGGCTCGACCTTTCTCATCTTCTCCGACTATATGCGCCCCCCGCTCCGGCTGGCTGCGCTGATGGGCCTGCATGTGATCCACGTATTCACTCACGACAGCATTGCTCTCGGAGAGGACGGTCCCACGCACCAACCGGTCGAGCAGCTCGCCGCGTTGCGTGCGATCCCCAATCTGACTGTCATCCGTCCCGCCGACGCCAACGAAACCGCGGTCGCGTGGCGAGTCGCGATCGAGACGCGCGATCGTCCGGTGGTAATTGTGCTAAGCCGGCAGGAGGTCCCCACGCTCGACCGCAGCCGCTACACGACCGCAGACGCTTTGCGTCAGGGCGCCTATGTTCTGTCCGATGCGACCGACGCCAAGCCCGCGGTGATCCTGATCGCCAGCGGCTCGGAAGTTGGCCTGATCGTGGCCGCCGCCGAGCGCCTGCAAGCGCGGGGAATCCCCGTGCGCTGCGTGTCGATGCCGAGCTGGGAGTTGTTCGACGCATTGCCGTCGCCCCAGCGCGATGCCGTGTTGCTTCCGTCAGTAGGTGCGCGCCTGGCGGTCGAGGCGGGCGTGGCGCAGGGTTGGCACCGGTACGTCGGCGCTAACGGCGACGTGATGAGCGTGGAGCGATTCGGCGCGTCCGCACCGGCAGAGGTTTTACTGCGCGAATACGGTTTCACGGTTGACAACGTCTGCGCGCGTGCCGAGGCGCTGCTGGGCTAGCCCTTTCCGAGGCAGCACCTGTTCTTTCGGTGACAACGCGGTGGCGAGCCAGCGCATCGACTTGTGTTGTCGGGACCCGAGGTTTGCATCCGGATGAGCGGCCCGTTGTCGACAGGCGCCTCATTCGCGCTCCCACGAGTCATCCGAGACCAATTCGCACGCTGTGGATCTGACCGTCGTCGACCAGGGGAATCCGCGCGACCCTCGTTGCAATCTCCACCCCGTCTAGTACCACACTGACGACGCCGCAATTCACGTGATGCGGATTAGCCACCGCAATTTCGTAGCGCGTGATCCTGTTCCGTGCGCCGCGGTATTGGAAGACGATCTCGTAGCCGGGCCACGCTTTGGGCAAACAGGGATTGATTGCAAGCGTGTCGCCGTGGACCCGGAATCCGAGAATGGCTTCTAATCCGGCACGATAGAGCCAACCCGCAGAGCCGGTGTACCAAGTCCACCCCCCGCGACCGACGTGCGGCGCCACGGAATACACGTCCGCACAGGCCGCGTACGGCTCGACCATATACCGCGCGACGGCGTCCGGCGTGCTGCCGTGGTGGACTGGATTGAGAATGCTGAACAGACCCGCGGCCTCATCGCCCTGGCCTAGCACCGCGAACGCGAAGATCGACCACGTCGCGCCATGCGTATATTGGCCGCCGTTCTCACGGATACCTGGTGGATAGCCTCTGATGTAGCCCGGGTCGTGTGACGAGCAATCGAACGGCGGCGTTAACAACGGCGCGATTTTTTCATCGTCACGGATCAAGTGCCTTTCAACCGCTTGCATAGCCGACGCAGCATGGTTCGAATTCGCAGCTCCGCAGATCACACTCCAGGATTGCGCGATCGCATCGATCTTGCATTCACTGTTTTCGCTGGAGCCCAACGGAGTGCCGTCGTCATAAAAGCCGCGTCGATACCACCGACCGTCCCAGCCAGCGCTCTCGAGCGCCGCGGCGATGGCCGCCGCACACGTTCTCCAGCGCGTCACGCGCGCACCTTCATTGCGTGCCTGCGCATAAGGCGCGAATGCAGCGATAGCGGCGATGAGAAACCAACCGAGCCAGATACTTTCGCCGCGGCCCTTTTCACCAACGCGGTTCATGCCATCGTTCCAGTCACCGGTCCCGATGAGCGGCAGGCCATGCGCGCCCAGTGAGAGACTTATATCGATCGCGCGGGCGCAGTGCTCGTACAAACTGTACTTTCCGAGTGTGCCTACCGGCTTGAAAAATGCATCTGACTGGCCCTCCTTAAGCGAATCGCCTTCGAGGAAAGGAAGCGTTTCGTCGAGCACTGCCGCGTCTGCAGTCACGTCGATATAGTGTGCAGCGACGTATGGCAGCCAGATCCTGTCGTCGGTCATCCGTGTCCGGATGCCCTGTCCGGACGGTGGCAACCACCAATGCTGGACATCGCCTTCGGGGAATTGTCGTGCCGCGGCCCGCAAAAGGTGCTCGCGCGCGACCTCGGGTTTGGCCACGCACAGTGCCATCACGTCCTGCAACTGGTCGCGGAAACCGTAGGCGCCACTGGCTTGATAGTAGGCCGTTCGCGCCCATACCCGGCACGCAAGCGTCTGATACAACAGCCAGTCGTTGAGCAGGACGTCCATCGCGCGATCAGGCGTGCGCACCTGTACGGTGTCGAGGACCTCGTCCCACAGCGCGCGCGCTTCGCGCATCACCGCATCGATGTCGATTGCACGGTATTTCTGGACCAGAGCCTGTGCCTGGACGGACGACTCCGCATCACCCATCACAAAAACGACATCGATCCGTTCAGCGGGCCCCAACTCCACCCGCGTTTGCAGCGCAGCGCAAGGGTCCATGCCGGCGCCGACTCGGTCCGACAGAGGCGCAGAATGAGCCAGTGCGGCAGGCTTATCGACCGCGCCGTGACTTCCCAGAAACTCGGTGCGGTCGGCAGTCAATGAATTCTGCGCCCCGCCGAGATCGACAAATGCGACTCGCTCGCCGAATTCGGCCCGCCAAGGATTACGTGCGAATAGGGCACCAGTCAAAGCATCGACACTTGTGACGATGTACGGCGCAGGCATCGTTCCATTTGCGCCGAGTGCCCATTCGACATACGCAGTAACAGACAGTCGACGGACACGTGTCGAACGGTTGCGAATGCGCAGCCGTGACAACTTGATCGAATCAACCGGGGGCACGCATTGCAGCAGCTCAAGGTCGATCTCGTGCGAGTCGTGCGCGAAGCGACAGTAGCCTTTGCCGTGACGCACCGAGTACGTGGAGGACGGCACGCGAATCGGAAGCGCGGTGGCGCTCCATAATTCACCATTGTCCTCGTCGCGCAGGTACAGTACCTCATGCGGCGTATCGCTGACCGGATCGTTGGGCCACGGAGTCAGCGGATTCTGCTGGCTGTTCACGGACCAGGTGTAACCCCCTCCTTCGGCAGACACCAGAAAGCCAAATGAAGCGTTGGCGACAACGTTAATCCATGGCGTTGGCGTAAAGCGCCCGTTGGCGAGCGTAATGACATATTCCCGGGCGTCGCAATCGAAACCGCCGGTTCCGTTCTCGAACTCCAGCTGCCTCACGGGCGCAGTCGAGATCAACGCAGCGCTGCCCCGTAAACGAGGCATCCTTGCGTGACTGAAATCCGATCCAGAGGCAACCGAGGAATCGGGGTCGCGCATTCGTTTCGTTAACGGTTCAAGCCCATCTGCGGATGCGTTCAGAACGATGCGTGCAGCGGTGGCTAGTCCGTTGCGTAGAACATCCGGAAGGGCGCTTTCATGCAGGGCGAATGCACCAGCTTGTGCGCCGTTGACACCGACACCAAGTAGCGTTTGCTGCGTCTTCAGCAGCGCGTCCAGTGTTGCTTGAAGTCTGTCACCGTCACCGCCGGTGGCGCAGTTGAGCAGAACCACGTCCGATCCAAGCCCATGCGCGCGCCAGTACAATTGCGCGCGCAGCAGTTCGCGGATGCGTTCCAGTTCGGCTTCTCCGGCTACGCGCAGCAACACAATCGGACGATCACAAGAGATACCACACGTCCAGAGCAGAGGGGGTCCGCCCATGCCACGCTCGAGCACGTGCGACGTCGGACGCCAGGCGCCATCTGGATACAGCAGAGGGCTGACCAGATGCCCATAGCGCTCAGCCTGTGCCGGATCGACGCCGATCTGTGCGAGTTTCGCGGCCGCATGTTCAGCAGATGCGGTGAATACCGATTCGAGGGCGTCGGGCGCGAACAGCGGTTCGCAGAGCATCAGCGCGGCGTCGCGCGAATCGGACAGCAGCGTGACGAATGTGACTCGTGCGCTTGAACGGGCCTCGACGCGCACCCGTCGGCGCAGGCTGAAAATGGGATCGAGCACGGTACCGGCCGTATTGGACAGCATTGCGGAATGCCGCATCGCCAGCGCATTGCGCAGCGTCCCACCACGTCCGAGGAAGCGCGCGCGATCGGTCTCGAATTCGAACCCCCCGGTCTCCCATCCCTCGACAACGGCAAAGTGCGCGGCCCAAACTTTCGGCTCGGCCGGGGCGCGGCGCCGACGTGTGGCAAGCAGCATGCGGCCGCCGTCTATCGGCTCAGTCTGCACGAACAGCTTGGAGAAGGCGGGATGCGCAGAATCTTCAGCGGCGGAGCCCAGTACGAGCTCGACATAAGAGGTGACCGCGATATCGCACGCATTGTCGCCGTGGTTAGTTACCGTTACCCGCCGCAGTTCGGCATCGCGGTCGCTCGCGACCGCGACTTCCAGACCGGTAGTCAATCTGTCGTCGCGGCGCGTGAATGCGGCGCGCCCTTCCGAAAACGTCGCACTAAGCGCACGGGCGTCGCCCCCATAAGGCTGGAGGCATGCCGACCAAGCCGCGCGGCTGGTCAAATCGCTCAACAGCACGTAGCTACCCCAGGAGTCCAGCGTCGGATCTTCGCGCCAGCGCGTCACTGCGACATTTCCCCAGCGGCTAAAACCCGAACCGGAAGCGGTCAGCATCACGACATAACGGCCGTTCGACTGCAGTTGCACCTGCCGCGAAGAGACAGCGATCGACTCCGGATCAATGCGCATCAGGCCGTGCGTGACGTGTGGACGATACACACCTCTACCCCAAGGGCCCGCCTTCACACTACTGCACCGACGCAGCTGTAGCGGGACAGGTTTCAGCGTATCAATGAGCAGGATAGCATGCAGTGTTAGCGCGCAGCCGACGGGACTCCAAAGGCCATTGCGCGCGGCCCCGTTGTATTCGTCTATGATGCAGGTGACTCTCCCGAGAGACGGCTAATGCGCTCAACGGTAACATCCGGCGGACTTGTCGCAGCACTTCCGCGTCAAGTCGAAATGACGCTTATGGAATGCCGCTCATGACGGACGTATCCGAGCTCACAGACGAGGCGTTACTCGACGGAATTCAGCGCGCCGCGTTCGGGTATTTCTTGCAGACGGCGAACCTGGACAATGGTTTGGTCCCGGACAATTCGCGCCCCAGCGTGCCGGTAAGCATCGCCGTCGTGGGATTCGCGTTAGCTAGCTATCCGGTGGCGGTGGAACGCGGCTGGATTGCGCGGGCGGAAGCGCTGGACCGCAGCCTCGCTGCCCTGCGTTTCTTTCGTGACAGTGATCAAAGCGGCGGTCCCAACGCAACCGGATACAAGGGTTTTTACTATCACTTCCTCGACCCGCACACTGGCACACGTGTTTGGCGCTCCGAGTTGTCGATGATCGATACCGCGCTGCTGATCGCCGGCGCGATGACCTCCAGCATGTACTTCGATGCGAACACCCCTGAAGAGATTGAGTTGCGCGAACTCGTCGACACGCTGTTCCGTCGCGTCGACTGGCAATGGGCCCAGGATGGCGGTGGCACGCTCAAGCAAGGTTGGAAGCCGGAATGCGGATTCCTGCACTACGGCTGGGAGGGCTACAACGAGGCGATCTTGCTCTACGTACTGGCGCTGGGTTCGCCGACTCATCCGCTCGAGGGAGACGGGTATCGCGCATGGACGGCGACCTACCAGTGGGAGAATCTGTACGGCTATGATTTTCTGTATGGAGGTCCGCTGTTCGTGCACCAGTTCTCGCACGCATGGATCGATTTCCGCGGAATCCGAGACCGCTTCATGCGCGAGAAGCGCTGCGATTATTTCGAAAACAGCCGGCGCGCGACTCTCATCCAGCGCGAGTATGCCAAGCGCAACCCGAACGAATTCTGCGGTTATGACGAGCATTGCTGGGGGCTCACCGCGTGTGACGGGCCTAGCGACGATTTGTCCGCCGGGACCGGTGTGCCGCGACGCCTCTTCGGCTATGCCGCTCGCGGTGTTCCTTATGGACCTGACGATGGCACGATTGCAGGGTGGGCGCCGCTCGCATCGCTGCCGTTCACGCCACAGATCGCTCTCGAGGCTGCACGCCACATGCTTCTGCGCTATCCTGAAATCCTGATCGAGTCGCGCTATGCGAGCGGATTCAATTCCACACTCGGAAGCCCCGATCGGGGCGCGTGGGTGTCCCAAGGCAATTTCGGGCTCGATCAGGGCGTCGTGGTCATGATGATCGAGAACCATCGTACCGAATTGATCTGGCGCCTGATGCGTGCGTGCCCGATTATCCGCGCGGGTCTGCGACGCGCCGGGTTTCGCGGGGGCTGGCTGTAACTCTCCCTTCTCTTTCGGATCTGAACTCGATGCAACGATACGGCAGCCCGGGTGCGATGGATCCCCAGGGTGAATATGAACGCGAGCGGTTGGAAAACGTGCGGCCGCCGCAATGGCGCAATCCGGTGCCGGCGGGCCGCTACAGCCTGGTTGTCGTCGGAGGCGGTCCGGCGGGGATGGTCGCCGCGCGCACGGCAGCGTCGATCGGCGCGAAGGTCGCGCTCGTCGAGCGTGCACTGCTCGGTGGCAACTCGCTCAACGTCGGCTGTGTGCCGTCGAAAGCGATCATACGAACGTCTCGGTTGTACGCCGACATGCGCAGCGCCGGACACTACGGCGCGGAAAATCCCGATGGCATACATGTCGATTTTCCCGCGCTGATGCAACGAATGCGGCGAATCCGTGCCCGCATCAGCCGCGTCGATTCGGTTCAACGTCTAAGCGCCGCCGGCGTCGATGTATTTATCGGCGAGGCACACTTCACGGGCGCCGACACGCTGTCGGTCGACGGCACAAGGCTGCACTTCCGCAAGGCCGTGGTGGCCACCGGCGCGCGACCCGACACGCCGTCGATTCCCGGTCTGTTCGAGGCAGGGTATCTGACCAATGAGAATGTATTTGACCTGACTGAACTGCCGCGTCGTCTGTTGGTTATCGGCGGTGGCCCGCTCGGCTGCGAGTTGGCGCAGGCCTTCTCCCGCTTTGGCGCTCGCACGACCATTGTCCAGGCCATGCCGCTTTTCTTGCCCAGGGAAGAACGCGACGCCGCGCAACTTCTTGCCGATGTCTTTACGCGCGAAGGTATCGAGGTCAGGCTCAACACCGAGGCCGTCAGGGTACGCTTCGAGGAGGGTCAAAGGTCCGTCGACCTTGTCAGCGATGACTATCAATGCACCGTCGCGGTCGACGCCATCCTGACCGGCACCGGTCGCCTGCCGAACGTTGAGCGTCTTAACCTGGAGACCGCGCGCGTCGACTGCGACGCCACCACCGGCATCGTGGTCGACGACTTTCTGCGGACCTCGAATCCGCGAATCTACGCCGCGGGCGACGCGTGCCTGAAGCACAAATTCACTCACACGGCGCACGCCTCCGCACGCATCGCGGTACATAATGCGCTTTCGGTCCGCCGCCGGCGAGTGAACATGTTGACCGTTCCCTGGTGCACCTACACCGATCCCGAGATCGCTCACGTAGGCCTCTATGTCCGTGAGGCGCGCGATCAGGAGATCCCCGTAAGGACGTTCACCATCCCGATGCACGATGTGCACCGGGCGATAACCGACGGCGAAGAGGTGGGCTTCGTAAAGATCCATGTTAAGGAAAGGACCGACCAGATCATCGGCGCGACGATCGTCGCGCGTCATGCGGGGGAGATGATCAACGAGATTACGCTTGCCATCGTCGCGCGGATCGGACTGCGAACGCTCGCCCGCGTCATCCATGCCTATCCGACGCAGGCGGAAGCGATCAAGAAGGCGGCCGACGTCTGCGCTCGTCCCTCGGGAGGGTCCATGGTCAAATCGCTGCTGCGGCGCTGGGCCCGATGGTAATTACCCACTACACCCCATCTAACAAATTGACCTCGCGCGTCCGATAGAGCACCGTGCAACGGTCTCGCCGCCAATCTGCTCGCGCAATCGCTTGGAAGGAACCTCTATGGAACTCGGAATGATCGGCTTAGGCCGCATGGGCGCCAACATGACGGAGCGGTTGGTCAACGGTGGCCACCGCGTGGTCGGATTCGATCCCAATCCGGAAGCTCGGGCGCAGGTTGAAGGCAAAGGCGCCGAATCAGCCGCCTCGCTTGATAGTCTGGTGGCCAGGCTTAAGGGGCCACGCACGCTCTGGATGATGGTCCCGGCAGGCAGCATCACTGACGGCACGGTGACTGCGCTGCTGGCACTGCTTGCGCCCGGCGATGTGCTGATCGACGGCGGCAATTCAAACTACAAGGATACGCTGCGCCGCTCAAGCGCCGCCGCGGCCAAGAAAATTGGTTACGTCGACTGCGGCACCAGCGGCGGGGTTTGGGGGCTGGCCGAGGGTTACAGCATGATGATCGGCGGCGACGAAGCGGTAGTCGCGCGACTGAAGTCGATCTTCGAGACGCTCGCGCCTGCGCCGAATCGGGGCTGGGGTCGCGTTGGCCCGGTCGGCTCCGGTCACTTCGCCAAGATGATTCACAATGGTATCGAATACGGGCTGATGCAGGCTTACGCCGAAGGCTTTTCCATTCTGCAGCACAAACATGACTTCGGTTTCGACCTGCATCAAGTCGCCGAGATCTGGCGCTACGGCAGCGTCGTGCGCTCGTGGCTGCTGGACCTCACGGCGGACGCGCTGAACAAGAACCCGACGATGGCCGGTATTGCGCCGTTTGTTGCCGATTCGGGGGAGGGTCGCTGGACTGTCGACGAGGCTATCGATCTGGACGTTCCGGCGCCGGTCATCACCCTGTCGCTGCTCGAGCGACTGCGATCCCGCGACGCAGATTCGTACTCGGACAAGCTGCTGGCTGCGATGCGCAATGAGTTCGGCGGACACGCGATAAAAAAGGAATAGGAGTCGGGACTATCGGGGCGGCAACCGCGCCGAAAGAGACCGCCCTGCTTGCATTACCTGGCGGCTTGCAAGGTACTGAGAACGGAGAACTGCCGGAAGGATAACATTCATTTGTTCGGTAACGAACGGACGAAGCGGCCCCGAGTTCGTATCTTTGGCGAATCGCAAGCACGGCGAGCACCAGAATACTCGAGTGCGCGATCCGGGCGCGCAAGGTAGCGGCGGGTCGCGGCCAATCAGCAGTTACGAGGAGCATGTGACCGCGCAGGCCGTCATTAGCGTCCTCGATTCCCACCCAGGCTGAAGCCCAGACAATGAAAGCCACCGTACTCACGCCGGATTTGCTCGACAGGATGCACGCCTACTGGCGTGCCGCCAACTATCTGTCCGTCGGGCAGATCTATCTTTACGACAATCCGCTTTTGAAACGACCCCTCGGACTCGGGGATGTAAAGCGCATGTTGCTGGGGCACTGGGGAACGACTCCCGGGCAAAACTTCATCTACGTGCATTTGAATCGCGTCATCAAGAAGTACGACCTGGACATGATTTATGTCTCCGGCCCCGGCCACGGCGGGCCCGCGGTCGTGGGCAACACGTATCTCGAGGGTTCCTACAGCGAGATCTATCCCAACATCGGCCAGGACGAGTCAGGGCTGAGGAAACTTTTTCGGCAGTTCTCGTTTCCCGGTGGAATTCCGAGCCATGCGTCGCCGGAGTGCCCAGGCTCGATCCATGAAGGCGGCGAGTTGGGTTATTCGCTCAGCCATTCGTTCGGAGCCGTGTTCGACAATCCCGATCTCGTCGTCGCTTGCGTAGTTGGCGATGGTGAAGCGGAGACCGGACCGCTCGCCACCGCGTGGCATTCGAACAAGTTCCTTGATCCGGCCACCGACGGCGCGGTGCTGCCTATCCTTCATCTCAACGGCTATAAGATTTCCAACCCGACGATCCTCGCCCGCATCAGCCGCGCCGAATTGGAACAGCTACTCAATGGTTACGGTTGGACACCCTACTTCGTCGAAGGTCATGAACCCGCGATGATGCACCAGGCCATGGCGGCGACGCTTGATACAGTGGTCGAGCAGATCAGGAAGATCCAACAGGATGCGCGCATCCACGGCAACATAACCCGTCCGCGCTGGCCGATGATCGTCCTCAATTCCCCCAAGGGCTGGACGGGGCCGAAGGTCGTGGATGGTCTGCCGATCGAGGGGACCTTCCGTGCGCACCAGGTACCGCTCGCGGTGTCGACAACGACGCCTCCCGAACATCTCAGGCAGCTTGAAGACTGGCTCCGTAGCTACCGTCCGGAAGAGCTCTTCGATGCGCAAGGGCGCCTGAATCCGGAACTGGCCGAACTTGCACCCAAGGGTCAACGACGCATGGGCGCCAATCCGCACGCCAACGGCGGCATGCTTCTGCGCGACTTGCGCATGCCCGATTTTCGCGGCTATGCGCTGGAAGTAATCTCGCCTGGCATGCGTGGGGCCGGCGACACGCATGTGCTTGGGCCTTTCCTGCGCGATGTGGTGGAACTCAACCGCGAGCCGCGAAATTTCCGGGTTTTTGGCCCCGACGAGACGCTCTCCAACGGCCTGGAAGCCGTCTTCGAAGCGACGCAGCGGCAATGGGATGCCGAGACGGTTCGCGGCGACGAATATCTCTCCCCTACCGGCCGCGTGATGGAAATGCTGAGCGAGCACCAATGCGAAGGCTGGCTCGAGGGATACCTGCTCACCGGTCGACACGGGCTCTTCAACTGCTACGAAGCATTTATCCACATTGTCGATTCCATGTTCAGCCAGCATGCCAAATGGCTCAAAGTGGCTTCGCAGCTTCCATGGCGGCGCAAGATCGCGTCCCTGAATTACCTGCTTGCCTCACACGTATGGCGGCAGGATCACAACGGCTTCACCCACCAGGATCCGGGTTTCATCGACCACGTGGTGAACAAGAAGGCCGAGGTGGTGCGCGTCTACCTACCGCCGGATGCAAACTGTCTACTTTCGGTGATCGATCATTGCTTGCGCAGCCGCCATTACGTCAACGTCGTTATCGCCGGAAAGCATCCTGCGCCGCAGTGGCTGTCCATGGATGCCGCCATCAAACACTGCACCGAGGGCATCGGTATCTGGCAGTGGGCGAGCAACGACCAGGGCGATGCGCCCGACGCGGTCATGGCGTGCTGTGGCGACGTGCCGACGCTGGAAGCACTTGCCGCCGTGTCCATCCTGCGCGCCCACCTTCCCGACCTGAAGATCCGTGTCGTAAACGTCGTGGACCTCATGCGGTTGCAGCCGCAATCCGAGCACCCACACGGGCTGAGCGACATCGATTTTGACGGACTCTTCACCAGGGACAGGCCCGTCATCTTTGCTTTTCATGGCTATCCCTCCTTGATTCACAAACTGACCTACCGTCGCACGAATCACCGCAATATCCATGTCCGCGGCTACAAAGAAGAGGGCACCATCACTACGCCGTTCGACATGACCGTATTGAACGATCTAGATCGCTTCCACCTCGTGATGGACACAATTGATCGTCTGCCAAAGACCGGCGACAGGGGGATCTACTTAAAGCAGAAGCTCAATGACAAGTTAATTGAGCACAAGGAATACATCGATGAGTACGGCGAAGATCTACCGGAGATTCGCAACTGGAAGTGGGGAACCGCCACTCAGGAGGAAGGGCAGTCCGAATAGTTAATGAACGAACTCAAGTGCCAGTTGATTTCCAGCGGATTACAGTGCGTCGTCGCACGACTTGCGGAGCGGAGCTAGCTTATCGAGTACACGTGCCGCAAGAAAGCGACTCTCTGCCCCAGGCCTTCGTGGGCATGAGAGTCGGTTGCTTTCAATTTTTCAATTTGAGCGCGACACCCTGCGCCGCAAGCGTCAGTCTGACACCCTGTTGGGTCCCATGTAGATGAAGCACAACACCATTCTCATTCTTCATGACCACATCGCTTGGCCCACCAGCCAGGGCAATTCCCGCCTCGCCGGCAGCATAGTTTCCGCTGAAATCTTCGATCTTGTTTAGGTTGGAAACGTCGCCACTCGCCGTAATGCTGGAAATGCCCAGATCAGCGACACTGAGTCCATTGACGGTAAAGGCATAAGTGTGGTCGCGATAGTTGAGGGTCCCGTCACCCCACGTCACCCCTACTCCCGCCGCCACTGCTGAACTGGAAATCTGCACCGTGCCAGAGGATTGCGGTGCGGCAGCAAGAACTAGCGACACCAACCCCACACAGCCGAGTACAAACGACGACATAATCAGCGCTCTCTTATTCATGTTTCTCTCCATTTTGTGTATGCGCCACCATCGCTTGTCGCTAGTTGACATAGCTTCTGGCGAGGATGGCCGAAACCCAAGCGATCCGCTTTCGATGCTGAGCCAAATTTGCAAGGGACAGTCAACAACCCCCGACAACGCGCCTCAGGCCTTGCCCAAGCATAGGGGGTGTTAACGGCGGTGGTCAGTGCGGCGGCGCACATTGGACCGAGAAAGCCTCAGCCGGCCCAAGGACGAACGCTTGTGCATTTGCCGCCAAGCGGACGTCGTGACAGCATCGCCGTGACGGTTAGGGAAGCCGATCCGCATCGACAAGCGCGCGAGTGCGATGCAGCGGTCGCGCGTTGGTTCAGCGCAGGTTAGTACTCGGGCTTGACGGGAACGTACCGACGCTTACTGGCAGGCACCTGCAGCCTGTGGCCAATTCAGGGAACGGGGACGGGTCATCTCCTGGCTGCCGGCAGCCCCGCGACAGCCCGGAGGCATGGTTTCACAGGTTATTCCAGATCACTACTGTCCGGTTAAATGGCCTATGTCGAGCCCGAGAACGAGCATTGGCGCGGGTTGCAGGCCGATTTCCTTTGGTGCCGATTTGAACTTCGTTTGCCCAGAATGGCGTAGTTTCCCCCGGTTGACTGCCCCGGGGAGTGTGCATGCATGTTGGCAAGACATTGTTCGCCCAAGTCATGGAGTTCGTGCCGTGGACGAGCTTCGCACGCATCGTGCATCACTACTCTGGCGACGCCGGTGCGCGCACGTTGTCGTGTGCCGAGCAGTTCCGCGCGATGGCCTTCGCGCAGCTGACTTGGCGCGAGAGCCTGCGCGACATCGAGGCGAGCCTGTCGGCCAATGCAGCGAAGCTCTACGCGATGGGCTTTCGTTCCGCGGTCAGGCGCTCCACGCTCGCCGATGCCAACGAACTGCGCGACTGGCGCATCTGGGCCGATCTGGCCGCCGTGCTCATCCGTCGCGCGCGCAAGCTCTACGCGAACGACTCGCTCGGAGTCGAGTTGGACAATACCGTGTACGCGCTGGACTCCAGCACCATCGATCTGTGCCTGAGCCTGTTCGATTGGGCGCCGTTTCGCTCGACCAAGGCCGCCATCAAGCTGCACACGCTGTTGGACCTGCGCGGCGCGATCCCCACATTCATCCACATCAGCGACGGCAAGCTGCACGAAGTGAACGTGCTGGACATGCTGGCCTTGGAGGCCGGTGCGTTCTACGTGATGGATCGCGGCTACCTGGACTTCTCGCGCTTGTACACGCTGCATCAGGCCGGCGCCTTCTTCGTCACGCGCGCCAAGGCGCCCATGGACGCAAGACGCGTGTACTCGGCGACCACCGACCGCATCACCGGCGTGCTCTGCGACCAACGCGTGATGCTCAACGGCCATTACTCGGCAAAGAAGTATCCCGAGCATTTGCGGCGCATTCGGTTCAAGGACCCCGAGTCGGGCAAGACGCTGGTCTTCCTGACCAACAACACGGCACTGCCGGCGTTGACCATCTGCGCGCTGTACAAGCGTCGCTGGCAGATCGAGCTGTTCTTCAAATGGATCAAGCAGCACCTGCGCATCAAGCATTTCCTGGGCAACAGCGAGAACGCCGTGAAGACGCAGGTGTGGTGCGCCGTCGCCACGTACGTGCTCATCGCCATCGTCAAGAAACAGTTGCACCTCGATGCCTCGCTCTACACGCTGCTACAGATTATCTCCGTGACCATCTTCGAAAAAATGCCTCTGCAACAGGCCCTTACCGAAAATGCCCTACTCTCAAACAACCTCGTCAACCCCAACCTGTTGAATCTGCTCGGGGTTTAACCGGACAGTACTGATTCCAGATGAACATTGCGTCTGCGTCGGTCCAATACACCGTCTGATCTCGCTCTTGCCACGGCTGGACCGAGCTGGCCCTCACACGCGTACGTACGTCGAGATGCTGCTCGATGTAGGTCAGTTCGGCTCCGTTTGCCCAGCAATAGACGGACCCATATGGATTGGGAGTACCCATCGGGTCAATGTCGACCCCTGGTGCATTGATTACGGCGTTGCTCGCGTTGGTATAAGTAAACGCCCCATTGAGCCACTCCATGCCGGCGCCCAAGTGGCCGTTATAGCAATAGAGCTCAGCATGGCCATTAATGGAGAACAGCAACAGCAGGGGTGCAAGCAGCTTAGCCATGGTCACCTCCGCTCGGGTCGAACGAGCGCACGTTATGAACAGGGACACGTCTATTGCCTATGCCCCGATCGGTGCAAGCGGCCGCGCCGTTTTCAACGCCGCGTCGAATGGATTTGTGGGGATCATACGGTGCGGCGTTAATCACCGTCTCATCCTATGGATTGGCCGTTTCCGTATGCTTGGATTCGCGGAACCCGATAGCCCAGCCCATCGTTGTCTCCTTTGCGCCGATCGAGTCTTTCGATAACAACGGCTATCCTGCGAGCCAACGTTACTGCCAACACTAAAGGCTGAATATCGGATCGCGTCCGAATATGATGTAGGACGGACGGGCAAGCGGCGCGCAATTTGCGCCCACATACGAGTTGACCGACGAGACAGCGATCGCGAGGCGGCGCCAATCGAGCGGGCACAAAATTGCGAGACTCGGGCGTTTTCCTTCGTACACGCTCAACCCGCTGTCCGACGCTATGCGGGGCCTTCGGCGGAAGCCTCGGTCATGCCTGCCAAACCCCGTATCCTGATTCGCGCAGATCAATCGCCAATTCCACTTCCATATCGCGCGCGCCGTCATAGGGCATCGGGTTATAAACTTCGTAGAGGGCGGGCAACAACCGCAGTCCAAATTTCACTACGTATCGATTGGATTGGATACCTGCCTTGTGTTTGTCGAAGCGCACGTCGGGATTCAATCCCGTCATGCCGACGTAAACGCATGGCCTGCCCATCACGTAATTGGGATTGGCTCTTATAAAGCGGCCCTCATAGAGTACGTCTTTCGATAGTTCGATGACGTAAACGTGGTAGTGCCTGCGGCGTCCCATGGGTTCGTCCAAATGAGTGCACGGCGGGGCTTGGTGTCGAAGTGTACTGCGCCACAAAGCTAGAGAAATCTCAACACGCCCGTCGAGCTGGTGTCGCAGCCCGCTATCGCAGCCATTCGCTATAAAGCGCCCATCAGGGCGCGAAGCCGGAACCTGGGGATTTAAGAGGCCCCATCCGGAATGCATAATAATTAAAGAGAATTAAATACTTAGCGCCTTTTCGGTAGGGTCCGAAATCGGGCATTTCACTGCAGTTAGCGCTACCGTAGCGTTCTGTGCTTAAACTACCGCTTGGCCGGCGTGCCGCACACAAGGCGTGCCGCTGCAATACAAGGGCAATTTGACGCTACTGCATCGCGTGATGGGCCTGGGGACCCGTTCGTTTCGAAATGGCTAAACGCACCGACCAAAGCCGATCCTCGGGCGGTTCGAATCCGGTACGAGTGCGCTTCGACCGATTCGAGCTTGACGAGGCGAACGCACGCTTGTTGCGCGACGGAACGGCGGTGGCGCTCGCGCCGACACCATTCGCCGTCCTGTGCGCACTCGTTCGGCAACCCGGGTCCCTGCTCAGCACGAGCGCCTTGCTCGATGAGGTCTGGGGCCACCAGTTCGTCACCGACTCGGTGTTAAGAACCGCCATCAGCGAGCTCCGGACGGCGCTCGACGACGAGGCCCGCAAACCGCGCTTCATCGAAACGGTGTCGCGGCGCGGGTATCGCTTCATTGCCGCCCCCGGCGCGATCCCCGTGGCGCCAGGCGTCGCGCCAAACGCTTCGGGACTCGCCACTGCGCGCGCGCCCCACTTCATCGGTCGCGCTGAACCGCTCTCACGGCTGCGCCGCGCCTGGGACATCGCATGCAGCGGCAAGCGCGCCATTGTCTGGGTTGCCGGCGAACCGGGTATCGGCAAGACGACGTTGATCGAGCAGTTTATTGCGAGCCTCGGCGACGTCGCGTGTGTGCGCGGCCAATGCGTCGAGCACTATGGCACGGGCGAGCCCTATCTTCCTGTTCTAGAAGCGCTGGAGGAGCTGTGCCGTGGCGACAGCGAGGTGCCGTCCTTGTTGCGTGCGGTGGCGCCGACCTGGCTGCTGCAGCTGCCTTGGCTCAGCACGACGGAGGAGCGGGAAGCGCTACGACGAGATCTTGCCGGCGTCAACCCCGATCGCATGCTGCGCGAGATGGGGCACGTCCTCGATCGCTACACCGAGCATCGCCCGCTGTTGCTGGTGACCGAGGACCTGCATTGGGGTGACCGCGCGACGATCCAGCTCATCGACTACATCGCGCGGCGGCGTGGCAGTGCGCGGCTTATGTGGCTTGCAAGCTTTCGTCTCGCCGAGGTCGTGGCGCTCGACCATCCGCTTAACCCGTTACGGCACGAGCTGCGCCTGCATAACCTCTGCGAGGAGATCGTGCTCGATCCGTTCTCCGAAAGCGAAGTTGCCGACTACGTGGCGGGGCGATTGCCAAGGATCGCCACCGACGAAGCTTTCGTGCGCGCGTTGCACGAGCGCACAGACGGTCTGCCATTGTTTGTCGCGTCGGTGATGACGGAAGTGGTTACGCGTGCGACACAAGCCGGTGGCGACGCTGCAGCCGGGTCGCAGCTCGCGAGAATTGCGGTTCCGGAGAATCTCGCAGCCGTCATCGATCATTACATCGCGAAGCTCACAAGCGATCAGCGCTTGGTGCTCTCGGCCGCTGCAGTCTGCGGCATCGAGTTCTGCATCCATACGGTCTCGGGAGCACTCGAGCGGGACACCATATGGGTCGGCCAGACGTGCGACGAGCTTGTGCGCGAGCAGTTGTGGCTCGTCGCCCCGTGTGCCGAGGGAGGTAGCAATGCGGCAGAGTTGCCGTATTCGTTCAGGCACGCGCTCTTTCGCCAGGTGCTCTACGAGCGCACGAACCCGTCGCTTCGGTCGCAGCTTCACCGCAAAGTCGGCACCATGCTCGAACGCGAGCGAGCGCCAGGCGCACCGGTTGTCGCGGCGGAACTCGCGATGCACTTCGAGCTTGGCCGCGAGCCGATGG
>Ga0074045_10001148_pt1 | contig 25879 bp, 26 predicted proteins | sample BogForMeECP23OM2_FD_94442 | JGI IMG/M metagenome (GOLD analysis project Ga0074045, IMG submission 94442) | Bog forest soil microbial communities from Calvert Island, British Columbia, Canada - Bog Forest MetaG ECP23OM2 | ecosystem: Environmental > Terrestrial > Soil > Wetlands ... | reverse complement strand
CGCCGGATTTCGCGAAGTGGAAGAGTCGACTCAGAAGTTGCCCTGGACCTGGCCGGGAGACGCGGAAGGAGTTTTCGAATACGTTTGCCAAGTGTCAGCTCCATTCCGGCCCATGCTGGAAAGAGTCTCAGCCGACCGGTGGCCGGTGATCCGCGCCGAAGCAAGAGCGGCGATCGAGCGTTATCGCGTGGGCGATGAGATCCGCTTCGGCGCAGACATTGTTTTCGTATCGGGAAAGGCCTGAATCCAGCGCGAGAGGGGCGTCCGAGTTCTAACGCTCACCCTGATAATCTCCATGAAAATCAAAGTCGCATGGATCGGCAAAACGAAAGAAGCGGCGATCGAGGCTCTGACCAATGAGTATCTAAAACGCATCTCGCGCTATGCCGACATTGCCGGCCTCGCCGTGAAAAACGAAGCCGCAATCTTAGCGTTAGCCAGCGGAAAGCAGCGCCACAAGCTCGTTCTCTTCGATTCGCGAGGCAAACAATTTTCCTCTGAGGAACTCGCCGAGTTTCTCGAACGCGAGCAGGTGAACGCGATTCCGCTGCTGTTTGCTATCGGTGGCAGCGATGGTTTTAGCGAAGAAACGCGCCGCCACGCCGGTTTTGTCCTGTCCCTGGGAAAGATGACGCTCCCCCACGAACTGGCTCGTGTGGTTCTGGTCGAGCAGCTGTACCGTGCTTTCACCATTCTTAAACACCATCCCTACCACGTAGGGCATTAACTTTATGGTAACCGGGCAGCGGCCAGTCAGCCCCCTCGCCGCGCAACTTGATTCCGAGCCCCGATGCACCTCTGGCAGCTTCCCAGCGTCGCGAACTTGGCTTACCGTATGTCTTAACAGGCGAAGCACGTCTGACTTGTAAGCGAGGCCCTCCCCCAATGAAAAATCCGCACGAAGTATTGCGAATGAAGGAGCAGGAGTTGTTGCGGGTCCGCAAGGAGATTGAGGCTCTGCGTCTTGCCGCGCGGTTGCTGGGCGCCGAGGATCCGGCCGCAGACAAGGGCGAGAGTCAACCTCAGCTGCCTCGAGTCATCGAAATGCCTTAATAAGATCTTCCTCGTCTGACGCAAGGCGGACGGAAGCCAAAGCCGTCCGCCTTCTTGTTGGTGGGCAGAACACTTGGGTTGATGACGACGACTTCCGCAGGCAGGACTATATTGTTCTGTCATGTCAACCACGCGAACGCATACCGCGCCTGCCACATCCCGCGAAGCAGTCAACTCAAAACCGCACGACGGACGGTTGGTCTGCCTCGATGTATTTCGCGGGCTCTTGGTTGCCGGCATGATCCTCGTCGACAACCCAGGCAGCGATGACAAGGCGTACTGGGCCATCAAACACGCCGAATGGAACGGCTGGTCGCCGGCTGACTTTATCTTTCCCTCTTTCTTGTTCCTGGTCGGCGTTTCGATGGTGTTCTCATTCTCAGCCAGGCTGCGCCGAGGCGAGTCACGAGGACAGATCCTGTTTCACGCTTTCAAAAGAAGCCTGATTCTGATCGCGGTTGGGCTTTTCGTGAATGGCTGCCCGTTTATTGGGGTCGATTGGCACAGCTTTCGCTTTGAGGGAGTAACGCAACGGATTGCGCTCTGCTACTTTGCCGCAGCCATTCTCGTTCTGTGGTCGAACCGGCGCGGACAGCTCATCGCCATCGCCGCATGTCTGTTCGGATATTGGGCCATGCTGCGTTTCCTGCCGGTGCCCGGTTTTGGCCTGCCGGGACGCGATATTCCGTTCATGGATCAGAATGGAAACATCGTCGCCTGGCTCGATCGCAAGCTGTTCATGGGACATCTCTACAACGGAAATCGAGATCCGGAAGGAATTCTCAGTACTATCCCGGCCATTGCAACGACCTTGATCGGAGTTCTGGCTGGCTGGTGGCTGCGTTCAGGACGAAGCCGCGGCGTAATCGCCCTGCGAATGCTGCTTTTCGGGATTCTGGGCTTGGTTGCCGGTGAGATCTGGAACCTGTGGTTCCCCATTAATAAGAATCTTTGGACCAGTTCGTTTACTTTGTTCAGTGGCGGCTTCGCACTGGTGTTTCTGGCGCTGCTGTACTGGATCCTCGAAATCAAACAGTGGCGCGGCGCCTGGACGATGCCGATTCTGGTTTTCGGGATGAATGCGATCGCCGGATTCGTCGTCGACTCGTTCGTCTACGGCCCCGGCTACACGTTCACGGTAAAAGGCGCGAACGGATCGGACATTACCTGGCACGACGCCGCCCAGGAGCGATTAATGTCGCTGGGCACGAGCCCCGCCAATGCATCCCTGATATATTCCTTGGCCGCAATTTTATTCTGCTGGCTCCTGCTGTGGCTTCTCTGGCGTAAGAAGATCTTCATCAAGGTCTAAGAATTGGTAATTAGTGACTACCCGCGTAGAATAAGCAATTCGGCTTTATGTCGGATCTTCGCCGCGGTCTCATCATCGTGAATACTGGCCCGGGCAAGGGGAAGACCACCGCCGCCATGGGGACGGCGTTGCGGGCCGTCGGGCAAGGGATGCGCGTCCTGATGCTGCAATTTTTGAAAGGCTCGTGGCATTACGGCGAGCTCGATGCGGTTAAGGCTTTCGGCGACAAGTTTATCCTCAAGCAGATGGGACGCGGCTTCGTGAAGGTGGGCGCCGAAAAGCCTGACCCTGAAGATGTGCGCATGGTGGAGGAGGCCTGGGCCGAGGCCGAGAAAGCTATCCAGTCCGGGGAATGGGATCTGGTGGTGCTCGATGAAATCAATTACGCCATCAGTTACGGTATGCTCGACCCGGCGAAGGTGGTGGAGTCGCTAAAGCGCAAGCCGGAGGCGGTACACGTCATCTTGACCGGAAGGAGCGCGCATCCGACAATTGTCGAACTGGCCGATACCGTAACCGAAATGCGCCAGGTCAAGCACGCCTACGAGCAAGGCGTGATGGCACAGAGAGGAATCGAATATTAGCTCTCAGCTCTCAGTTAGAACTTCGCCCGGAAAGGGTTTTACTGAGAGCTGACAGCTGAGAACTGATAGCTGCTCTTATGACTTGGTTCAAGCGACAATCCGGCGAGTTGGACACTTCGGGCGAGAAGACCGTACGTACCGAAGGCCTATGGGTGAAGTGTGATAACTGCCGCCAGATTATCTGGAAGAAGGACCTCGAAGAAAATCTCAACGTCTGCCCGAAGTGCGACAAGCACTTCCGCATCGACGCCCGCGCCCGCCTGGCGCAGCTTCTCGACGACAATCAATACGAAGTTTTCGATGGCAATCTGGTCTCCAACGACCCGCTGAAGTTTGTCGACTTGAAACCGTACTCCTCGCGCCTGAAGCAGGCCAAGGCCACTACTGGCCTCAAGGACGCCGTTATCAACGCCCAGGGCAAGCTTAACAGCCGCCCCGTGATTGTGAGTTCGATGGAATACTCGTTTATCGGTGGAAGCATGGGAGCGGTGGTGGGCGAGGCCATTACACGCGCCATTGAGAAGGCCATGCAAACGCGGACGCCGATCATCATCGTCTCGGCATCGGGAGGCGCGCGCATGATGGAAGGCGTAATCAGCCTGATGCAACTGGCCAAGATCTCCGCCGCGCTGGCCCGTTTGGATACGGCGCGTGTTCCCTACATTTCGGTTCTTACCGATCCGACCACCGGAGGCGTGACCGCATCGTTTGCCATGCTCGGCGATCTCAACATTGCCGAGCCCGGCGCCCTGATCGGCTTCGCCGGGCCGCGTGTGATTGAGCAAACCATCCGCCAGAAGCTGCCGCCAGGTTTTCAGCGCTCCGAGTTTCTCCTGGAACACGGAATGCTCGATGCCGTGGTGCCGCGCAAGGAGCTGAAAGCGTACATCGCGCGGGCGCTGGATTTTATGGTGCAGGCAGCGTAAGAATAGCCGTCAGCTCTCAGCTATCAGCTCTCAGTTTCCAACGGGGCGAGACTAGCCAAGACCCGCGCTTACCGACAAAACATGAACACCTGTCAGATTGTGCTATTCCCTACTCAGTGCAAGGTTTGACCTTTGAGTGTGCTTTTCTGGATAGCCCGGGAGCAAACATCGAAACTGGTAACCTGAGAGCTGAAAGCCGAGAGCTACCCTTGTCCTACCAAACCGCAGTCGCGCAGATGTACGCGTTGGGCCACGAACTGGCGCAGACACCGTCGCACAAGTTCGACCTCGCGCACATGCGCGTGCTGCTGGCCGCGCTGGGACATCCGGAAAATCGTTTCCCCTCGGTGCTGGTCGCCGGCACCAATGGCAAGGGCTCGACCGCCGCGACTCTCGCGTCCATCCTGCAAGCTTCCGGGCTGAAGACGGGGCTTTATACTTCGCCGCATCTGGTCCGCATTAACGAGCGCATTTGCCTCAACGGCGAGCCTATCGGCGACGACGATTTTGCTCTGCTCCATGACGTAGTCGACCGCACTGCCGAGCGCCTGGTTGGGGAAGGCGACCTGCCCTGGCATCCCAGCTTCTTTGAGATGCTGACCGCGATGGCCTTTGAATATTTCGCTCGCAAGCGGCCCGATATGGTTGTACTGGAGGTCGGCATGGGTGGGCGTTTGGATGCCACCAACGTGGTCGACCCCCGTCTCAGCATCATCACCGACATCGCCCTCGATCATCGGAAGTATCTGGGAGAAACGATCGCGGAGATTGCCCGCGAAAAGGCTGGGATCATCCGACCGGGTGGGACCGTGGTGACCCTACCCCAATTGCCCGAAGCCAACGAGGCGATCGGAAACGCAATTCTGAATGCGGGCGCTCGTGCGGTGAATGCCGTGCCCTATGTGCCGCCGGTGTCGCCAGGAAGCGACCCGCTCACCAGTACCCAGGGGCAACGGTATCCGCTGGAAGTCTGCGGTCAGACGATTATGGTCGAGTCGCCGCTGGTGGGGCGTCATCAGCTTCGCAACCTGGCGCTGGCGATCGCGGCCGCGGTGGAACTGCGCCACCAGGGAATCACGCAGATTACACCGGAGACCATCGCGCAAGGCATCCGCCAGACCCATTGGCCCGCCCGCTTCCAGGTGGTGCCGGCGGCGGCGGACAACCCCGAATATGTACTTGATGTCGCGCACAATCCGGCCGGGGCCTGGGCGTTGCGCTCGACGCTTTCGGCTGCTTACCAGGACGACCGCGAGATCACGATCGTGTTTGGCGTGATGCGCGACAAGGCGATGCGAGAAATTACCGAGATTCTGTTTCCCGTCGCCCAGCACGTGATCGTCACTCACGCCAATAACCCACGTTCGGCGAGCCCGGATGAGATTCGGCAGGCAGCTGCCCGTGTGGCCGCCGGTATGGATATTGCAGAGGCGGACAATGTAACATCGGCCCTGAAGCAAGCGAGAAAAATCGCGGGCCCATGCGGCCTGATCGTAGTAACCGGTTCGATTTATGTTGTAGGAGAAGCGATGCGAACGCTGGGCGTCAGCATCTAAGAACGTGTAGCGCGGGCACTCTTGCCCGCGAAATGTTTCCAGAATCGAAAACGTGAATAAGATCGCCACAACTGCGGAACCCGAAAAAGAGCGGGAAGACCTGCGCCAAAGTGAGCCGTCGAAAGAGACTGCCCCCGCGTGGTCGCAAGACCACCCCGCCGTTGGCCCCACACTCCACCACGGCTGGCTCAGCCGTCTGCGCTCGTATTTCATTCTTAACCCGCTGATCTGGGCTTACACCACGGTTCTGGCCACGCTTTCCCTGATCTCCTCGCTGTTTGACCGCAGCGGACGCATCCAGCACGATTTCGCCCGCTTCTGGTCGTGGCTGATCATGAAGACGATCCTGTCGCCGGTAAAAGTCACCGGCAATGTCTGCATCGATAAGAACAAGATCGACACGTCGAAGCCCCGCGTCTATGCGGTCACCCATGCCTCGGCGCTCGACATTCCGATTCTCTACGTCTACTTGCCCTTTCAATTCCGTATCGTTTTCAAGAGCGAATTGCTCACCTACCCATTTATAGGCTGGCATCTGAAGCGCTCCGGACAAGTCTGCATCAACCAGCAGAACCCGGCGGCTTCGATCGGCTCCGTCAAGTCCGCGCTGCGGAGCCTGCGCAGCGGCATGCCGCTGGTGATTTTTCCCGAGGGTGGCCGTACCCGAGATGGCGAGGTTCAACCGTTTCTGCCGGGCGCATTCTTTCTCGCCATCAAAGCGCAGGCCGATATCGTACCCGTCGCGCTCGTCGGCACCTTCGGCCTGCTACCCATGAACACCTACCACATCAAATGCCAGCCGCTGGAAATGCGGGTCGGTGCGCCGATCTCCACCGCTGGGTTGAGCGTGCGCGATACCGAAGAGGTGTCGGCCAAAGTGAAGGCGGCAATTGAAGCGCTGCACGCCGCAGCAAGAATCACGTAGCGACGAAGCCCGCCCCACGTAGCCCCGGACGCATTCGTCCGGGGTGTGCACAAAGCGCGCCGGGCTACGGGCATCGGGAAGGCACGGGGCTGCGCCCCGCAGGGCGGACGAGTGCGTCCGCCCCTACGCGAGCAAATGATAAACTTAAGCGATTCAGCAGAATACAAGGCCGAACCATGTCTGACAGCATTCATATCAAGTTCCCCGACGGCAGCACCAAGGAAGTCCCAAAAGGCACCACTGCGCTGGACGTTGCCAAGTCCATCAGCCCGCGTCTTGCCGACGCCGCTCTCGCCGCCAAATCGAATGGCGACCTGATCGACCTCACCCGGCCGCTCGAAAACGACACCGACCTGCGTATCCTTAAAGACGGCGATCCCGAGGCGCTCGAAGTCTACCGGCACTCATCCGCGCACCTGCTGGCTGCGGCTGTGCTCGAGCTCTTTCCCGAGACCAAGCTAGGCCACGGTCCCGCGACCGAGAACGGATTTTTCTACGACTTTTATCGCGAGACCGCGTTTACCCCCGAGGATCTGGAAAAGATCGAGAAGAAAATGCAGGAGTTAGTCCAGCAGAATCTGCCTTACGCCCGCGAATTTCTGCCCCGCAAAGAAGGTCTGGAAAAGTTCAAGGTTGAAGGCGACTTCATGAAGTGCCATTTCATCGAGCAGTTCACCAAGCCCGATGAAAAGATTTCGGTTTACAAAACCGGCAAGTTCCAGGATTTCTGCCGCGGCCCGCACGTCCCGTCAACTGGCAAAATCAAAGCTTTCAAGCTGCTCAACATCGCGGGCGCCTACTGGCTGGGAGACGAAAAGAATCCGCAGCTGCAGCGCATCTACGGCACGTCGTTTTTTTCGAAGAAGGATCTCGACGCCTACCTGAACAGCATCGAAGAAGCGAAGAAGCGCGACCATCGCGTGCTTGGCAAACAGCTCGACCTGTTCTCCATCCAGGAACTAGCCGGCCCCGGCCTGATCTTCTGGCATCCGAAGGGCGGCATCATCCGCAAGGAGATGGAAGACTGGATGCGCGAAGAGTACCTGCGCCGCGGCTACGCGCTGGTCTGCACGCCGCACGTGGCGCGCCGCCAGCTGTTTTTCACCTCGGGCCACGAGGGCTACTATTCGCAGAATTTTTTCGATGCCATGGAGCTCGACGACGCCGAGTATCGCCTCAAGCCCATGAATTGCCCGGGGCACATCCTGATCTATAAAGATTCGCTGAAGTCCTATCGCGATCTGCCGGTACGCTTGGGCGAACTCGGCACCGTCTATCGCTACGAGCGCTCAGGAGTGATGCACGGCCTGCTGCGAGTCCGCGGCTTTACCCAGGACGACGCCCACATCTTCTGTACGCCCGATCAGATCGAAGCCGAAATTGTAGGCTGCCTGGAGTTCGCGCTCGCCGTACTGAAGGCTTTCGGATTTGACAAATTCCAGACCGAGCTTTCCACCTGGGATCCCAACGACAAGAAAAGTTTTCTGGGCACCGATGAGCAGTGGAACCTGGCCAACCACACGCTGGAAAGCGCGCTGCAGAAGCTGAACATCGAATACAAGACCATCCCCGGAGAAGCCGCGTTTTACGGCCCGAAGATCGACGTAAAGCTAGTCGACGCCATCGGACGCCTGTGGCAGCTCTCAACCGTCCAGTTCGATTTCAACCTGCCGCAGCGCTTCCAGCTCGAATACGTGGCCGAAGACGGCACCCGTAAGCAGCCGTTAATGGTCCACCGCGCCCTCTACGGATCGGTAGAGCGCTTCTTCGGTGTCCTGATCGAACACTATGCGGGAGCCTTCCCCGTCTGGCTCTCGCCGGTGCAGGTAGCAATGATCCCGATAGCCGAGCGCCATACCGAGTACGCCGAAAAAGTAGCGGCCCAACTGCGGGCGGCAGGAGTGCGCGTGGAAGTCGATGCCCGCAACGAAAAGATGAACGCGAAAATCCGCGAACACGCCATGCAGAAGGTCCCGTTCTTGCTGGTGGTCGGGGACAAGGAATCCGAGGCCAGCAAAGTAAACGTCCGCACCCGCGGGAAAGAAAAGACGGAAGATATGGGTACGGCAGAATTCGTGGAGAAGATCAAGAAGCTGATTGCGGAGAAGAGTGCCACGTTGTAGTCGCTCTATTCATCCTTCGGCTGTGCTCGTAGAGGCAAGAAGGCGGCTATTACTTCTTTCTTTGCACGATAGCCTGAGGCTTCCTTAACCAACAGGTCGGAAGATAGAAGCGCGTTGACGTCTCTGAGAACGGTTGTCCTCGTGCGTTTAGCGTAAGCACTGGCGAGGCGCGGACTGATTTCGGGGATCTTGGCCAGGGGAACGGGCCTACCTAGTTGAGATAAATCAAGCGCGAGATGTCGCCGTCGATTCTGAGTAACGCCCGTTTTGTCCCGAAACATTTCATGTACGTAGTTTCGCCACGTTACATCAAGCTGCATACTCCGAATTTCTTCCAACTGAGTCCTGAGTTGATCGACAAAGCCTTTGACGGCGTACATGATAAACGGCAGAACGTCTCCACCCGACTTGCTCGCGGAATCCAGCTGCCGATAGTATTCCGACCGTGTCTGGTTGTAGTGGTTGCTCAGCAGATGCGCTGAGGGAGCGGGCACTCCGGATGAGATCAGGATTTGAAATTCCACCAATCTGGCCGTGCGGCCGTTGCCATCGCCAAACGGGTGTATCCAGGCAAGATATAGGTGAGCCAGGATCGCCTTCAGAATGGCAAAAGGGATTTCGATCCCGGCTCTTGCCTGAAAGTCCTTGCTGGCAAGCCATTCACACAGTCGCTCCAGTAAATATCGGCAGTCTTCAGCCGGTGCTCCGCGATACTTCCCGACAGTTACGTTATGTCGTCGGATTTCGCCCGGCTTCACACCTTCTTCCAGCGTGAGCTTATCCAGCACCGATCGGTTCAACTCAACAATGCGGTCGGCTGTAAGAGAAGGAGTCTTGCGCAGTCCCAATTCTGTATATATCGAATTGCACCCGGCTACTATGTTATCGATTTCTTGGGCTAGGTACTCACGTGAGGGAGAGAGCTGTAGCTTTCCGTCCAGATGCTGTCTGACCTCTTGCTCCGTCAGCGTGTTGCCTTCAATCGCCGTCGTCGCGAGAGCACCCTTAGCTAGGTAGACTTTGTAGAGCTCAGCGGCAAGCGCTGGCCTAAGAGGAACGCCAGCAATGTGGTCGCATTTGGAGGCACACTCTCCCAACATCATCCATAGCATGGGAGAAGCCTGACCCTGAAAATTCGCGCGAAAAGTTAGCCACGGATGTGTCTTCAAATATGAACGTATATTAGATAGTGGTAAGTATTGTTCCATCAATGATATAGAACCATTTTGCACATCAGAATGCAACATAAAAAGAGTATACCATAATGAGGAAAATTGGTCGCCTCGAGGCTAGGTCAGAACCTTCGATCGCCTTCTCTGTCTAGGCGTTTGAGGTAGTGGAGATTGCAAACCCCCTGTGTTAGCATCAGAAGTTTCGCAGGCGTTGTTGGGCTGGCCTGTAGCCTGTACTCATCCTCATTCCGGGCCTTATCACCCTTCCCGTAAGCCTGCGGAAGGAGACAACCCGTGAAAGTGTACGCAGCAGCCAATCTCCGCAACCTTGCCCTCATCGGACACGGTCATGCCGGCAAAACCACCCTGGTGTCCGCCATGCTCTACACCGCCGGAGCCGCGCCTCGCCTGGGGCGCGTTGACGATGGCTCCGCCACCACCGACTACGACGAAGAAGAAATCGCCCGCCAGATGTCCATTTCCACCGGCCTGGCTTTCGTCGAGTGGGGCAAACCGGATGCGAAGGTCAAGATCAATCTGCTCGACACTCCCGGCTTCAACATGTTCGTCCACGAAGCGAAGATGGTGCTTCCCGTGGTCGACGCGGCGTTAGTCGTGGTGGACGGCGTCGCCGGAGTCGAGGTCGTCACCCAGCGCGTCTGGAATTACTGCGACGAGGTCAACCTGCCGCGCATGATCGTCGTCAACCGCATGGATCGCGATCGCGCCGACGCCAACCGCACGCTGGAATCGCTCACCAATGCCTTCGGACGTGCCGTCACCCCGCTGCAACTTCCCATCGGCAGCGAGAAGAGTCTCAGCGGCATTGTCGACCTTGTCCGCATGAAGGCCTACACCTACGAGATGGGTGGAAACGGCAAGGGCAAGGAAGGACCCATCCCCGCAGACATGGCCGGCGTCGCCAAGGAAGCTCACGAAAAATTGGTGGAACTGATCGCCGAGGGCAAAGACGAACTGATGGAAGAGTTCTTCGAAACCGGCACCATCCCCGAGGAGCATCTGGTTCCCGCGCTGCACGAGGCCATTCGGGAAGACAAGCTTTTCCCTGTGCTCTTCACCTCCGGACTTGGCAACATCGGCGTCGACGAGCTGATGGATTTCATCGTCGACTACACCCCCGCCGCCAGCGAACATCACGCCCTCACCGGCTGGACGGCTGAGGGAGGCGAACCGGCCGAACGCAAAGGCATTGACAACGAGCCCGCTTCTGTCTACGTCTTCAAAACCATGTCCGACGCGTTCGCAGGCCGCATTTCGTATTTCAAGGTTTTTTCCGGCGTGCTGAAGAACGATGCCTCGCTGCAGAACTACAATCGCAATATTCAAGAGAAGTTCGCCCACATTTCCCTGATCCAGGGCAAGCAAGCGGTTCCCATCCATGAGATTCATGCCGGCGATATTGGCGCGGTCGCGAAGCTGAGAGAAACTCTCACTGGTGACACACTCGGGGACAAGGCATCGCCCATCCGCTATCCCGCCGTGCATCTGCCCGAGCCCGCCATCACCTTCGCCATCGAGCCCAAGAGCCGCGCCGACGAAGACAAGTTAGGCGTAGGCCTGCACAAACTGATGGAAGAAGATGCCATGCTGCGCTTCTTCCGCGACCCGCAGACCAAGGAATTCCTGATCGCGGGCACCGGACAACAGCACATCGAAGTCGTAGTCTCGAAGATGAAGAAGCGGTACCACGCCGAAGTCGTGCTGAAAGCGCCCAAGGTACCCTACCGCGAAACCATTCGCGGTAAGGCCGACGTCCAGGGACGCCACAAGAAGCAAACCGGTGGCCACGGCCAGTACGGCGATTGCAAAATCAAGATGGAACCGCTGCCGCGCAATTCCGAAGTTGAGTTCGAGTTCGTCAACGATATTTTTGGCGGCGCCATCCCGCGCAACTTCATACCCGCCGTCGAAAAAGGAATCAAGGACGCCGCTGCCCGTGGCTTTCTCGCGGGCTATCCCGTAGTGAACTTCCGCGCCATCCTCTACGACGGTTCCTACCACGACGTCGATTCGAATGACCTGTCGTTCCAGATGGCCGGCCGCATCGCTTTCCGCAAGGCCATGGAAGCGGCCAAGCCCACGCTGCTCGAACCCATCATGACCGTCGAGATCACCGTGCCCGACGAGTTCGCCGGAACCATCATGGGCGACCTCAACAGCCGCCGCGGACGCATCCAGGGCATGGACAACAAAGCCGGCAACACCATCGTGAAAGCCGAGGTGCCCATGGCCGAGATGCTGACCTACGGCGCCGATCTGACTTCGATGACGCAAGGCCGTGGCAGCTTCTCTATGGAAATGCACCACTACGACGTAGTCCCGCAGCAACTGCAGGACAAAATTATCGAGAAGGCCAAAGCTGAGCGCGGCGAGGTGAAAGAAGAGGAAGAATAAGCTCGTGTGGTGACGGGGCTCTGCCCCGTCCCGCTCGCTGGGGACGGCCGCCGCGGCTGCCCAAAAAAACGATTCACCCGAAGCCTTTTGTGGCGTACCATTCCTTTTTCTTCTTTCTTTCTTCTTTCTAGGAGGCACGTATGCCCAAGCGGACTTCCCCGATCTGCTCCCGCTTGTACTTGCCGACGCTCGTTCTCTTACTCGTCGCCCACTCCGCAATGGCCCAGGAAAGCAAGACCGTGGTGTTGGAACTCGATCACGCGTCGGTCTGCGGGTCGAATCTGGACATGCTTCGCCAAGCATTTACCGATGTAGGGTTGACACCAGATTTCGGCGGTCCTCACGGCAACGGAGTTACCCAGATGGCCAGTATCGGGTTCGACGACGGGACTTACCTGGAGCTGATTGCGCCGGTAAAGCTGGGTGCGGCCGCGGGTTCCGAGTGGGCGAAATATATGTCCGACGATGCCGTCACCTGCGCCTGGGCGGTGGGCACCAACGTACTGTTGCAAGAAGCGGATCGACTGAAGAAGGCTGGCATTCCGGTTACGACTCCCGAGCGGGGCAGCCGTAAGCGCCCCGACGGCATGTCGATCGAGTGGACGACCGCTGACGTAGGCTCTGGAACGCCGGGTTCCACGCTGCCGTTCATCATCGAAGACACGACACCGCGCGCCTGGCGCGTCCAGACTTCGGCCAGCGTGCAGGGAGCGCCGGTCAGCGGCATCGAATACGTCGTACTCGGGGTCAACAACATCGATGCCTCGATTGCGTTGTTCCGAAAAGCCTACGGCTGGGCTGACCCGCTCACCGAAACCCAAAAAGATATCGGCAAACTAGCCTACTTCCCCGGCGAGCCCGTGATTCTGGCAGCTCCCTCGGGCGGAGGCTGGCTTTCCGAGCATCTAGCCAAGTACGGCGAAACCCCGGTAGCCTACCTGCTGGCCACGCGCGACTTACCGGCCGCAACCAAGAAGTACAAACTCTCGGGCGGCAAGATCTGGTTTGGCCAGAAGACAGCCTGGTTCGATGTAGGCAAACTGAAGGGCGTGCGCCTGGGAGTGATCGGGCAGTGAGTTGTTTGGAAGGAGAAGGACATTGCTCCCGGTTTTCTCCCGGCCCTATGCGGTGATCTGTACCAAGGGTTCTCGGAGAATAGTACTGAACGATGCGATGAAATCCGCAGCACGTTTCATGCAGTCGCCCCGATCCGGGACTTGGCCAATCACGCGATCCGGGTATTCGTCATAAGTGCGGCCATCGAGCAGTCTTCCGTTTTTCGCCTTTCTCACGCCACCCCATTGTTTGAAGAAAAAAGGCACGCCTTGCGCTCGGCACTGCTTTCGAATGGAAACGACCCACTCCCGCTTCATCGGCCGTGCCCCCGGCCCACTCTCACCGCCGACAATCACCCAGGTGATGCCTGACAGGTTGATTTCGCCGAGGTCTTCTAGTAGCGGCTCAATCGAAAGGAAGCGTACCTTCGCGGGGGTCTGCCGAAGATGGTCCACTCGCGGCAAACCATGTTTCCGGTCCTCCACACTAACGCCCCACCAGATGTTTTCCCGCTCCGCCGCAAAACGTACCCTGCCTTTGAGCAAGTGCAGCAGCCTCTCCGACCGCTTCGTCAGGACTTGATAGGTGTGCCAATTCGCCGTCACCATCACACGCGCAACCGCCTCCGCATAGTCGTCCGGCACTCCCAGTTGGAAGAGATCGCTCATGGAATTGACGAACACCAACTTGGGTGATCGCCAGGTAAATGGCTCAGGCAGCTTCTCCGGCACTAACCGCAGATCAAATCCCTGTTCGTACGGGTGTCCTTTGACCCCGCGAAATCGCTCGGCAAACGTTTCTGCATAACAGTGCTTGCATCCGGGGCTGATTTTGACGCAGCCGCGAACGGGATTCCACGTCGCGTCGGTCCACTCGATTTTGGAATTACTCGCCAAGAGTCCCCTCAAAATTAAATGCCGTCTGCGGGTTCCTGTACTTGAGCACTTGGTCCCAGAAACTGTAGGCCCGTGGGTTGCGAGAGAATAATGCCAAACAATAAAGCCGGACGTTCTTCTCCGAAATCTTCGCCTGCTTCATTTTGTAGAATGGTTGTGGCTGATACCTTAGTGTCTCCATGCTGTTTGAGAACTCCTCGGCCAAGAATTGGGGGAAAGAGGTTCCGTTTCGTAGGCTGATCGTCCATCTGTCGCGCCAATCCGGCAAGCCAAGAAACTCATCGATCTTCACTGCCTCTTCTTTCATATAGTTTTCATAGTTTCTGTTTGCGTCCATATAGAGAGCGAGCAAAACCAGGAAATCTACAAATCTGGCTGAGAGCCTGCGCAGTGTCTCAAACTTGATTCCGATGTCATAAGGATCGACAAAGCATAACGACAAAACACGATGCCCAGGCGAATGTGCAGGAATTGCGGCTAAGATCTCGTCGACGTGTTGATTGCAATCACCCAAGATGTACGCTACCTTTGCGTCCGGTGCAGTTCTTCCGACACGAGTCCTCAAAGCATCTAGCTCTTTGTGCCCCTTTTCGCAAAAGATATATTTATCGAACGGATGCTCTAAAGTGAGAGCTTGGATAGGAGAACCAGCTATCGTTCTCGATGTGTCTCGGATCCTGTTGTAGCCGGCTCCTGCATACAGCTCGATGTAAACCCGCTCGTCCCACTTGTCCTTCATGCCAGTGGAAAACAATTTTGCGTAGAACGACACAAGGCCATGTTTCTCCTCGGACTGTTTCCCGACCTCTGGGCAGAACAGCCAGTCGTCAGAAACATCCATGGGAATTACTCCTTATGTTCGCCTTGTATTCGCCATCAACAGATGTCCTAATTCTTTCAGATCTTCCTGCTAGACTCAATAGCTACAAGGTGTACTGCATATTGTAGGGCTTCTTGCCGGAGCCATACCTGCAACCTAGAACGATGAACGCAGAACTGCTACCATCGCCTTCAGTGTCCGCCGCCAAAGATAATCCCGCGCTCCATTTTAAAGATCGTCTAGTTTCCGCCGCCCCGGTCGAAGACGATTCCTCTTTCGAACTAAAGCTTCGCCCGCAGCGCCTGCAAGAATTTATCGGCCAGAACAAAGTCAAAGAGAATCTGGACGTGGCCATCCAAGCCGCCAAGTCCCGAGGCGAAGCCCTGGACCACGTACTGCTCTACGGCCCGCCTGGCTTGGGCAAGACGACGCTGGCCAACATCATCGCCAACGAACTCGGAGCTGCCTTTCAGCAAACCTCCGGCCCGACGCTGCAAATCAAAGGCGACCTGACCGCGATCCTCACCAATCTCCGCGACCGTCAGGTGCTCTTCATTGATGAGGTGCATCGCCTGCAGCCCGCGCTCGAAGAGATCCTCTACTCCGCGCTCGAAGACTACAAACTGGACATCATCATCGGCCAGGGCCCGTCCGCGCGTACCCACACCATGGACGTCAAGCCTTTTACTTTCATCGGAGCCACAACGCGCGCCGGACTCCTCTCCGCGCCCCTGCGCTCGCGCTTCGGACTGCTCCTGCGCCTCGAGTTCTACACCCACGACGACCTCCGCGTCATCGTCGAGCGTTCCGCCGAGATTCTAGGCGTGAAAATTGATCGTCCGGGTGCCATTGAAATCGCCAGCCGCTCCCGAGGAACGCCGCGTATCGCCAACCGCCTGCTCCGCCGTGTGCGCGACTACGCCCAAGTCCGAGCCAACGGCTCCATCGATCTCGCCACCGCCCAGTCCGCGCTCAGCATGTTGGAAGTGGATCGTCACGGCTTCGACGAAGTCGACCGAAAACTGCTGCTGACCATCATCGAGAAGTACCAGGGAGGTCCGGTAGGCCTCAACACACTAGGCGCCGCGCTAGCCGAAGAGCCCGACGCCATAGAAGAAATCTACGAGCCCTTCCTGATTCAGATAGGCTTCCTGAACCGCACTCCGCGGGGCAGAGTAGCCACTCAGCTAGCCTATGAACATTTCGGCATAATCCCCAACCGTCGCCAAAGCTCCCTCTTCTAGTGCTCGTGTGGGGACGGGCGGTCAGTCACCCGTTTGACTTCCACCACCCCATCTGCGTTAATCGCTCTTCGTAATAATCCCGCAGAAACACCGTCAGCAGGAGGAATCATGCGCGAAGTAATCGCCACCGCCCAGGCCCCGCAAGCCATCGGTCCCTACTCCCAAGCCATTCGAGCCCAGGGCCTGATCCTCACCTCTGGACAGATCGCCATCGATCCCGCCACCCAGCAGGTCATCGCCGGCGGCATAAGCGCGCAGACTGACCGCGTGCTCAAGAACCTCGCTGCCGTCTTGCAGGCCTCCGGCAGCACCTTGGAGAAAGTTCTGCGCTGCACCGTCTTCTTGAAGAACATGGGAGATTTCGCCGCCATGAACGAAGTCTACGGCCGCTACTTCAAGCAAGCCCCGCCAGCCCGCTCCACTGTCGAAGTGGCAAGGCTTCCCAAAGACGTCCTGATAGAAATTGATGTGATAGCGCTGGCGTGACCGCTTGAGCAGGATTTGCCCGGGAAACTGAAGTCAGAAATATTGAAGACATAAGAAACGGAGGCACAATGAAAATTGCCATTTTCGCCATCACCCTGCTGGCGCTAAGCGTCCTAGCCATCGCTCAGACAGCTCCAGCTCACAAAGCCGCAGCCAAGCCCACCAGCACGCCCACCAAGGTCACAGGAGCGCCCACCAAGACCCCCAGCGGCCTCGAATACTGGGATATCAAAGTCGGCACCGGTGCGGTCGCCGAAAGCGGACAGCACGTCAAAGTCGATTACACCGGCTGGCTCACCAACGGCAAGAAGTTCGACAGCTCGGTCGGTACCGGCAAACCGTTTGAGTTCGTGTTGGGCGCCGGCCAGGTCATCAAAGGCTGGGACGAAGGTGTGACCGGCATCAAGGTAGGTGGCAAGCGCCAGCTCCGCATCCCGCCAGATTTGGCCTACGGAGCCAAGGGTTACCCAGGCGTCATTCCAGCCAATTCAACCCTGATTTTCGATGTGCAATTAATAGACGTGAAGTAGCTCGTGTAGCGCGGACACTCCCTTCGACTGCGCTCAGGGCAGGCTCTGTCCGCGAATAGCCGGCAGACACACAAAAGCCCGCGGACTCCTAGGAATCCGCGGACTTCTAAGAAGCTACGCCTTAACCACTTTGCCGCTGCGCAGACAGGAAGTGCAGACGCGCATGTGCTTGGTGGCGGCTCCCACCTTGGCGTGAACCGGACGCAGATTGACGTTCCAGCGCCGTTTGCTGACATTGTGGGCGTGGCTGATGGTGTTCCCGAACTGCGGCCCCTTGCCGCAGATATCACAAACTCGTGCCATAACTCTAGAATCCTTCCAGGCCTATTGCCGAAACTTAGATTTTACAGGAATCCAGCGGATTTCGCCAAACCATGCGCAAGGACAATACAGGTCAGTTTGCGATCGTGGGACCTTGCACTCGGTTCACCGCTTGTTTTTCGGCTTTGGCATCTCCGTAACTTTGTTTGGTACGCGCTCGTCTACTGAAACAGCCGGTATCATGGCCCGAATCTGATCTTTGGTCCTGCCCTCAGTTTTCTCCAGGAAATACCAGAGCGCATCGACAAGAATGTCGTTGCTGGTAGTTCGCTTGTCTTTCTTGGCCCGACGGATCTCACTGACCCAGCGTATGGCTGCCCGGTCCTCGGCTGTGAGGCAAACCGAGGTCCGGTGAGCATCATCCGGGATGTGCTTCTCTCTCGGGCTCATGGTTCAGATTGCTATTGACCGCATTGTTGCATTGTTACATTATTACGTTATAGTGCGATAACGCATTAACGGAATTTGGCCTAATAATCAAAGGTAATTGCGTAATAAGATTTGGAGGGATTTAGATGACGCGTACTGGGTCCTTCTCGGCAGAGCTCAAGGTGTTTGAACAGCACCGCAAAGAGTGGTCGCATTCGCACCCGGGCGAATATGTTGCGATCCAAGATGACGTCATAGCGGAAGGATTCTTCGACAACTACGCAGAGGCCTTCAAGGCTGGTCTGCGGAAGTTTGGAGTTCGTCGCGGTTTTCTCATAAAGCAGGTGTGGATGACCGAGCCAGTATATTTTGTCTCATAGAATGGCCCGCGTTGAGCTCAGTTGGGGCCTTTCGACCAGACCGATCCAGGCCCGTGCATTGACGTCACAGTAATGAATTCACGTGACGTTATTGAGGCTGGCCGTGCTATTGGCTTGGAATATCCTGGACCTCTCCCAATGAGGGCGCTTCTAGATACCGGCGCATCTGTCACCGTAATCAGTAGGGTCTTTGCCAACTACTGCAAGCTCTTTCAGACTAACGAGGGGAGCGAGATAACAGCAATCGGTGCCACACACCGCTGTGCGGAACACGCCGGTTCCATCAGTTTTCCCGGTACCAGCCTGCGGACATTAGACCCCATTCGCATCGTTTCGGTCGCTTTCCCGAAAGAGCGATACTATGCAATCTTGATAGGCAGAGACATTTTGCGAAACTGGGTTATCACATTCGATGGCCGTTCCAAGCGGGTAACTATTACAGAGTGACCGTAAGCACCGCCGCTCTCGGTCGTCTGGTCCGAACTACGCCGCCTTGCCCATCACCGGCTCCGAGCAATGGCTGCACCGCCGCGCATCAATCGGAATCTCGCTTAGACATTCCGGACACTTCTTGGTGGTCGGATCCGCCGGCGCCGGGTCCTTCCGTGTCCGCGCGATCAGCGCATTGATCGGGGTCACAACAAAAAAGTAAACCGCGGCTGCGACCAGCAAAAACGAAATCAGGGCGTTCACGAATTCGCCGTACAGGAAAGTACTACCGTTGAGCGTCCACTTGAGCGCGGAGAAATCCGGCGCTTTCACTATGGCAGCGATCAGAGGTGTAAGCAGGTCCTTGGTAAGGGCGGTGACCACGCCGCCAAACGCCGCGCCAATCACGACGCCCACCGCCAGATCGACCACGTTACCGCGCAAGATAAACTGCTTGAAGCCAGCTAGCATAACGTGTACCTCCGCGTCCCCGGAATGGCTCTCTTCAGATTCTCATCGGCATAACAATATACCGGTACTTATAATCTTCGCCTTCCGCGGGACGAAGCTGACCGGCCGACTGCGCATCCTTCAGTTCCAGTTTCACTTCGCACGACCCGGTCGCTTTGATGAAGTCCATCAGGTACTGAGCGTTGAATCCGATCGCCATCGGCTCGCCGTCATAGGCGACTTCGATCGAATCCTCCGACTCGCCCGTCTCGGTTGACGACGCGGAAATCTTCAACTCGCCTTTCTCCAGCCGCAGCCGCACCGCGCGCGACCGCTCATCGGCAAACTGTGCCACGCGCGCGATCGCAGCTCCCAGTTCTTCGCCCTGCAACGCGATCGATTTCGAGATGTCTTTCGGCAGCACCGCCTCGTAGTTGGGGAACTGTCCCGTAAGCTGGCGCGACGTCAGCAACCGCGGCCCCACGCGGAAGAACAGCGTGGACTCGTCCTTCGCAAAATCGATGGTCTCGACATCGGAATCGAGCAGTGATTTCAACTCATCCATCGCCTTCTTGGGAATCAGCGTTTTCATTTCGCCGGAAACGCCTTCGAACTTCTCTCCCCCGCGCTCTACATGCGCTAGCCGGTGGCCATCGGTTGCAACCATCGTGATCGACTCTGGCTTCAGCACCATCAACGCCCCATTCAGCGTGTAGCGTGACTCCTCGCTGGCAATCGCGAATCCCGTCTTCGCAATCATCGACCGCAGCACCCCGGCTGGAATCTTGATTGCCCCTGCTGATGGAAACACCGGCAGACTAGGGAAATTCGACCGCGCCATGCCCACCATCTTCGTGTTCGAGCGCCCGCAGCGAATGCTGACCCAGTGGTTCTCCAGCAGTTTAATGGTGATGTCCGCATCCGGCAGCAACTTCGCGTAGTCGTGAAGTTTGCGCGCCGGAATCGTGCACGCACCTTCCTTTTTGACTTTAGCATTACACGAGGTACGCAGGCTCAGGTCGAGGTCCGTCGCGGTCAGCGACAATTTGTCGCCCCCAGCCTCGAAAAGATAATTGGAGAGAATAGGGATCGTAGTCTTACGCTCCACTACGCCCTGAGTAGCTGTCAGTTCGCGAAGAAGTTCAAGTTTGCTTACTGTAATTTCCATGGGCGTTGGGGCGATGGCAGCGGCGACTTCCACCGGCATATTGGGTCTCCCGACTCTAGAACTGGCTGAGGTCGAGGCCAGCCTCAAGAACTATCAAACCAGCTCTACTTCTGTTCTCTTCTTATATCAAATACAAAAGCAAGAAGACCAGTAGTAACCGTAGGCGCTTCGGAGAAGTGGAAAACCGGTCCAGGTCCCTACGGTACAGTGGCTTCCGTATCAACCCCTCATGTGGAGAATCACTCCCTGCCTCAGCGGATGCCAGCGTAATCCGCGGACTGCTCCAAAGCTTCTGTCCCGTCTCCCACAGTTTCCACAAACACTCCACAGCCAGAAGGCGGGAAAAATGGCTGGATGAGTGGAAAAATCGCTGGAAACCAAAACTTATGCGCCTAATTGCTCAGTCAGTTTATTGAGCAGCCTGTTCAAATCCTTGTCGTTCTTGCGCACTTCTTCAATCTTATCCACCGAGTGCAGCACGGTCGTATGATGCTTGCCGCCAAACTGGCGCCCAATCTCAGGCAGCGAAGCTTCTGTGAGGTGTTTGGCCAGGTACATCGCAATCTGCCGTGGATACACGATCGATCGCGAATTATTCTTTGCCTTGATTTCCACCAGGCGCAGGCCAAATTGCTCAGCCACCGCCTTCTGAATAGATTCAATCGTTACCTTGCGAGCCTGCGAATCGATGAAATTCTTCAATACCTGCTGCGTGTAGGGAAGTGTAATCTCCGCCCCGATCAGCGAAGAATGCGCCACCAGGCGGATCAGCGCACCTTCCAATTCCCGGACATTCGAACGGATGTTCGACGCGATAAACAACGCCACATCCGTCGGCAGGGTGACCCGTTCTTGCTCCGACTTCTTTTGCAGAATGGCGACTTTCGTCTCCAGATCGGGCGGTTGAATATCGGCAATCAGCCCCCACTCAAACCGGCTGCGCAAGCGGTCCTCGAATTCCGCCAACTCCTTGGGCGGACGGTCGCTGGCGATCACGATCTGCTTCATCGACTCATGCAGCGCATTAAACGTGTGGAAGAACTCTTCCTGCGTGCGCTCTTTCTGCGCCAGGAACTGGATATCGTCCATCAGCAGCACGTCCATCGTCCGGAATTTATCCCGGAAGCTGATCATCTTGTCGTAGCGCAGCGAGTTGATCATCTCATTGGTGAACTTCTCGCTCGAAACGTAGCAGATCGCCGCCTGTGGCGATCGCCGCTTGACCTCGTGCCCGATGGCCTGCATCAGGTGCGTCTTGCCCATCCCGACCCCGCCGTACAGGAACAGCGGGTTGTAGGCCTTCGAAGGCCGCTCCGCCACCGCCTGGCAAGCCGCGTGCGCAAACTGGTTCCCGCTGCCGATCACGAACGCGTCAAACGTGTAGCGCGGATTCAATTGCGCGGCGCTGTCCCAGTCAAACCGCCCCTGCGCCGGTTGCGATCCCGTCACAGCCTGCGGTCCCACACTTCCACCCGCACCCGGAGCCGACAACCCGCCGTTATGCCGGATCGGCGTGTTCGAAGGGTCGTCCTCGGCGGTAACGAATTTCACATCCTCGTAGCCCAGCCCAAGATTGTCGACCGCTTCCTGAATCAGATCCGCGTACTTGTCGCCCACATGGCGAAACTCAGCGGTGGGAACCCGCACGAAGAGAATTCCATTGCTGGCGTGACTGTACCGCGTTGGCTTCAACCAGGTGTCGTAGGAGTGCCGGTTGACCTTTTTTTCCAGGGCGTCAAGGATGCGCACCCAGGGGTTCGGGATGATGGCAGAGCTGGTGAGAGACATTTTTTGTCAGAATAACGAAAGCGCCCGCGGTCTATACGTCCGGGGGAATCCAGCCGTGAAATTATGTGTTCTTCTTTTACTGCAGACAGCTTCTGTTTTGCAGCACCGACTATCGGTGAAATTTATTACGAGACGAACGGGATAGTAGCACAAAAAAATCGCCGCGTCGGTGTCTTGCAACAAAAATCTTCCACGCGAGCGCTAAATCGAACCGCGATTTGTTTGCGCTGTCAAGTGTCGAGAAACTAACTGCCGCGCAAACTGTGCAACATAGATGTCTGTGTGGTGACGGGGCTCCGCCCCGTCCAGCCGAGCGCAGCCCGGCAGCCCCTACGAAATCGTCCGCCGTTCCCGCCTGGGCGCCGCAGCCGCGGTTTTGTAATTCCCCGGATACACCACCACCGACCGTCGTCCACCCTCGCCGTCACTCTCGGTGCGCAAATCTTTTTCCTCGCGCAAAGCCAGATGCACGATCCGCCGCTCTCGCGACGACATCGGTCCGAAGCGGTACGGCTCGCTCGTACGCCGCACATGTTCCGCCGCCACCCTTGCCGCCATCTGCAACTCGTCGATCCGCATCGCCCGGAAATTCTTGCAGTCGAACCAGATCTTCTCGTGCTCGTTACCCTGCAAGTGCAGAATCTCCGACGCCAGCAGCTCGAACGAACGCAACAACTCGCCGCCCCGCTCGAGCAACAACCCCGAATCCGGACCCGCAAACTCCACCAGAATTTCCGGATGCTCCCACTCGCGATTCTGTGCGATCGGAGGATCCACCGTGATCCGGTACTTCAGCTTGAAGCCGCCATGAGAAATGACAGCCTGCAAAAATTCCCCAATCTGTTTAGCAGCAGCAACCTTGTCAGTGATCGGCATAAGAAGTTCTCAGATGTCAGCTCTCAGCTATCAGCAAATGCTGATGGAGGCAAACGACGACAGATTCGTATCAGGGTATAGCTTTGGCGATACCACAAGTCCTCGAAAAGTTAGTCGCCCCTTTTAGGGGCTGGATTTAACTGAGAGCTGAGAGCTGATAGCTATTTCTCTTTCTTCCGCGCCCGTTTCTCCATCATTTCCCGCATCTCCCGCCCCAGCGATGTGCGATTCATCACCGCCTGCTGCGCGATCATGATCACTTGCCCCGCCGACCAGTACAACCCCAGTCCCGACGCCAGGTTCCAGCTCATAATGCCCAGCATCCCTGGCATCATGATGTTCATCATCTTCTGCTGCGCCGGATCCATTCCGGCCTGCGGCGTCATTCTCTGTACCGCCACCATGGTCACGATGATGGCAATCGGCAGAATGTGCCACGGATCGGGCGCCGCCAGATCTTTAATCCACAGCCACGGCGCATGACGCAGATCCATCGCCACGTTCAGCATCCGATAGTATGCGAACAGAAACGGCATCTGGATCAACATCGGCAGGCATCCGCCCGCCGGATTCACGCCTTCTTTCTTATACAGCGCCGAAACCTCTTCGTTCATCTTCGCTTTTTCCGGATCGCGCAGACTGTACTTCTTGTATTTTTCCTGGATCTGCTTGATCTGCGGCGCCACGCGCTGCATTTTCAGCATTGACTTCATCTGCGTAATCCGCAGCGGCAGCAGCGCCAGATTGATCACCAGCGTCTGCAGCAGGATCGCCCAGCCCCAGTTGTGGATGTAACCGTACATCCACTTCAACCACAAGAACAGCGGCCGCGCGATGATTCCCAGCCAGCCGAAGTCGATGATAGCCCGCAGATCCGGTTCCGCGCCCGTGATTCCCGGCACCGAGACCGATTGCAGATCCGCCAGCGCCTTCGGGCCCACATAGATTCGAGCCTCGGTTGCGCCTTTCAGGCTGCCGACCGCCGCCCCCAGCACGTCCACCTTGTCCATCTGCTTGCTGTCGCCGCCGTGCGGAATCTCCATCGCGTTGCGGAGTGTGACCATCGCCGCGTTCTTCGGATCGTTCGGTAAGAACACCGCCGCGAAATACTGATCCGATACTCCCGCCCAGTGGAACGGGCCCCCGAGTGTGCCGCCGCCGTTGATCTTCTTGATCGCCAACCGCTCGACCTTATCGTCGTACTGGTACGCGATCTGCCCCAGTGCATACTGTGGACCCGTCATGTCCGCGCCGAACCCCGCCGGCCACATCGGAAACGCCGTGACCTGCGCCCCCTTCTGATAAACCACCGCCTTCACCCCAACCACATAGCTGGTCCGATCGAACGTGAAACTCTTCTCCACCGAGACGTCGCCGTCGCCATAAGCAAACTTAATTTCATCCGGAGCGGGTGCCCCATCCTTCCGCGCACTTTGCGGAAGGGTGGGAGTCGCCACATACAAAACCGAGTTCAGTTTGTTCCGCAGCCCCTCGTCATACGACCACAACGTCAGCGGATAGCCGTACTTCTCCGCCGCCATGCCATTCACCAGTTCGAGCTGACCACCTTTATCGTCGGTGTATTTCTTCAGCACCCAAGATTTAACCCGCCCGCCGCGATTGGTGAACACGATCCGGTAAACGTCATTTTCAATCACCGTCTCCGACTCGCTGCTAGCCATCTGCGTAGCCGATGCTTGTGTGGTGACGGGGCTCTGCCCCGTCCGTCCAAGCGAGGGAACCGAGGCAGCACTCTCCGAAGCCTGCGTAGGGACAGCCGCCCCCGGCTGTCCAGTCGCGTGAAGTCCGGCTGCGTTCTCGCTAGAAGGTTTCGCTGGCGTCTGCGGCCCATACTTCTTCAGCAGCGGCTGGAACAGCATGATGATCAGGAACGTCAGCGCAAACACCACCAACAGCCTGCGCTCCATCCCCGGTTCTTGTTGCGGATTCTTAAATTCAGCCAAATCAGTCAGCTCGTCATTTCTTGGTCAGTCGCCATAAACTACACGTAGGGAAGGTTCGTATCAGGGCATCGCTTTAGCGATGCCGAAAGTTCCTCGAAATCAGATGCCCCTTTAGGGGCTGAGCAGCGAAACTTCACTCTCCCCGCAACCGGTTGAACTGCGCCATCTTTCACCACCGCATCCAATCCACCCTTTGCCAGCGGATGACACCGCAACAGCCGCCAACCCGCCATCAGTCCGCCGCGCACTACGCCATAGCGCTCGACCGCTTCCATCGCGTATTCAGAACAAGTAGGCACATAGCGGCATGCCGGCAGAAACGCCGGCGAAATCCACCGCTTATAAAGCCGCAACAGCCCAAGCGCGAGAGACTTCATTTCCCCACCAATTTCTTGGCGATCGCATCCAGCGCCCGTCCTACTTCCTCGAGCACCACCGCAAACTCCAGCGTCAGCACCGACTTCTTCGGATTGATCACCACATCCACCGCGCACGCGCCCGGCAGCCCAAGCTCCAATGAAGACCGCCGCAGCCGCACCGCTTCCCTCAAACGCCGCTTGATCCGGTTCCGCTCCACCGCGCCGCCCAGCACGCGACCGACCGTGAACCCGACGCGCGAACTTCTTTCCGGCAACCCAGTCTCCAGTAAAGCGCCCTCCGCCCGCCGCAGATAGAACACGGTCATGTGCGGAGAAAAGTGCCGTCGTCCCTGCTTGTACACGCGTTCGAAGTCGCAGTGCTTCAGCAGCCTAGCCGTGCGCGGAAAGCTCGCTCCCGCCTGCTCTGGAGTACGCTTCGGAGCGTCAGCGTTCACCAACTCACCATCCTGAAAGAGCCGCAGTTGCCACTTACCAGCAGCGAGCCCCCGCTTCTTCTGGCAACTGGCATCTGGCGACTGGCAACTGATGTACGAGGAAAGACTACTCGCGGAAACCCGGTTTCACCGAGACGCGCTTGCGTCCCTTGGCCCGGCGGCGCGACAGCACTGCGGCCCCGCTTTTCGTCTTCATGCGAGTCCGGAACCCGTGCTTCTTCG
>Ga0074045_10001147_pt1 | contig 25885 bp, 21 predicted proteins | sample BogForMeECP23OM2_FD_94442 | JGI IMG/M metagenome (GOLD analysis project Ga0074045, IMG submission 94442) | Bog forest soil microbial communities from Calvert Island, British Columbia, Canada - Bog Forest MetaG ECP23OM2 | ecosystem: Environmental > Terrestrial > Soil > Wetlands ... | reverse complement strand
GCCGTACCTCGCCCGGTCGCAAAGAACACCGCCCGGACCCTTGGGTGGCGATAGATGTCGAGGCATCCCTGACCATAGCGCATAAGCACAAATTCGCCCGAATAATCGACTTCCAGTAGATGCTTGATCAATTGATAGATATAGACGCCGACCCCGCCGTTCGCGATGCGCGCTTCGCCGTCGACGACGCGCTCTTCCAGTCCATCGGTGACTATACCGATCCTGAGGTTGCGTGCGGGTTGGCGGGTTTCCATCTGGTCTTGGCGCACCACGCTCGCTGCCGACCGGGCCGCCGCTGGGTGGCGGTCGTGCGCGGGCTGGCCGGCGTCGAGTCCCGACCTTCTCTAGCGCACAGAGTGGTCGAAACCAATATCACCCGGCAGGAATGGACATAAAAGAATGACGTTGGAATCAGCGCAATGGCGCAGCCGCTTGTTTTTACTGCAGAACCTTGTCCTCAAGGACTTTCGGATTCGCTATCGCAATATGTCGCTCGGCATGGCGTGGTCGGTGGTCAATCCGTTGGTGATGATGGGGATATTGACGTTCGTTTTCACCAAAATCTTCCCGAACCCGCAGCCGCATTTCGCGGTATTCGTCCTGTGCGCGCTGGTCCCCTTCAACTTCTACTCGCTGGCGCTCAATGCCGGCACCAGCTCGCTGTTGGAAAACGAGTCCCTGATCAAGCGGGTACGCTGTCCGCGCGAGATTGTTCCGATCGCGGCGGTGCTGGCGAACTGCCTGCACTTTCTCATCCAGATCGGGTTGCTGATTACCTTTGTTCTGGTGGCGGGCTTCCCGATCAGCTTGCACTGGCTGTGGCTCCCGCTGCTGTGGGGCATGGAAATCGCCTTCATGTGCGGCTTGGTGCTGATTACGTCCGGGCTGGATGTCTACTATCGTGACGTCCGGTACCTGGTCGAGGTTTCCGGCCTGGTTTTGTTCTGGCTGGTGCCAATCTTCTATTCGTTCCAGATGGTGCCGGCAAGATACCATGTAGTCTATCTGCTGAATCCAATCGCGACTGTGGTTCTCGCTGAACGCGAGGTCCTGATAGGCGGCACGGCGCCTTCGATGGGATTTGTGACCGCGCTCGCGCTGGTTAGCGGCACGTGTCTGGCGTTGGGCTTCTTGATCTTTGGCCGGCTTAAGCAGAACCTTGCGGACTATCTCTGAAACTATGACGTACGCTGAATCCTTAGCTCGCGACTCTGAGTTTGCGCCTGTGGCGACAGCGGCGGCCGGCACGCCGCCCCCCGTAATGGTGCTCGACCACGTGTCCAAGTCATACCTGCGCACCGGCCGACGCCAGCTGCTGAGAGGACGGCTGGCGGCATGGTTCAAAGGTGAACGGCGCGAAAAATTTACCGCCGTGCGCGATATTTCCTTTGCCCTCGACCATGGCAAGAGTCTGGCGTTAGTTGGGCCGAACGGCGCGGGCAAGAGCACTCTGCTGCGGCTGGCGGCGGGTATCACGCAACCGGATAGCGGCGCAGTTACGGTCAGGGGCCGGGTGTCGGCTTTGATGGAACTGGGCTCCGGCTTTCATTCGGATCTGAGCGGCGCGGAAAACGTCTATCTGAATGCCGCGATCCTTGGGCTGAGCCGGGCGCAAGCCCGCGCCGAGTTCGAGGGAATCGTCGACTTTTCCGGTATCAGGGACTTTATCAATGAGCCGCTGCGTACCTATTCGAGCGGTATGATGCTGCGGCTGGCCTTTTCGATCGCCGTTCGCGTTAGTCCCGACGTACTGATTATCGATGAAATTCTCGCGGTCGGCGATCAGGATTTCCATCGCAAATCGGTCGAGGAAATCCGCCGGCTCAAGAACAGCGGTACCACGCTCGTCTGCGCGTCGCATGCGACGAACTTGCTGCTTGAATTGTGCGAGGAAGCCATCTGGATCGATCATGGCCAACTCCGCATGCGTGGTCCGTCGAAGCAGGTTCTGGCGGATTACGCCGCAAGCGCCGGCACCTGATTAAACATCCTCTTGGTTGAAGCTGGTGGAAGGCGGAGTAAAAAGCCTTCGTCAGCATCCGCAAATCGGGACTTACGGGAGAGCCGTACGATTATACCGCTGAGCACGCCGGCAGCATGGCTGGGCGGCTTCCAGCGACAGGATGAACTTCATTGTGAGTGATTTAAGCAATACCTTGGTCGCGTCTACTAAGCCTGCGAGCGACAGCGTCTCAACGGTTCACGGGGACTTACATCTGAGCGAGCGCCTCGCGGACTACTCGAAATGGCTGCTCACCGTTTTGGTGGTGCTTTCAGCCGGATACATTGTCGCTTCCACTCTTCGCACCGTGTGGACGTGGCACTTCCGCGTGCCGTTTATGGATGAGTGGGCATTTGTCGGCGATGCGGAGAAGTTTCAGCTTTCCAACTGGTGGGGTTTCCTTTGGCATCAGCATAACGAGCACCGGATCGCACTCACCAGGTTGGTGCTTGGGATTGATGTCTTGTTATTTCGGTACAGGGCTACATTTCCGATCATTGTTACCCTATCGATTCAGACCTTACAAGTCATTTTGTTCAGTTATGTCTACTGGACAACCGCGCGATGCCCGGCACCCGTCAAGGTTGCTTATTCGGGATTGATGACAGGGTTGATGTTCTCGGCCGTTCAGATGGAAAACTTCATTTGGCCATTTCAAGTCGGCTTTGCAGCGGTCTTTTGCGCCGCTTCGATTGCAATTTTATCCCTGATCAAGCACTGCAGAACCGAGCACCACAAAGGTGGCTACCTGTCGTTATCGATTTTGTTTGGAGTTTGCGCCACTGGTTCACTGTCGAACGGTTTGTTTATCTGGCCGACGATGCTTCTAATCGCGTTCAACGAGCGTGCGCGGGCTTCTACCATCATCTGTGTGAGCACCGTTGGCGGGCTTATGACGTTTCTCTACTTTCACGGCTATTCGTCGCCCAGCTATCACGCGAACCCATTCGAATCGATTTTGCATCCGATTGCCCTGCTTAAGTATGTGGCAGTCTTTTTGGCGCATCCGATAGGCGGACCCATTGCGACCGTACTCGCGCTTGCGGCGGTGGGCGCACTGCTGGCGACTGTTATCTTCCGGACCCAGCTCAAGCTTAGCGACTTCTGGCATTCGTCGGCTTTTTTCGGGTATTTGGCATTGTTTGCTCTGATCACTCCGTTTATAGCGTCTTTGGGTAGAATCAACTTTGGACTGCAGCAAGCCACCTCCAGCCGATACGCGACACCGGCTCTGACTTTCTGGGCATCGCTCTTTTCAATCGGCCTGATTGGTTTGTCGAGGTTGTCAAATCGACTCGTCAGTTCTTTCTCATCAATTCTGTTCGCCCTTTTGGTATTTCCACTTACCTTGCTGCCGCACCAGGGCCTATTCACCACGTCTTATGTCAACCTGGGGCGGATCGTAAATGTCGCGGGCATCGCTCTGAAAGTCGGTGTTCCCGACGACGATGCGCTTCGAAAACTATATCCTGAGTCGGCTATACCTCTGGCCTATATTCCGTTCTTGAAGGAGCATCAACTCTCCCTCTTCGCTGATCCGATGTTTGAAATGCAGGGACAGCCTATATCCTATGGTCTTAAGTCAACAACGACCGACCAATGTTTGGGCGCGTTCGACATTGCGACAGCTATCGCGGGTTCGGGCGACCGCTCTTTCAAAGTGGCCGGGTGGGCCTGGCAAAAGCAGCCGCCGCGTAGCGTCGAGAAAGTTCTTCTGGTCGACGATTACGGCGTCGTCGTCGGTCTGGCATTCGGCGGCGGAGCTCGCGGTGATGTGGCGAAATTCTTCCGTGCACACAGGATGGCCGAGACTGGATGGGATGGTTACGCGAACTTGCGGCGCGACTCGCGCGCCTTAACTGCCTACGGATTCCTGGATAGAGATCGGGGCCTATGCCAAATCGGACAAATTAAACTGAACCATCCCTAGAGTGGTGGTTTCGCCACTCTTCGACCTCCCGGGCAGTGGCTCGGTGTTCTCCGAATGGTCTCGACCGGACGTTCCGGCAATCGTATAAAGCAACGCTTACGGCTTCCTGAGGATCGCGACCGATTGTCCCAGCGGTCTGCCATTCCATCGGGATTCGGTGCCTGTAATATAGCCTTCCATTATATAGCCGAGCCGACTAGACCAGATGTCAATCACTGAACGTTCTATGAATGTATTGAGGGGTGCGCTGGAATGATGTCTTTGGGCCTCCACAGTCGCCTCGAAAATGGTCCAGTGACTATCGGCGAGAAATTCCAAAAAAGAGAAAACCAACTTTCCGCCTGGTTTCAGCGTACGCCTTATATCTTCGAGATAGATGAAACTCTCGGCGGGAAGCAGATGCGTAAACACGCTAAACGCTGCCACGAAGTCACACACGTTGTCTGGGGAAGGCATATTGAGCGCCCGATGCAGGAAAAATCTATAATTAGTGGGAGATTTTGATTTTGCGTAATCAATTAAAGATTGGACGATATCGATCCCGGTATATTCTATCTTCATCGATTGACCGAGGACCGAGGCAAGTCGACCACTCCCGCACCCCAAGTCGATCAACCGCATACCATCTTTGAGGCCAGCATATCGCATGACTTCAGCCTCAATCGCCCCAATCTCCTGAAAGCCACCGCCGACCGCGCGACTCATTGCCTCGTCGAGCGGATAGGTCTCTATTAAGTGAGCAACAAGCCTTTCGTAATCCTCAACGAAGTGAAACTGTGCCATACATTTTTAAACCAGATTCAGTTCTGCAAAATTGCCGTTTTGCCTGTGCAGTGCGAATTCGTCATTTAAAATGACGAGCTCTCGACAAAGCGTAGCCAGCTCATAAACGGTGTTTCGACGCCACCGAAAACCGATCGTTCCGCGTCTAGCAAGTACGCGACATTCAGGAATATGAACGATCCCAGAATTTCTCTCCGCCCTCACACGCGTCAGCATCTATTAACTTCAATGGACATTTCAAAGAATCTCCTTTGCCGTGCGACACAAAACGTTCTCGTCGGGGAACGTCGGCATCAACTCTCGGACATTTATCATTTCGAAGAACCTAACATATCAGGATCTTCTTGAGAATGGATTGGTAAGGGGCCACCAGTGGAAACTCGGAATCATCGCAGTCGCGTGCCATATCGATCCAGCGGATAAGAGGAGCACAATTCTCAATGGACATGCCGGGAAATGTGCGTTGGAGATCGGGCCTGCGACTGTACAATTCGAGAAGGATCGTCAGAGCCCGCTGCAGATCGCCATCATGACCAACCTTCCGCAGTATGCCAAAGTACTCAAATTTATTGTGCTCGCCGTCCGATTCGAAGTCGAATTTCGCATCGTAGCCCAAGAAATTCAAAGTTTGAGTGATAAAATCCCGGAAGCCCGAACTATCCCAGACGTGCGCGTGCTCGCGCCTTTTCCTGACGGAGGTTAACGCGGCTACAAAAGTTTCGCGCGATTCGAACACTTCTGGATGAACGTTGGCGAGAAAATCGATATAGTGATCGTCTGAGAGATCGTTTGCATCCTGGTAATACTCTGCCAATAAATGCCTGAAATCAGTCAGGTGACGAGTGGAATCAAAGGTGAATCTCTTATCCGGCGCAGCCACCACAAGACGACCGCCGTCGACGACGCCACCCCAAACATTCTGAAGCAGTTTTATGGGGTTGGGCACATGCTCGAGGACGTGATTGATGATCACGAAATCATACATTTTTCCCGTGATTTCCGTAATGTGACGTTTAGATAGATCCCCGACCCAATTGGGAAAAACGATCTTCTCATTCGCCAGCTCCGGAAATAACAGGCGAATCTCGTCCGAGGCCGCAACGTCTAGATATTCGATGCTGCAGGTCGTGGGAAGCTCGGCTGGCTGATGGAGAGCGCCGATCTCCAGCCCGCATCCGCTCAGCAGCCGATAGCCGAGCAGCCTATGAGACAGACCTACCTCGGACATTTGGGTCTAATTGCTTTAGCCCCTGACGGCGTCCCCGGACGCCAGACCGGAGTTGCGATGGGCCTCAAGTGGCTAAACTCCAGTCTTCGCGATCAAGGGTGAGGTTCGGATTGTAATAAGGGTCTCCACTTCGGAGCATTTTCCGCCATCGATCCGCCATCATGCGCTCGTCAGCGGGTGGGTGCAAATTACCGCGGCTCGCCGACTCGTGATGGTAGAGGAGCGCGAGGGGCGTGTACACTATAAGATATCCTCTGCTCCGCATGCGCAGGCACAAGTCGATATCATTGAAGGCTACTGCAAGCCCTTCGTCAAAGCCGCCGAGTTCATCAAACACCTGACGCCGCGTCATCATACAGGCGGCTGTCACAGCGCTGCAGTCACGGATCGAATCAGTAAGTCCAAAATAACCGGGTCGATCGCCCGGCAGGTGCTTGAAGGCATGTCCGGCGACGCCACCCAGGCCGAGTACAACGCCCGCGTGTTGAATCGTCCCGCTAGGATACAAGAGCTTGGCGCCGACTGCTCCGACCTCTGGGCGTTGAGCATGCTCGAGCATACCGCATAACCAATCGGGTTCGATTACTTCCGTGTCATTGTTCAAAAAAAGCAGATATTCACCCTCTGCCTGATGCGCACCGAAATTGCAGATCTTCGAGAAATTGAAAGGCCCGGGAAAATGGCAGACGCGCGACTTGCCTTTAAGCTGGTCGAGGTATGCCAAACTCGCCGGCTCGCTACTGTCATTATCCAGTACAACAATTTCATAGCGTTTATAATTCGTGTGTCTTTCAATACTTGCAATGCAACGATTCAGCAGCTCATGGCGATTCTTGGTCGGGATTATTATCGATATCAGCGGGTTGGCGCGAAGTTCATAGCGCACAAGGTATAAGCCCGGAAGCAGACTATGGTGAACCGAACCATTGCAGCCTCGGCGTTGCAAAGCATCCTGAATGGCGCGTTTTCCGGCCTCGTAGGCTGCTGGTTTCGCGGAGCCGGCCGCGGAGCCTGGGATTTTTCGCCAGTGATAAAGGATCTTCGGAATATGTTTTATCCGATCGGTTCGCTCGGTAAACCGCAGGACCAGGTCGTGATCCTGACTTCCGTCCAGCTCCAGCCGAAAACCTCCGATCTCCTGGAGAACGGATTTCCTCAGGACCAGGAAATGCGGCATGTAGTTCAGCGAGAGCAGCAAATCGGGGTTCCAGTCTGGCTTAAAGAACGGCTCGACCCGTCTGCCGTCGATCTCCAGTTTATCCTCGTCGGAGTACAAGAGATCGGCGGTCTGATCAGTGTTAAGTTCTCGGACCACTTCGAACAAGGCGTCGGGACTGAGTTCGTCGTCATTATCCAGGAGACCGATGAATTCCCCGGAAGCGAGCGCCAAACCTTGATTGGTCGCTCCTGCGATGCCCTCGTTTTGCGGGAGATGCATTACCTTGATCCGGGGATCTGATCTAGCGTAATCGTCCAAAACGGGCCTGATATGTCTTTCGGTTGACGCGTCGTTGACGAGGCAGAGTTCCCAATTCGAATAGGCCTGAACGCGCACTGATTCAATGGCCTTGCGCAGCCATTCTTCGGCGACGTTGTAGACAGGGGTGACTACGCTTATCAGGGGCGTGTATGAGAACTTTTCCGAAGCTTCTCTCAGCTTCCTCATGGCGTTGTTGTTGGGTCCATTTCTTGTCATCCAACGATCATAGTCGGATTCAACCGCAGCCGGCGGTTTGGGGATAGCCTCAGACTCGGAAGCCGCCTCGCCCGTCGGGCTTTCTCCCGCGTTTGGTGATTGGCCGCCACCGACGGCCGATCGTCGAAACGGGGAAAGAATCCTGTGAACTATCCGCAACGGAGCTGTCAGTTCCCAGGATAACGATTGGCGGATCGTGACAACGGTTTGCAGAGCTTCGGCCGCGGATGTGGAACGTGGTTCAATTTCCCTGCGGTGGCCGTGCAGTCTGCGGCTCAGATTTCGCAGTGGTCGAAACAGCCGCCACGAACTGGAGCCCCAGAGGTGGTGAGTCTCCTCGACCAACATGGACTGTACGTCTTTGAATTGCCTGGCGCGCACCGCTAGCGCCGCGTTTTCCATTCGGAGCGATTGATCGCTGGAGAAGAGAGCGTGATTCGCAGACCGCAGGCCCTCCAATTCGCGCCGGGAGGCGACTTTTTCGGTTCGCAACGCTTCGACGGTTGCGGCTAAACTCTGATTCTCCCCTTGTAGATCTGTCAGTTGGCGCCCACGCGCCGCCTTCTCCGTTTGCAGATCCGCCAGTTCGCGCTCAAGTCCGCCCTTTTCGGTGCGTAGCAGCTCGTTGCCGGTGACCTGGCGCTGATACTCGGCCCGCAGGTCCGCGAGTTCACGCTCGAGTTGCTCGCATTGAAGCCGTCCTTGCCGCGCCTGCTCCCGCGCCGCATGCAGCTCCGCTTCGTGCGCCCCCAGATCGCTGGTCGCGATGTACAAGGTGGCGGGCGGCAATCCGATCGTTTGGTCTGAGGCCAGGGCCACAGCATAGACAGCGCGCGGAAGCCCTTGCGAAGCCTCGAAATGATTCTCGCCACGGCGCTCAAATGTGACTGGCGGCCTGACGCCGGGGGAGCGTTGATCCGGTAACATCGCCGATCCAATCAGCGGTCGCTGCAACAGGCATTCGACGTGTTGAAACGTGCGACGTAAGGTCGTCGTGAACTCTTCTTTCGTCAATTCATGAACGTGAAACGGGTTAGCGGGAGAGCTGGATGGAGAATATGTGTCTCGGTCAGGTGTACTGATGATCAAGATGCCGTTAGGCCGCAGTATACGTCGCATTTCGGCGAGCAGCGCATCATGTTCATATACATGCTCAATAGTCTCGAATGATACTATAACATCAACGGAGGCGTCCCGCAGAGGAATACAGCGAACATCCCCGCCGACGAAGCGGAGATTACTGCGTGAGTATGCTCGGCCGGCATGAGCCGCAACTTCCGCGTTAAGTTCCACGCCCACAACTGAGCGCGCGACCTGGGCTAAAAAAGCGGAGCCGTAGCCCTCTCCGGAAGCAATGTCGAGTACGTCCTTGTCACGGCAGATTTCACGGGCGAGGAAATATCGATGGTAGTGCTCGATTTCGATTTGGCCGCCAATCGACGTGGTGAGCCGTTCGCCCGTAAAATCCAGCGTCACACGCGGACGTTCCCGGCTGAATATCTCCCCCATAATCAGGATTCGCCCAAGACTTGATCGCGGCCGGCCCGGTTGGTCCGGCCAACGGTTACGACGGTGATGCCCGATAACCTCGCGCATGAATCCGGTACGCATCGTCGAGGCCTCAACAAGGTGACGGTGCCAGTTCTGCGCAAGTGCGCGTACGAAATCGACATGGCTAGCCCATGACTATGCCCGACGTGTTACAAACAGGCAACTCTTGCACTGCGGCGTTTCATCGCGCACCGTAACCGCAGCACAATAAGGAGCGTGTGGTGATTGGTTCGGCATCTCGTGCACCGAAGCGTTCTCACAGACCACGCGACCGGCAGGAAAAATTGGCGGCCGATTGGTCGATGACCGCAGCGGACCAGCAGTTCGCCGTGGCCTCGCCTTGTGAGCTTCTGCCTTATCTGGTTGGTCTACCGGCGGGGCTGTCGCGCAAACGGGTGAAGGATCTTCTCCGGTTCCGGGCGGTGAAGGTCCGCGGCAAGGCGAAGGTTCAGCATGATACCCGGCTGGAGCCGGGCGACGTCGTGACGATCGTGTCGCGTAAGCCTGTCCATCCCGCGGAGGTGGCTCGCCATGGTCTTGGAATCGTTCACCTCGATGATGCCGTGGTGGTAGTCGACAAACCGGCGGGACTGCTGGCGATGGGCTCGGAACGGGAGAAGGAACGAACCGCTCATCGCATACTCAATGAGCATTTGAAGATGCTGACGAAATCACGGGAGCAACAGGCCTTCATTGTCCATCGCCTGGACCGCGAGACTTCGGGCCTGATGCTGTTTGCGCGAAATGAGTCGGCACAGGCGGCGCTCCAGCGTGACTGGCAGAGCGTGACGAAGAAATACCTCGCCGTTGTGGCCGGAGCGCCGGCGGACCCGCGGGGAACGCTGCAGGATCGTCTCGCGGAGAGCAAGTCATTCGTGGTCCATCGGGTCGAGCGGGGCGGTGACATCGCAATCACGCACTATCGCGTGCTGCGGAGCCTGCGGGACAAAGCGCTGCTCGAACTCACGCTGGAAACCGGCCGCAAGCATCAGATTCGCGTGCAGTTGGCGGCCCGGGGTCATCCGATTGTCGGCGATCGGAAATACGGTGAACAGGGCGGCCTGGCGCGGCGGCTGGCGCTCCACGCGAGCGAGCTGAAGTTTCGCCATCCGGTCTCGGGCGCGTCGCTCGAGTTTCATAGTGCTCTCCCCAGCCAGCTCAAAGCGCTGATCGCTAGTGAAGCGCGGCCTCCGCGCGGAGCGAGTAGGCGAGTCCGCGAGCTGCGTCAAGAATCTTAAGTCAGTGAAGCGCGGTCTCCGCGCGGAGCGAGCACAGGGGGCGGCGGAGGCGGAACCGAGGCTGAGCCTCGCTGACTCGGCCACCCACCGGACGCGCGGCCAAAATCAAGTTGCGTTCGCGTTCCGGCTGCCAGTACCCTCTGGCAATTCGGCTGCGGTGGTCTTACGCGTGCCGAAAAGGAGCGGGGACTATCCATATGATCGCGCTGGCGCTGTTCATTCTCCAACTCTTTGCGACATTTGCGTATGCCAACACTACTGCTCTTCATCCGCTTGATCCTCTCTCGCAAAGCGAGATCAATACTTCGGTCGCGGTGCTGAAGGCGGCCGGGCATGTGGACGACAAGACGCGCTTCGTGTTTTTGACCCTGCGTGAGCCGAACAAGCCGGCGGTTCTGAAATGGCGGCCGGGCATACCGGCCGCGCGCGAGGCTTTCATCATAGTCAAGCAGGGCCCTCAGACCTACGAAGCGGTAGTTGATCTTTCCCGATCCGCCCTGCGATCGTGGCGCGAGGTCAAGGGTGTTCAGCCCGCGTTACTGATCTACGACGAGCTCGCGAGCCTCAACGATATTGTGCGCGCCGATCCCGGATGGCAGGCCGCGATGCGCAAGCGCGGATTCGCAACCTTCGACAAGATCGAATGTATGCCGTTTTCGGCCGGCTATTTCGCCGTGCCGGAGGAAAAAGGCCATCGGCTCATGCGCGCCGAGTGCTTTGATGCGGGCGCGGCGCTCAATTACTGGGGCAGGCCGATTGAAGGAATCGTGGCGACGGTTGATCTCAATCAGCGGCGCGTCCTGAAACTAATCGATACCGGCGTGGTGCCGGTGCCCAGAGAGCCCGCGGAATATGACGCCAAGTCGCTCGCGACCAAGCGTGCCCCGCTGAAGCCGGTGGTCGAGCAGGAACCTGACGGACCAAACTTCGCGGTCAACGGTTCAGCGATTAGCTGGGACAATTGGAAGTTCCGGGTGCGGATGGATCCGCGGCTGGGAATCGTCGTGTCGACCGTGAGCTTCACTGACGGTGGGCGCGACCGCTCAATCATGTACGAAGGGCATCTGTCCGATATTTTTGTGCCTTACATGGATCCTTCCCCGGGCTGGTACTTCCGGTCGTATATGGACGCGGGCGAGTACGGCGCGGGTAAACTAGCCTCGAGCCTGGTTCCGGGTGCGGATTGTCCGGCCAACGCCTATTTTTTCAGCGACTGGATCGCTGACGAAAAGGGCGTGGCACAGCAGCGTCCACGGATCGCGTGCCTCTTTGAACGAGGCGACGGGGCGATCGCGTGGCGCCATTGGGACTTCATCAGCAATCAGACCGAAAGCCGGCCTGCCCGCGAGCTGGTGCTGCGCTGGATCGCCACGGTCGGCAATTATGACTATCTGTTTGACTGGACGTTCCAGCAGGATGGAACGATCAAGGTCGGCGTCGGGGCTACCGGGATCGACGAGACCAAAGGGGTCCTGAGCAAAAACTATACGTCGCGCAGCGGTACTGACGGTGAGTACGGAACCTTTATCGCTGACAACCTGGTGGGCGTAAATCATGATCATTTCTTCTGTTACAAGCTGGATCTCGATGTTGATGGCACGGCGAACAGCTTCGAAGCCGTGCGACTCAAGAAGATTCGCCTGAAAGGTCTGCGCAAAAGCCTATGGGTGGCGGAGCCCAAAATCCTCAAGCGGGAGGCGGAGGCGAAGCTCAACGAGGATATGGACGAGCCGGCCCTGTGGCGCACGATCAATCCTAATGTGCTCGATCCGATGGGCTATCCGGTGAGCTATGAACTCGTTCCCGGACACGGCACTACTGACCTGCTGGATCCCGACGACTACCCACGCAAGCGCGCCGGGTTTGCCGACTACCAGCTATGGGTGACTCCTTACACGCCGCTGCAAGCCGCAGCCGGGATGTATCCTAATCAGAGTGATGGGAGCGACGGACTGCCGGCCTGGACGAAGCAGAATAGATCGATCGAGAATACCGACGTGGTGCTCTGGTACACGATTGGTTTCCATCATGCGCCGGTTTCGGAGGATTGGCCGATTCTGCCCACGATGTGGCACGAATTCTATTTGCGGCCGCGCTGCTTTTTCGCGCACAGTCCGGTGATCGATCTTCCCGCGCCGCCGCCAGCGCCCGCGGGGAAATGATGTTGGCCCGCGCTAAGGGCGGACCTCGTAATAAGCGTTGATCGGATTCTCGAAGTCGCGCGTCACGAAACGCGTGAAGCCTGCCTCGCTCGTCATCCGGCGCGCGACCGGCTCGGGAAATCCCAACGTGCCGAGACCCAGCCCGCCCGGTTCGGATAGCGCCGATGACATGCAGCACAACACTGAAATGCTGTACATAAATGGGGCAAGCGGATTCCCGCCAAGGTTTTGCTCGAAGGTCGGTTGACCATGAACGTCGGCAATGAGCCACGTCCCGTCGGGCTTGATCGCTTTGCGGATCGCACTCATCACGAGGTCGGGACGCGTCATATCGTGCAGGCAGTCGAAGGTCGTGATGAAGTCACGACTTGAGTCGCCCGCGAGCGGATCGACCCTGGCGTCGTGAAAGGTGACGTTCTTCACCGCCGCCGCAGCCGCGTTCGCGCGCGCCCGGGCCAGCGCCACATGGGCGATATCGTAGCCGTCGAATTGCGAACGCGGATAGGCCTTGGCCATCTCGATTAGGGCGACGCCCGAGCCGCAGCCGATATCGGCGACCTTGGCGCCCGCCTCCAACTTGGCGACGACGCCGTCAAGTTTCGGCAGGGCCACGGGTACCAGTTGGGTGCGAAACCAGGGCGCCAGCAGCCGCTCGACGCCGCGATTCACCTCTGGGCCGAGCGCGTCGTAGGTCAGACCGATCCCGCTCTTGAAGGCCGCGGGAAGCTTTTCCAGCACCGCCATCTGCTGCGGCAAGGCGCAGAAACCGCCAGCAAGAAACATCGGGCTGTTTTCATCCGCCAGGACCATCCCGACTTCCGGCGACAGCGCGAACCGGCTTTCCCCCACGTACTCGATAAGCCCGGCCGTCGCCTGACCGTGCAGCCATTCACGAATCCAGCGCTCGTGCAGACCCGTCTTGCGGGCGAATTCCTCGCTGGTCAGCGGCCCGGCGCCGTTCAGCGCGGCGTACAGACCCATCCGGTCGCCCAGGTAAACCATTGCGGAAACGTAGGCGCCCCCCAGCAAGTCAAAGACGTGCTCGGCGGTCTTCTTGACTTTTTCCGGATCGATACTCGTATTTTTCGCCGCCATGACAACGTCCTCCCTGGATAGTTCGGGTTTTGAGCGCCTGAGCGAGGCTAGTCGTGGTTGATTCTTTACGCGGCGCGTACGACTCCGCGGCCCCGGATTACCTCGTCGATCAAACCGTACTCGGCGGCCTGCGCGGCGCTCAGGAAGTTGTCGCGATCAGTGTCTTTTTCGATCTTTTTGATCGACTGGCCGGTATGGTCGGCAAGGATTTGATTGAGCAACTCGCGGAGCCGCAAGGCCTCGCGCGCCTGAATGTCGATATCGGCCGCCTGCCCCTCGAAGCCTCCCGACAATTGATGAATCATGATGCGCGAATGCGGCAGCGAATACCGTCGGCCCTTGGCGCCCGCCGCCAGCAGAACCGCGCCCATGCTTGCGGCCTGACCCACGCAGAGGGTCGAAACCGGTGGTTTCACGAATTGCATCGTGTCGTACATCGCCAAGCCTGCCGTGACCGAGCCGCCCGGCGAGTTGATATACATGTTGATCTCTTTTTCGGGATCCTCGGATTCAAGGAACAGGAGTTGCGCGGTCACCACGTTGGCGACATCGTCATTGATCTGACCGCCGACAAAAACGATCCGGTCCTTGAGCAGGCGCGAATAGATATCATAGGACCGCTCGCCCCGCCCGGTTTGCTCGACTACGAATGGTACAAGGATACTCATGAATCAACGATACTCCGCTCGGGGCCGTTCAGCCAATCGAACTTTCGACGGAGCACACGGTGAGGCGGGCCTCGCTGAAGTACCGACGCTGCGCCCAGCGGGCGACCTCGACCAGGCCGATCATGACGGGCACCTCGATCAGCGGGCCGATGACCGCGGCGAAGGCCGCGCCGCTGTCGATACCGAAGGTCGCGACCGCAACCGCGATCGCGAGCTCGAAGTTGTTCGACGCGGCGGTGAACGAAAGCGTCGCGGTTTGCGCATAGGTCGCCCCGGCCTTCCGGCTGAGCACGAAGGAGAGGGCGAACATGATGACAAAATAGAGCAGGAGCGGGATCGCAATTCGCACCACGTCCAGTGGCATCCGGACGATCTCGGCGCCCTTCATCGAGAACATCACGACGATCGTGAAGAGCAGGAAGACCAGGGTAAGCGGGCTTATCTTCGGGACGAAGTGGCGGCGGTACCAGGTCTTGCCTTTGCTCCGCGTCAGAATTGTCCAGGTTGCGAAACCGGCGGCGAAGGGCACGCCCAGGTAGACGCCGACGCTCTGCGCGATAGCGCCAATCGTTACGTGCACCAGCGCACCGCCCAGGCCGAGCCAACGCGGTATTATCGTGACGAAAACATAAGCGTAGAGGGAAAAAAACAACACTTGAAAAAGTGAGTTGAACGCCACCAGGCCCGCGCAATAATTCCCGTCACCGTCCGCCAGATCGTTCCACACGATAACCATCGCGATACATCGCGCGAGCCCGATCATGATCAGCCCGACCATATACTCTGGATAGCCGCGCAGGCAGAGCACGGCCAGCGCGAACATCAGGACCGGTCCGATAATCCAGTTCTGCACGAGCGAGAGGCCAAGGATCTTCCAGTCACGAAAGACGTCGCCGAACTCGTCGTAATTCACCTTGGCCAGCGGCGGGTACATCATGAGGATCAGCCCGAGCGCGATCGGTATGGAGGTGGTGCCGCTACTCACCCGGTCGAAGGCCGCCTTGACGCCGGGGCAAAGATCGCCGATCGCGACGCCGAGCGCCATCGCGAGAAAAATCCAGACCGTGAGATAGCGGTCGAGAAACGACAGCCGTCGCGCGATTGGTGCTTGTATGGCGGCGCTGGCAGGATTCGTCACGACTCGGCCTCTTTGAGCTGTACGCTAAGGGCGATCGCTCGGCTGCCCGGCAATTTGCAGGAGAGCGCCGCCGCAATCAGGACCATCAGGCCCGATCCCAGCAGACAGCCCGTGAAGCCAAAAAACTCGAAAATCACACCTGAGAGCAGCGTGCCGACGAGCCGGCCACCAGCGTTCGCCATGTAGTAGAAGCCGACGTTAGTCGCGAGTTCGTCGCCGTCGGAATAGGCCAGGATGAGATACGAGTGCACCGACGAGTTGATAGCAAATACGACTCCAAAAAGCGCCAGACCGATCATCAGCGCGGGCTCTGGTGAGGCGCCTGACTGCAATGCCCAGGCGAGCGCGACCGGAAGCGCGATCAGGATAAATGCCCATAAGCGCGCCGTCGCTCCGGTCACCCCCTCGCGCGCGCCCAAATGGCGCAGGAGTTCGGGGACGAGTGCCTGAACGACGCCATAGCCGATAAACCACGCGGCCGGGAAAGCGCCGACCTGCCAGAAGGACCAACCGAGCGTTGAAGCCAGGAAGACCGGCAGCCCGACCACGAACCAGATATCGCGCGCCCCGAACAGAAACAGCCGCGCGGCGGACAGCCAGTTCACCGCCGGACTCTTCGCGAACAGCGTCGTGAATTTAACCTTCGCTTTGGCCTTGCCGATCCCGCCCGGCAGCGCGATCACCGTACCGGCCAGGACCAGGGTCAAGGCTGCCGCCATCGCGATCAGCGATCCGACAAAGCCCAGGCCGCTCAGCAGCGCACCGCCCATGAAGAAGCCCGCGCCTTTCAGTGCATTCTTCGACCCGGTCAGGCGCGCGACCCATTTGAACAGCGTGCTTTCCTCGTCCGTCGTGACCACGGCCTTGATCGCGGTCTTGGCGCTCATTTTGGTCAGGTCTTTGGCGACGCCCGAGAGCGCCTGCGCACCCATTACGTAGCTCACCGAAAGGAGGCGACTCCATTCCGGTTGCAACAGGGCGAGCATCAGCAGGGCGAAGATCTGGAGCAGCAGGCCGCCATAGAGCGTTACCTTCACGCCTGATCGCGCGGCGATCCAGCCACCGAGGAGATTCGTGACGATGCCGCAGAATTCGTAGAGCAGAAAGAGAAAGGCGATTGTGATCGCGTCATAGCCGAGGCGATTGAAGTGCAGCAGCACGAGCATCCGGAGCGCCCCGTCGGTCAGGGTGAAGCCCCAGTACGCGCCCGTCACGAGGGCGTAGTTGCGGACCGCGGACTTCATCGGACCTCTGCCCGGCGGCGTTCGGGCAGGCTGGCCGCCACCTTCGCGGTCAGTTCGACCAGACGGTTGGCGTAGCCCCACTCGTTGTCGTACCAGGCGAGAATTTTCACCTGGGTGCCATCGACTACCATCGTCGAGGGGCCGTCGACGATGGCCGATCGCGGGTCGTTGACGAAATCGATCGAGACGAGCGGGCGCTCCTCGAACCCAAGAATTTGCGCGAGTGGTCCGTTGGCCGCGGCTTTGAAGAGGCCGTTAACCTCAGTCACGGTCGTGGATCGGGCAACCTCGAAGACACAATCGGTCAATGACGCGTTGAGCAACGGCACGCGGACCGCGATACCGTTCAGCTTGCCCTCCAGCTCGGGATAGATCAGGCCGATAGCGGTCGCGGAGCCGGTACTGGTCGGCACCAGGGAGAGCAGCGCGGAGCGGGCGCGGCGCAAATCCTTGTGCGGCAGGTCCACGATGGTCTGCGTGTTGGTGACGTCGTGCACGGTGGTAATCACGCCATGCCGGATCCCCAGCCGCTCGTGAACAACCTTGACCACTGGCGCAAGGCAATTCGTCGTGCAGGAAGCCGCGGTCAGGAGATGATCGCGGGCCGGATCGTACAGATGGTCGTTGATTCCCATCACAATATTCAGCGCACCCTGTTTGACCGGCGCGGCGACGATTACCTTCCGCACGCCGCGGGCGAAGTAGGGCGTCAGCGTCGCGACGTCACGAAACTTGCCGGAGCTTTCGATCACGATATCGACCTGCGCCGCGTCCCACGGCGCCGCGCCGGGCGCTTCCGTGGTACTGAAGCCGAGGCGCTTGCCATCGACTGTCAACGACGTTGGATCAGAGTCGATCGGGACCCGCCAGCGCCCGTGGACGCTGTCGAATTCGAGCAGGTGCGCGGCGGTTGCGGGGTCGCCTTTGACCTCGTTGATATGGACGATCGCGAACTCGCGATTATCCAGCGCGGCACGGAGCGCGAGCCGTCCGATTCGCCCAAATCCATTGATCCCGACGCGTACTGACATTATTTGCCCTACCATGCTGTAGCTTGCGGACGGACCCTTAGCCGGCAAGTTTCAGCAGGCCGATTTCCCTCACCCGGCGCTCAATCGCGAACCGTTCGAGGGTGTCCATTGGGAGGCTGGTAAAGATTTTGATGCGGTGCTCGATCTCCTTGTAAACTCGCAGGAAAAGCCCGCGCCTCGCTTCGAGTGAGCCCGTGAAGGCGAGCGGATCGCTCACTCCCCAATGGGCCTGTATCGGTTGTCCCGGCCAGGTCGGGCAGACTTCCGCCGCGGCGCGGTCGCACAAGGTAAAAACAAAATCGAGCCGCGGGCTCCCGGAGTGGATAAATTCATTCCAGCTTTTGCTGCGCAACCCGTTGGTTTCGTAGCGGAACCCCATCAACACCTGACGCGCGATCGGATTGACGTTCTTCTTCGGATGGCTGCCGGCGCTGAAGCCGCGGAATTTTCCCTTGCCCCAGCGGTTAATCGCGCACTCCGCTATGATACTGCGGGCCGAATTGCTGGTGCAGAGAAACAAGACATTAAGCTCGCGATCGACCTTCGCTCCCAGCGCTTGCTCAGCGCTGCGCAGGGGCGGCGTCTGGTCCTCGCAACAGTGCTCGGTGAGATAGCCAATGAAGTCGTTCATCACGTCGAAGTTGGCCGCATAGATGATCGACCGGCCTTCGCGCCGCGACCAGAGCAGACCCGCGTATCTGAGCTGATTCAGATGGAAGGACAAATTGGCCGGCGCCAGCGCGAGCCGCTCACCGAGGACTCCGGCCGGGAGACCTTCCAACCCGGCCCGCACCAGCGTGCGGAAGATATCCAACCGGGTTTCCTGGGCCAGAGCGTTCAAGGCCCCCAGCGCCGCACCTTTCTTCATTGAATTTAGAAACTAGAGGTCCCGCGCCCTGATGTCAAGGTTTGACTCTCGGATAGTTATACGATTATTTAAATATCGTTCCAAAACTGAATAAGACACGGAGCAAACCCCATGGACGTGATAACAAGAAAATTACGCTTGAACGCTTCGGCACCGCTGGCATTTTTAACTGCGATCGCCTTGGCGGCGCTTATTTTCCTCCCGTCCGGGGCAAGCGCGGATACGCTTCTTATCACCGGGGGTGGTTCGACCTTTGCCTACCCGATGTACGCGAAGTGGTTCGAGGAGTACCGCAAGGTCGCGCCGGAAGTGCGGTTCACCTATCAGCCAACGGGCTCCGGCGCGGGAATCCACGATGTGATGCTGGGTTTTGTTGATTTCGGCGGAACCGACGGGCCCTTGAACAAAGTGCAGATGCTCGACTTCAGCACGCACCGCAATTGCGAAGTCTTGCACTTCCCCATGGCTTTGGGCGCTGACGTGCCGATCTATAACCTGCCGGGTATCAGCCACGAGCTTAATTTCACACCCGAGGCTTTGGCGCGCATCTTCCTGGGACAAATCACCAGATGGGACGATCCCGCGATCGCGGTTGCTAATCCCGGCGTGGCGCTTTCGGCGCATGAAATCAGCGTGGTGCACCGTTCCGACGCCAGTGGAACGACCTATGTCTGGACGGATTACTTGTCGAAGGTGAGCCGCGATTGGAAGGAGCGGGTCGGTACGTCCATCGCGGTGCTCTGGCCGGCGGGTGTACCCGCCAAGGGCAACGCCGGGGTGGCTCGCGAAATAAGTCAGACGCCGTACGCTATCGGCTACGCTGAATTGACCTACGCGGTGCAAAACAAAATTGCCTATGGCAAGGTGAAAAACGCGGCCGGCGAGTTTGTCAAAGCGGATTTTGCCAGCGTAACAGCGGCAGCCGCCGGCGCGGCGCAAAATCTGCCGGATGACTTCCGGGTCTCGATCACGAACGCGCCCGGCGCGGCAGCCTATCCGATTGCGAGCTTCACCTGGATGCTGATCCCGTCCGTGGTCGCCGATTCAGCCAAGCGCGACGCACTCATAGGATTTCTGCAGTGGAGCCTGACGAAAGGCCAGGATTACCTCGAACCCTTATCCTACGCGCGACTCCCCGGTACGCTAATCGCGCGGGAAGAGACGGCGATCAGCAAAATCGCGTCGCCACGGTGAACACGGCCGGCCGCCGCTCAGGGTATGCGATGGAGTAAGCGCGCCGCCAAGCCCGCCCGGCGTCTTTTCGCGGCCTTCCGCGTCTATACGTTGAAGGATTAGTGCAGACAATTGCCGAGGAGTAGAACAAGATGAAGCGCTTCCACGTACATGTTGCCGTCGCGAATCTGGCCGCCAGCGTGCGATTCTATACGGACCTGTTTGGCGCGCCACCAACGGTTGAGCGCCCGGACTACGCCAAATGGATGCTCGATGATCCGCGGGTCAATTTCGCGATCTCGTCGCGCGGCCATAAAGCGGGGATCAACCACCTTGGCTTTCAGGCCGAGGATGCGGCGGAGTTGGCGGAATTGGGAACGCGGGCGACTGACGCCGCGGGATCGGCGGTCCTGAAGGAGACCGGCGCCGAATGTTGCTACGCGAAGAGCGACAAATATTGGGTGCTCGATCCCCAGGGATTGCCGTGGGAACACTTCCATACTCTGGGTGAAGTGCCGATTTTCGGTGAGGATTCCACGACCGTGCAAGCCGGCGGCGAGGAAAAGTGCTGCATTCCGCTGTACCAGGACAAGAGGCCCACGAACGAGGCGTCATCCGGGGCGTGCTGCGTCCCCACGGGTCGGAAAGAATCGTGCTGCTAACCACGACTGACGCGCCGCGGGAAGCTCAAGCAATGCACAACACCGATCTCGTCTATCGCCAGTACCGATCACGGCTGCTCGCATTTATCCAGCAGCGGGTCGGTGACGGCGAGCTGGCCGAGGATATCCTGCACGACGTGTTCGTCAAGGTTGTGGGCCGCGAAGAAGGTTTGCGGGAGCCTGCCAAGTTGACCGCATGGTTATATCAGGTGACCCGCAACACGATCATCGACCGTTTTCGCGCCGATCGGCCGCACGAAGAGCTGCCCAGGGAGGTCGCGGACATCCGCGATGAGCTAACGGCCGAAGCCAGGCTGGCTGGCTTCATGCAGCCGATGATTGAGGCTCTGCCGGAAATCTATCGCGACGCGGTAACGCTCGCTGACCTCGACGGTCTGCCGTTGAAAGCGATCGCCGAACGCGAAGGAATAACGCTGTCGGCGGTCAAGTCGCGGGTTCAACGGGGCCGGCGCATGCTCGAAACCATGTTGACCGCTTGCTGCACGCTCGAATTTTCCCGGCGCGGCGAGATCCTGGATTTCCGGCCGAAGGCGGCCAGCCGCGGCCGCTGCTGCCCTTCCGCCTCACGCGAATCCAAGGGCGGCGCCGCCGCATAGCCAAGGCGGCGCCGCGCACGCAATCAGCGCAGGCGGAAGCGTTCGCCGAGGAAGACTTCGCGCACGCGATCGTTGTCGACGATTTCGCGCGGCGTACCCTGCACCAGAATCTTGCCGGCATGGATCACGTAGGCCCGGTCGATGATCGAGAGGGTCTCCTGCACGTTATGATCGGACATCAGAATGCCGATCCCGCGATCCTTGAGGAAGCTGATGATGCGCTGGATCTCGACCACCGTAATCGGATCGATACCGGCGAAGGGCTCGTCAAGGCAGAGGAAATGGGGCGCGAGGACCAGCGCCCGCGTAATCTCGACGCGCCGCCGCTCGCCGCCGGAGAGCACCCCGGCGGGCGATTTGGCCAGCCGAGCGATATCCAGCTCGTCGAGCAGCGATTGCAACCGTGCCTGGCGCTCCTCGTCGGCGAGGGGCAGCGTCTCGAGCACCGCCAGCAGGTTCTGCTCGACCGTCAACTTACGGAAGACCGACGGCTCCTGCGGCAGATAGCTGATCCCGCGGCGCGCCCGCTGATAGAGCGGCAGTCCCGTGATATCGACGTCGCCCAGCGTTATCCGTCCCTCGTCGGGCTTGAGCAAGCCGACCAGCATATAGAACGTCGTGGTCTTGCCCGCGCCGTTGGGTCCGAGGAGGCCGACGATCTCACCCTGGCCGACGCGGATTTCAACATTGTCGACCACGGAGCGGCCGCCATAGCGTTTGGTGAGCGCATGGCCGACGAGCGCCGGACGGTCCGGTGTCGCTTCCGCCACGGGCGGCGATCCGTTGGAGTTGGGGTGTACGCCAGTCGCCATCTCAGCCAAAGTCGCAAATAAAAGTCGTTTCTTAGTTTTATCCGCTCGGCGCGGGAAGGGAAACCAGTCTCGCAGGATTTTCTCCCACGAGCGGGCACGCCGGATAGGCTTGGCTTGCAGCGTCGGCGCGAGCGGGTATGCTACCCTGCATCGCGATGGCGTCGGAAGTACGAAAGATCTATCTGTGCGGTCCGATCATGGACGCCGAGCCGGCGGCCGCCAAGGATTGGCGCACGCGCGCCAAGGAACGGCTGGCCGGCCGCTTCATCCTGCTCGACCCGCTGCGTCGCAATTTTCGCGATAACGAAATCGACTCCGCCAACGAAATTGTCGAATTCGACCTGCAGGACGTGCGCGAGGCCGACCTGCTGCTGGTGAATTACTGCAAGCCCTCGCTGGGCACGGCGATGGAGGTCTTTTACGCCAGTCACGACCTCGGCAAATTCGTGATCGCCTTCAGTCCACTGAGCTTCGCCGACTGTTCACCCTGGATGGTGCGCTTCTGCACGAAGATTCTCCCCGACCTCGACGGCGCACTCGCCTATATCGATCGCCACTTCCGCTGAACCGGGGTCGGGACACCCGAAGCGCTCACCGCGGTCAAAGTTGCCCTCCGCCGATTGTCTGCCGGTGCGTTACCGAAGCTTTTGCGCTACCGTATGAAAGGTCATGGCGCCGAGTTCGGGTCAGCATCGCTAGATTTGCTCGCGCCGGAGCATAATCCGGTGCGGCTTGGACTAGATGCGTCCATACATCGTTTGCGCAGGAGAAATCGCCCATCTCAGCGCAGATAATCCCATTGGTGTTGGCCGCGTCCGGATCATTCGGCGCGAGGCGCCGCGAAACTCTAATTTCCCGCAGCGCCTGGCCTAAACTTTTCCGCCGCTCATAAGCGAGCGCGAGATTGAAGTGCGTCTCCGCGTGTTCCGGCCCAAGTAACGCCGCGGTTTCCAACGCCTTGGTCGCCTCCGCTAACTGCTTCTGTTCTAGGTAAGCAAGACCCAGGTTCAAAAACAGGTCCCACTTGTGGAGGCCAAGATTCGCCGCCGCAAGGTACTCACTAATTTCGTCAACGGGGCGACCCAGCATACCGTACGCAAAACCCAGATGGTAATGCGCCAGGGCGTCGCTCGGGTGCGAGCTCAGATGCTTATGATGCAGCGTAACGGCCGAAGCGTAATCTTCTCGTCCGAGCGCGAAGTCTGCCGGACCGTCGCATACTTCTTCGTCCGCGGCGGCCGCCCTCGTCGAGACAACCACGGCGGACAGGAAGATCAGTAATACCGTCGCGGTGCGCACTTTGGTCGCGACTCGTAACATCGTTGCTCACCGTGCGTCGTCGCCGCGGAGGGGCGAAATATAGAGCGTAACGGGTAAATGCCAGTTCCCGTAATTCATTTCGAAAGCCGGATAAACTGACACTCCATGCACGTTGGTGAGCGATCGCGAGTCCGCCAAGCTCGATTCCCAGGCCGCGTACCTGGTTTGCAGGAGCGACAGGAAGGATCGTGCGGGGAGGGAAGCGGGTTCCGCCCACGCCGCCTGCTGCGCGACGTTCGCATTCAGCGTCGACCCCAAGTCCGGCAAATCGGCGATCGCGGCGTCGCTCGGTTCGGTCAGATGATTGAGGGGCTGTGCCGGAGACATTCCGAGTAAACCAGACGCGTCGAAGCGGGTGAGCTCGCCCATACCGATGAGGAGCTGCGGCGCCGTCGCTGATTCCGCCCTTGCGGGAGACCACCATCCGCTCGCAAGGCTTGCGGCGTTCGACGTAGAGGTCAGGTCCTGCGCGTTGGCGATTGCCGCCACGAACGGGACAGTCAAGCACAGAGCAAGCATCGATAGGCGGCGTTGACGCATTAACGAACCACAGGTTATTACCGATCGCGTTATTACAGATGAAATTAGGTCATAGCTGGCGGAACGCTTCCCGCTCGCGGATTCTACAACCCCTTCAAACGTGTTGATCATGGCGACTTCCTCCGTGCTTGATTACGTCCGCACGGTAGACTCATGGTGGCTTTTAGTCATAAGAGTTGTGTACAAGTTCGATCTAATTTTGATGTAATCGATGTAACTCGACCCGCTCTTTGCGAAAGCTACTGTGCCGAGCCAGCCGCAACCTCTTCTTTTCCCACCGTTTCGCCTGGATCCGGCGAACCAGCAACTTTGGCGCGACAAGGAAGAGATAAGTCTAAGGCGCAAGACTTTCGACGTGCTGCGCTATCTGGTCGATCATCCCGGTCAGCTTGTGACCAAGGAGATGCTGCTCGATGCGGTTTGGCCAGGGGTCGTGGTTGGCGACTCCATGCCGGCGACTTGCGTCGTGGAGCTACGCAGGGCCTTGGGCGACGATGCCAGGACCCCGCGGTTTATCGAGACGGTGCATCGGCGCGGCTATCGCTTTATCGCCCGGGTCACGACGACGGCGGCAGCCCGCGAGGTGGCGCCCAAGCCGTCGCAGCCGCCGAAAAGGCCTAAATCGATAATGGTCGGCCGCGAAGAGGAACTGGCTCTACTACAAGGCTGGTACTCGCAGGTTCTCGAAGGCCAACGGCTCGTGCTGTTCGTGGCCGGCGAGGCAGGCATCGGCAAGACCACCTTCGTTCAAGCGTTCCTGGATTCGATCGCGCAGGAGGGCACGGCGCGCCTCGGGCGCGGCCAGTGCGTCGAGCAATACGGCTCGGGCGAACCGTATATGCCAGTGCTGGAGGCGTTGAGCCAACTGAGCCGCGAACACGGGGGCGAGCAGGTAATCGAGGTCCTCAACAAGTTCGCGCCGACGTGGCTCGCGCAAATGCCGGAGCTGCTGACGCGCGAAGAGCGCGTGCGCTTGCAAACCGAGACGCAGGGCGTGACCCAGCAGCGGATGTTGCGCGAGATGACCCAAGCCCTCGAAGCGCTTGCGGCTCAAATGCCGTTAGTGCTGCTGCTTGAAGACCTGCACTGGAGTGATTTCTCCACCCTTGAGCTGATCTCCGCTTGCGCACGACGGAGCGGGCCGGCGCGTATGCTGATCGTCGGGACTTATCGGCCAGTTGAGATCCTCGTCAAGGACCATCCGCTGCGCACCATGAAGCAGGAGCTCGAACTCCATCGTTACTGCGAGGAGTTGCGGCTAAAGCTGCTGAGCGAACAAAATGTCGTGGACTATCTCGCCAGACGTCTTGCCGGGGATGGCTCGCGGCAGTTCGGCACGCTCGCACCCGTAATCCACGGGCGCACCGACGGCAATCCGCTGTTCATGGTTAATATGGTCGATTATCTTCTGGTCGACGCAGGACTTCGCGCGAGCTCGCGCGAAGTGAGCGAGGCGGAGTGGGCGGAGAGGCTCGGCGTCCATCGGCTCGACGCCCTCCGCAACATCCGCCAGATGATCGAGCGCAACCTGGAGCGGTTGAAACCGGAGGAGCAGGCGGTGCTTGAAGGCGCAAGCGTGGCCGGTGCGGAGTTCTCAGCCGCGGCGGTCGCCGCGGCGCTGGGGCGTCCGCAGGACGAGGTCGAAGCGTGCTGCATGCGCCTGTCGCGGCGCGAACAATTCGTCAGTGAACAGGGCGCCGTCGCGTGGCCCGACGGCACCGTTGCGACCGGCTTCCGCTTCAACCATGCGCTGTACCAGGAAGTCCTGTACAGTCGGCTCCCCGCCGGCCATCAACTTCAGCTCCATCGACTTATTGCGTTGCGCGAAGAGGCGGGGTATGGCGAACGCGCCCGCGAGGTCGCGACCGAACTCGCCTATCACTACAGCCGCGCCAACGACAAAAACAAGGCGATCCAGTACTTTCGGCTCGCCGGAGAGCGGGCGGTAGATCGTTGCGCGTTCACCGAGGCAGAGAAGGCATACCGGCAGGCGCTGACGCTGCTGAAGGTGCTTGAGGAGTCACCGGAGCGTGACGCGCGCGAGCTGGAGCTTGCGAGCGCCCTCTTTGGGGTACTCTTCATTACAAAAGGCTACTCCGCGGGTGAGAGCGTCGAGGCGGCGGCGCG
>Ga0074045_10001146_pt1 | contig 25895 bp, 26 predicted proteins | sample BogForMeECP23OM2_FD_94442 | JGI IMG/M metagenome (GOLD analysis project Ga0074045, IMG submission 94442) | Bog forest soil microbial communities from Calvert Island, British Columbia, Canada - Bog Forest MetaG ECP23OM2 | ecosystem: Environmental > Terrestrial > Soil > Wetlands ... | reverse complement strand
TTGGAAGACTGCATTATGGCATTCCAAGCTCATTATGAAACAATTGCAGAACCGTTTCAATGGAAATTCACTCGAGATCATCTTAAAAATCTTCTGGCGAAACTATCGCCGATAAAAATAAAAATAAAGTATGCGCAAGCCGTTGAGTCAAAAAATGCGTCACCGAATTTATGACTCAGAGCACTGCGTTTAGTATTCAGCAGCAGGAGTGTACCGAAAAAATTATTGCCTCATGGCTTCGGCAGGGTGAAGCTAAAGACGCTGCCTTTTGCAGGAGCGCTTTCCACCCATATCCTTCCTCCATGCAATTCTATGATTGTTTTGGCAATGGATAACCCAAGACCCGAACCTTTTGAGTCTCTTCTCACGCAATAGAATGCATCAAATATATAAGGCAAGACATCTTCCGGAATGCCTGTCCCTGTATCCTTGACAGAGACGAGAATTTCATTGCCTCTGTCTGTCACTTTGACTGTTATAGCACCTCCGGAGTCAGTATATTTTATTGCATTGTCGAGAAGGTTTCTAATCACACGGTTTATCATGGCTGCATCTGCATTAACCATAGGAATCGCTGTGTCCGGAAGCTCAAGAGATATGGTGATTTGTTTCTTTTCTGCCGCCATTTCTTCTGTTTCAATATTTTTCTGAATTTCCCTATGTACATTGAAGGGAACAGGAATAGGCGCATATTCCTGCGCTTCAAATTTTGCTAAGTCCAGGAAATCAGATATTAATTGTGACACTCTATTAAGCTCATCATGGATGATTTCAAGGTAGTCCTGCTGTTTTTCCGTCAGGGCTCCTGCCTTTCCCGAAATGATCCTCGATAGAAAGCCTTCCGAGGTCACAAGAGGGTTCTTCATATCATGGGCGAACATGGAAAGAATATTCCTCCGCTCTCTCTCCAGCTTCCTCAATCCTGTAATATCTTCAATGGCAAGGAGGATCATCCGCTTGCCAAGCTTCTCCTGATGGATCCGGCGGGCATTAAGCATCATTACTTTGTGTCCTATGGTCGGGAAATCATGTTCAACTTCGAAGTTGTCGAAGAAGGTGTTCTGTGGAAGAATGTTCTCAAGAAGTATGCGAAGCCCTGGGATATCCCACTGTCGTTTCCCGAGGTCGTAGATATAGCTTCCGACAGTCTCTCCTAGATTCACTTTGAAGATAGTATAGAATGAGCGGTTGGCCGAAAGCACTTTCAGGTCCGCATCCATCACCAAAAGCGGCTCGCGTATCGTTTCTATAATATTCTCGGCATATCTGCGGGCATCCTGTATATCAGCTTCCGCACGCCTGAGCCTGGTTTCCGATGCGTTACTATCAGTGAGTAGATGTTGTGATTCCCTCAGTTCGTGTATTAAATCTTCTCTTGGTTTATTTTGATCTTTCATCGTGAGAGCTCTCTAAAGTAAAAAGGTTATTAGAAATACATTATATCTGTTAATGCGCCGCCGCTGCTGTCGATAAAAACGATCTTTTCTGCAACCCTTCCAGCGAGGGCTATACTCAATATTACCTGCTTGTTCATGAGATAGGTGCGCAGATAATATTGTCTGTCTTCCTGGGGCAGGAGCTGAGTGACACCCATCGCCATTCCGCGCGGGATGCCTGTTTTCTTTTCTTCAGACATGATGCATACCTATTTTCATCATTTTGAAGATCGCCGCTCCGGTTTTTCGTCATCATACGGAAATATTTTTCAGAGTCTCCCATTTGGACCGGTATTCCTATACTCTGGCATAAGCGATGCTGTCTTTTTTAAAATCCTCAATCATTCCTTCGGTTAACGATGGACGAACCATCGCAATCATCTGCAAAAAAGTATCTGTAGTCACGACGTAATCATGCTTACTGGCATATTCCTCCTCAAAGGCGAATTGCGCAACTTGCTGGAACAGATATTCGATGTCGGCAGGCGTAAATCGAGAGGTCATCCTCACAATTCGATCAAGATCGATTCCTTTTGTATTGAGCCGGGATAGGTAATATTCCAGAATAGTCTTTCTCCCGTCTTCATCCAAATCTCCCACAGGAATAATACAATCAAACCTTCCGGGACGGAGCAAAGCAGCATCGAGCTGTCTGATATAGTTGGTTGCACATACGAGTAATATCTTGTTCCCCTGATCCTTGAGGAGAGGGATCTGTTTGAGAAACTCGTTTGTAATAGACTTGTCTACCATCGTTGCTTCGTCCCTGCTGCCGGCGATTTCATCAAACTCATCGATAAAGATGACCACGTTTTCAAGGGTTCTCGCTTTTTCCATGATGGAGTGAAGATTGGCGCCTAACCTTTCTACGCCGTCGGCCATAAGCATGCTGGGTAAGATTTCAATATACCACCACGAAAGCACACCCGCTATCGCCTTGACAAAATGGGTCTTTCCGGTGCCGGGAGGTCCGAAGAAAATGATGGTCTTCGGAGGGATGACGCCGTGTTTTATTGAAAGCTCACGCTCTGTCAGGGGGAGGATTATCCGCCTCTGGACTAACTGCTTCGGCGGCTGGGAATCAGAGATAGTATCCCATATGTCTCTCCCGAAGGCTTGAGCGCCCATCTCGACCAGGACGTCCTTTCGCCTGTAGTCAACATATTCCTTAATTGCCTGTTCGCTATGTTCGCAAAAGTCGATGCATGCAGTGCGCAATCCTACATCACGGCCCTGTTTTTCAGACATGAGCCATTTATGCTGCAGGATTTTCGGCCACAGAGCAGCGGCCACGTCGGGCTCGAGTTGTGCGCCGCTGATCTCAAAGATTTTACCGGCGCATACCTCCGGTGAAGGTGTTTCTTGTATTTTTTCAGCCATGATGTATCTCCTTTTCTCGCTCAGGGAGGTCTTCTACAAGCAAACTAGACTCAAATCTCAGAAGGCCTCAATAAAAAAGGCTACAAAGTCAAAAGTCTTTGTGGCCTCATAAACGGCAAAAACTTCTAAAATCCTATATATAGAATACCATCTCTGGAACATTTCGTCAAGGAAATTCAACAGGAAAGTCAATAAGAAAAGTTCCCTTATTTTTTCAAAAACAGACCGCAACCACTTCTTTTTGCTCTTCCAGCCGTATCAATAAATGGGTTGCAAGATTTGAGGCACCTCTTCTCGGGGGAACTCCTGAATTGAATATATACTAAACTTCATGAGGCGCTGCGGGAATAGTTGGAATCCCCACGGAACGCATTTTCACCATTGTTTGGTTCTGCGTCTTTGAAGGTGCTGATACTACGAACCCTTTCGACATAAAAAGGGCATCTTCGCTGCGTAGCACGAGTGTTACGGTGAGAGCTACTACACGTACCCTTTACCGGTCGGTACTGCACAGGGCCTTTATTTGCAAAAGAAACCTTGCCACCTGGCATAAAACCCATGGTGTCAGGAAGTAATAGAAAATATTCTCACAAGCAAAAACCATGCGGTGTGCAAGCTGGAACTAACACTCGATCTAACAATGACTAATAGGTCTGGTTTTATCTTTCACAAATAAAAAATCTCACCGAACTGCCACCGAACTAAAAAAGGCGCTAAAAAGCATACAAAGAAGTCACAACTCATTGAAATTACAAGAATAAAAATATCGGGGCGAGCCGATTCGAACGGCCGACCTCTCGCACCCCAAGCGAGTGCGCTAACCAAGCTGCGCTACGCCCCGTCTATGACAATTGCTTGAGCAGGCTTCTGAGACGTTCCTTAACAAGCGCGAGGACTTTCTCCTGAGGTTTGACCGCTTCACTTCTGTCTTCCACGCCGCCTTCCGTGATCTCTGTGCGTATATTTCCTCCGAGTTTCCGTCTCACCCCGTCAATGGTGTAACGTTCTTCGTAGAGGAGTCGCTTGATCAGGAGGATTTGGTCGATATCCTTTTTTGTATAGATCCGTTGTCCAGACTTGCTTTTGCGTGGACAGATAAAAGGGAATTCAGTTTCCCAGTACCTCAAGACATATGATTCCACGCCAATGATCTGGCTAGCTTCACCAATTTTATAAAAGAGCTTTTCAGGGAAAAGCCTCAGAGTCTGTGGAGATTGAAGTGCATCACTCATTGCGTGTGGTCTAACGTATTATTTTTCTCCTTTAAATAGATCCTTCAGATGATCACTTGCTCTAAAGGTCACTACTCTTCGGGGGGTAATCTCGACCTCTTCCTTTGTTTTCGGATTCCTCCCGATGCGGGCACTCTTCTTTCTTACAGTAAATGTTCCAAAGCCTGAAACCTTGATTGACTCTCCAGCTGCCAACGTTTCTTTAATAGTATTAAAAATAGCTTCAACAATCTCCTGTGTCTCATTCCTTGGAAGCCCCACCTTGTTAAGCACAAGATTTACAATATCAGCCTTCGTCATAATTTCCCTCGCTCTTTTTAGTTACCCAAAAATGGGGATGTTGATGCATATAAATGGCAAATCCCGTAAGCAAAAGCCATAGTATTTACTATAGTATTGTCTTATGCAGTTGTCAAGTTCTTTTCAGTTATGCATAGAATATAGAATCGTGTTCTGGAGCACAGTTCTATTGTCAATTACACGCAAAACCTTCTCTCACTAATGCTCTCAGCTTGTTTGACTATCATTCAGATTTTCTGTTATTCTTTAAAACATATTTCTAATTCTTGCAACTGAAGAGGCCTAACTATGCATAGCAAAGAAAAAGTAAAGAAAGGCAAAGATATTTCTATAAGAGAAAAAAAATGTCAGGAGATCAGAAAAAGGTTATTACGTCAGAAGGAGGAACTCCTGACAGGTGCCGGCGTGATAAGGAATTCGCTTCCTGAAGAGACAGCCTTCCCTGAATTGGGAGATCAGGCCTCTGCGGAGATAAACAGAAACTTCGCATTGCGACTCAGAGAACGGGAGAGAAAGCTACTCAAAAAGATTGAGGCAGCCATCGAAAAGATAGATAACGGTTCCTACGGGGTTTGTGAGACCTGTGGACAGGAGATAGGGTTGAAGCGACTTGAAGCGAGGCCGGTAACCACGATGTGCATTGACTGTAAGACAGAACAGGAAGCGGAAGAAAAACTCAGAGAACACTGACCTTGCTCAGAGTTCCCTCAGCTGCTGCCTCTCCTTTAATGACTCCCCGAGCATATTAAAACAAAACGCAGTGAGTGAAATAGCCATCCCTGGAAAGAAAACCATCCACGGCGAGGTGAGTATATAAGCCCTATTGGCGCTAATCATCGATCCCCACGTGGGCATTGGAGGCTGTGCGCCGAGGCCTAAGAAACTCAGGGTCGCCTCCGCGAGAATAAACCCGCCGAGTTTTATCCCAATCATCACAAGACTTAAAGGGATACAGAGAGGAGCGATATGAAAAAGCAGTATCCGCATATTGCCACAGCCCACTGCCTTTGCAGCGTCCACGAACGCCATGTCTTTTAGAGTGAACACGTGGCCTCGTATCAGCCGTGCAAAAGAAGTCCAGCCCACCACTGACAGTGCTATCATTACGGTATATACACCGGGAGGAAGTATCACGGAAATTGCCACAGCGAGTAAAAGTGAGGGAAAAGACAAGAGAAAGTCCACAACTGACATCATCAGCAAATCCGTCCTGCCTCCAAGATATCCTGAGACAAGGCCTACGCAAAAACCAACTCCAGCAGATATAAGCGCGGCAACTACCGCCACGCCAATCGATATCTTGCCCCCATAGATTACCCTCCACATAATATCTCTGCCCTTATTGTCGGTGCCAAATGGATGAACGAGGCTCGGCGATTTCTTGAGTGACTCAAGGTCTATTCTATTGGGGTCAACATTACAGAAAAGTGGTGCGATGAGTGAACTAAGAAACAGAAAGAGGATCAACAGCAATGCTACCTTACCTTTTCTTGTCATGAAGCCTTATCCCCGGATTGAGATACTGATAAACGATATCGGTCATCAAGTTAACAAATACAAAGATCAGCGTACTTACAACGATGCATCCCAGGATGACCGGATAGTCTCTCTTCATTATGCCTTCCATGGTAAACCGTCCTATGCCATCCCAGCCAAAAATAGTCTCCGTGACCACTGCTCCATTAAGATAGCTACCGAAGTCGAGTCCTATAATGGTAACTATCGGAATAATTGCATTCCTTAAAATATGGACGGCAGTTATTTTGATTGGTGATAATCCCTTAGCCCTTGCCGTATTCACATACGGCATTGTCATGACATCCGCCACCGATGTCATCGTGACCCTAGCCAGAGTCGATGCCGCAGGGATGGACAGGACAAGGGCCGGAAGGACGATGAACTGGAAGCCCCCAGTGCCTGAAGGCGGAAAAAGATTAAAGGTCAGGCTAAAAAGTAACATGATGATAATGGCACTCCAGAATACAGGAATGCTTAATCCTGCAATGGAAATGGCAGTAATGAAACCAGAGATCAATTTGTCCCTCCTGTACCCAGCTATAAAGCCAATGGTTATCCCAACGGGAACAGCGATAAGCATTGCGCTAAACGCAAGCTTCATTGTGTTGGGCAATTTGATCCTGATGTCCTTCAGAACGTCTCTGTTAGTATAGTAGGACCTTCCGAAATCTCCCCTCATCATCAGAGTGAGGTACCCCTTGTACTGCGCAATGAACCCCTTGTCAGCCCCGATCTGTTTTCTTATCTCTGCAATTATTTCGGGGCTCGCACGCTCACCCACAAGGCCGGTAGCAGGGTCGCCAGGAAGTCTCTTGAGGAGCGAGAATGTAGTGAGGGTGATACCCAATAAGAGAGGTATCAACAGAAGAATTCTTTTCAGAAGGTATGCTTTCACGTCAAAAGCCCCGATAAATCCAAAGAGAGTGGAGATACGGGATATACGACATTGATTTTGTTCTCTCCATTAATTAAAGCCATATGCCTGTTCCCTTATCCATAGTGTAGATGGAGTATGCCTTGTAACCTTTTATCCATGGCTGTTTTACCAAATAATCCGTCTTATGCCAGAAAAATACGCATGGTGCATCCCGCACAATAATCTCCTCCGCCTGCTGATAATAGTAATTCCTATCTCGAACATCCGTGGCATACTGCCCTTTTTCGATCAACCTGTCAACTTCCTTACAACTATACCTTGCCCTGTTCCCCCCGGGGCCGAGATTCGAAGAGTGAAAAAGCGGAAACAAAAAATTCTCCGGGTCCGGATAGTCAGCCCACCAACTCAACCAGAACATGTCGGGCTCCCCTTTATTTACCGCCTCCTTAAACGCACTCCACTCAAGCTGTTTAATGACAACTTTGATCCCTACCTCCGAGAGATATGACTGGATGATCTCAGCCAGATCGATGATCTCCTGCTCAGCAGTTACATACATGGTCACTTTTATTCCTACCATACCCAACGTGTCAAGTATCTCCCGCGCCAGAGCCGGTTTGAACTCCGGAGGACCACTTCCTTTCTCCTTAATATCCCATTTTCTGATTACGTCAGGGACGGGACCACTAGCAAGCATCCCTCTGCTCTCATAGAAAGTCTCAAGGATCCTCTTCCTGTCTATGGCATAAGAAACCGCCCTTCTCATCAAGATGTTATCAAAGGGAGGCCTTGATGAGTTCATGCCCAGGTAATAGGTGTTCAGACCCTGAATTGAAACTATGTGCCCGCCCCACTTCTTGCTCTTTCTGAACTTTGAATAGGCAGATGCGGGAAGGGATATCACATCGATATTTCCCAGTTCAAATTCAGTGATGGCAGTGAGATCCTCAGGTATAATTTTGTATATAATACCACTCACACGGGCAGTTGTATCAAAATAGTCTTCCCTTCTGTCTAGTCGGACTTCCCTGTTCGGCAGCCATTCTTTAAGTTTAAACGGTCCAGTGCCAGACGGATGGCTTGAAAAATCAACTCCCCAGCGCTCTACTTCCTCTTTCGGTACGACGTAGGCCTGCGTCATCGTCAGCATGCTTAAGAACGGGGCAAAAGGTCTCTTGAGTCTTATCGCAAATGTGAATGTGTCCACAACCTTAAAGCCTTTTACCTCTGCCGCGTGTCCCGCCCTGAACTCATCTGCTCCCTCCACCTTTTCAAAGATCCAAGCATTCGGCGATTTGACCTTGGGATCTAAGATTCTCTGAAAGGAATATCTGACGTCCCATGCAGTTACTTCCCGTCCCCCCGAAAAGTTTACTCCCCTTCTAAGAAAAAATTTATATACTTGGCCATCCTTTGACAGTTCCCATCTTTCACAAATATCAGGACCTATCTCAAAACCATCTTTCAGCCTGACAAGTCCATTAAAAATTTTAGCGGCAATGGTTGCGCTCGGAACATCCGTAATCAGAGCGGGATCAAGGGTCGTGGGATTCGAACTTAGTCTAAAGTAAACATATCCTGGAAGACGATTAGTAGAACTGCAAGACGCTAAGAAAAGGGTACTGATAAGTAAATAACCTAAAATACCCCCCCGAACCTGCATTTAAGGAAGCCTAAATCCAGAGGATATGTACACTTTCCTTTCCTGGTCAATATAATTGCGATGTCTCAAAACCTTAAAAATGCGCCGATTCCTCCTGCGTCTTGCAGCTTCTTGTTCTCGGCTACTACCTCGACCAAGGCACCCTGTTGAATAGCCTTCTCGCCAGCTAGCGAGACGATATAGTCGACAGGTTCAATTTCGCCTTTGCAGTACGGACAGGGCTCAATCTTCTGTGCGGTCAGGAACCCACACGTCTTGCAGTTGAAACCATTGGATCGGTACCCTTTGAGAATAATGAGCTTCATTACCCTTTGTTCTTGAAGTGCATTCATTACATTATCAAGTCCTAACACCGCGCCTTCATTTTTCAATGTCTTTGTCACAAGGAATTCCACTGCTTCATCACTCTGTCTCTTTTCAAACGCAGTAACAACAGGCTCCACCCTTTTCATCACTTCATCTGTTTTAGCAAACATCTCCACCTTCACCTGTCCTATCATCTTCTCAACAATAGTTTTATGAAGTCTACTTTTCACCATCGAAACGGCCTCATCAGAGCCTCCAATAATAAGACGTTTGACATCTTTACTATTCAAGAAGATATCCAGTCTGTCAATAACATCCTTAAGGTGTAATCCCACATGGAAATCAATATGCCTCTCATAGTGGTTCTGTGACAATGCGAACCACCCGCCCTTCTTATGCTTACCGGGGATCTCAGCGGTATGAATCTCACTGTATTCCACAATCTCGCCAAGATGAACAAGAAAGATCCTTGCTGATTCTTTGTCCACCAGTAAGATTCCGTACTTTTCATAATTGTCCAAAACTGTCATGAGAGGATTCGTGTAGGGCGTCTTGTCAACAATCAGCTCGTTCCTGACCGGGATGCCAAGATGGTATTCCCTCCAAAATGAGTTATCTCTGGAGCTAAAAAGGATAAGACCCTTCTTGAACATCCTCTTATTGCTGAGTACATAGTTTTCGATCTTTTCGAGGTCACCCTTTACTGTCTTATACACCGCCTTGTCTAACGTCTCAATGGCACTTTTCGTCATGTTCTTGAAATGTACCATGTAGTCGCCCTTTTTATTGAACATCGGGTCAACATTCAGATAGAGACTCACAGAGTATCCATTTTTCCCCGTTATAGATGCAATTTCCTTAACTGCTGCTTTATCAAGCATTATTTCCTCCTTCTATGCTCCTGAATATTTCGATGACAGATACAAAAATCGCGAGGACCAATGGCCCCATGACGAGCCCTATCAGTCCGAATAGTTTTATTCCGCCCAAAACACTAAAAAAGATAACGAGAATCGGCATTTTTGTCCTATTACCGATTATGATTGGTTTTAAAATGGTATCTATGAGGCTTATCCCAAATATGCCGACAATTGCAAGGGTTAAACTCTTGAATAATTCTCCCTTAACAAAGAGATAGACGGTGGCGGGACCCCACACAGCAAATGATCCAAGGATCGGTATAAAGGATGCGATCGAGATGGCAAATCCCCACAACACAGGGGCCTGTATAGTCAGAAGATAAAAAGTGATACCCCCTATTATTCCCTCAAGGATTGCCACTGCAACACCACCGTAGATGGTAGATATGATAATGTCCCTGATCTGTACCTCCAATTTCACCTTTTGCATCTCTGAGAAAGGCATGTACTCGTGGGCTCTTCTTAGAAATTCCGGGCCATCTCGGAAGAAGAAAAATATGGCAAAGGCCATGAATACAACGTTTAGTATCCCTGTGACGACATCGCTGATGCCACTGGAGACCCTTCCAACCAATTCTTTTCCTAACCTCGACATGTTATCCACAATTATCGTATTCAGTTCATCTTCCGTATAGCCCAGAAGGGTCGTGGCCTCATCTACCAGCCACTTGACCTGAGGATGCCGCAACGCGCTTATCATCCCCTCAGGCTTTCCGCTCTGGAGATAGTCTGACTGGTGTTTGAGCTCATTGGCAAGCAAGAAGGAAAGGTATGAAAAAGGGCCGAGGATGATAGCCAAAATAATTATCAAAGTAAGAAGAGATGCCATCGCCTTGAGTCTGAGGAATCTTAAAACAAAAACGTAAAGCGGATAGAAAACTATGGACAGAACGACTGCCCAGACAATAGGAGACAGGAAAGGCTTCAATATCTGATAGCTGAGATAGCCCAGACCTACTATAAGAAAACCCATTGTGAGAGAATAAAACCTGTTAAAAGGCATAGTCTCCGGTCAGCTGATCTGAGCTGCAATGTCTTATAGACGACTGTCGGGCAGCGTCTATAAAAGAACTAAACAGGCGTGATGAAAACTCCCCATCCTGATTACGTTCAGGATGCCATTGAACTCCTAAGAGAAAGGGGTGATCTCTCTTATACACACCCTCAATTATCCCGTCCTTCGACATGGCGAATATCTCAAGACCGCCAGCGGTTTTTTTTACCGCCTGATGATGGAAAGAATTTACAAGAATAGAAGAGGGTCGGGTGTTCCATACTTCTGACCCAAGTCTACCGGGCAACTCAGAGGCAGCGGAGATCTCTATGTCATGGAGGGCATTTCTATGGTCAAGGGAGCCTCCGAGCTGATACCGGATGTCCTGATAGAGGGTTCCTCCAAGGGCAACGTTGATAAGTTGCATGCCATAGCAAATCCCCAGAAGTGGTTTCTTTCTCCCCACCATCTCACCAGTCAGCTCAATTTCAAAATCGCTCCTTGCCGTCTCCACAAGCTTGAGATATGCAAGAGGAACCAGGGGTTCCTCGCCATAGTATGCCGGCAAAAGGTCAGCACCCCCCGGCAGTAGAAGGCCATCGACCAATCCAGCGATCCCTTTTATGTCGTACATTGAGAATCGCACCTTGTCTCTCACGGACAAAGGGACAGGAATTATCTGAGGCAAGCCACCACTGCTGACAACAGCACTCACATACTCCTGTCCAACACTGACCCTACGTTTGGTCAGACCCGCAATGATGCCTATAAGCGGCTTCATCGTAAAACTCTTCCAGCCAGTACTCCTGTTAAAGCCCCTTCCCTTAACGCCATTGCGCCGTTCAAAAATACATATGCAATACCTTCAGATTTATTATATGGCTCCCCAAAAGTTGCCTTATCGAGAATTGTATCATAATCAAACAAGGTAATATCGGCAAAAAAACCTTCCTTTATAAGCCCCCGGTTACGCAATCCAAAGCTCGTCGCAGGCATATAGGTTATCTTTCTTATCGCTTCTGGCAGTTCCAGGAGTCCCTGATGCCGCGCATAGTGCCCGATAAACCTAGGGAAGCTCCCAAAACCTCTCGGATGCGGCTTCCCCTTGGCCGTCGGCCCTGAGAAACATCTGGCGGCGCTGTCGGAGCCTACCATTAAAAAGGGAAGTGAGAGAAAGCGTCTGAGATTGTCCTCACTCATTGAAAAAAAAATGGCCCCTATCCTTGCCTTTTCCTCTAAGAGCACATCGAAAAGGGTATCAGCCGATGACTTCCCTTCCCTGGATAAGATATCAAAGAAGCTTTCTCCCTCCATCCATTTATTTTCGGGCCTTGTGACCGATGTGATGAAGACGTTCTTCCAGAAATCGTCTTCCCTTGGCTTCATGTCTGCCTTTAGCTTCGCCCTTATAGCTGGATCCCTCAGCCGCCTCAATTCCTCTTGAACCCCGCCATCAAATGCCCATGATGGCAAAGTGGTATCTAGGTCAGTGCTCGATGCTACGTAAGGATATCTGTCACACGTTAGTTGAACGCCCTCTTGTCTGGAGCGTTCCAAAACATTAATAACCTCATCAATTTTTGGCCAGTTCTGCTGTCCCCCTGTCTTTAGGTGAGAAATATGGACATGGACACCGGTCTCTCTTCCTATTCTCATCACCTCTTCAACTGCCTCTATAATTGAATCACCCTCGCTCCTCATGTGGGAAGCGTAAACGGGATAGCCATTCATGTCACCAAGAGTCGAGCCCCGGGCATAGGGCCGATTAGGGTCTTGCGACAAAACCTTGGTAAGTTCGACAATCTCGTCGGTGTCCGAATACATGCCGGGAGGATAAATAAGCCCCGTGGAAAGCCCCTTCGCACCCGCCTTCATCGCAACCATCAGGAGCTCCTTCATCCTGGAGAGTGCGGTGCTATCCGGAACCTTATCCCTATAACCAAGAACTGACGCTCGCAGATTACCATGCCCGCACAAAGTCGCATAATTTATCGCAATGCCTCTATTTTCTATAATTCTAAAATATTCTTCAAAGGTGGACCAGCGCTCCTTTATCCCTAATTCCTCTAAATCCTGTTCTCTGTGTTCTAATGCTTCACCATAAAGCGGAGCCGCTGAAAGACCGCAATTACCGTTCACTTCTGTAGTAATTCCCTGAGACAATTTACCCTCGGCCCTTCCATCAGCAAGGAGCGTAAATTCAGAATGTGCGTGAGTATCAATAAACCCAGGGGAGACGATGAGGCCTTTGGCATCAATAATCTCGCGGGCAGGAAACAGTTCATTGCCTATGTAGGCTATCATCTCACCTTGTATTCCTACATGAGCTTCCACTGGCCCGCCGCCGCTTCCATGAATGACCTGCCCATTTTGAATCAAGTAATCGAGCATATACTCTCCTGTTGTGCAGAAAATATGGCGACAGAGGGCCAGCACCTTTCAACGATTTGCTCTGTGATCGCTTCCATATCAACAAAACTTCTTCCGCTTCCTTGTTCAATACATCTAAATGTGACAAGAGAGATATGAAATAAGAAGCATAATCGTCCCCTGCAGAGGATATTGCTTTTAAGGCACTCAGACCTCACTCCAGTTTGTCGACTGTCTGAATGACCCCTCCGGAGGCCACCTTAAGTGGCGGTGTTGAATCAAAATAGTCGGTTATACCTGACACTATGGAAGCAGCGATTTTTTTTCTGTAACCCGGCTCGGACAAGAGCTGCTCTTCTTCCCAGTTGCTTATAAAGGACACTTCAACAAGAGCTGACGGCATACGAGCACCTACCAGCACATAAAAGAGAGCTTGTTTCACCCCGTGGTTCAGAACCTTCGGATAGTCGGCGCATATAGTATTCGTGAGGGAACGCTGAATGTTTCCTGATAGCTTGATTGATTGATCCCTCTTACTTTCCCTCTCAAGAGAGGCCAGGATAAGCCCCAATTCATTCTGAACCTGCTGCATCTTTTTTAACGATATCGCGTTTTCCCGCGCAGCAACCCTCATCGCCTCCATGTCATTTGTCCAATTGAGGAGATAGGTTTCAATGCCTCGGGCTTGCCTGTTATTACTTGCATTGGCATGAATGGATACAAAGAGGTCTGCATTTGCCCTATTCGCAATTGCTGCCCTCTTTTCCAAGGGAATGAAGACATCCGAATCACGGGTAAGGATAACCTCATATCCTGGATAAGCCTGTTTTATTATATCCCGTACGTTAAGCGCAATATCCAAGACCACATCTTTTTCATAGAGCCCGTTAGGCCCTATTGCGCCGGGGTCTTCTCCCCCGTGACCGGGGTCAATAACAATTTTTTTTCTCAAGGCTCCCGAATTTACCTTTACGTCTGAAATGTCTTCATTGAATCTTCTCGAGGTAAGGTCAATAATGAGCTGCGGGGGGTCTTCGGGGTTGGAAACCCTAACTTCGTAATCAGTCCTTTCAAGATCAAAGACAATCCTTACCGTGGTAGCAGTATATTGTGCGACTCTGAATGCTTTCAAAAAGCCCTTAATGCCAGGCACTCCGGTTTTCAAACCCTTCGCCAACGTCGTGTTTTTCAGGTCAAAATAAAGTCTCTCGGGGTCAGTTAATCTGTTTTTTGTAAATCCCACGGGACCTGAGAGGTCAACAAAAACCCTGAGGTATTCAGGGGTTGAGTCATACCTCACCCCCATCACTTCACAATATTCTTTGGAATAGTTTGTTGCAGGCAGCAGGAGCTGACTAAACAGCATCATGAACAGAAAAGATGAAAAGCGAGTTAGAAAAGACAGGTGACGCAGGAGACAGACTATGGTAGTGCCAGTTTTTTCCCCGTATCCGGAACCAGCCGCCCCACCAATGTCTCCTGAACTAATCATATGGCTTTGACGGCCTTGACCTCTGGTATTTCTCTTTTAAGAGTTGTTTCTACCCAATTTTTAAGCGTAAGGGTTGACATCGGACACGTTCCACAGGCACCTTTGAGTTTGACAAATACCTCATCCTCTTTTATTTCGACGAGATCTATATCACCACCCTCTGCCTTAAGTCCAACCCTCACTTTATTTAATGCCTCTTCAACTCTTTCTTTTGTAATCATCTATACCTCCTGTAGTGAGACTTTCTTTACATAATAGCGCATAATCAACAAATTATCAATCTTATCACCCATCAGAGCTGCTCTCTACCAAAGAGGCTCGTGCCATCCTATTGCCTCACCTAGCGATCCTGCCATGTCGGACACACTGTGCCGTGGAATATTCCAAATGGGTTAAACCAATATAGAATGCACGCTCTTGGGCGGTCTTGAATCTCTCAATATCTATAACTCTAGCGAGTAACTTCAGGGCAATCAGGCTCCCTATCCCCTGCACTCTCCTTAGAAGTTTTCCCTTAGGACTGTACTGTTCACTCAGGCGTAACGTTATCAACTCTTTGCTGATCCTCACCACCTGCCTGTCTGGGTATTCATAGAGGTCTAGCAGACTTTTCACTGCGCTTCAGCACCTTATGCCCAAAGGCCTTCTCCCACTCACTTCACATATTTTCGAGCAAGCGGGCTTACCGGGGCGAGCGATGTTATTGCGTAAAACAGCAGGTCGCTTTTTATCCTTCTCATCACGCCACCTCGACGTTCCATGAGTTGAAAACTGGTCCCTCCCCGTTCCCTATTCTCATAGTTTTCTTACCTCAGCCCACATTCACGTTTTTTGGCAGATTGACCTCTTAGAGCTTCGTAACTCTCTGCAGTCCCTCTTTTCTGTCTGAACCTTGTTAGCTTATTCTACTGGAATAACCGAACAAGGAACTACTAAAGCTTCTATTTTATCCTCAATAAGCTTGCAATAAAGACAAAACTCGCAGAGATCAGCCTCATATACCACCTTGATCCTACAAGTCTTGAACCTGCTCTCTCAATCTTCTTAACGTCGCATATTGGCTGGGCATGCTTTCATGAGAAGCGCGTGCCCCTCAAGTCCCGCCCTAACATGCCACCTCTCTTTGCAGACCTTTATCCAAATATGGACGGCCTTTTCACTCGCTGAAATTTTCACCTTCTGAGACTCTCCTCCTCCTTTCTAGCTGTTTCCACATATAAAGTTTAAAGGGGGCTATCAATCTATCATAGTATCTTGAATCGACATTTTTTTGCGCCATAAGTAGCGCGGCACTTTTCTTTATGACATATCTGCTGTAAACTGTTAATAGATGATGCATAAGACAAGCTCTGTTATGAGTGATTGCTGCAAAGATAGAGTTCTTTAGCGATTCGGGTAAATCAGCAATTACAGTTCTCAAACTCTTTACGAAGTTTATAGATCGGTATAAGTTCTCTCTAGCGCCAAGGTTACTGAAAAAAAAGAGAGGCTTCTTATAGCACTGGCGGTGGCCCATACGGAGCAATGTCCATACAGCATTGGTGCATACACAAGGTCATGCCTTTCAGAAGGAACAGCCCTGGAGCATAGCACTGACGCAGTGCATGTGGTTTGTGCAATCAAAGGCGAAGCTTCACTGATTCACGCGATACCGGCCGATAATGCCGCAGAAAAAATATTATTATGTCACGCTGTAACATGGTGGATTTTAAGAATAAACTTGTAGTGATAAGTTCAGTACCGATAAAACCTGACACCATAAAGATTGTTCAATTAACAAGGTGGTATGTATGCAATATGACAGGTTGGCTCTGCCCGTTGAGGCTGGCCTCAATAGAAATGAACTTATAAGTTATGAACGAAAGGTCTACTTTCCTCCTTGCACTTCTTATCAATAAGTTTTCTCAGAAAGGCAAGGCCGACGGTGAAATTTGCCCTAATAAAATTCAACAGGATGTCGCCTCGAGCAAGAAGAAAATTACTCTACGATTCAGAACCAACGGAGGGATGCAAGAATGCCGTCAAATAACTGCATACTGTTGTTTTTGAGACATCCAGAACGAGGGGGGGTCAAGTCCCGTCTTGCAAAAGATCTAGACGATGATTTGGTATTCTCGCTCTATGATCATTTTGTCCTTGATCTTTTAACCACATTGGAAAAAGGGAGATATTCGCTCAGAATCTGTTTCCACCCGCCCGAGTCGGAGCGGAAGGTGAGGGACTGGCTCGGCGAGAGTTATACTTACATGCCGCAGCATGGTCAAGACTTGGGTGACAGAATGAAAAATGCATTTATGGAGGCGTTTAAGTCAGGGGAGTCAAAGGTCGTATTGATCGGCAGTGATGTCCCTGATATAACAACTGAAATAGTGGATATCGCATTCGAATTAGATCCTTACGATGCTGTAATGGGTCCAGCTCAAGACGGAGGATATTACCTGATCGGTTTTAAGCATGATACATTTTTGCCTGATATTTTTGAGGGGATCAAGTGGGGAAATTCAACAGTATTTGCAGATACAATGCATATATTAAAAGCGAATGACTACCAAGTGAATATATTGCCTGAATGGCGGGATGTGGACTTGTTTGATGATTTGATGGCCTTATTTGAGAGGAATCAAGATACCGTCTTCGCACATTCGAAAACAATGACTTTTCTGAATGATCACTTGAAAGAGCTTTTGGTTAATTTTAAACGTACCCCAAATAAAGACATCCAACAAAAAAGAATACCTTCAATATGAAAATGAGACATTCTTTCTCGGTTATAATGCCTGTACTCAATGAACCCTCACTAATCAATAGTGCTATCGAGCATGTTTTTCTCATAGGTTCTAATGCTGATCTGGAGTTAATAGTCGTTGACGGTGATGCTGAAGGCAGTACAATTCATAAAATAAAAGATAGGGGGGTGAGAAAGCTGATCTCTGCAAAGGGGCGCGGCACGCAAATGAATCATGGTGCGTCTGTTGCTCGCGGCGATATTCTCTTGTTTTTACACACAGATACAGAACTTCCAGAAGATGCATTCAACACAATCTCCTCACTGATGACTAATGATACCCATATAGGCGGGGCTTTTGATTTGGGGATACGGTCTGCAAAGGTCATTTTCAGATTGATAGAAAAAATGGTGTATATCCGAACAAGACTCACAAGGATCCCTTACGGAGATCAAGGTATATTCATAAAGAAGAACTTTTTTCAGAAGATTGATGGCTATAGGGAGATTCCGCTTATGGAAGATGTAGAGTTGATGAAACGCATTAAAGGCTCAGGATACAAAATTCAAATCATTCCACAACAAATAAAAACCTCTCCCCGGAGGTGGGAGGAAGAGGGTGTCATCTACTGCACGTTGCGGAACTGGATGCTCATCAGTCTTTACCTCCTTGGTGTCAAGCCACAAAGATTAGCAAAATTGTATGATCGCAATTTGGCCATCCATTAAGAGATCAGATCAATTCCTTCATTCCATGTCTCAATTTTGCCATTTTACAGTAACCAAGCTAAGGTCAAGATCAATGTGGGGCGAAGTTGATTCTTGTTAAATTGAACGCGTGGCACATCGTGAATGGATGGTGTAATCCTTGCAGAACATTTTTACAACTGATATTTTTTGTATAATAAGGCGATAAAAAAAGTTGGATTTGTCTGCGACGATATCTTTTTAAAGCACGACCCCCCCCCGCATTCATCCTGAAGCAAAGGAAAGATTGCAGCACATAGTCAGCGACCTGAAGAGGTCCGGTTTATGGGAAGAACTGCACCATATAAGGCCACGAAAGGCAGGCCTGGCTGATATAACCCTCGCGCACACGGTGGCCTATATAGAAAAAGTTCAGCATCTTTCCACAGGATACCTTGACCCTGACACTTATGTCTCCAAGGATTCTTTTGAGGTCGCATTATACGCTGCCGGTGCAGTTTTAGAGGCGATAGATCAGTGTCAAAGGGGCGACATACTGAGGGCTTTTTTGCGCTGTAAGACCGCCAGGACATCATGCCGAGGCAGACAGGGGCATGGGATTCTGTATTTTTAACAATATCGCAGTTGGGGCACGGTACGCGCAAAAGATTGGGTACCAAAAGGTCTTCATCATAGACTTCGATGTCCATCATGGCAACGGAACCCAGCATATATTTGAACAGGATGATTCTGTTTTTTATTTTAGTACGCATCAATATCCTCACTATCCTGGCACAGGAGATGAACGCAAGAGGGGACGAGGCAAAGGGGAGGGGTTCACCTATAACGTCGCGATGTCTGCAGGATCCGGAGACAAGGAATACCTTTATGTGTATCAAGACATCCTGCCGGGTCTCTTGAAACGATTCAGGCCCGATATAATCCTTGTATCTTCCAGTTATGACATTCACGCAAGGGATCCGCTCTCGAGCATCCGAATCTCAAGTGAAGGTATCAGCGGAATTGTGCGCAGCATCATCAGCGATTCGACCAAGCCTATCATTTTTGCTCTTGAAGGTGGCTACGAATTGGAAGCACTCGGCGCGTCAGTGAGGATTACTATTGAAGAAATATTGCTTATTTGAGCAAACCAACATATCTTCTTACTGTCCTGAAGAACTGATCCCTGCATTTCGTTTCTATTTCTAAGAGCATATCGAAGGGCTGACGAAAGTCATCATTTCCCGAGGTAAACACACCGTGGCCACAGACGATCCCCCCTCTGCCCTCATTCATCGCTGGTGGTACTGTATGCATTAACCCTGTCGGCCCTGTGCCGATCTCACCCGAGACAACTGGTATCCCGCAGACATGCCTTTTTTCCTTACAGAGTCTATGACATGAGGATCTGTCACAACCTTCTTTAAGACAGTGCATCGACATTACGACAGCAAATTTCGGATGTCCATGTAAAATTGCATGATGACCGGTCTCTTCGTAGATCGCTCTATGCGCTGAAAATTCTGAGGAGGCTGTAATGCCAACGGACGATGATTTATCCAAGGGGACCGCATCAATATGGTTTTCAAGCTCATCCATAGAACTCCCTGTCTGACTTATATACATAGTATCGTCGTGTGTATATGAAATGTTCCCAAAATACGAATCCACGAGGTGGTGGTCAACAACAGCCCTGCCAGCCTGTGCAATCATAGTGAAAATTTCTTCCTCTTTTTTTGGAGGCCCTTGCGTAAGCATGTGTGGCATCTCCCTCGCGCTCTGCGCAGTCCCACTGTCGTCCATTACATACGATGATATCCTATTGAAGTTTTTCAAAAACTCGCCGTCAGGACTTCTATTGCCAAGACAACATTTCTCGAGGTATATCAAGCTGTCATAAAAGTATTTCACAAAGATCGCAAAACAGACCGAACTAAATGAAATGAACGCTTGCTCAGGTGTTATCAAACCATGTGTCACAACCCACCTGTCTCTCACAATCGCAGACTTCCTGCTAGACAAAGCCTTTGCCATGTTCTCAGGAAACGGATCATCTACCAGTGGGATATCATGAAAGAATGTCCTTGTTTCGCAGTCCAGCGGCACAATTTTGCTTGCATCACAAACAATGATCTCACGGGAAAATACTTCAGGACGGTCCACAACAATTTCCCGTATGATACTCCGATAAGGTTCTGCGGGCTCCGCAAAGAGCAGTGAATTAGCTTCGATGAGATCAAAAATCTTCGGGAGATTCAGAACATCACCCTCGATGGGTGCATTTGAGAACAATTCAGCGTCAAGGGCAAGAAACACTACATTATTCTTTGTGGCAAGACCCTGTGCCTCAAGCTTATCGATATATTTATGAATTAATTTCTCCATGTCGTTTAGTCAAAGCCAGACTCGAAGTATCCCATTTTCCTCATCCCTCTACGGACATTTTCTTATTCATAGTATTTCCTTATGCGGTAATAATTCTCCCTTGCAGTCAAGAATTCTTCCCTGTTGATGGGGGGGACGCAAATGGCTGAGGATGATGTCCCCTCTTCTGTGAAAAAACGTACCGGCAGATCATCATGTGATTTAGTAAAGCCATTCATTGTGTTGAGCTGCCGCTCGAGGTTCCAAATACGCTCCCCTATGGCTAAGAGGGATTGAACATTGTAATGTCGTCCGGTCACGGCACTAACAGCCTTCGCATACTCCTCAAGGCTTGCACCAAAAAATACAAACTTGCAAGCGGTGAGTGAATCAATCACCGCGTTCAGATCTTCAGATATCTTTATCAGCCTAGCCTTTCCTTCAAAAGAAAACCTCTCCACGGCAATAGGTTTTCTCAGTATTTCATAGCTTATAGGATATGCCCGGAGATGACACCCTCCCCTATTAGATGTTGCATACGCCAGAGCCATACCATAGGCCCCTCGTGGATCATAGGCGGGGAGCTCAAGACTCTTGACCGACATGCTCAGTTCAGGATATCCCTCTGATTGTGCATAGCGCAATGAGCCATCCGCAAGGCCCTCACCCAGCCTCCCCTCTTTGCCTCCAATAGCAACAAGCACTTTGATGATTTCTTCAGGGGAGAGCCTGACCCGGTTAATTTCCGAGAAACTCGCAATAGTGGATGCTGCGCTTATCGTATCCATACCATATTCGTTACAAATCCTGTTTGCCTCAACAATGCTTTTGAGGTCACTGCACCCGTTCAATGCGCCAAAATGTGAAACAGTCTCAAATTCAGGCATAACAGCACGTCTTGAACCTATTTTCTTACAAAGAATGGGACATCCGGAGCAGCCCGTTTTTTTGGTCTTATAGCGCTCTGTTATGCGGTAACCAGAGTAACTCGAGGCTCCATCGAAAAATGTCTTCCTAAAATTCTCTGTCGGCTCCATTCTCCTTGCGTGTATCAGATCAACAAGGGCCGCGGTGCCGAATGCCGAAAGACCAAACTCACCAAATATGGCGGGAGATGCCCTCAGCAGTCTCATTATCTCTTCGCGAGCCCTTTCCAGCCCAGCCGGATCAGCAACGGTTATTTTCTGGGTACCGCTCACCTTTATTGCCTTCAGTCGTTTTGCACCCATAACGGCGCCAAGGCCACCTCTTCCTGCAGCATAGTGGCCGTCGATGATAATTGAGGCGAACCTGACCCCCATTTCACCCGCCCTGCCAATTGCCGCTGAAGAAGCCTCACCAACAAAGCTGTGATTAGTCTCCGACACATTCTTCCCATACAGGTGTGAAGCGTCTTCTATTGAGATGTGATTATCATCAATGGTCATGGTCACCCAGTTCTCGGAAATTCCTGTTATCTCTATGAGGTCAAAGCCGGCCTTTTTGAGCTCCGTTCCAAACCCCCCCCCGACAGAACAATCGAACACGGTTCCAGTCAGCGGGGATCTGGAGATCACCGACATCCTTCCCGAGGTCGGCGCTGAAGTGCCAACAAGGGGACCAGTCGAAAAAATTAACGGCATCTCAGGAGAATCATGAGGGTGGGTGATTCTGTCAGCAATCATCGCCACACCAACTCCTCTGCCGCCCAGATACATGGTGTACAGTTCTTCAGAGGTGTCGTAAAAGAGTATCTCTTTCGTAGAAAGATCAACCTTTATGCCTTTGCCAGTATAGCCCGACATCACAGTTTATTGTAACATTTAGCCTCTCCAGTAGGCGTAATTGTCCTGAGCCCTCAAGACGCATCGCATATCAAAAAAATATGGACTCCCGGCAAGGATACTGATAAACTTAATTATTCGGAGTTCCTTTTGCAGAAGCCCTGCAAACCATCCATTTCTTTAGGGGCAAAAACAAAGTGGTAAAGTACAGAACAATTTATGACATCAGTGTTCTTCTGGGAGAGAGATCGATTGACTATCCAGGGGATACGCAATTTTCAGCTGAATTGATTGTCTCTCTTCAGAAATCAGGAGTGTTTGATCTTACAAAGTTGGTTATGAGTGCTCATTCAGGAACGCATATAGACACGCCGTCTCACTTTATTGCCGATTCAAAGAACATTAATAATTATGCCATCAAGGATTTCATCCTTCCTGCCCAAGTCGTGGAGATTCAGGATGAGGAGGCTGTTCGTGCCCGCGAATTATTGACACTTGATCTCAAACCAGGTGAGGCCATTTTGTTCAAAACCGACAACTCCCGATCCAGGTTCCACAAAGACAGCACATTTACTAAACGTTTTGTTTACTTAACACCGGATGCTGCCGATTTTTGTATTGAAAAAAAAGTGAAGCTTGTTGGAATTGACTATATTACCATCGACAAATATGGCGACGACGCATTCCCGGTTCACCACAAGCTCTTTGAAAAAGACATCCTCGTTCTTGAAGGCATTAATCTTCAGGACATACCTTTAGGAAGATACACTCTTTTTTGTCTCCCCTTAAAGATCAAATGCGAGGCATCACCTGTGCGGGCAATATTGATACGGTAGAGGTAAAATCGAGAGGTACTGATCCACAAGGAATTACTGGAAGTGCCCATCTCCTCCCAATAGGTCCGTTCTTGCCGGATGGGAAAGTCGCTCACCCCTTAACATCGTACCTCATATCCGTTCATAGCAACAAAATCAACTCTTGAGCCCGCTACCGCAAGCCATCTATCCTAGCTCCACCCGCTGACCACAACCGGCTCTCTATTCAAGCTGTATGATCATGCTCCTCCACGACGATAGCCGATCACTTCTGAACGGCGACATCAATTCTTGCTGTACGGACCGTTATGCGGGCAACTAATACCACGCACAAGAAGAGAGCACTGAATGCTCGATGACTGCACGGATGGGAGGTGGCAGATCCAGAGGACCAGGTCGGGCCTGTTGTCTGAAGACAGCCCCCCGTTCTTTCTCTTGATAACTCTCTTTTCAAGATGAAGGCAATATCTTTCTTTTCCCGAGGGTTCACTATTCAGCATTTTGTATATATCCTAGCCCTGTTCCAGCTCCCAATTCTTATCGAAACGTTTACTCCTCTCAAAGCGGATGCTGAAAATAACGAGGAATGAGTGATCACCGTTATCTGTTGATCACCTTGAGCGCCTTTTTATCATCTGATGTCGCAAAAACACAGGTTGGAGATTTGCCGGCGCCAGCAGTTCCATAGATATAATAAATATCTATGCCAACAGCAGCAATCTTTTGGCTAACCTTCTGCAATTCTCCCAGCTTATTTGATATCTCAATGGCCATCACATCTCTCTCTTTAATCTCCGCGCCTAACGGGGAGAGGGCCTTTTTCGCCCTCGCGTTGCTGTCGACAATAAGCATAAAGGTCGCCTCGTTATCCATTTCATATGCACAAATCGCATTGATATTAACTTTTGCCTTTGTGAGTGCTGAGCTCACCTCTGCGAGCAGTCCACCCTTGTTCGGCATCATAAAGCTGATTTGCTTTGTCATTTTTGCCTTTGCCATGGTCCGAGCCTCCTGATACGTGTTTATCATATTTTACACCATGCCAACTAAAAATCGATGATTATACAATTTAAGTCAACGTCAGGTAAAATTAATACAGGTGCAATGACTGGCATACCCTTAAAGATATTCTTCTCCGGAATAGGTGGTAGCGGGGTCTCAGCCATAGCGAACTTCATGGCTGACAAAGGATGTATCATTGTCGGCTCTGACAGGTCATTTGATCACAACCCCCGGCATCCGTTATACGCCTGTCTGAAACGCAAAGGGATAAGGATTGTCCCTCAAGACGGCAAGGGCATAGACAGTTCTTTTGATTTTGCGGTCTTTAGCACTGCAGTGGAACCCGATCAGCAGGAATTTGTCAAGGCCAAGGCTCTCGGGATTCCGATAAAAACGAGACCCGAATACCTTGCTGAGATAGTGAAACAATATAAGACAGTGGCAGTTGCCGGAACAAGCGGAAAATCGACCACTTCTGGAATGCTCGCCTTTCTCATGGACCGTCTTGGACTGCATCCGAACTTTATTGGTGGAGGCAGGGTCAGGCAATTCAAGACAGTGTCAAACCCCGGCAATTCTCTTTCTGGAGTTTCCGATATTCTGGTAATAGAAGCTTGTGAGTCAGATGGCAGCATAGTCCAATATAAGCCGTGGCAATCGATAATCCTGAATCTTGCATTAGATCATTTCACGGTGGAGCAGACAGCTAAATTATTTAAAGACTTAGTTAATAATACTGTTAATGCAATCTATGTAAACGCCGATGACGAAAATCTAAAAGGAATAGCGGGCAATACAGCAGTAACTTTCTCTATAGACCGCCCCTCAGATTTCAGACCTGATATCTTATCTCATAGGCCGTTTGGTACGGAATTTTCGTTGAGAGGCATCACATTCAAGCTTTCCCTCCCTGGTAAGCACAATCTCTATAACGCCCTTGCCTGCGTGGCTGTTCTCACAGAAATGAATATTCCCCTTGCTGACATTGCAGAAGTGATAGGGGAATTCAAGGGGATTGAAAGACGCTTCGATGTTCACTTCAACAATGGCAGCGTGCTTGTCATCGATGACTATGCTCACAATCCGCATAAAATCACTGCTCTGTTACAGACTATGAAGACAATAAAGGATAGGCTACACTATATATTTCAACCTCATGGTTTTGGACCCACAAGGCTAATGAAAGATGAGTATATCGAAGCTTTTAGAAGAAATCTCCGCGATTCGGACCGTCTTATACTTCTTCCTATCTTTTATGCAGGAGGAACCGCCAAGCGGGACATCTCAAGTGAGGAGCTCGCTGAGCAAATAAGAGAAGGGGGGAAGTCTGTCGAGGTCGTCGAGGGGAGGGAGACTATCTTGGAGCATTTGGATAGAAAGGGTTCCTATGTCGTTTTCGGGGCGCGAGACGAGACTCTGGCTGATCTTGCAGAGGATATCGCGCGTCAACTTTCTAAACTTGATGAATAGGATTCCAATCTTGATCCTGGGCTCTTTTCCCCATGCCTTATCAGGGAATTGCAGATGGACCTTAGAGAGTGATCTTTTTTATAAGCCAACGTGTGCCAAGGAAACAGAATTATCATAGGTGCAGCGTTGGCTCATTAGTAATGTTGTCTAGCGATAAAACAAAAATCGTTCTTTGGAAATCTGCAACTCATTCTCCATTTACGACTTGCCGTTCTCACTTATCTCTCCTGATTTGTCCAGCGTTAAGTCATCTCAGATTGCAAATCGTCATCGTGTGTCAATCTAAGGGTTTTCTGATGCTAAGTCTTTCAGGCACTTACGGTTCTTTTGGGCAGCCGCTTTTGAAGTTGGTGATTGCAGCAGCAACATGTCGGCTTTTATTAATTCGAGCTTTTGCTCGATATTACTCTCTGTTATCTTTAAAAAAAGCTAAATGATATTAATTTCCATCGAATATTGATCCACCAAGGTTTGTTTCAGTTCGTAACATACACTGCTATGTCATTCCTGTACCTGACACCTGCGATCGTCTTGTTGATGCTGAAGCTTTCGAACAGAAATCAGTAGGATAATGACCTCTA
>Ga0074045_10001145_pt1 | contig 25902 bp, 23 predicted proteins | sample BogForMeECP23OM2_FD_94442 | JGI IMG/M metagenome (GOLD analysis project Ga0074045, IMG submission 94442) | Bog forest soil microbial communities from Calvert Island, British Columbia, Canada - Bog Forest MetaG ECP23OM2 | ecosystem: Environmental > Terrestrial > Soil > Wetlands ... | reverse complement strand
TCCACCGGATCCCACTTCGCCCGGGCTCCCCGCGCAGTAGTCCCCCCTCAGTGCCCACCCACAGCGTCCCGTCAGCCTGCGGCAGGACCTCGTACACGATGTCGCTCGCAAGCCCGCTGGCAGTCGAGTAGCTCTCCCATTCCTTGTACCCACGCCACTGCGCAAGACCACGACCTGCCAACCCGATCCAAAGCGAGTGCTGCCGGTCCTCGAAGACTGCGTACACAGCTCCACGCAGCCCGAAGGAACGGTTGATTTTTTGCCAGCGCTTCCCATCCCGAATCAGCAACCCATCGGGGGACGGCAGCAAAATCCGGCCGTCGCCATCGACGCCGGGAACGCCCACCATCGCGCTGCCCGGAATTGGCGCATCCGGCCTGCGGAATCTGGTTTGACCCGCCGTCATCACAAACACGCCGACAAGCCTCGATCGCACCCAGAGATTGCCCTCGCGATCCTTCCGAATCACGAGCAGGGCGCGGCCCGGAAGTCCGCTTTCTCGCCCAAAAACCCGAGTCCCATTCGCGTCCCGGCGGCAGAGTTCCTGTCCGCATCCATACCAAAGGACATCGCCGTCCACGAAAATACCGTCGGCCTCGGGCCCGGAGCTGCCTGGCGCTCGTGGAAACGTGTGCGCCGCAAATCCGTCATGTCCGCGTTCGGAATCGAGCTCTATCAGGCCGGACTCCGTGCCGAGAAAAGTATGCCCCTTCCCATCCGACTGGATGCCTTGTGCCCAACTCACTGTCTTGAAGGGAACGTCGAGCTTTTCGAAACGGTTGCCCCGCAACTGGTAGAGTCCAAAGTTGCCGCCTACCAGCAGAGATCCGTCCGGTGCGTCGCCAAAAGCGGCACCCGAGGTTGGCGGCATCCCCTGCGCCGGTCCAAAAGCCTCAAAGCGATCCCCGTCATACCGGAAGATGCCGTTCTCCGTGCTCACCCAAATGAAGCCCACCCGGTCCTGGTAGACCTGTCGCACCGCCTGATTGCTGAGGCCTTCGCTGTTCCCGTAAGAACGAAAGCTATATTCCTGCGCGCACACAGCCCCTGACGTCGCCAGCAGGCAGACCAGTAGGCACGCAATTGTGGTGCGATTCACTCCTAGAGAAGATCGGCCATCGCCTTCAATTCCTTGAGTTTAATTCCGTTTGGAAGAAGGTCTGATCAAGTCGTTGGGGTCTTCCGTGCGCCCCTGTGAACTCCGTGTTTGCGCTTTTTGTCGACTCCTTAGTCAGAGTGTCTTTGGTTGTCTGCGAGCTAAGCGGCAAGTCGCGATCGGACCAAGTGAAGATGAGAACCGAGTGTCACTACATCGGGCGAGAGGCTTCACCCTGTCGAGGCGTTTCTTTAGTCATCATCTCCAGCTCTTCCGGCGTTCGCGGCCAATCCTCGCGCAGCAGCCGCGAAAGCGAGCGGTCAGCCAGCAACCTGCCTCCGGCTTGGCAAACTGGGCAGTAATTTGTCTCGTTCGACGCGTAGCGGATGCGCTGAATTTTGTTCCCACATCGCGGACAAACCTCTTTGTATCGCCCGTGCACGGCCATGCCTTCGCGGAAGGCAGTGACTTTTTCCGGAAAACTGTCGCCCGCTTCCTGCCGTAGCCGCTCTGTCCACTGCGTGAGCGTGCCGTGCGCAGCGTGGAAGAGCCGCTCGATTTCCTCCGGCTTCAGTTTTTGAGTGAGCGTCAGCGGCGACAACCGCGCCTCGAACAGAATTTCATCCGAGTAGGCATTGCCGATCCCGCTGAAAAGCCGGGGGTCGGTAAGCGCGCGCTTCAGCGTGTGGTTGGCGGACGTCAGAGCCTTCCGGAAACTCGCAGGGTCCGCTGTGAGAACTTCCAGCCCTCCGGGATCGAGCGTTTGAAGTCCCGACTCGCCTGCCACCAGATGGAGCGAGGCACGCTTCTTCGAGCCGGCCTCGGTCCAAAGCAGGGTTCCGTTGGGAAAGTCAAACGCAGCCAGTCTGCGCGGTGGGGATACTTTGGCGCCTCGTTTTTTCCAATGCAGGCGTCCCGCGATCATGAGGTGCAGCACGAGCCAAATGTCGTTCTCGAGGCCGATGGCGATGCGCTTGCCAAGACGCCGAAGTTCCCGTACCCGCTGTCCTTGTGTGCTCGTAAGCGGCGGGGTCGCGGTGCGCAGCAAAAATGGACTGGCGATTCGCACCTGCTCAAGCTCCTGGCCAAGGATCCGTTTCTCCAGGGCTTCGATATAAACGGTGATGTCGGGGAGTTCAGGCATTTCTTGGCCAAAGGCTCCGAATTACAGTTTTCGGATCATCCTACACCGCGGGCGCAGGCTGCATTGCGAATGCTTGTGCAATTTGGGCGCAATGTGCAGAGAGAGATGGTCCTTTCGGGGTTCCAGAAGAGGAATCGGGAATGACAACCTGCAAGCAAACCGTGAACATCTTTCCTTTTGACAGGAACTCACCTCTCAGTGACAATACCGTATCTGTGCGTCTCGGGAAAATCCAAACCTTTGAGAGGATAAATATGAAGAAGACGTTGCTCGCAACCATTCTATCGGTGTGCTTGTCATTCGCCGCCGGCATCGCGCTCGCCGAAAAAGTCCGCGACTGGGCCGATCTGGAAAGCGCCCACAACCATGTTATGGAAGCCATAAAAGAACTGGATAAGGCGCGGGCTGCCAACCACTACGATATGGCGGGACACGGCGCGAAGGCGGAAGAACATCTGCGCGCCGCCGAGCGCGAACTGCACGAGTCGATTGAAGCCGCAAAAATGGCGCGATAACCTAGTCTTAATTCGGCAACATCGATTTGGAAAAAGCGCGGGCAAAATCCCGCGCTTTTTCCTTTTGGCTCCTAGTTCCTTCGGCCCTGATGGAGGACGCACCTCCGCTGAGTGGGCTAGCGGAGGCCCACCGACGATCTTAGACCGAACGCTCAGGCCATGAACGAGATCGGATTGGTCAGTGCGGTTACACTGGCCGAGCCGCTTGCGTCGCCCAGAGCGTACTGCTGGAGTTGCTGCGCCAGACTGGCATAGGTCTGCTGCGCGGAGGTGGTGTTCGACTGGGCAAGCGTCGAGGTCACATCCTGACTGGCCTGACTGGTCCCCATGTTGAGAAGGTCAGAACCGCTCCCGACGTGGTGATGATGCAAATGGCCGGTGAATCGACTCTGCATATCCTGCTGGATGGTGGAGTAGTCCTTCTGCGCGGCCGTGAGGTCGCCCGTTTTGAGGTCACTCGACAATTGCTGGAAAGCCTGCGCCAGCGGGTTTGAAGCGGAGGCAGCGGACGCCGATGAAGTCGAACTCGCGGTGGCCGCCGGTTGCATGAACGCCTGCTGCAAAATGGCAAAGTCCGATTGCGCGGAAGATAGATTTCCCGTCGCAAGATCCTGGCCGAGCTGCTGGAATTCCGAGTTTGTCAGCTGATATTGCGAGCTGACCTGGTTGTTGCTGAAGCTGCTGCTGAAAATTTCCGAGACAGACATAGGTATCCCCCGACGTTAAAGATGGACGCGCCTTCCGCCGCATGCGCGGATGCGACATTCCGAAAGATCACTGGGGATCAAGCACGCTCACTTCCATTGCAGAAGCTGCCGCGGAGCGAAGTGTTTGCAGGCTTTACGCGCGAAGATTCGGGCGTGAGTCCCGCCCGACGCGCCAAACCGGCAAACCCTTCCGGGGCCGGGGTAGGCAAAAGTTGCCGACCCGAGGCCGGCGGCCGCCAGCGAGTTTGCTTCGCGGCGCGACATTGACGAAATCCCCGTCTGTGCCGATGATCAATACAGGAGAGGAACTCTATGGGAAACAAGGGCGCCACCGGGGTGCAACCAGCCAAATCCGATAATGCGGAAAGCATGACGAAGTCTAAACGTCTCGGGCACGACACCGATTACGAGCGCGAGCTGCGTCGGCTGCAGATCGAGTTAGTCAAACTGCAGGAGTGGGTTCGGCACAAAGGCCTGAGGGTCGTCGTCATCTTCGAAGGTCGTGACGCCGCCGGCAAAGGCGGCGCCATCAAGAGAATTACCGATACGCTCAATCCCCGCATCTGCCGCCTGGTCGCTCTGGGCACCCCGACCGAGAAAGAAAAAACGCAGTGGTATTTTCAGCGTTATGTCGCCCACCTTCCGGCCGCCGGTGAGATGGTGCTATTTGATCGCAGTTGGTACAACCGCGCGGGCGTTGAGCGCGTGATGGGATTCTGCACCGACAACGAATACATGGAATTCCTGCACAGCTGCCCGGAGTTCGAACGCATGCTGGTGCGCTCGGGAATCATCCTGATCAAATATTGGTTTTCGGTGTGCGATGAGGAACAGGAGCGCCGCTTCCAGGACCGCATGGCCGACGTCACCAAGCGCTGGAAGCTGAGCGCCATGGACTTGCAATCGCGGCCGCGCTGGGTCGAGTACTCGCGCGCCAAGGATGAAATGTTCGCCCACACCGACACCAAGCAGGTGCCCTGGTACGTCGTGAATGCAGACAACAAGAAGTGCGCGCGCCTGAACGTCATCCACCACATGCTCTCGATGATTCCGTACGAAGACCTCACGCCCAAGCCGATGAAATTGCCAGCGCTCGATAAGTCAAAATACGTCCGGCCGCCCATGCACGAGCAGAACTTCGTTCCCGAAGTGTACAAGTAGGCGCGTCGACGATGAAGCGACCGGCGCCCGCGCGCGTCCAACAGACTCTTTCCCCTGTCATGAATGTTCTCGTGAATCGTTTCCTCTCCGAAATCATCTGTTATAACGACTATTAGTCTGCGGAGAAAAACCATGAATCTTCAGAATCCTGTTCCGCAGCCCGCCGTGTTTGTCTCGCATGGCTCGCCCATGACGGCATTGGAAAACGGGCCCTATGCGCAAGCGCTGGTTGCGTTTGGAAATTCGGTTAATCCGCAGGCCATCCTCGTGATTTCAGCGCACTGGGAGGAGCCGGGAATCCGAATCGCGTCCGGAGCCCGCCCCGAGCTCAGCTACGATTTCGGCGGATTTCCACGCGCTCTGTACGAATTAAAGTACGAAGCGCCGGGGTCACCTGAGGTGGCGGCCGAAGTTGCAGCTGAATTAAAGCGGGCAGGTTTTGACACCACCCTCGATCCGGGGCGCAGCTGGGACCACGGTGTCTGGGTTCCGATGCGCCTGATGTTTCCCGAAGCTCGCATCCCCGTAGTCGAAATCTCTTTGCCCACGACGACCATCGAGCAGCTCCACAAAGTTGGTCACGCGCTCGGCGGCTTCCGCGCAAAAGGTGTGCTCGTGGCCGGCAGCGGTGGAATCGTCCACAACCTAAGAACGATGAACTGGCGCGACAAAAATGCTCCGGTTGACAGTTGGGCACTTGAATTTCAGACGTGGGTAAAGCAACGAATCGAACGCGGGGAACTAGCGACTCTGTTTGACTATGAGAAACAGGCTCCTCATGCGGCGCTCGCAGTGCCTACGCCCGAACATTTCGCTCCGCTGTTTCCGGTCTTGGGGGCGGCAGGCAAGTCGCCAAAGCTCCATCCAATCTTCGAGGGAATCGAGCACGCCAACATGTCCATGTTCACATTTGCCCTGTCTGACTAGAGCCAGAGAAATCTGTTGACACGTCTACCTCTGTGTCTCCACGCCCCTGTCATGTTGAGCGGAGTCGAAACATCCCTACCTGCACCGCGCTTCAACCACGCCTTGACTCCCCAGTGGCCCTCCATGCCCCCGATGGTTTACGCTTTTCCCTCGGCGGCGAGCATTCAAAATCATAGCCGAGCTGTTTCAACAGGAGGAGATTGCTAGCATGGCCCGCAAGTTCAAGGACCTGTCCGAGCGCGAAATTCTGGCCTTAGCCATTTCGCTTGAGGAAGAAGACGGCCGCGTGTATTCCGACTTTGCCGACGGGTTGCGTGAGACCTATCCCGCAACCGCCAAACTGTTCGAGGATATGCGCGAGGAGGAATCCGGCCATCGCGCCGCGCTCATTCAGACTTATCGCACCCGCTTCGGCGAGCATATTCCATTGGTCCGCCGTCAGGACGTCCAGGGATTCGTGCAGCGCCGGCCATTCTGGCTGACGCGTCCGCTGAAGATCGCCGAAGTCCGCAAGCATGCCGAGATGATGGAATTCGAGACCCGCCGCTTCTACCAGAAGGCGATGACGCAGGTCACCGACGCCGGCATCCGCAAACTCCTCGGCGACCTCGAAGAAGTCGAACGAAAGCACCAGGTAGCCGCCGAAGCGCTGCAGGAAAACATCATTACTCAGGACGTCGAGAAAGCCGAGGACGAAGCGCAGCGCCGCCTGTTCGTGCTGCAAATCGTGCAGCCAGGGCTCGCCGGCCTCATGGATGGATCGGTGTCAACGCTGGCCCCGGTGTTCGCCGCTGCCTTCGCCACCCACAGCAGCAAAGACGCATTCCTCGTAGGCCTCGCAGCCTCGATCGGCGCAGGCATTTCGATGGCCTTTGCCGAAGCCCTCTCCGACGACGGATCGCTCACTGGTCGAGGCCGTCCCGTGCTCCGCGGAGCCGTGACGGGCCTAATGACTGCAGCCGGCGGCATCGGTCACACCCTCCCATTCTTACTTCCAAATTTCCACGTAGCCTTTATCGCGGCCGTGATTGTCGTCGCGGTCGAGTTAGGAGTAATCGCCTGGGTGCGCAATAAGTACATGGATACGCCCCTGCTCGCGGCAGCCTTTCAGGTAGTCGTCGGCGGAGTGCTGGTGTTTATTGCAGGCATAGCAATCGGGAGCTCGTAAGGTGAAATGCCCTTGCACACCCTGACAGCTTCGAGCCGCGAGCCGCGAGCTTCGAGCAAGCAGGCGTTCAAAGCCTCAAGCATGCTGACTGCTCGTAGATCGCATCCCGGACTGATCTTCCGAAGGCGAAGCCATTGACCAAAGGTCAAGATTCCACTAAATTGGTTCAATATCTGACCACATTGCGGCAGGAACACCTTTAGAAAATCGGTTTAATCACATACTATGGGCCATTGACCACAGGTCAATAATCTTAGGAGGGTCTTGTGGGCGGCATTACAAGCAATCTGGCGAAACCACCACAATTACGGAGGGACGCGAAGCCGCGGCCACGGTCCGAAGCCAAACGTGGACGAATCGTCGAGGTGGCAATTCGCCACTTTGCCGAGCGCGGCTACAATGCGGCGCGCGTCGAAGACATTGCCGCGCAACTCGGCATCGCCAAGGGCTCGGTGTTCCAGCATTTCAAGAGCAAGGACGGGCTCTTCTTCGAGGCCTATAAAAAAGCTGTGCAATCATTTCCACGCTACATGCAGGCTCCCGTCGACGTGCGCGCCGGCGGATTCTTCGCGATTCTGCGTTACTGGCTCGGGCGCACCGAGAACATGGTCCGCGACAATTGGGCTTCTTATCGGATTTATCTGGTGGGCAATTACGGCACCGACCTGGCGCTGCGCCGGGAGATCAACCGCTTTCTGGTCGAGGAGGATCCCTACGGCTGGCGCGACTTTGTGAACTTCGGCGTCAGCCGCGGCGATCTGCGGACGGATCTGGACGTTAACATGATCGGTTCGATTCTGGAGTGGACGATGGACCGGTTCCAAGACGCGCTCCTGACCGAGGAACTCGATCCCGGACTGTTCCGTAAGTCCAGTCCGGTTCCCGAGAAGAAAGAAGCGCGTATAGAGCAATTCGTGGAGTTGCTGCGGCGCGCGGTGGGATCGGAAACAGTTGCAGCAGGCAAGCCTGGATCGGGCAAGCTTGCATCGGAAAGACTGCAGCCCGTGGGGAGTTGACGTGAGCAGGGCCTTGAGCGTTGAAGAAATCATCGCCAGCTACGACGCGAAGTCGTCCCTCGCGGAAGCGTCCACCATTCCCGCGCCCTGGTATGTGGATGAGCGCATCGCGGAACTGGAGCGGCAAACGGTTTTTTCTCGCACCTGGCAGGTGCTGGGACGCGTCGACCAGGTCGAGAAGCCCGGCCAGTTTGTAACCGCCACCGTTGCCGGCGAACCGTTGGTAGCCGTGCGCGGCAACGACGGCGTGCTGCGCGCGTTTTACAACGTATGCCGGCATCACGCCGCAGCCGTGACGACCGAGTCCTGCGGACAAGCATCGATTCTGCATTGTCCTTATCACGGCTGGAACTATGGCCTGGATGGATCGCTCAAGGGCATGCCCGAGTTCGAGGGCGTAAAGAACTTCGAGCGCAAGGACCACGGGCTGGTTCCGGTGAAGGTCGATGCCTGGGAGCAATTTGTCTTCGTCAATCTAGATCCAAAGGCCGCTCCGCTGAGTGAGTTTCTGGGCGGGTTGGTGAAGCGGACCGCGCCCCTTGGCCTGGGCAAGCTTCACTACTTCACCACCAAGGTTTATGACATTCACTGCAACTGGAAAGTGTTTGTCGATAATTACCTGGATGGCGGTTACCACGTGCCGCATCTGCATAAGGGATTGAACTCGGTTTTGGATTACAAGCAGTACACCATCGAAAACGAGGATCGTTATTCTCTGCAATCCAGTCCATTGGTCTACCCGGATGAGGCCGCCGCCAAAGCCGGCACGCGCAAGGGCGATCGGGCGTGGTATTTCTGGCAATATCCAAATTTCATGATCAATTACTACGAAGGGTATTTGGATACCAACCTGGTGATTCCGATTGATGTGGACCACTGCCGGGTCGTTTTCGAATTCTCCTTCGGCGACGTGAGCGAGCAGAATCGCGAATTCAATGAGCGGAGCGTTGCGGCGGGAAGTGGAGTGCAGGATGAAGACCTGGACATCTGCGAGGCGGTGCAGCGAGGCCTGAAGTCGCGAGCCTATGGCGCTGGACGGCTCTCGGTGCGCCGTGAAGCGGGCGAGCACTTGTTCCACCAATTACTGGCTGCAGATTTGAAGAGCGGGCTCGCGCACAATGCAGCGGCTGCGGACTAAAGGCGCTGGACTTGCTACTGGTGATCCCGCGGCACCGTTTCCTCCCACGTCTTCTCCTTCACGACCTTGCCGTCCCGCAGAAGCTCGCGGACATATTTGTAATAAAAGTTCTTGGCGTCGCTGGTCAACGTAAGATGGCCGCGCCACGTCAGCGTGCGGTCTTTCAGAGCCATTGCGATTTCGGCCTCGCCGTGAGCGGAACTTATCTCGGGATGATTGTCGTCAGCTTCGTAAGTAAGCGCTTCTAGATCGGTTTCTTTTCCCCATGGATAACTTTCTTCCGACTTGCCGTTCCAACTTACCTTCGTCTTCCCGGCTAACTCGTCGCGCTCGGTCTTCCATTCGCCGGGCCAGGGGAAACCTGCCGCCTGCATGTCCTTGCGTTCTTCCATCGGTTCGGGCGGCGAGAACTGCGGCACCGCGTACCGCGAAGGCGGAACAAGCGGCAGCACCAGCCGCGACCCATCGCTGGTTCCGAGCTGAAGCGTAGTGGTCATCGCATACGGAGTTGGCCAAGCCATCGGCCAAAGCGCATTCGAGACCGCCAGGCGAATGCGATGGCCCTTCGGAAAGGTCCAAGTCGTAAGGTGCATTTCGATGTCGAGCGAGTAAGTCTTGTTAGGCTCAAGGTCTTTGGGGTCGGAGGCAGAATCGCGCTGCGCACCGCTCAACCCCGCGCCCGTCACCTGCGTGACGGTGCCATCGGGAGCAACGTCGGAAAGCCGTGCAAACCAGTCCGCCAGGGTAGCCGTCGAACTCACGCGCAGAACGGCGTGCGGGCGCCCGAGAAGAGTGAGGTCCTCATTGAGTGGCGCCGAATCGTAGGTCAGGCTGAAGGCGTCGGTTGGCCGCTGATCTGTCAGCAATTCGCCCCACCACAGGCCGGCTTCTACTCCGATCGACGGAACATAGCGCAGCTCGTTCTCACCGGGCTTGGCCGGATCGGTAGAGAGCAAGTGCGCGGCGTATAAATAGAGCGTGGTGTCGCTGACGCCCTGCGGCGGCCACTTCGGTTCGGTTCGCCACTTTCCCGGCACTTCTTTGAGATGCGGATCGGGCGCATGCCAGGACCGCATATAGATCGCAAGCGCGCCACCGTCCATGATTCCGCTGTTGCGGTTCTTCAGCCAGTAGTCCCACCAGCGGACGGCCTCATCGCGCCATTCGATCTTGGGGCCGAAGTCGGCATCGTTGGGAAAACTGTGGTTCCACGGGCCGATGATCGCCTTGAGCGGCGCTTTGACTTGCTCAAACATGTGCGGGATGGAGTCGCGGTAGCCATCGAGCAGGCCGCCGATCAAGAAGCAGGGAATGTTGATGTCGCTGAGCGGGTGCACGGGAGCGTGCCAGAAATCGCCGTCCCGCTGATGCTTCAGATAGAGCAAAGACCAGGGCGCGGATTCGAATCGCGGGCCGAGGATCTTTTCGTCAAGCGTGTATTCGGGCGCGCCGGTCATCGCCGGAGCAAGGTCCATGTTGAGTTCGAACTCGTCGAAGTGCATTAGGCCGTCGATGTAGTGGATATCGTCGTGAAACAGAGCGTCGGTGGCGTCGACGGCCAGAATCGCCTTGAGCGCGGGCGGATGGCGCATGGCCATCTGAATGGAATTGAACCCGCCCCAGGAGATTCCGAACATTCCAACTTTGCCGTTCGACCAGGGCTGACTGGCGAGCCAGGCGATGACCTGTTCGCCGTCGAGTTGCTCCTGCTGCGAGTATTCGCGGTCGGTGGGCGTGCCTTCACTCGAGCCAAAGCCGCGGATGTCTACGCGCGCGCTGACGTATCCGCGGGCTGCGAAATAGCTATGGATCGGATAGTCGCGGGACGCGGTGGCGTCGTCTTTACGATAGGGAAGGTATTCCAGCAGGGCGGGGAATTTTTCGCCCGGCTTGGCGTTGTCCGGCATATAGAGCGTAGCCGAAAGCCGGACGCCGTCCGGCATGGCAATCCATTCCTGGACCATGCGGACCGTGTACTTAGCGCGCGGGACGGGGGACGTCGCCGGGGCTGCGTACAGGTTTGCGGAAAAGGCGGCTAGGATGATGAAGGCAAAGGACGCGCGTGCAAATTTCGGAATAAAGAGCATAACGGCGCATCATAACACCAAGCCTCAGTCACGCATGCAGGGATTTGCATAACATCCGTGATGGGTAGGGCATGCCGCTTGAAGAGTAGAGCAGGTGGTTTTTAGCGAGTGCCCGGCCCGCCGCCAGGTGGCGGCATGTGGGGTCGTGGGGTTGGGCCGGGCAATGCTATGTACTTCCCTGCTTCTATTAGTGTGCTAGTTGTACACGGCAGCGTAGAGGGGTAGCTGTGACGCAGGTCACAGATTGCTGTGACACATTGGCTACATCGCCCTGTGATCATGGTCACGGCGCGGGACGCCCCCAGGTCTTAAGTTGAGTGGGAAGTCAGGAAAGGACTCAGAAGAATATGGCGTACGTAATCACCGACAATTGCACCAAGGATCATCTTTGTGTGGACGTGTGTCCCACGGACTGCATTCATCCCAAGACGGATGAGCCCAAGGTCGAAGAAGTAAAGCAGCTCTACGTCGATCCGGTCGGCTGCATCGACTGCGGCGCCTGTGTACCGGTCTGTCCGTCGGAAGCGATCTTTGCAGCAGAAGATCTGCCCGAAGACAAGAAAGCTTTTCTGGACACGAACGCGGCTTACTACAACTAAGCTTTTTTCGTGGTTGCTTCCTCCCAGCGCCCGCGCCCTTCGGGGCGCGGGTGTGTATTTCTCCTGAAGGCCAGACGCGCCAGTTAAACCCACGGCGCTAACTCCGGCCGCTGCCTTGACAGCCCATTCTCTCGTCCTTATCGTTGCTAGCCAACCATGAATATCGTAAAAGCCACAAGAAAGTACGAGCAATGGCTCGGCCAGCATTTGGAGATACTGGAAAAAGACCTGCAGTTGAAACATGAACGGATGGCGGAATCCATTTTTTCGTTTCTTCGGGCGACATTCTATCGCTGGTTGCAACTGTGGGAGGACGTGTGCGCGGATCTACAGAAGGCTCCGCGAATCCTCTCCGTGGGCGACCTCCATGTGGAAAATTTCGGCACATGGCGGGACACAGATGGCCGGCTGGTTTGGGGAATCAATGACTTTGATGAAGCATGTTTGTATCCCTACACGCTGGATCTCGTGAGGCTGGCAACGAGCGCCGTGCTGGCCGCTCGAGAAAGCCGGCTCACGATGAAGCCCAAGGAAGCGGCGGATGCGATCGCGGCTGGTTACCAGAAAAGGCTCGAGCAAGGCGGCCGCCCGTTCGTTCTGGAAGAGGAGCATGCTTGGCTGCGGGCGATTGCCGAGAGTAAGCTGCGGGATCCCGTCGTGTTTTGGCAGAAAATGGTGCAACTGCCGGCGTGCCGCGGGGAAGTTCCGGAGAGCGCGCGCGAGGCATTGGAGCATCTGCTGCCGGAGCCGGGGATCGAGTACCGGCTGACGCATCGGATAGCGGGTCTGGGAAGCCTTGGGCGCGTGCGTATTGTGGCGATCGCGGAGTGGAACGGCGGGCTCGTAGCGCGGGAGGCGAAAGCGCTGGCCCCGTCAGCCGCCCACTGGGCCGATGCGCATGCGCCCCGCGAAATCCTGTATGGCGCGACCTTGCGGCGTTCTGTGCGCTGTCCGGACCCCTATGTGCAACTCCGCGGGCACTGGATCGTGCGCCGATTGTCGCCGCACTGCTCGCGCATCGAATTGGACGCCCTCGGTACCGCCCGGGGAGAGTGCCGGCTGCTGGAAGCCATGGGTCAGGAAACGGCCAACATCCACGCGGGTACGGAAGAGAAGCGGCGAGCCATTCTCAAGGATCTTCGCACGCGCAAAGCCGGCTGGCTGGTGAAAGCCGCCGAGGCCATGGCCGAAAAATTAGACAAGGATTGGCGCGCCTGGAAGGAGCGCTGACAGGACCGAACTTTGTCGCAAACCCGACTCGGTACGGGCCTGCCAGCGCCTTAATGGAGGGATAATCCGTTTCGAGGGTCGTGCGGAGGTTGAAGAAGTGGGAACTCGGCTGCCAAAGGCTCAGCCAGATGTTCAAGCGGAATGAGAGCATCAACGATCCCTTCCAGTGTTGTCGGCGAGCCCGTCCACACGCGGGAGAAGGCTTCGCGGAACACGGACAGTTCGCCCACCAGCTTCCCGGATGCTTCTGGGCCAAGCTCGGCCTCATCGGGACCAGGATTGCTGGTGACAGGCATGAGTTGGTTCGCCTGTGGAAGCAGGCCGAGGCTAGCCTCATCCAGCCAGAAGCCAATCAGGATTTTGAGATGCTCCCGCCCGCATGCGCTTTTGAAACCCTGGTGGGAAGCTAGCGAGGGATGCCACGTCAATACCTTGAGACGGTCCAGCCATCGGTTCTCAACGACCAGGAACCAACCATCCCGGCGCAACGTGTCCAGGCCACAAACACTGCAAGGCGGGCGTTTTGTGACTGGGGAGCCCATGATATTTCTCATCAAGCCGTGCTCGCGCACGCAACTCGCGCCACTGGAGGACGGCGGACGATTCCTGGGCTGAGAGGTAAAGTCAGCATCCCCTGCGACGCATCGAAGTGCAGCGTGAAGTGAGCCGAGCATGCAGCGCACAGCCAGAAATGCTCGCGCTTGCGGATCTTGCGCCGGTTGCCATCGAGACCGCCCTCAGAGTCGGAGGCAAACGTTTCCGCCAGGAACAGCTTGCCCTCATGGAGTGATCGGAAAGGAACAGTACACCCGGGGTTCGCGCATTTTTGTAACATCGGCTGGGTCCAGTCTTCTCGGCGGAGTATCTTCGGCCAGAGAGATTTCATCTTCGTTGCACGCCGCTGGCCGAATGCTCTGGGGAAAGTGCAACTCATCTTCTAGCCGCAACCACAGGGACTTAGCTGATGCGGAACCTATCGTCTGGGGAAAGCGGTTACAGAAGATGACGAAACCCAGTCGCATGCGACGAGGACCCGGCAATTAACACGAACGCGTGTGATCTGGGCTGGCCCATTGAACGTGACAGAATAATATTTCGGGAAAGATGCAATTCACAACAGCCTTCGATCTTGATCGAAGCTTGCCACGCTGCTTAGCTGACAACCTCCAACGCGCGCGTCTGGCATGACGAGCAGAGCGTCGATTCCTTCAAGTCAATCCATTCCACGGCATGCGACGGCGCCATGACGCAGGAAAAGTCGTCGCAATGCGTCAAATCGAAGGTGTGTCCAACCTCGTGCACCGCTTCCTTAACCAGGCGATCCGCCAGCAGCCCCGGATCATGCGGCAGCCCGTAAAACTGCTGAGTGAGCCTATGGAACGAAACTACGGCACAGGGACCACCCATCTGCGCCTCGCCGAAAACGAACGTCAAAATGGGAATGTAGAGGTCAACTGAAGTCACGCCGAGTACGCGCCACGCGCCATTGGCGGCGTATCGCTGCATAGCCTGAAGCAGTTCCGAGGAATGATATTGTCCACGCTCCGGATGAAAGGCAAACTGCGGATCCAGGCCCCGCTCCAGAATTCGGCATGGGACACGGAAGGAATCCGCGAGCGCGGGCGCTACAGTGAGGAGCAGCCGCGGGTCGAGATCTCCGATCGGCAGCAGGTCGAGCATCTTCATCGCGTTTCGAGGGGGCGACTCCAACCGTACTTCTTCAGCTTGTGATGCAACGTCACGCGGTCGATCTCAAGGGTTTCAGCGGCCTTGGTCTGATTCCAGCCGCATTGTTCAAGCACCCGCATGATGTGCGCCTTTTCCATGTCTTCGAGCGATTTAGAACTCCCATTGGGCGTGCTGCCATTAGGCGCCTTAAAAGCGAAATCCTGCTCGCGGATCTCCGGTTCCTGCGCGACCACCATGGCCCGCTCCACTGCGTTTTCGAGTTCGCGAATGTTGCCGGGCCAAGGCTGTTGCTGCAGTAAATCCATGGCAACGGGGCTGACGCGGTTGATCTTCTTGTTCATCTGCAACGAGAACTTGCGCACGAAGTGGTTCACCAGTGAGGGAATGTCTTCCCGGCGCTCGCGCAGGGGTGGAATCTCAATATGGAAGACATTGAGCCGATAGAAAAGGTCAGGCCGGAATTTGCCCTCTTCGATCAGTTGCTCCAGGTTCTTATTGGTGGCGGCCACACAGCGAAAGTCGACCTTGATTTGCTGTGTGCTTCCAACCCGGACGATCTCGTGCTCCTGCAGCACGCGCAGAAGATCGGTCTGGGTTTTCAGGCTGATGTCGCCGATCTCATCGAGGAAAACCGTCCCACCCTCCGCAATTTCGAACTTGCCCTTCTTGCGATACTGGGCGCCGGTGAACGCTCCTTTTTCGTGGCCGAAAAGTTCGCTTTCGAGCAGCGTTTCCGTAAGAGCGCCGCAATGGATCACCACCAGAGGATGAAACCGCCGCGGACTGGCGTGGTGGATCGCGCGCGTCACCAATTCTTTTCCGGTGCCGCTTTCGCCCGTCACAAGCACGGTGGCATCGGTAGGCCCGACTGTTTCAATCGCGTGATAGACCTTCTGCATGGCCTCGCTTTCGCCGATGATTTCTTCGGGCCGGGCGACCTCGGCAACGGTCTCGCGCAGGCGCACATTCTCGTCCTCGGTCCGTTTATGCGCCAGCGCCTTCTTCACAAGGTGCGCAATTTCGTCGGGATCGAGGGGCTTGGTCACGTAATCGTACGCGCCGTTCTTGAGAGCCGTAACCGCGGTTTCCACCGATGCGTATCCGGTCATCATGATGACGATGAGATCGGGGTTGATCTCGTGCATGCGCCGCTGCAGTTCGATGCCGTCGGTGCCGCGCATTTTGATGTCGCACAGCACCGCGTCCCAGGACTTTTCGGCTAGCTTGGTCAAGGCGCTGCTGGCATCCTCGGCGGTTCCAACTTCGTAACCTTCTTCGTGAAACCACTTGGCAAGCGAATCTCGCACGCTCAGCTCGTCGTCCACGATCAGCAGTTTTGCTTGTTGCGTCAAGGCATTCACCTCGTCTTTGTTTCCGTGCCCGCGAGGGAAAGCTCAGGCGTTGAGCCGGAGCGGCCGGGCACAGGTAATGTGATGGTTACAGTGGTTCCTTTTCCAACTTCGGACTCGATCGCTATCTTGCCGCTGTGCCGTTCCACAATGCCCTGGCTGACGGCCAGCCCGAGACCGGTTCCGTGGTTCAAATCTTTGGTAGTGACGAACGGCTCGAAAATCTTCGGCAGGATTTCGGGCGGGATCCCGGCACCATCGTCGCGAACAGACAGGGCAACGCGAGAGCCGTCTTCCGACAAACGGGATTCGACCCAGAGGTTGCCGCCCCTGGGCATGGCGTCGGCGGCGTTGACGATCACGGCTAGCAGCACTTGCTCAATCTTGGAAGGATCGCATTGCAACCGAGGCAGTCCCTCTGCAAGCGTGGGATGGACCTCGATGCCGCCGTTTTCCATATTGTGGCGCACCAGCAGCAAACACTGCTCCGCAACCCGGTTCACGTCGGTCGGCTGCACATTCATGGGCGCCTGGTGTGAGAACGTGAGCAGATTCTTCACCAACTCCCCGCAACGGCGGCTCTCGGACGAGATCAAATCCAGGCACTGCTGCGCTTCCTGCTTCTTCTCATTGCTGACCTGCCCGTTGTCGACCCACTTCTTCAGCAGCTTGGAATAGGTGAGGATGCCGGAGAGCGGATTGTTGATCTCATGGGCGACGACGGCGGCCATCTTCCCGACCGAGGCCATCGTCTCGCTGTGCAGAACTTGATCGTGAGCGCGCTGCAGTTCGCCGGTCTTTTCCTGAACTCGTTCCTCCAGATTGCGCCCCCAGGTGACCAACATTTCGTTGGCGCTCCGCAGCTGCAAGCTCATGGAGTTGAACGATCCCGCCAGGTCCCCAATCTCATCGTTGGAAGCCAGTTCGATCTGATAACCGAGCGCGCCCTCGCTCAGCTTGTGGGTTCCGGCTTGCAGTTGCTTCAGCGGCCGTTCCACCACGCGCCGGACGAACAGCCAACTAAGAAAGGCAATCCAGAGGATGGCCAGCACCTCGCAGGCGATGATCCTCCAGGACACCTGGGCCAGTTCCTGGTCGGTGCGGGCGAGAGAAAGATGGGTATCGAGCACACCTAGGATCTGTTGACTCGCAGGATGCTCGTGGCAAGCGGCGTTCGAGCATTCCGTCCGATTTTCGATCGGTGTAATGACCGCCAGCACACGCTCTCCCTGGGCCCGATAAACGCGGAAGCGATCGGGACGGTTCAGCCGCGCCAGCGTCTGCCCATGCGCGTGGCAGGCATAGCAGGCTTCGGCGTCCTTATCCAGGGTGCGGTTAATCTCCGAACGATCGGTCGAGTAACTGATGTGGCCTTCGCGGTCAAAAACCCGGACCCGAACCACTCCCGGCTCGTTGGCCATCGCAGACATTGCGCGGTGCAGTCCTTCGCTGTCGTTGCGCAACATGTATTCCGATGTGTTGCGGCCGATGATGTCGCTGATGCGCTCGGCGCTGAGCAGGGTCGCGGACTCCAGGTCCTGACGCTGCAACCGAACCGTGAGATATCCGAGAAGCGCAAAAATCACCAGCAGAGCGCCCAGCAGCAAAACAATGAGCTTGTTTCCAAGCCCCCAGCGGATGCGGTCCAGCAGACCAATGGCCGGCTTTTTTTCAGTCTCCTGCATGGCTCAAAACCCCGGTTCTGACCCGAATGTGTTCCGGTTGTTCGAGCTTGTGTCCAGTTTCAGTCTCAAAGATGGGCAGATACCTCACCGCTAATCCGAACAGTGCGAAGCCCATCGCGATAATCATCAGCGTGATAGAGAACTCGGTCCACTTCGGCATGTAGTGATGTCCAACGTAAGTCTCAAAGCCGATGAGGGCGATGTTCAGCCGGTTGGTAATGAATCCCAGCACCGTAAAGATCGATGCCAGATACAACCACTGCGGCGACAGCCGCACCTTCTTGAAGCTGAGCATGGTGATGGGAATGACAAAGGTCAGGATCAGTTCGAGCCACAGGAAATACGCTTCGTAGCTCGGTGTAAACACCTGCCGCAGGAGCCCGCGGTGGAAGAAGTCCTCGAAGCGCAGCAGGACATTGACCCAGAGAGCAATCAGCAATGCGCCACCAAGGGTGACCAGGACGGGAAGTTCCAGTTGTCGCCCGAAGGCTTTCGCGCTCTGCGTGGATTCGAAAATCGTCATAGCCAAGCCGACTGCGACCGCCGAGGCAAAGAAAAAGAACGGCAGCGCCGGCGAGTACCAGAAGGGATGCAGCTTACTGGGCATGATCAGATAGAGCGATCCGAGCGAACTTTGGTGCAGAGTGGAGAGCAGGATGCCGGCCACGATCAGCACCGGGTAGATCTTCTTAATCCACTTGATAGGAGTCGTCCACTTGAGGGCTTCGAATACGTTGGGAAGAAATTCGAAGAAGAGCACAGTGGTGTAGGTCATCACGCAGAAGCCGACCTCGAACATGACCGAGTGCGGATTCATGTAGATCATCTGGTGCCAGATGAACCACGGCCGGCCCAAGTCAAACAACAGTCCAACGATGAAGAGCAGATAGCCCAGGAACGCCGTCAACACCGCTGGTCGCACAACCGCGTGCAAGCGCTCCACGTTGAACAGATAGACAGCCCCCACCATGCAGAAGCCGCCCGCCGCCAGCATCACCCCGCACAGGCAATCGAACCCGATCCAGAGTCCCCAAGGAAACTGGTCGGTCATGTTTGTCGCCGCGCCCAAGCCATGGAAATAGCGAACATAGGAGGAGTACAGGCCCAGAACCATGATGACAATGAAAATAGCTTTCCACAGAGTCAGTTTGAATTTCATCGCCCGCTCCCATTTTTTGCTTGTGCTTCAGCGGCCGCTACTTCGTCGCGACGATGCGAAACCCAATAAATGCCGCCCAACACCAATGTCCACAAAGGGATGAAGTCCGGAATTCTTTCCATCACGCGCCCGGTGTATTCCGGCATTGGCGTGTCGCCGATTTTCGCGGAGGCCGGATACCCATAGTCCTCGACGTCCGCGGCCGCAATAATGAAGACCGATGTTCCGCCAACCTCATTCAGGCCATAAATGCGCGGCTTGTAGTTGGACGGGTTCTGACGGATACGATCTTTCGCTTCATTAATAAGGTCGTCGCGCTCGCCGAATTTTGTGGCCCCGGTCGGGCAGATCTCAGCGCATGCCGTCTGCTTGCCCGCAACCACCCGGTCGGGGCACATAATGCATTTCCGCACCCGAGGATTCAGCGATTGCCATTCGTACTTGGGCTGTCCAAACACGCATGACACCATGCAATACCGGCAGCCGATGCACTTCCAGACGTCGTAGAGGACCGGACCTTCCTTCGTCTTGTGGAATGCGCCTACTGGGCACACCGACGCGCAGGCGGGCTTCTCGCAGTGCATGCACAGCCGGCGCATGAATTTGTCGTTCTTGGCGAGAACGACCGTGTATTTATGTGCCGATTGCACCGACTCGGCGGCTACCGCGTCGTCATACGGCAGCTTGTTCTGTTGCGCGCAGGCACCTTCGCACTGTTTGCAACCGATGCACATCGTTGCGTCATACAGGATGGCTTTACTCATGAGTTGATCTCCGGGCCACTCCGGAACAGGACTGTAGGCGCGCACTACGAACGCGTGCGCGGATGCGTGGGCTGTGGCGAAGCGGCAAGCAGGGGCCGACTCAGCAGGCCGGCCCGTGTACTAAACAAAAGCCCGGGTTCCACGCGTTTCGCAGGACCCGGGCGGGCTGTTCCGTGTGTTACTGCGGAGGCGTCTCGGCGCTTACTCAGTTTCGGGGAGCCACCGCTAATCCTGGTCGTTCGTCCAGTTCTCCTGGACATCGGTACCATGCGCCTGCGCAGGATGTTCCGTCGCCGTGGGGGAAGGCAAGAACCGGCACGGACACCAAAGCGGAACAGCGGATCCCGACTACTTCAAGCCCTTCACAAACGCGGCGATCGCTTTCACATCGTCTGCGGACAGGCTCTTTACCGGAGCCGGGTGCTTCGCTGTTTCTGCGATGGCCTTGCTCACGGCAGCTTCGTCTTTTCCAGCGACTGCTGGAATCTTTGCGGCCGGTTTGCCCGCTCCATCTGCACCATGACACGCAGCGCATTTTGCTTTGTACAGCGCGGCGCCGTCATCGGCCCATGACAGACTCGGAATCAGAATGAACAGAGCAACCGCGATCGTCAGTACCAGCACCGCGATTTTGGTGGTTTTCATGATTGCATTTCCTCTCGGGTAGTTGAGTTGGCGGGCAAGTTGACGGGCAGAATCGCGGGTAAAACCATGCGATGGGGGAAGGCATCTGTTGCTTTTTTCACCACCACCATAACCTCCAGGATCCACCCTCGTACCTGTCGCGTTCTTCCTGCCACGCTGATGCAAGTTTCAACATTGTGGCGAAATGCTGCGGTGACGGGAGTCACTCCCAAGCGTGACCCAGATGCGTGTCCCAATGTTCATGGAACACAACACTTCGACCGTAACTCGTTATGCCAGAAAGGCTGGCCGCCAAACGGCAGAAGCGCTGCCAACCCCGCAGATCCCGGCCTCCAAAGCAGGATGCGTCCAAATGGGGCAGGGCCGCCGTCCAGACAAGTAGCGTCGGCGTCGCCGGCCGTCGGGCAGGCGTCCCTTCGACAAGCTCAGGGCAGGCTCTCGCCCGCCCCTTTGGCGATGTCCATCCGCCCCAATTCCCAAAACTGAACCGCATCTCTCGTATCGCCGGCCCATCCGCCTTGATAGAATCAATCCAGCATGCTCCTTCCGTTCGTCCGCGAAATTTTCGCGGAGGTGGAACAACTTCCCGCTTTCCGGCGTGCGACCTCCCATCTGCGTGAGAGCACGGGGCGGATTCGTGTCTCCGGCCTATCTCCTGCCGCCAAGGCCCTGATCGTCGTTCTTCTACAGCAACAAACCGAGCGCCCCTTTATCCTCGTCGTTGGCGATAACCGCGCCGCCGAGGACTTGCTTCCCGTCCTCGCCGCCTTTGCCGAACTCACCGGCGCGGCCGATCCCGATTCCATCGTCAATCTCCCCGCGCGCGATGTGCTCCCCTTTCAAAATCTTTCCCCGCACCCGGAGATTCAGGAGGAACGCGCCACTGCCCTGTGGAAGATCGCCACCGGTCGCGCCTCGATTGTGATCTCACCGGTCAGCGCGACCACTATTCTTCTCCGCGCTCCCGATTACTACGCCGATCTCGCCCGCATCCTTCGCAGAGGCGAAACCTTTGACCTCGAGAAATTGCTCCAGCACCTCAACACCGTCGGCTACACCCCGACCGATGTAGTCGAAATGCCCGGCCAATACGCCACTCGCGGCGGCATCCTCGACGTCTATTCCCCCGAAGCCGACCGCCCTGTCCGCGTCGAATTTTTCGGCGATGAAATCGAGTCGATGCGCAAGTTCGACCCTGCCAGCCAGCGTTCGTCAAACCCGGTCGATGAAGCGCTGCTCTTGCCGCTCACCGAGACTCCGATCAACGAAGAACTGTTGGGCGCAATCAACGCCCGCCTCTCCGGCAAGCGCATCGAAGGCTCGGCCGAGGCGATCGAGCAAGCCGCCCGCGACTCCGGTGCGGGCGTTTTCCCCGGCTGGGAGTTCTACGCCCCGGTTGCTGGCGCCGACCGCACCATCTTCGCGATGCTTCCCGAAGCGCGCGTGATTCTGGATGAACCGGAGATTCTTGCTCAAGAGTTGGACAAAACCTGGTCCCGTGTCGAAGAGGCCCACGAGCGCAGCGGAGTTGGCAATCTGGTTCGCCCCGCCGATCTCTATCTCACGCCCGAGTCGTGGCGAGAGACAATCGCAAAGCTCCCCGGCGCCGATCTCGAATACCTAGCCATTACCCGCCCAACCGACGCTCCCCCGTCCTCTGTCATCCTGCGCGAAGCGAAGGACCCACGCATTTCGCCCGCAGCGGATAACACGCCGCCTGAGGCAACCGTCGCTTCCAAGCCGGAAGCCGTCTTCCTCTCCCAGCCCGCCCCGCGCTTCCACGGCGCAATGAACGTGATGACCGAAGAAGTAACTAAGCTCACTCGCGGCGGCACGCGCGTAATTCTCGCGGCGCCCAACACCGGAGAAGTCGAGCGCCTGGCCGACATCTTCACCGAATACAACGCAAGCTATCGGCTAGGCAGCCGCACAAGGGGCGGCGAAAGCTACGCCGACGAAACCGCCTACTTCGCCGGAGAAGTCTTTACCACCACCCTGCTCAAGGCCTACATCCCCGACGGCTTCATCTTCCCCGAGGCCCACGTAGCCGTCTTCGGAGCCCGCGATCTCTTCGACGAATCCGACCTGGTAGCCTCGCGTCCCGGCCGCCAGAAATCCAAAGTCTCCGCCTTCCTCTCCGACTTCCGCGACCTGCAAGTGGGAGACTACGTAGTCCACGTCGAACACGGAATCGGCCAATATCAAGGTCTGAAGGAAATCAACCAGGGCGACGGCGCCGCCGAATTCATGCTCCTCGAATACGCCGAGGCTGCCCGTTTATACGTCCCGCTAACGCGCCTCGATCTGGTCCAGAAATACCGCTCGCAAGAAGGAGCCAAGCCCACACTGAATCGTCTCGGCACCGGCACATGGGAAAAGACGAAGGCCCGCGTCAAGAAAGCGATGAAAGACATGACCGACGAGCTCCTCAAGCTCTACGCGCAGCGCCAGTCCGCGCAAGGCCACGTCTTTCCCACCGACACCGAATGGATGAAGGAATTCGAAGACGCCTTCGAATACAACGAAACCGAGGATCAGGCGCAAGCCATCGCCGATGTCAAGCGCGACATGGAATCGCAGCTTCCAATGGATCGCCTGCTCTGCGGCGATGTCGGCTACGGCAAAACCGAAGTCGCTATGCGCGCCGCTTTCAAAGCCCTCAGCGACAACAAGCAAGTCGCCGTACTCGCGCCCACCACGGTGCTCGCCTTCCAGCACTACGAAACCTTCAAGCAGCGTTTCGCCGCATTCCCCGTGAAGGTCGAAATGATCAGCCGCTTCCGCACGCCCAAGCAGGTCAAAGAAGTCCTCGAAAGAGTTGCGGTCGGCAAAGTCGACATTCTGATTGGCACGCATCGCCTGTTGTCGAAAGACGTAAAGTTCTCCGACCTCGGCCTGCTCGTTGTTGATGAAGAGCAGCGCTTCGGCGTCCGCCACAAAGAGCGCATCAAGCAAATCCGCACCGAAGTCGACGTGCTAACCATGTCGGCCACGCCCATTCCGCGCACGTTGCACATGTCGTTGGTAGGCCTGCGTGACATGAGCGTCATCGAAACGCCGCCCAAAGACCGCATGGCGATTCAAACGGTAGTCGCCAGCTGGGATGAGAAACTGATTCAGTCGGCGATCGAGCAAGAGCTGGATCGCGGCGGCCAGGTCTATTTCGTTCACAACCGCGTAGAAACGATCTGGGAGATTGCCGCCAAGCTGCAGACGCTAGCCCCCAACGCGCGTATCACCGTAGGCCACGGACAAATGGGCGAAGGCGAGCTGGAAAAAGTGATGCTGAAATTCATGCATCACGAAGCCGATATCCTGGTTTCAACGACGATTATCGAAAATGGCCTCGACATCCCTCTCTGCAACACGATCGTCATCAATCGCGCCGACCGCCTCGGCCTTTCCGAGCTTTACCAGCTAAGAGGACGTGTAGGCCGTTCCAATCGCCGCGCCTACGCCTACTTACTCCTGCCCGCCGAAATCGAGCTCACGCCGATCGCTCGCCGCCGTCTCGCGGCGCTAAAAGAATTTTCAGACTTAGGCGCAGGTTTCAAAATCGCCGCGCTCGACCTCGAACTAAGAGGCGCAGGCAACCTGCTAGGCGGCGAACAAAGTGGCCACATCGAAGCCATAGGCTTCGAACTCTACACCCAGATGCTCGAACGAGCGGTGAGGGAAATGAAGGGCGAGCAGGGCGTCGAAGTCACCGAAATTCAGCTCAACCTCGGCCTCAACATCCGCATTTCGGCGGACTACATCAAAGAAGAAAACCAGCGCCTCCGTATGTACAAGCGAATTGCCGGGGTAGAAACCGAATCGCAATTGAAAGATGTGACCGCCGAGTTGACCGACCGCTACGGCGAGCCGCCCGCCGCCGTCCGCAACCTGCTCGCCTACGCCGCGCTCAAGCTGCAGGCCATGCGCGTGGGCGCGACCGCCATCGAGCGCAAGCGCGAAATCGTCAATATCAAATTCAGCCCCACCGCTACCATCGACCCCGGCAAACTGGCAAGATTCGTAGCCTCCCAGCCCAAATCCCAGTTCACACCCGACGGCACGCTGAAGTTCACCATAAAAATAGCGAGCGCCGAAGCGATCCTCGAAACCCTCCGCGATTTACTGGAGGAATTAGAAGCAAAGGAAGCGCCAGTACCGGCGACTTAAGCTCCGGAGAACCACCCTCACCGCAGCAGCCACGCCGAGCATGCCGCCACGATACCGCCCGCTGCCAGCACCAGGCCAAGATGCCAGAAGATTCGCCTTCCCGACAGCAGTGTGATCGATGTGATCACCAGCGCGATCTCCAGAAACACTTCTCCGAGATCGAAACGGTCCGCCTTGCGGCTTGCGAGTGCCGTCTCCTGTTCCAGTTCGCGAGCCTTGGCATCGAGTTCCTTCTGTTCATCCTTATATCGCTCGGCCTCGCTGCGGTACTTTTCTCCCAGCTTGGCCATGCCCTCTTCATCCTTCGTCGTGATCACCTTCGTCAGGTCAGCGAAGAGTTCGTCGGTGTGGCGGCGGATGTTCTTGGCCTGGTAGTAACTCCACTGGTCGGTAACCTTATTCTGCAGAATAATTTCTTCGGTGTGCGTGCGATGTCCTAGCAGGGACGCCGTTGCCACGAGAACGGCCAGCACGGCCATTGTGAGGGTAATCGGTGCAAGATCGGGATGCTCTCTGGCGTGTTCGGCGTGTTCGTGCAATTCGTGGATTTCTTCGCTCATGTGGTCGGGCTCCGAGTATGGAATCATGCAAATTGGTTTGACGACACTGCGAACTCACCGCACTTTCGCAGAGGTATGAGAATAAACCAAGCGGGCTAAATCAACTCAGCTATTCGCCGCGAATTTCTATTCCCCCATGACCTTAATCAAGACGCGCTTATCGCGCTGGCCATCGAACTCGGCGTAGAAGATTTGTTGCCAGGTACCGAAGTCGAGCCTGCCCGCGGTGACCGGCACGATCACTTCGTGATGCACCAGCATCGACTTCAGGTGCGCGTCGCCGTTGTCTTCGCCGGTCTGGTGATGCCTGTAATTGCGGTTGAACGGAGCAAGCGTCTCCAGCCACTGGTCGATGTCTTCGATCAGCCCGCTCTCGTTGTCGTTGACATAAACGCCCGCAGTAATGTGCATGGCGGAAACCAGAATTATTCCTTCCTTGATATCCGCTTTCTTGAGTGCGGCTTCGACCTGCGGCGTGATGCGCACATAAGCGCGTTTGGTTTTGGTGTGGAGAGTGATGTACTCGGTATGGAACTTCATTAGTTTTACCGGGCCACAATCGTGTGAGCAGGATCACCGTGACCCATGCCAAGTCTCGCTGCACGATTTGCGCACCTATTGTAAGCCTTAGTTGTAGGCGTAGTCCCATGATGGCCACTACTCGGTTTGAGGAAATTGCGCGCGAACTTCCAGAATTACTCAGCCAGCAGATGCATGCCCTTGTTGGCAGGAGCCTCAACGACCTCACCAACGATGAAAAGGCTGCTTACGGGGCCCGCAAGCAGAGGATTCGGGAGTTGCGCTCGGAACTCGATAAGCTTCGCAAGGCGCGGTAGAAGTCTCACTGGCCATTTCTCTTGTCCGGCTTCCTGCCTCCCGTGCGACGAGCTTTCTTCTTAGGGAGATCCCCTGCGGCTTCTTCACACTCGGTGAGCAGTTTATTCATCGCATCGATGATGCGCGCGAGTTCCTTGGGATCTTTTGAGCAGCGCGCTTGTGCTTGCAGTCCGGCCCAACCGGGCGGAGGTTTGGAAGGCATTTCCGTGGAGAATAACAAAACCTGACTCTAACACCATGTACGGAATCAAGTCCACACGCG
>Ga0074045_10001143_pt1 | contig 25921 bp, 29 predicted proteins | sample BogForMeECP23OM2_FD_94442 | JGI IMG/M metagenome (GOLD analysis project Ga0074045, IMG submission 94442) | Bog forest soil microbial communities from Calvert Island, British Columbia, Canada - Bog Forest MetaG ECP23OM2 | ecosystem: Environmental > Terrestrial > Soil > Wetlands ... | reverse complement strand
TACCGTATGCTTATCTTCTCGATTGACGTGTGCTTGTACCGCTCCTAGGATGTGGGTTCGAGGCTATCCACCATGGCCACCATTGACGAAGAACTGGCGCAAATGGAACGGGATATCCGCCAGTTGAAAATCGAATATGACATGTTTTTCGGAGGTGGCAGAAAACGTCCACCGACGGAAATCGAGTGGCGCCTGGAATTGCTCGTGAAACGCTATGCGGAGCGTGGCGGCGAGATGAAGTTCGGCCAGCGCTTTCGCTTCAACAATCTGACGCAAACCTATGCGAAGTATAAGGACATGTTTCGCAAGCGCATGGCGCAACGCGAGGAGGGCAAAGTTGCCCGGCACTTCGGCGCGGCAGCGAAGGCTATCGAAGCCGAACGCGCACGAGCCCAAGCGGCAACCGGGAAGAAAGAAGTGGAAACGCCGGCCCCGGCCGAAATTAAGGGCTTCCGCATGGTATGTTCCCAGCCGGAGCGCGAGGCGGATAAAGTCGACCAGCTCTTTGACGCATTTGTAGAGGCGAAGCAAAAGGCGGGGGAAGAGACCGGCAGGCTGACGCGTTCCGGTTTTAACGAGTTTGTCTGCAAGAAAACAAAAGACCTGCAAACCAGCAAGAATTGCCGCGATGTGGAATATGTCGTGGAGACTGTGGATGGCCAGGTGAAGTTGAAAGCCCTCGTGAAATCCTGATCGCCTGTGATTTTTCCCACAGCCTTGCACTTTTCTAAACTCCTGCGCTCCGCGTAGACTAGGAGGTTCACTTATCGCTGGAGGATCACATGGCTGTGGAGCGGGCGCTGCTGAGTGTGTTCGATAAGACCGGAATCGTGGAATTCGCCAGGAAACTGGCGGCACTGAAAATCGAAATTCTTTCGACCGGCGGAACGGCGAAGTTGCTGCGCGAGCAAGGTGTTCCGGTCAAGGATGTCTCGGAGTTTACGGGCTGGCCAGAGATGCTCGGCGGACGCGTGAAAACGCTGCATCCGAAAGTGCACGGCGGGTTGCTGTTCCGTCGGAATCACACCGAAGACCAGAAGCAAGCCAAAGAACACGGCATCGCACCGATTGATTTGGTGGTCGTGAATCTGTATCCCTTCGAAGAGACCGCGGCGAAAGCGTACCTGCCGGCAGAAGAGCTGGTGGAAAATATCGATATTGGCGGGCCAACGATGCTGCGCTCCGCGGCAAAGAATTTCGAAAGCGTCGCGGTGGTGACGGACCCCGTGGACTACGAGCGCGTGGCAGCAGAACTGGAAGCCAATCGCGACACTTCGCTGGGATTGCGATTGGAGTTGGCCCGCAAAGTGTTTGCCACAACCTCGCGTTACGACGGCCTAATCACGATGAATTTAGAGCGGCTGAACCTGCTGGGCGACAAGCTTGAGGTGCAGCCGAAGCCGCCATTGCCGGAACGCGTGCACCTGGCGCTGCGGCGCAAACAGGAATTGCGATACGGTGAAAATCCCCATCAGTTAGGCGCATTGTACGTTCCGGCCGGACACCCACCGGAAGGACTGGCTGGCGCGAGACAATTGCAGGGCAAGGAACTTTCCTACAACAACTATGTGGACCTGGAAGCGGCGCGAGCCACTGTGGCGGAGTTCGAGCGGCCGGCCGCCGTGATCATCAAGCACAACAATCCCTGCGGTGCCGCTGAGCAGGATACATTACTAGACGCTTATACCAAGGCATTTGCGTGTGATCCGCTGTCCTCGTTTGGCGGGGTATTGGCGTTCAATCACATTGTGGATGCGGTGACGGCGGAAGCGGTGGCCAAGCTGTTCGTGGAGTGCATTGTCGCGCCAGGATTTGCGGACCGGGCGCAGGAAATCTTCGCGGCGAAGAAAAATTTGCGGCTGCTGGTGTTGCCCCACGGCGGACTGGATCACGATCGAGAACTGCAGTTAAAACGCATTCTCGGCGGCGTGCTGGTGCAACAGCCGGACTTGGGCAGCTTGAAGAATACGGAACTGAAGGTGGCCACGAAGCGCGCGCCGAGTGAAGCCGAATTGGCGGACCTGAAGTTTGCCTGGAAAATTTGCAAACATGTGAAGTCCAACGCTATTGTGTTCGCCAAGCAAGGAGCGACGTTGGGTGTGGGCGCAGGGCAGATGAGCCGTGTGGATTCGGTGAAGATTGCGGTGGCCAAAGCGCAGATGTCTCTGCAGGGAACTGTGGTTGCGTCAGACGCGTTCTTCCCTTTCCCGGACGGAGTGGAAGAAGCGGCGAAGGCGGGCGCAACGGCTGTGATTCAGCCCGGGGGATCCGTGAAAGATCCGGATGTCATAGCGACGGCGGACCGGCTGGGGCTAGCGATGGTCTTCACGGGGATGCGGCACTTTCTTCACTGAAAAACATAAAGATAATTCAGGCAAATTCATCTGCTGGGCTCGACGAAAACCAGTGCCGCGTGCGGTTGCACATGCTGCAGACCGATAGCATCACTGGCACTTCGATCAATACACCTACCACCGTGGCAAGAGCCGCTCCCGAGCCCGCTCCAAAGAGAGCGATGGAAGTTGCGACCGCCAACTCGAAAAAGTTGCTTGCGCCGATCAGCGCGCCAGGGGCTGCAACCCGATACTCCACTCGAAACAAGTGCATCAAGACATACGCAAGCGCGGAATTGAAGTACACCTGAATGAGGATTGGCACAGCAATCAGCACAACATGCAGGGACTTGCCGGTGAGGTTTTCAGATTGAAAGGCAAAAATGAGGACCAGCGTGGCTAACAAGGCCAGGATGGTCACGGGTGAAAATTTAGGGAGTAACACCGTTTCGAACCACTCTTTGCCATGGCGGCGGATGAAGATGGCTCGTAGGGCTGTGCCGATGGCCAGTGGAATCACGATAAAGGCAACGACGGAAAGAAAGAGAACCATGAATGGAACCGAAAGGGAGGATGCACCGCTCACCAGAAAGCGCACAATTGGCGCGAACAGCACCAGCATGATCAGATCGTTCAAGGAGACTTGCACCAGGGTGTACGCCGGATCGCCATCCGTCAGATAACTCCAGACAAAGACCATGGCGGTGCAGGGAGCGGCCGCCAGAATAATGGTGCCCGCGATGTACTGGCTGGCTTCCGCGGGTGAGATCCACGTGGAGAATACGTGACGGAAGAAAAACCAGGAGATCAGCGCCATGGAAAAAGGCTTGACCATCCAATTGACGAACAGAGTGATCAGCACTCCTTTGGGTTTTCGTCCGACGGCTCGAATCGCAGTGAAATCCACCTTCATCATCATGGGAATAATCATCAGCCAAATGAAGATTGCAATCGGCAGATTGATCTGGCTGCCGGTGCCGAATTCAACCCGGCGCAAATCGCTGACGAACCCAGGAAAGAACCTGCCCAGTAAGACTCCAACGACCATACAGAGCGCAACCCACAGACTCAGATAGCGCTCGAACAGGTTCAATTTTGCGGAGCCACGTGGAGCCGGCAGAGAATTCGGTGCCGTTCCGGTCATCCCTGGGCACCAATACGGTCAACTTCTTTTTTGATGGCGAGGCGATCGAGACTCGAAAGTGGAAGACTAAGAAACAGGCCGATTCTCCGGTCGAGTGTGACAAACGCTTCGCGGAAAGCGCGCTCTATCTGTTCGTCCGAACCCGCAACTGCTCCGGGATCAGGAATGCCCCAATGCGCGGTCATTGGCTGGCCTGGCCATACGGGGCAAACCTCGGCCGCCGCGTTGTCGCAAACCGTGAAGACAAAATCCATGCGAGGAGCGCCGGGTTTGGCGAACTCATCCCAGCTTTTGCTGCGCAAGCCGGCCGTGGGCAAACCTGCCGATTCGAGTTGCCGAACCGCACCGGGATGGATGCGGCCGGCGGGATGACTGCCGGCGCTGAAGGCGCGGAAGTTCGGCTTACCTTTGTGGCTCAAAATGGCTTCCGCCAAAATCGAGCGTGCGGAGTTTCCGGTACAAAGAAACAAGACGTTGTAGGGCGCGCGCATCGATTTGACCTTCAATTGCAGCAGGGAAGATCCACGCAACCCGGCGGGCAATCACACGCAGCTACAACGGGCTTCTTAGCGCGGATGAAGGCGCTCATGAACTTGTCTTTGATTTGCGGGCCGACCACGTCGGCGTCCAGACCGGCGGCGGTGAGAAACTCCCGCGCTTCTTCCACCTGGTAAATGCGCGTCGGCTCGACATCGACCGATTGGAATCCCGCCGTCTGTAGCTTTTCCCGGTACTCGTCTTCGTGCAGCGCACCGGCGATGCAGCCGACCCACAATTCCATGCTCCTGCGTACTTCTGCGGGCACTTCGCCGCGGATAACCACATCGGAGACCGCCAAGCGGCCATTGGGCTTCAGAACGCGAAACGCTTCGCGCATGACGCGGTCCTTATCGCCGGAGAGATTGATCACGCAGTTGGAGATGATGACGTCCACGGTGTTGTCCGGGAGCGGAATGTTTTCGATGGTACCTCTAAGGAATTCCACATTTTCCACGCCGGCCTTTTTCTGGTTTTCCCGCGCGAGCGCCAACATCTCGTCGGTCATATCCAACCCATAGGCTTTGCCGCCGGGAGCCACGCGTTTGGCGGAGAGCAACACATCGATGCCGCCGCCAGAGCCCAGGTCCAACACAATTTCGCCGGGCTGCAATTGGGCGAGAGCTGTGGGGTTGCCGCAGCCGAGGGACGCGGCGATCGCTGCGGGAGGCAGTGCATCTTTTTCGGAGGCATCATAGAGATTTCGGGTGACTGGATCGCACCCACTCAGTTCCCCACCGCCTCCGCAACACGCGGTTTTGCCTGCAACGACCTGCTTGGCCGCCGCGCCATACTTTTCCCTCACCGCATCCAGAATGTTCTTGTCGCTCATGGCGACTCCTTTCATTTCGAAATTTGCACAATAGCTTCGGCGGGCACCACGCGGTTGCGGGTGCAGCACTCTTCGTAGAGAAAGCCGAGGACCTCTTGCAGAGCAGAAGTGTTTGCCTTGTACCAGAGGAATGTCCCTGCGCGGCGAACGTCCACCAGGCCCACTTGACGCAATTTTTCCAGATGATGAGAAAGCGTAGATCCGGGGATACCAAGCTCCTCCTGAACTTCGCCTGCCACCATGCCGGTGGGATGAGCGGAGAGGAGGAGCCGCACGATTTGCAGGCGCGGTTCAGCGCCAAGAGCCGCAAAACGGTCGGCGCACCGTGTGACGAGGAGAGCGTCAGGCTTAGGCATATTTCGATATTTGCAGAAATATGGTTGAATCGCAACTCTTTTCTGTCCGAAACGCTTCCTCTGTCCAGCACATCTCACAGATAGGGCCCATGTTTATCTGCGAACCCCGTCGTTTTTGGCTTTTGACCACACTCTCCCCGCATGGGATACTTTCAATTCTTGGATTTTTATGACGCTAAAACGTATTGCCTTTTCGTTCCTGCTGGCCGGTCTGATCGCCCTCTCCGCACATGGCCAGAATTCCGCTGCTGATTCGTCCGGTTTAACCGGCAAAATGACGCCACGGGCGGACGCCTACTACAACTTCACGATCGGCCATCTTTACGAACTGCAGTACGAACAGACCAGCCAGCCGGATTATGCCTCGAAGGCAATTGAAGCCTACAAAAAGGCCTACGCACTCGACCCGAAGTCTCCGATCATCGGGGAGCGCCTCGCGGAAATGTATTGGAAAGCGCAGCGCGTGCGCGACGCTGTAAACGAAGCCAACGAAATTCTGAAGCACGAGCCGAACGACCTGCCGACGCACCGATTGCTCGGACGCATTTATCTACGTAGCCTTGGCGATATCAGCGGGACTGCCGGAGTGCAGAGCGAAGTGGTTGCGAAGGCGATCGGCGAGTACGCCGAAGTTCATCGCCTGGACCCCAGCGATCAGGACGCAGCGCTATGGCTGGCGCGGCTGTACCGCCTTCATAACGAACCGGACAAGGCAGAGCAAGTGTTGCGAAAGATGTTGCAGGACGATCCGGGCAACGAAGGAGCGGTTGAACTGTTGACGCAGTTGCTTCTTGAAGGCAATAAGGCGGATGAGGCCATTCAGTTGCTCGAGGGTATGACGGCGCATTCCTCTTCTGCGACGGTGTTTGATCTGCTTGGTGACGCATACACGCAGACGCACGATTACGCGAAGGCAGAAGCGGCGTATCGCAAGGCCGTGGAGATGGATCCCACGGAATTGAGCCACCTTCGGGGGCTAGGCCAGACGCTGCTTTCGGAAGAGAAATATTCAGACGCGCTGACGGTGTACCAGAAGCTGACCGATTTGATGCCGGACGATTCCGATAATTACTTGCGCATTGCGCAGATTTACCGAGAACTCCACCAACTCGATAAAGCAGAAGAAAACCTCGTCAAAGCGCGGCAGTACAATCCCGGCAGCCTGGAAGTTCTTTACAACGAAGCGATGATTTATGAAGCCCAGGGCCGGTACGATGATGCAATTCGTGTACTGTCCGATTCGATCACGGGAGTAAAGTCGCAGTCCACGGTTCAGCCATCGCGGAGGCGCTCACTGGCGATCCTCTACCAACAGCTAGGAATGCTGTATCGCGATGTTCAGAATTATCAGGCAGCCGTTTACACGTTCCAGGAACTGGGCCATTTGGGCGACGAAGAAGATCACCGGGCAAGGTTGCTGATCATGGATACGTACCGTCTGGCCAAGGACATGCCCAAAGCTCTGCAAGCCGGGCGCGAGGCGATGGCCAAGTATCCGAACGATGCTGCAATCAAATCTAGCCAAGCGCTTTTGCTAGGAGAGAACCAGCAGACGGACGAAGCGGTAAAGCTCCTGGAGACGGACCTTAAGGGCACGCCGGCTGACCGCGATACGTACCTGAACCTTTCGCAGGTATACGAACGTGGGCGCCGGTATTCCGATGCCGAACAGGCTGCGCGCAAAGCAGAATCGTTCAGCGCTGAGCCGCACGACAATGAGACAGCGTGGTTGCTGCTCGGCGCGGTTTATGAACGGCAGAAACAGTTCGATAAGGCCGAGAACGAATTCAAAAAGGTGCTCGACGTCAACCCCAAGAATGCGCAAGTCCTGAACTATTATGGCTATATGTTGGCAGACCGTGGCGTGCGCCTCGACGAAGCGCAGGACCTGATTCAACGCGCCGTAGACCAGGAGCCATTCAATGGCGCGTACCTGGATAGCTTGGGCTGGGTTTATTACAAGCAGAACAAGCTGGACGAGGCTGAAATTCAATTGCGCAAAGCCGTGGAGCATGAACCGCACGACCCGACCATCCGCGAGCATCTCGGAGATGTTTACGCGAAGCAAGGCCGCATGGATCAGGCGGCGATCGAATGGGAAAAGTCTCTCAACGAATGGCACCGCTCCTTGCCTGCCGACCTGGAAAGCGATAAAGTCGCGGAAGTCGAAAAGAAACTCAACCAGGTGAAGCACCGCGTGGCGCAAAAAACACCCGCCACCGACGCCAAGCCCTAACCGATTGCATGCGACAAATTCGGATCCCAGCGTTCGCCAAAGTGAATCTGCGTCTGGACGTGCTTGGGAAGCGCGCCGACGGTTACCACGAACTGCGAACTATTTTTCATACGATAACGTTGCATGACACGTTGCAATTCCGTCCGCGCCACGGAACGGGTATCCAACTTGAGATCCAAGGAAATGCGCAACTTTCCCAGGAAGGTGCGGAGAGGAATCTAGTGTATCGCGCGGTAGACGCACTGCGCCGCGAACTGAAGATTCGTCCCGGAGTGGAGATTCTGCTCCAAAAGAAGATCCCGGCGGGGCGAGGACTCGGTGGCGGGTCCAGCGATGCCGCTGCAGCACTTCTGGGGTATCTGCAATTCACGCGGAAGAAACTGGAAGCCACACGACTTTTGGAGATTGCTTCCGCATTGGGCGCCGATGTGCCGTTTTTTCTGCTAGGAGGGCGGGCCTTAGGAGTAGGCAAGGGTGACGAGATTTATCCCCTGCCAGACATTCCGAGGCTCACTCTGTTGATCGTATCGCCCAAGGACATTCATGTGCCGACGCCGGATGCGTATCGTTGGCTTCATGCACCGGAGTTGGCTTCGTTGACAAAACTCGCGGCGACCCATAAACTATTTGAGTTCTGTGCTCTGTGCTGGAGTGCGCAGGGAAAGCAGCTCTCGAACGATTTCGAGGGGGCCGTTTTCCGGCGTCATCCCCGACTGGATCGAATCCGGCGGGCGTTGCTCCAGGGAGGGGCGTCAGAAGCCTTGCTGGCTGGTAGCGGTTCGGCGGTGTTTGGAGTATTCCCGAGCTCAGCAAAGGCGCGCCGAGCCGTTGTCGGGTTTCCGCACGATCAGACCTTCGTCTGCGAGACCATTTCGCGGAGCAGGTATGCGCGAGTGATGAAAAGCGCAATGATTGTGTAAGCCGCAACGTCCTCCGCACTTCTGACTTCCTGCCAGCAGCCGGTTCCAGATCTAGGCCATGTTTCGAATCTTATGCCATCGCAGAGCGGTGGCGGGTGTGAGTGCCTCGTGAACGACGAGCGATTTAAAATTTTCAGTGGGACCGCGAACCCGGTATTGGCAGAAGATATCTGTAAACATTTGGATGTTCCGCTGGGGAAAGCGCTGCTGGGGCGGTTTAGTGACGGCGAGATTTATTTCCAGATTCTGGAGAACGTTCGCGGCGCCGATGTGTTCGTGGTGCAACCGTGCTCCTATCCGGTGGATAACCACCTGCTGGAGCTGTTGTTGATGATCGATGCATTCAAGCGCGCATCCGCATGGCGAATTACGGCAGTATTGCCGTACTACTGCTACGCGAGGCAGGACCGCAAAGACAAGCCGCGCGTCCCGATATCCGCGAAGTTGGTGGCGGACCTGCTGGAAACAGCGGGAGCGAGCCGGGCGCTGACGCTGGATCTGCACGCGCCGCAGATCCAAGGGTATTTCGACGTGCCGGTGGACCACTTGTATGGCTCGCCGGTGCTGGTGGACTACTTCCGGCATAAGAAACTGCCGAATCTGACAGTGGTTTCGCCGGATGCCGGCGGGGTGGAGCGTGCGCGCGCGTTCGCCAAGAAACTGGATGCTCCATTGGCGATCGTGGACAAGCGCCGCGTGGACCTGGACGTTACCGAAGTGATGAACCTGATTGGTGATGTGAGGGGTCGCAACACATTGATCGTGGACGACATTATTGACACGGCCGGAACGTTGGTGAAGACGGCCGACGCGCTGGTGAGAGAAGGCGCGACACAGGTTTTCGCCGCGTGTACCCATGCGATTCTCTCCGGGCCGGCGGTGGAGCGCATCGAGGATTCGAAGATCACAGAAGTGGTTGCGACGGATTCGGTGCCGGTCTCCGAAGCCGCGCGGAAATTGAAGAAGTTGAAGATTCTGAGTGTTGCGGACCTGCTCGCCCGTGGCATTCGCTCGATTCATGAGGAGACGTCCATCAGCGAGCTGTTCATTTAAGTGATGATCCGGCGGAGGTTTGCGCCGGGAGAGATTTCAGGGAAGGAAAGAAGCTATGGCTCAGATTATTGTACAAGGCGCGGCGCGCACATTGCGGGGCAAGAATGAAGCGAGGCGTTTGCGCGTGAGCGGCAATGTGCCCGCCACGTTATATGGAGGAAAAGGGGAAGCGCTGTCTCTTTCGGTGAACACCAAGCAGGTGACGGCGATTCTGAAGTCGGAAACCGGGCACAACACGCTGTTCCAGGTAGATTTCGGTGGTAAGCAGGAACCGGCGATCGTGAAGGACTGGCAAGTCGATCCGGTAACGGGGCGGCTGTTGCACGTGGACCTGCTCCGAGTGGCGATGGATGTTCGCATGAAGGTGAAAGTGCCGGTACACACGTTCGGCGAGCCTTCGGGCGTAAAGGTGCAAGGCGGCGTGTTCGAAGTGGTTACGCGCGAAGTGGAAGTGGAATGCTTGCCGGCGGATATCCCGACGGAATTCAAGGTGGACGTCAGCGGATTGGCGTTGAACCAGAGTTTGCGCGCGGGCGAGTTGGCAATCGACAAGGCCAAAATCAAGTTGATCACCGACGCGAACGCGGTGCTGGCGCACGTTGTGGCCCTGCGCGTCGAAGAAGAAAAGCCGGTGGAAGCGGCGGCGACTGGTGTGGTACCAGCGGAGCCGGAAGTCATCAAGAAGGGCAAGAAGGAAGAGGAAGGCGAGGAAGGCGCCGAGGCTGCCGAAAAGCCGGAGAAGCAGGAAAAGAAGAAGTAATTCTTTTTCGCGCGCCTGGTTGCGAAATCTATGCGGCTCATTGTTGGCCTTGGCAATCCGGGCCCGGAATATCAGTGGACGCCGCATAATCTCGGTTTCCTTGCGGTAGACGAGCTAGCGAACCGCGGTGGAATCCGGGTCGAGCGGCCGGAAGCGCAGGCGCTCGTAGGGCTCGGGAAAGTGGCGGGAGAGGACGTGATTCTCGCCAAGCCCCAGACGTACATGAACCTCAGCGGGAATTCCGTAGGCCGGCTGATGGATAAGTACGAACTTGAACCTGCGGACCTGCTGGTGCTGTTCGACGAACGGGATTTGCCTTGGGGCATGATCCGCATCGGAGAGCGCGGAAGCCCCGGGACGCACAACGGGGCGAAATCGGTGACCAGTGCGGTGGGTACGCAGGAATTCGCGAGACTGCGACTGGGATGCGGGCCGGATCATCCCGTGGGCGATCTGGCGGCCTACGTCCTGCGACCGATGAAGAAGGGCGAATTGGAAGTGGCGGCGGAGATGGTGGCGACGGCGGCCGATGCGGTGGAGATGATTTTGACCCAAGGCATAGCCGCGGGGATGAACAAGTACAACCGGCGAATTCCGCCGGCGGAAGAGAAGTAAGGCAGCGAAGCAGCCGCCAGCGAGTTTTAGAGAGATTTCGGGGCGATTCGCCCCGAGCGAGAAGAGAAGAAACGAGGTCATCATGGAAGAACGTTTGTACGATTTGGTCTTCATTGTTCGGCCGGCCACGCCGGAAGAGGAGATCAAGAAGGTCCTCTCGACGCTGGAGCACGCGTGCGCGGAGAAGGGCGCCAAGATTGAGAAGGCGGAGACGTGGGGCACGCGCAAGCTTGCTTATAAGGTCATGAAGCACCGCGAAGGAATTTACTTTTATCAGCAAGTGCGCACCGCGCATGGCGAACTCCTGCACGAACTGGAACGCCGGCTGGGCGTGCTGGATGCGGTAATCAAGTACCAGACTGTGCGACTCGACGAAGATCTGAAGCGCCAGAAGAAACTGGTGCACAAGCGCGAACAACGGGCTGCCCGCCGTCCTCGGCGTGCCGCTGCCCCGGCTCCTTCGGCGGCGCCGATGGCCGAGCAGAACACGCCTGCAAGCTGATAGCGTGATTTCTTGAAGAATTTGGGTTGGACCGCTCCGCAGCCCGGGGCGACATCGGAAAGGTAGGAAGGTATGTCAGAGGAACAGAAACAAGGGCAGGCTCCTGTGCCAGCCGCTCCCCGCGAAGGCGGTGAGAGCGCCCATGCGGCACCAAGCGCCCCGAGCGCACCAAGCATGCCGAGCGGACAGGGCGGACAGGGTGGGCACGGCGCACCGCGCCGCGAAGGCGGACATTCGGGAGGCGGACGTCGTGAAGGCGGACCAGGTGGAGGGCGCCGCGAAGGCGGACCAGGCGGTGGTGGTCCCGGGGGGCCAGGCGGACCCGGAGGCCCACGTCGCGGGAAGAGGCAGTATTTCCGCAAGAAGAAGGTCTGCAAGTTCTGTGTCGAGAAGATGGACTTCATCGACTACAAGCGGGCCGACATTCTTTCGCAGTTTGTGCAGGAGCGCGGCAAGATATTGCCCCGCCGCATGACCGGAGTTTGCTCGCGGCATCAGCGCTGGCTCGGCGTGGCGATTAAGCGCGCCCGCAACATCGCTCTGCTGCCGTTTGCCGGCAGCGCCGCCGGAACGCAGGCGCCCCGCGCCGTTGAGGCCCCGAAGGCCTAAGGAATCGAAAGGGAGCTAGGGATTGAACATGCAGATCATTCTTCAAGAAGACGTTGAAAAACTGGGGCATCGCGGCGATGTTGTTACCGTAAAGCCTGGCTATGCCCGCAATTTTCTATTGCCCAATAAGCTTGCCGTCGAAGCGACGCCTGGCAACATGAAGGCGCTGGAGCGCATCCGGGGCGCGTTGGCGAAAAAGACGGCAACGGAACTGGATGCAGCCAAGAAGCAGGCCGAGCTGCTTAACGGCGTGTCTCTCAAGTTCTCGCGGAAAACCGGAGAGAACGAGCAGATGTTTGGGTCTGTGACTACCGGCGATATCGCGGATGGATTGAAAGCGCAGGGATTCAGCATCGACAAGCGGCAGGTGCAGATCGCCGATCCACTGAAAACCTTGGGCGAGTTTCCGGTGACCGTAAAGGTATTCCGGGAAGTCACCGCGGAGATCAAGGTACACGTAGAAAAAGAAGCGTAATAACAGACTCCGTCCAAGTCAATTTAGCGGCACTCGTTTTGTTTCCGAGTGCCGTTATAGTTTTGTGGCGAATTTCAGATCGGTGCTGCCGAAGACGAAATCGCGGCGCAAATTTATCGGGAGGTTCGGCGCGTTGACCATGCCGAACTTCTTACAGCCAAGTAGCTGTTTACGCGGAATCCTTCACAAAAAAGTTTTTCAGAGTTTTCCTTAGCGATTCACAAGCAGTTGGATTGACGCACCTCGGTGGAGGGCGCAGAATCATTTTACGAATGCGGGCGCAGGGGAAAAGTCCCGCCTGGAAAAAGCCTCCACTCTTGCCACCGGGCAGGAAAAGTGCTAATTATAGCGAAGGAAAAGCGAAAGCATTGGAAGGCTTTTTAACTCACTATGCCGACAGATTCCACTCTCGAACGTCCGCTCCCCAATAACCTCGAAGCCGAGCGGTCGATTCTCGGGGCCATCCTACTGGACAACAACGCGCTGAACACCGCCATTGAAGCGCTGAAGGCCGAGGATTTCTTCCTGCCGCAACATCGCCACGTGTTCCAGCAAATGATTGCGCTGGGAGAGGCGCAACATGCCATCGACCTGGTGACGCTGACCGAGGAACTGCACCGGCGCGGCGAGCTTGAGTCCGCAGGTGGCGCGCCATATCTTGCCAGTCTGGTGGATGGGGTAGCGCGGGTTTCGAACGTAGAGCACTACGCGCGCATCGTCAAGGAAAAGGCGATGCTTCGCAACTTGATTCACGCCACGCACAATATTCAGCAGCAGGCCTTCGAAGGGGAAGATGGCGCGGATGCCATCCTGGACGGGGCGGAATCCCGCATCTTTGCGCTAGCGGAAGACCGCGTCAAAGCGGGCTTAATTCCGATCAAGGAAATTGTCCACGAGAACTTTGACCGTCTGGAGAAAATTTTCCGGGAAGGCAAGAGCATTACCGGGATTTCGACGGGCTATGGCGAACTGGACAAGCTGCTGTCGGGATTGCAGCCTTCGGAACTGATCATCCTCGCCGCGAGACCGTCGCAGGGAAAGACGGCGCTGGCACTGAACTTGGCAGAGAACATCGCGATTCGCGGCGGCATGCCCGTGGCAGTGTTCAGCTTGGAAATGTCTAAAGAATCGCTACTGCAGCGCCTGGTGGCTTCCGTGGCCCAAGTAGATGCACACAAGTTTCGTTCCGGTCATTTGAGCCGGGAGGACTGGAAGCGCATGACCGAGGCGCTGAGCACGATTTCGTCTGCGCCGCTGTGGGTGGATGACGCCGGGTCGACTAGTGTGCTGGAGATTGGAGCGAAGGCGCGACGGCTGAAACGCGATAAGGGGTTGTCCCTGCTGGTCGTGGACTACCTGCAGTTAATTACCGGGCGCGGGCGTTTCAATTCACGGCAGGAAGAAGTGGCCAGCATTTCACGCGGGCTGAAAGGCCTGGCGAAGGAGTTGCAGATTCCAGTGCTGGTGCTTAGCCAGCTCACGCGCGCCCCGGAACGCGACGAGCGCGGACCGCAGCTCTCGGACTTGCGCGAATCCGGCGCGATTGAACAGGATGCCGATGTAGTGATGTTTATTTACCGGCCAAACTTTTTCAACTTGAATGCCACGCCGGAAGAGCGCGACATGGCGGATATTCTGATCGCCAAGCAGCGCAATGGACCGACCGACAAAGTGAAATTCGTGTTTCGCAGCCGACTGACTCGCTTCGAAGAAGCCGCCCCCGATGCGTTTTCGCAATTTGGTGGCGGCGACGAGATGTAATTTCTGGACACACCGCGTCAGCGGGCCCACAAAGCTTGCCGGGAATGACAGAAAGCATTCACTCGCCGCAAGCGTCTCACCGCGTCAAGTCGAAGGTAAGTCTTGTAGAATCAGGTACTTTACGTGTCGCGGCTTAGCCGGCCGTCCTATCCCACCGTGCAGTGACAGTTGGCCGGTAGGGTGCTGTATGCCTGTTATCATTCGCGTAGCTTACGGTGAGGAGTTTTCGCCGCTCCGCGTGAATGCCGTACACTAGAACTTTCCGGAAAATTTTATGGCGCGAACGAAAAAAAGTCCCGTCGATTTTACTGGCCGACCCGTGTGGGCGGAAGTGTCACTCAATGCACTTCGACAAAATCTGGAAGCCATTCGCAATTATGTGAATCCGGCATCGGAGCAACGTGAGATCCCTCGCAAGGTTCTCTGCATCGTCAAGGGGAATGGCTACGGGCATGGTGGGCCAGATGTGTCCAAGGCGCTGGAAAAATTTGGCGCCGACTGGTTTGGCGTTGCTTCAGCCGGAGAAGGGATAGAACTGCGCAAGGCCGGTGTCCGCAAACCCATTCTGGTACTGGGTGGCTTTTGGCCGGGCGAAGAAAAGAATCTGATCGCGCACGATCTTACTCCTGCGATTCACCGTTGCGAGCATCTGGCGCTGTTCGATGCGGCCGCCGTCAAAGCACGGAAGCGGCACGTGGCCATTCATTTGAAGATCGACACGGGAATGAACCGGCTGGGAATCTCTGCGAGCGACATGGATTGCTTCGCTAACCAGCTGGCCAAATGCAAGCACCTGGAACTGGATGGCACGTTTACGCATCTGGCTTCTTCGGAAGTATTCACGGACACGCCCACCGGCCGTGAGACGGCAGAGCAACTCAAATTGTTCTTCGGAGCGCTCGACCGGTTACGTGCCCGCGGCGTCTCGCCGGGTCTCGTGCATATCGCGAATAGCGCCGCCATTGCCGCTCGCCCGGAAACCTGGGCCGATATGGTGCGCCCCGGTGCAGTTCTTTATGGTTATCATCCCGGGTTCGACCCCCTGGATCTGCGCACGCTCTACGAGGCGAAACTCGTCCTTCAGCCAGTCATGAGCCTGCGCGCCCGGCTCATCAACGTGCGCTCCGTTTCGGCGGGCGCGGGGGTTGGTTACAACGCCAGTTGGGTAGCCAAGCGCCCGTCACGCGTGGCCGTCCTCTCAGCGGGTTATGGGGATGGCATTCACCGCTCGCTCGGCAATCATGGTTGTGTGTATATTCGCGGACACAAGGCCCCAATCATCGGAATAGTCTCAATGGATGTGAGCATGCTCGATGTGACCGACGTTCCCGACGCGGTGATTGGAGATATCGCTACGTTGTACGGAACCGACGGCGACAATGTTTATCCGGCCAACGTGATTGCCCGCAGCATCCACACCGTTACCTCTGACCTGATCTCCGGAGTCAGCCGCCGTGTGCCGCGCTTCTACTTGCCATAATGTAGTCGATGGGCATGCCGTTATATCCACTGTAGCCGCAACTCCGCGAAAAATGGGATTGGGCTGCATCCGAGCAGGTGTACGATCTGCGACAGTCACGCGTCGTTGATTTCTCTTCCGGGCACGGCTTGATGTAAACTCTCCTTTCTGCAACCCGGACTTAAGCCGCCAAGACACCGCTTCATCCGGACTGCGTTTATCCTATGAGTACGATTGCCGCCATTTTACCCGCTGCAGGTCTGGGCACACGCATGGGCCACGACATGCCCAAGCAATTCCTGGAGCTCGATGGCGTACCAATTGTGATTCACAGTCTGCGGCGAATCGCGGCTTGCCCGCTGATTACTCATATTATTGTGGCTACTCGTGGAGATGTTATGGAGCGCCTGGAAGCGCGCATCCGTGAAGAGAATTTCAAGCAACACGTGATGGTAGTGAAGGGCGCGGATTCTCGGCAAGGCTCGGTCAGCCAGGCGCTGAAACATATTCCGGAGGATACGGAACTGGTCGTGGTGCACGACGCCGTGCGGCCCCTGGTCACCGTGGAGCAGATCACCCGTGTGATCGAGGAAGCTCGGCGGTGCAAGGCGGCGATTCTCGCGATTCCCGCCATGGATACCGTGAAGGAAGTGAAGCGCGCCAGCCTGCCGGAGGATGTTGCACTGATTACCGCGACGATTCCACGGGAACGCGTCGTGCTGGCACAAACCCCGCAAGTTTTCGAGACGCAACTTTTGAAGCAGGCTTTTTCGGATGCGGAAGTAGACGGCGTGAACGCTTCGGACGAGGCAGGACTGATCGAGCGGCTGGGCCATGAGGTCCACGTCGTCCAAGGTTCGGAGCGCAACATAAAAATCACCAAACCCGCAGACATGGAACTCGCCCGTTTCTATCTCCATGGTGAGCACAAGAAACCATGAGCGTGCGCTGCGGGATTGGCTACGATCTTCATCGGCTTGCCGAGGGCCGCAAGCTGATGATCGGCGGGATCGAAGTGCCTTTCGACAAGGGTCCTGTCGGCCATTCCGATGGAGACGTGCTCGCCCACGCATTGTGTGACGCGCTTCTTGGCGCGGCAGGACTTGGCGATATTGGCACGCACTTTCCGGATAGCGACCCGAAGTGGAAGGGTGCGAACAGCCTGATTTTCCTCGAGCACGCCCGCAGATTGCTGGAGGCGAAACACTTCTCGATCGAATATGTCGATGCGGTGGTAATTCTGGAGCGGCCAAAACTCGGACCGCATTTTCCGAAAATGCGGGAAGCGTTGGCTAAATCTCTCGGCGTACCCGCAGAGAAAATCCACCTGAAGGCTAAAACCAACGAGGGCGTGGACGCTGTCGGCCGGGGCGAAGCCATCGGCTGCCACGTGGTCGCTACGTTGACACTCTAGCTGCGCGGCGTTTAGACCCGCTAATTTTCTCATGCTCAGCTCTGGCAAGAAATTCGCGTTAGACTTGTGCTATGTCGTCGCTAGGGCACGTGCAACCCCATCCATCCAGAGAAAACCTTTTTACCTCGAAGGATGTGCTGGCCATTCTCCACGAGTGTGGGTGGCTCTCGCGTGATCCTTCGCCCGAGCCGATTGCATTTTGTGAGCGGGCTGCCGCTCTCCTTGGTCCGCACGCTGCGGATACTTGCGGGCTTGGTGAGCTTCTCGGATTGGTTTTCCATTACGATGCGGTGCAGATCCTGCAGACCGTGGAAGCCCACGCGGTTCTGGCGCGGTATGGAGCGCGGGATGTGGTGAGGCAGATCGCCCTCTTTCTGCTGGACCCCGTGCCATTCAATTCCGACCGGTTCAAGGAGCTGGTCACACTGCTGAAGGAGAAACTCGAGGTACGCGGGCGGGATTTGTTTCATCCATTACGCCTTGCGCTGGCTGGCCGTGCGGGCGAAGGCGAACTCGATCGCGTCATTCTCCTACTCGACGAAGCTACGCCGCTTCCTTTTGATGTTCCGGTGAAATCCGTCCGAACGCGCATTGTGGAATTTTGTGCGGCGCTGGACTAGTGCCGCCTCGAAAGCCGAGACCATTGGTTCCGTGGAGTGACCATCAATCCCACGAACTTTGAAGTTTCCACGTTCAACTGTAAACTTTTCTTCCATGGATCGACTTACGGGAATTCACGCGGTTCGTGAAGCTTTGCAGGCCGGCAGCGCGTTCGACCGCATTGTGATTGCCAAGGGCCGTCAGGACACACGAATCGAAGACATTGTGCAGCTTGCGCGCGAGCGTGGCATTGCCGTGCGTTTCGAAGACCGTGGCCAGCTTGACCGGCTCGCCAATACGCGGGATCACCAAGGCGTCGTGGCTATGGTCGCGGCGCGCGCGCCGGCCACGCTGGAAGACATGATAGAGCGCGCCAATCAAACGAAAGGCCAACAAGGACTCATCGTGCTTCTGGATGGCGTGGAAGATCCGCACAATTTGGGAGCGGTTATTCGCACTGCTTTGGCCGCCGGCGCACATGGCGTGGTGATTCCAGAGCGACGTGCCGCAGGCTTGACGGACACGGTGGCGCGAGCGTCCGCGGGAGCGCTGGCGCATCTTCCCGTGGCGAAAGTGACGAACCTGGCGCGGGCGATGGAGGATTTGAAGGAAGCGGGCTACTGGCTGGTGGGATTGGATGAAACGGCTGAGAAAAGCTACACGGAGGTAGATTATACAACGCCGACGGGCATCATCATGGGGGGTGAAGGAAGCGGTTTGCATGAACTTACACGCAAGCGCTGCGATTTCGTGGTTTCTTTGCCCACGACAGGGCCAGTGAAGTCGTTAAACGTCTCCGTAGCCACCGGCGTGGTCCTCTTTGAAGCACTTCGGCAAAGGCAGTCGATTAAGCGATAGGGATCTTAGTCGGCGCGGATTATTTCTCGTATTGCATGAGCGAGAAAACATCGAGGCCGGGGAGCTTGGCGCGGCCATTTAGGAAAGTGAGTTCGACCGCGAAAGCGGCGCCATCCACGAGGCCACCGAGAGAGCGGATCAACTGCACGGCCGCGGCGGCAGTACCGCCTGTAGCCAGCAGATCATCGCAGAGCAGTACGCGCTGGCCTTTCTTCACTGCGTCTTCGTGAATTTCCAGCGCATCCGTGCCGTACTCCAGCGCATAAGAAACTTTCGCGGCCTTTGCGGGAAGTTTTTTCGGTTTTCTCACCGGCACAAAACCGGCGCTCAAGCGGTAAGCAAGTGCAGGAGCGAGAATAAAACCACGTGCTTCGATGCCCACCACCAGATCGATCTCGTGACCGTCGTAATGAGCGCAGAGCCGGTCAATGAGCAAGCGAAAGCCGTCTTTGTCCTTCAATAAAGTAGTCAAGTCGTAGAACAAAATCCCGGGTTTTGGATAATCCGGCACTTCGCGAATTAGCTTTTTCAAATCGCTCATGCAAACGGCTCCTCGTCAGATGGTGATTTCGATAATGAAATAGCCGAGATACTTTTCTTCCACATGGTCGGGCTCTTCCCGGACGTCCGTTACGCGAGCGAGCATCGGCCCTTTTTCGAGGGCGAAGCGGAACTGTTTCAAACGTTCAGGAGTGCTGATGGCAAACACCTCGACGCTACCATCACGGCGGTTGCGGACGTAGCCATAGACTTCCAGTTTACTGGCGACATGCTCGACGTAGTTGCGATAGCCGACGCCTTGCACACGCCCAGAAACCATGTAGCGCCGAGCCAGGACATCCTGTCTCACAGTGCTTTCAGTTTAGCAAAGAGGAACGAGATTTTCGCAAGAAGCATGATTCGCGGGTGACGTCAAACGACTTGTGTAAATAGTTCGAGGGCGTGGTTCTCCCAGCGCTGGTTGAAGCGATTGAAAATCGCATAGATGATGCGGTCGTTCATGGCGCTGACTCGCGCCAGTAGGTGCGATTCGCGAACCCTCATTACAATTCTGGCCAACCATTGCGCCGAGTTCATCAATTCTCCGAACACTCGCCCGGGCATTCTTCAAGACAACCCCATTCACAAAGACATGCTGTATGCCGCGAGGACGGCCGGCCTGAGATTCATCGTCAACGTGATCTTGAACGGTGAAAGAGAAATTATCGCGTCCTTCTCCGGCGGTTTGGAAGAAGCTCATGCTGAGGGGTGTAAATTCCTTACGTCATTGGCATCGGTAGATAAGGTCCCGTGCGATATCACCGTAGTCACCAATGGCGGCTATCTCCTGGACCAGAACATCTATCAAGCAGTAAAAGGTCTCACCTCCGCAGAGGCCACGAACAAAACCGGCGGCGTGATCATCATGATCGCCGGACTGGCTGACGGTACCGGCGGTAAGGGCTTTTACGACAACCTGGCGCAATGCAAAACAGCGCAGGAATTTTTGGACCGCGTGTCGCACGTCGACCGCAGCCATACCGTGCCCGATCAATGGGAGTCACAAGTGCTCGCGCGCATTCTCAGTAGTCACCACGTCATCATGGTCTCCGACTTGATTAAGCCTGAGATCGTTACCGCCATGCACATGGAGCACGCCAATTCCTTTGACGAGGCGCTGCGCCGCGCGCATGAGCTTCAGGCCGAGACGCCAAGATTGCCGTGATTCCGGATGAATTAGCGGTGGTCGTGCGTTAGACGGTCGAACGAACATACTCGAGTCGCACTTCAGTATTTCATTTGGACGGGTCGAGAACCCGAAGCGGCAAGTGCGCTCTCTATAACGGGCTCCGGATTTTCTTGACCGAACTCGCGAACTGCGGTCAACATTTAGGGAAGATTGGGGCTTCGCGCGATTCCCTGTAATTCAGCAGGCGATCGAAACAATCCGGTTCCAAAAGGTCGAGAGACTCCACCACCACATCGGCCTGAAGATCCTTGCAGTTGTGACTTATCCCTATGCTCCGCATCCCGGCGCGGCGCGCCCCTTCGATACCGGCGCCAGCGTCCTCCACAACAATGCACCTTCCGGCGGGAACGCCGACTCGAGAAGCAGCTAACAGGTAAACCTCTGGATCCGGTTTGCCCCGGTGCACATCTTCAGCGGATACAATGCCCTGAAAAACATGTTTCACGGACAGGGCCTCCAGCACCGCATCAATGTTGGCGCGCGGGGCTGCCGAGGCGATGGCTTGCTGCCATCCATGCTTGTGGAGCCTGTCCAACCAAGTGGCGACGCCGGATTCGGGTGCAACGCCAACTCGGCGCACCAAGAGCCGATATAGTTCTTCTTTTGCCTGCCCGATTCGTTCGATTCGCTCGACGGTTGCTGCCGAGCCAAGCCAAGTGGGGACAATCGAATCATTACGCTGGCCAAATGTCGAAAGAAACTGCTCGTGCGTAATGGCAATGCCCTCGTTCGCCATCGTGGTGCGCCAGGCGATCCAATGTAGTTCCTCTGAATCGACTAACGTACCATCCATATCCCACAGAACTGCCTTGGATCCGGTCATTTCTTAAATCTCCACTAGTGTGGCGTCTCGCCAGCTTCTTCGCCCACTTCACAAAGTATACGGTCGTCCAGACGGTGGCATCGCTTCTGAATTTCCTGATCCCTCCGCCAGCTTCTGAGTTCTGAATGTGCCTGTTCTACTGACTGAAAAGCAAGCGCTCGAAGAAAACCCATAGGATCGAAGCCGCCGACAATAGCGCCATCGAGGTGAAGAGTATTTGATTCCCGGAGACCACTAATTCAGGAGTTTTCCCATCACGCTCTGCAACGTACTAGCCAGGACCACGGGGCGAGCGAACTGAGCCCAAAGGGATAACGAATTGATTCTCGACACTTTGCTTTCACACTCACGGTTATTTTTTTGCATCCGCTGCCGTTGCGGTGTTACTCGTTTTCGTTGCCCATTTTGACGAAAAACGCGCTAATCGCACAAGTAAGCCTCGGGAGCGAGTTCATCTCGCGGTAGAATCTTGTTATGCCAAAAACTTATAGCCCTCCAAGCATCGACGAGTATCTTCGCAAGCGGCTGATGCCGGTGGAAGGGGCGATTCCTCACGTTCAGGGAATCGAGATGTACGGCAATTCCATTCCCGCCGGAACTGTCGGCGGCGACCTATTTGAATACATAAACTTTCAGCAGCGTTACGACATCGATGCACGTGTCGAGCGGGCTCTCAAGCTGTCGAAAGATTACCTCGAGCCTCTCCCGCCAGGTGTGCCGCCACGCAATTCGGTGGACGATCATGTGGAATGGCTGAAATCGAGGCCAGACTATAAAGCTGAAATGCAATCCGAGTATCGATGGGCACGAAGTTCAGAGCAGATGCGCGTCGCCGAGGATCTGCGTGCGCTTTATGGCACACGGGTGTCCTGATAGTGGATGCGCAGGGGCATGGGATCATCTCAGCGAAAATAGCGTCGACGGTTCACGACACATTTCATGCCCTCATGCTCGCCGAACTCGATCGTCGCGGGAGAACGACTCCGGAGTTCTTCGAGAGGATCAACTTGAGATTGGCGTACTCGGTCACTGCGCGAAATGCCCTCGGCAGGAGCGAAAAGGAGTATGCGCAAGAGATTGCGACCATGCTTTACGGCGAAGTGCGCCCTTATGGTCATTTTCGATTCGTGAATTTCGGACATCCTCCACCGCTGGTCTTCTCCGCCGAGTACCGCAAGTTCATGGATATTGATAAGAGCCATATGGTGCAGTTTCTACCACTCGGCTTGCAGATTCCAGAAGATCATCCGGATCGCAACCGCTACTTGTCGCTGGAATCCCCACAGGGGCGAGCAGAGTCCTCGAAAGGGGCGGAGTTGACACTGATGAGTCCTGGGGACATTTTTTTCCTTTATACCGACGGGGTTTATGACGGCAGTGATAAGGAAGAACGGCGGGCGTTGGAAAGCGTCATGCGCGAGCACTTCCTGCTTTCGGCAAAAGAGATCTGCAAGGCTCTGCTCGACTACGCTCTGAAGCGAGACGATCGGCTACGACAAAAGGGCGAGGAATATCGTATTGACGACAAGACCGTTTTTATTATCAAGCGAAACTGAAGTGTGCCTGGACCGCATTTGGCTGTTCTTCCTGACCGACTATAAGGATGGCGACAACTCCCGGTTTTCAAAGGACAGTGTTCGGAGGAAATTGCTGTCCATACTGGATAATCTCGGTTGAAGCCAGGGGGACACCATGCCTTTCGTCACGGCACGGTGTCCGTCGTTCAGGAAAATGGTGTACCTGGAGATTTGGTGAAAGAGTGGATTGGCCATTCCAGTTTGCGGACAACATCGCGTTATACACACTTGCGTCCTGAACTTCGTGAGCGAATTGCAGTGGAAGTGGGACTCTTGAAGGCGATGTTGGACGCAAATGAACCCAGTCCGGTGGACACCGAGGTGGCGTAAGTAGTTGATGAGCGGCCTGAGACATAGGTGACACATTGTACCGGACACATAGGTGACACTTTCCTCTCTAAGTAGGGGAGGAAAAGATGCCTTGGAAGGAGTGTTCGGTAATGGACGAGAGGATGCAGTTTGTGGCTCGCCGGCTAGCCGGCGAGGCGATGGCCGAGCTTTGCAGGGAGTTCGGCATCTCGCGCAAGACCGGCTACAAGATCTTTGACCGTTATCAGGCATGCGGGCTTCAGGGGCTGACCGACCGCAGTCGGCGCCCGTATCGCTATGCTAACCAACTTCCCTTTCAGGTCGAGAACTTCATCCTGAACGTGAAGCAGGAGCATCCAAGCTGGGGAGCCCGCAAGATCCGTGAGCGTTTGATGCGCCGGTTCTCCGGTATTGCGATCCCGGCCAAAAGCACCATTCATGCGCTGCTGGATCGCCGTGGCTTAGTCGAGCATCGCGGCCGCCGGCGGCGGCGTGCGCAAGGCACAGCTCTCTCACTCGGCCAGCGACCCAATGAGCTGTGGTGCACCGATTACAAGGGGGAGTTCCTGCTCGGCAATCACCACTACTGCTACCCGTTGACAGTTACCGACCACGCCAGTCGTTTTCTGCTGACCTGCGAGGCGCTTTCTTCCACCAAAGAAAGCTACGCTTTTACTGCATTTGAGCGGCTTTTTCAGGAACGCGGCCTGCCTGCCAACATCCGTAGCGATAACGGTGTTCCTTTTGCTTCTGCCCATGCCTTATTCAACCTGAGCAAGCTCGCGGTGTGGTGGCTGCGCCTGGGTATCGGCATTGAGCGCATCCAGCCCGCCCATCCACAGCAGAACGGTCGTCACGAGCGCATGCATCTCACGCTTAAGAAAGAAGCCACCAAGCCGGCAGCCGCGAACTTCCTGCAGCAGCAGGTGCGCTTCGACAGGTTCATCGAAGTCTTCAACCACGAACGCCCGCACGAAGCACTAGACATGAAGTGTCCGGCAGAGGTCTACCAGCCTTCCCCGCGTGCCTACACCGGCTTGCCGGATATCGACTACCCTTTCCACGACAAAACCATCGTGGTCACTCGTTGTGGTCGCATTTGTCTAGGCAAAAAGAAAATCAATTTCAGCCAGGTCTTTGCCGGCCAGGCCGTCGGCATCAAAGAAGTTCATGACGACATTTGGCTGGTGAGTTTTATGGATTATGATCTGGGATACTTCGATCTGGAGACACGGGTGCTCGAACCACTCGAAAATCCGTTCGGCCCAAAAGTGTTACCCATGTCTTAGGTACGTTGTGTTACCCATGTGTCCGGGCCGGACCTGAAAAAATTGGTCGGGGCGAGTGGATTTGAACCACCGACCTCCTGGTCCCGAACTGCCGCAGTAAAAATCTAAGTTGTTGAATTGGTTCAAGTTCTCTGTGCAGCCCTCTCACTACTTGCTCAACGATTTGCGATACGACAATCTCTTGTAACGAGGCGCAACGTTAGCGCAATTGCGCCCATCAATAATTGAGCAAACCCAAGAGGAAATCAGGTACCCATCCCTCTTTAGGAGCGATGACAATGAATAGAGTGAACACTGATTCAATGGATTCTATGAACCAACAGGCTCAAAATCGACCGCTCCTCGCTGACATACTCCCCACGTTTGTAACCGAGCTTCAGCAACTCCTAACCGAGCAGGGCGAACTCGAACTCGCTTCCCAAGTTCCCACTTTGGCTATTCACGACCGATGCCGCTGTAAGGACGACATCTGCTGTGGCACGTTCTACACACAGCCGAAGCCTGAGGGTGGTTACGGACCCGGGCATCGGAATGTGCGCCTGATTCCCGAGGAAGGGATGCTGATACTCGATGTCGTCGCAGGTGAGATTATGTGTGTTGAAGTTCTTGACCGAGAGGATGTTCGGGAAAAGCTGGATGAAGTGCTTCCATGACATACGAGGGGTTGCAAGTCTCTTATCGTTTTTGTCGTGCCATCCGCTGAGCCACTCCGATGAGAAGTGTACGGTGGCGGCTATCCATCACGGAAAGAGCCTCGGTAAGTCGGCGTAGCTCAGCCCGTTCCCTGCCGCTCGAACCCCACAACAGTTCCGCACTCTTGGTAGTAGGCAGTTTTGGTTTCTTCGGTGGTTCCTCACCCTCATGAAAAAACTTGTAAAGTGGGCTTTCTAACGCCCGAGCGTATTTCTCCAAGGTCTCAATCGAAGGGACGGTGTGTCCACCCTCGACTCGGGACGTGTAGCAGCGCAACAGCCCGGTGCGCTTCTCGATGTCGCCTTGGCTAAGGTTCTTAGCTTTTCGGAGTTCTCTGAGTTTCTGACCAATCTGCATGAGCGGAGCGTATATCAAATCGGAGGGCGTCCACAATGACTTGAGTGGTGGTCCTCCATGTTTAGCCGTTTGTTTTCGGCAGCCCACTTCAACTTCGCATACTCCGCTTTCGTAGCGATGAGGGTGGGGCTATCGCCTCGCACACCCAAAAGGTTGGGTGTTTTTTGTTGCGTGATGGCAATCACGGAGACTTTATTCCTGAATCGACAACAATGCCGCGTCGTTATATCACCACATTCTATTTGCTGGTCCAGTGTCGAGGTCAACTTTGACGGGTAATCTCGAAAAGGAACCCGACTTCTACTGCGAGAACAACGGCACTATCTTTTTGCTTCGTCCCGTCACTGATGCCGCCAAATCTTGGATAAAACTGAATCTCCCCGAAGCCACTCAATGGTTTGGCGATAGTGTTATCGTTGACGTGAGCCGAATATGGGCGATTCTTGACGACATCCAAGAAGCTGGCTTGGTGGTGCGCTGACTCCGAGTGCGAGGTCCCTGCCCGATTGGTTTCGTGCCCGATACTATCGGAGATGCGGTACCGCAAGCGAAGCGGTCGGCGCGTGTCAACGACTTTGAGACAGGTGCTCACGGAATTTAGTGAACTGTTCCTGTGTTGGATTGGGACTCAGTTTTCCACATAAAATATCGCGCCAGGATCGCCTAGCAACGACGATCGG
>Ga0074045_10001141_pt1 | contig 25930 bp, 11 predicted proteins | sample BogForMeECP23OM2_FD_94442 | JGI IMG/M metagenome (GOLD analysis project Ga0074045, IMG submission 94442) | Bog forest soil microbial communities from Calvert Island, British Columbia, Canada - Bog Forest MetaG ECP23OM2 | ecosystem: Environmental > Terrestrial > Soil > Wetlands ... | reverse complement strand
TTATTGGTCATGGAAACCATTTCCACTGCAAGACAGCGACCTGTAAGAGAGCGCCATGATTCCCCTCCTTCGAAGCCAGTTCAACGCTGAGTTCACTCCCGAAAAATACGAGCTGTTGCGGCGCGAGATGACTTCTCGGTGCGGGATGGATGTTCCATTCGCGCTCTGCGAGACTCCTTGCTTCTTTCCGAATGCGTTGGTCGAGCGCATGGGAGAAGATGGGAAAGCGCTGATCCGGCAGTTGGTGGAGAACCCCGAGTATCGGGCGCTGTCGGAGGCTTCGATTCCGGCAGAGTTTCGGGTGCCGAATGAATCCGCGCATCCGATGTTCATTCAGGTGGACTTTGGGCTGGTGCGCGATGCGGCGGGCGAGCTACAGCCGAAGCTAGTGGAGTTGCAGGCTTTTCCTTCCCTCTATGCTTATCAGCCGGTGCTGGCGCAGGCTTATATCGATGTATTTGGCCTTGACGCGAAGCTTCGCTACTTCCTGAGTGGTCTGGACTCGCCTTCTTACCAGCGGCTTCTGCAGGACGCAATTGTGGCGGGCCACGATCCGGCGAATGTCGTGTTGATGGAGGTGCATCCGGAGGAGCAGAAGACGCGTCCGGATTTTCTGTTGACCGAAAAGCTGCTCGGGATTCGTACCGTGTGCATCACCAAGATTCAAAAAGACGGGCGGCGCCTGTTTTATGAGGAGGGCGGCAAGCGCATTCCGATTAAACGGATTTATAACCGCGCTATCGTGGACGAACTGGAGCGCAAGGGTGTGACTCTGCCATTTGACTTTCGTGATGACCTCGAGGTGGAGTGGGCGGGGCATCCGAACTGGTATTTCCGGATCAGCAAATACTCCATTCCTTATTTGAAGCATCCTTCGGTGCCGCGGACGTGGTTTCTGGACCAGCTAACCGAAGTGCCCGCCGATCTGGAGAATCTTGTGCTCAAGCCGCTGTATTCGTTTGCGGGATTGGGCGTAGTGATTGCGCCCTCGCGCGGCGACATCGAGGCGATTCCGGCGGCGCAGCGCAGCGCCTACATTTTGCAGGAGCGGATGAATTTCACGCCGGTCGTCGAGACGCCGCACGGCGCCACCAAGGTTGAACTGCGGATCATGTATGTGTGGCTCGATCAGTTGCTGCCGGTGCTGACCATCGTGCGCATGGGCCGTGGCCTTATGATGGGCGTGGACCAGAACAAGAATATGGCGTGGGTGGGATCGTCGGCTGCGCTGCTCAGTGGCTCCGCTCATTAATCCCGGGCGTGATTCGGACCTGTATTGCAAAACTAAGCCTACGATATTAAAGCCTGCGATGAACCCTTCACCGTGGTCTTTTCCCGGAGTGACGTTAGCCGTACACTGCGAGTGCCGCTCCAGGTGAGTGAGTGAACCTAATGCACGTGCCTCAATTTACCCTCGACGATTACGAAAAAGTTTTCGCTGATCGCCATCTGCTGCGCCACGTGGTGGCAAAGTGGGCAAAGGGTTAAGCCGGAGGCCCCTGCCATTCTCAGTGCGGATGGCAACTCCGTAGTTACTTGGAGCGAGTTCGACCGCACGACCGCGACGGACCAAACACAAAATCGCATTGTCCCAAGGTCGGCAGTGGATCCGCACCTGCAGGCGAGTCACTGACGCGAGGCCATCACGCATCAACGAGCCCTCACTTCATCAAGCATTACTCCCGTAACTTTGCTGGCGATCCCCAACCAGTCACACTGGCGTTCATGAAAAAGCGTGCGATGTCTTGTTCCCGGTCCTGCGCGCACACTTCTTCTCATCCCAACATGCTCCCTGGCTCTCTTCCGTCCGAAATAGTAAAGACGGTGGCGGGGGCTTGCATCTCCAACTGCCTCTAATGGGCAGCGCATTCAGCACAAAGTTACTTCAAGGAACCTGTCATGACGTTGCAGGGCGACGACCTCAGTCCGTGTCAGGAATCTGCTCATTCGAAAACGAACACATCTGCCTCCGCGGCTTAAAAAGGAATAAACCATATGCGCACCCGCTCCCTCAGCATCGGCGTTGCTCTCGTGATCCTCTGCTTGAACCCAGCCTTCTTGGCCGCTCAAAGCGTAACCTTTGCGGGCTCCCAAACCACGGTGCCGGCCAGCGGACTGAGTTCCCCCTGGGGTGTGGCGGTGGATAGAGCGGGCGATGTCTTCATCGCGGATCAGGTTAACAACCGGGTGGTGGAGGTTCCGGCCGGTGGCGGCGCGCAGACCACGGTAGCCAGCGGACTGAACCAACCGACCGGGGTGGCGGTGGATGGAGCGGGCAACGTCTTCATCGCGGATAACCATAACAATCGGGTGGTGGAGGTTCCAGCCGGTGGCGGCGCCCAGACCACGATAGGCAGCGGACTATATTACCCGCAGGGAGTGGCGGTAGATGGAGCGGGCGATGTCTTCATCGCGGATACTTTCAACAACCGCGTGGTGGAGGTTCCGGCCGGTGGCGGCCCCCAGAGCACAGTGCCGGCCAGCGGTTTGCTTTCCCCGACCGGCGTGGCGGTGGATGGAGCGGGCGATGTCTTTATCGTGGATAACAACAACAGCCGGGTGGTGGAAGTTCCGGCCGGTGGAGGCCCCCAGACCACGGTGGGCAGCGGTCTGTATTACCCGTTCGGTGTGGCGGTGGATGGAGCGGGCGATGTCTTCATCGCGGATACCGACAATAGCCGCGTGGTGGAAGTTCCGGCGGGTGGGGGCCCCCAGATCACGCTAGGCAACGGACTGAATCTCCCGTATGGCGTGGCAGTGGATGGAGCGGGCGACGTCTTCATCGCGGATACCTACAACAACCGAGTGGTGGAGGTGCAGCGCGTGGCCGTGAATTTCGGCAGCGTAAACGTTTGTCCCGCGGGCCAGAGTACTCCGGCACCTTGCAACCAGACCATCCTGCTGAACTACAACGTCACGGCGAGCACGACCTTTGGCACCATCAGCGTAGTCACGCAAGGCACTCCCAACCTCGATTTCACTCTGAGCAGCGGCAGCACCTGCACCGGCACGGTGTCCGCAGGGAGCACCTGCACGGTGAACGTTACTTTTGCCCCGCTGGCGCCGGGAGTGCGCATGGGTGCGGTGCAACTCAGCGACAACCTGGGCAACCTGCTGGCAACCACCATGGTTCACGGTACAGGCCAGGGGCCAGCGATTGCATTCGGAGGAGGCGCCCAGATCACGGTGCCGGCCAGTGGACTGAGTCACCCGTACGGAGTGACGGTGGATGGAGTGGGCGATGTCTTCATCGCGGATCAAAATAACAGCCGGGTGGTAGAGGTTCCGGCCGGTGGCGGCGCCCAGATTACAGTGGGCAGCGGACTGAACCAAGCGACCGGAGTAGCGGTGGATGGAGCGGGCGACGTCTTCATCGCGGATAACCTGAACAACCGGGTGGTGGAGGTTCCAGCGGGCGGCGGCGCCCAGACCACAGTAGGCAGCGGACTATCTCACCCGCAGGGAGTGGCGGCGGATGGAGCGGGCGACGTCTTTATCGCCGACACCTACAACAGCCGGGTGGTGGAGGTTCCGGTCGGTGGCGGCGCCCAGATTACGGTACCGGCCAGCGGATTAATTTATCCGAGCGGAGTAGCGGTGGATGGAGCAGGCGATGTCTTTATCGCCGACAATAACAACAGTCGGGTGGTGGAAGTTCCGGCCGGTGGCGGCGCCCAGACCACGGTGGGCAGCGGACTCTATTACGCGTACAGCGTGGCGGTGGACGGAGCGGGCGATGTCTTTATCGCGGATACCGACAATAGCCGGGTGGTAGAGGTTCCGGCTGGTGGGGGCCCTCAGATCACGCTAGGCAACGGACTGAATCTCCCGTATGGCGTGACGGTGGATGGAGCGGGCGACGTCTACATCGCGGATACCTATAACAACCAAGTGGTAGAGGTGCAGCGCTCACAGCCGCCGGCGTTCAGCTTTGCGGCGACTTTGGCGGGGCTCACGAGCAGTGACAGTCCGCAGTCGGTCACCATTCAAAACATCGGCAACCAGTCGTTGAATGCCATTGCTCCGGGACTGGTCGTCGGCGGACCAAACTTTGTTCAGGTTGCGGGCCTGGGTACGCCAGCGGATTGCACCAGCAGTTTCTCGCTGACGCCGGGGGAAAGCTGCAATCTCAGCATCAGCTTCGAGCCGCAGAGTGTTGGCAATCTTACGGCTGTGGCCGCCTTTAGCGACAACGCGCTGAACGTCATTCCCTTTGCCAGCCAGAACATCGCACTGCAAGGTACGGGTCAGGCAACCCAGACGGGGCTCGGGCAAACGATTGCGTTTACGCAGCCGGCGCCGGCGAATGCCAGCTACTACAGCGCGTTCACGGTATCCGCTGAGTCCACTTCCGGGCTGACGGTCACGTTAATGGTGGATGCGGGTAGCGCATCCGTGTGCTCGCTCGGAGCGTCCAGCGTGGCGAGTGGGGTGACGAGCACGATCGTGGCGATGCAGAGTGCCACTGGAATCTGCACCATCGACGCCAACCAAGCGGGGAGCGGCATTTACGACGCGGCGGCGCAGCAGCAGACCTCGGCAACGGCGGCCAGCATCGGCACGAGCCTCACGGTGACCAACACCAACGACAGCGGCTTTGGCTCGTTGCGGGATGCGATTGCCAACGCAGCCTCGGGCGACACCATTAATTTCGATCTTGCGTCTCCGGCCACCATCAGCCTGGCCAACACGCTCACGGTGAATACAAGCCTAACCATCAGCGGACCGGGCGCGTCCGATGTGTTGATCAGCGGGAGCCATGCAGTGCAGGTATTTTCGATTGGTGGAGGAACAACGGTAGCCATCTCCGGCGTAACCATCGAGAATGGGAGCGTCAACGGCGGTGGCACCTGGGGTAGCGTCGCCGCCGGCGGTATCTATAACGCCGGAACGCTGACGCTCAGCAACAGCACCGTTTCCGGCAACATTGTTAGCGCCGACGGCAGCGGCTACTACGTGAGCGTCTACGGCGGCGGGATCGACAACTCGGGAACGCTGACACTGAGCAACAGCACGGTTTCCGGCAACATCGCTACCGGCGGCGGCAACGACTACTACGGTGGCGTCACCGGTGGTGGCATCTACAATTCGGGAACGCTGACGCTGAGCAACAGCACGATCTCGAGCAACATTGCCAACGGCGGGGGCAACGACTACTACGGCAGCGTCAGCGGGGGCGGCATCTACAACTCCGGAACACTGAGGCTCAGCAACAACACCATCTCCGGCAACTCCGCTGTCAGTGCCAATGCCTTCTTCGGGAGCGTCAGCGGCGGCGGCGTCTCGAACGGCGGAACCTTGACCGCGAAGAATAATATCGTGGCGAATAATCCTTCGGGGGGGAACTGCGCCGGGACCATCACTTCCGAAGGGCACAATCTGTCGGACGACGCCTCTTGCGCGGCCTCGTTTACCCAGAGCGGGGACTTGAACAGCACTGCCGCCGGGCTTGATCCCAGCGGCCTACAAGCGAACGGCGGTCCAACCCAGACGATTGCACTGCTCAATACCAGCCCGGCCGTCGATGCCGTCCCGTTGAGCCCGATCAACTACTGCACGGATACCAATGGAAACGCGGTCTCGACCGATCAGCGCGGCGTGGGGCGGCCGCAGGGTTTGGCATGTGACATGGGAGCCTTTGAGCTGGGCCAGACGCAGGCAGGGCAGACCGGGCAGGCGATCACGTTTACGCAGCTGGCGCCGGCGACGGCGAGCTACAACAGCACGTTCCCCGTGGCTGCGGAATCGACCTCGGGGCTGACGGTAACGTTGTCGCTGGATTCCGGCAGCACATCGGTGTGCTCGCTGGGAGCGCCGGTGGTGGCGGGCGTAGTGACGAGCGCGACGGTGACGATGCTGAGCGGCACCGGTACCTGCACCATTTTTGCGCTGCAATCAGGTAACGCCACCTACAGCGCAGCGGCGCTGCAGCAAACCTCAGCCGTGGCTCAGCAGACCGGCCAGACCATTGCCTTCGGGGCACTCTCGAATCAGGTGCTGGGCACCGCGCCGTTCACGGTCAGCGCGACCGCGTCCTCGGGCCTTGCCGTGAGCTTCGCTTCGACCACCCCAGCCGTCTGCACAGTGTCGGGTGCAACGGTGACGCTGGTCGCCGTTGGCACGTGCACCATTCAAGCGACGCAGGCAGGCGACGCCAACTACGTTGCCGCCACGCCTGTCAACCAGAGCTTCCAGGTGATGCTAGAAAGCCAGGCCATAACCTTCGCGGGCGCCCAGACCACTGTGCCGGTCAGCGGAGTGGCTTTGCCGAATTCTGTAACGGCGGATCGAGCGGGCGATGTCTTCGTCGTGGATTGCGAAGGCGCCCAGGTGGTGGAAGTTCCGGCCGGTGGCGGTCCACAGACCACGCTGCGGGCCAGTGGATTGAGTTGCCCGCTCGGTATGGCGGTAGATGGGGCGGGCGACGCCTTCATCGCGGATACCGACAACAGCCGGGTGGTGGAGGTTCCGGCCGGTGGCGGCCCTCAGAGCACGGTAAGCAGCAGCGGACTAGTGGGCCCGTTCGATGTGGCGGTGGATGGAGCGGGCGATGTCTTCATCGCGGATACCGACAACAGCCGCGTGGTAGAGGAACCGGCTGGTGGGGGCCCGCAAATCACGATCGGCAGCGGACTGAGGTACCCGAGTGGTGTGGCGGTGGATGGAGCGGGCGATGTTTTCATCGCCGATACCTATAACAACCGGGTGGAAGAGGAACCGGCCGGCGGTGGCCCCCAAACCACGATCGGCAGCGGACTGAGTCAACCTCGGGGTGTGGCGGTGGATGGAGCGGGCGACGTCTTCATTGCGGATTTCGAAAACAACCGGGTGGTGGAAGTTCCGGCCGGTGGTGGCCCCCAAACCACGGTGGGCAGCGGACTGCGACTTCCGGAAGGTGTATCGGTGGATGGAGCAGGCGATGTCTTCATCGCGGATTCCTACAATTTCCGGGTGGTGGAGGTACAGCGCGTGGCAGTGAATTTCGGCAACGTCAACGTTTGCCCCGTGGGCCAGACCACTCCCACACCCTGTAGCCAGACCATCCCGTTGACCTACAACGTCGGGGCAACCATGAGCTTTGGCACAATCAGCGTAGTTACGCAAGGCGCGCCCAACCTCGACTTCACTCTGAGCAGTGGGAGCACTTGCACGGGCACGGTGTCCGCAGGGAGCACCTGCACGGTGAACGTCACCTTTGCCCCGCTGGCGCCTGGAGTGCGCATGGGCTCGGTGCAACTCACCGACAACTTGGGCAACCTGCTGGTCACCACCATGGTTCACGGGATTGGCCAGGGACCGGCGATTACCTTTAGCCCAAGCGCCCAGACCACCGTGGGCAGCGGACTGAATAACCCGAACGGCGTGGCGGTGGATGGGGCGGGCGATGTTTTCATCGCGGATACCAACAACAACCAAGTCGTGAAGGTTTCGGCGGGCGGCGTCCAGACCACCGTGCCAGCCAGTGGACTGTATGCGCCGCGCGGTGTAGCGGTGGATGGAGCGGGCGATGTTTTCATCGCGGATAGTAACAACAACCGGGTGGTGGAGGTTTCGGCCCTCGGGGTTCAGACCATCGTGAATACGGGAAGCTACACGCTGAATGCCCCGTTCGATGTAGCGGTGGATGGAGCGGGCGATGTCTTCATCGCGGATACCGACAACAACCGGGTGGTGGAGGTTCCGGCCGGTGGCGGCGCCCAGACCACGGTGGGCAGCGGATTGAATAACCCGAACAGCCTGGCGGTAGATGGGGCGGGCGATGTCTTCATCGCGGATACCTTTAACAACCGGTTGGTGGAGGTTACGCCCAGTGGCGTGCAGACCACGGTACTGGCCACTTTTGCGATCGGTGTGGCGGTGGATGGGGCGGGCAATGTCTTTATCGCGAACGGCAACCATGTGGTGGAGGTTCCGGCCGGTGGCGGGGCCCAGATCACGTTGGGTAGTGGGTTGAATAGGCCGTGGCGTCTTGCAGTGGATGGAGCGGGCGATGTCTTCATCGCGGAACCCTACATCAACCAGGTGCTGGAGGTGCAGCGCGCGCAGCCGCCAACGTTGAGCTTTGCGTCCACTGCGGTGGGTAGCACCAGCAGCGACAGTCCGCAGTCGGTCACCGTTCAAAACATCGGCAACCAGCCGTTGAACGCCATCAATCCTGGACTGGTTGTCAGCGGAACGAACTTTCTCCAGGTCGCGGGCTCGGGTACTCCCGCCGATTGCACCAGCGGCTTCTCGCTGGCGCCCGGCGCGAGCTGCAACCTGAGCGTCAGCTTTACTCCGCAAACGACCGGCAGCATTGTGAGTGCGGCCACATTCACCGACAGCGCTCTCAACGCTACTACCGCTAGTCAGAGCGTTACGCTGCAAGGCACAGGCATGCAGAGCCAAACCATCACCTTCGGAGCACTCTCGAATCAGGCATTCGGCACCGCGCCGTTCACGGTGAGCGCGACCGCCAGCTCGGGTCTGACGGTAGGCTTCAATTCGCAAACGACGGGGGTATGCACGGTCTCCGGAACGACGGTGACGCTGGTCGCCGTGGGCACGTGCACGATCCAAGCGACGCAGGCAGATAACGCCAATTACGCCGCCGCTGCGCCTGTTAACCAGAACTTGCAAGTGACGCCAGAAAACCAAACCATCACCTTCGGGGCGCTCTCGAATCAGGCATACGGCACCGCGCCCTTCACGGTCGGCGGTACCGCATCCTCGGGTCTTGCGGTGAGCTTCGCGTCGACCACTTCAGGGGTGTGCACGGTATCGGGGACGACAGTGACCCTAGTCTCGGCGGGCACGTGCACCATTCAAGCGACGCAGGCAGGCAACGCCAACTACAATGCTGCCGCGCCGGTCAACCAGAGCTTCCAGGTGACCCAAGCCAGCCAAACCGTCACCTTCGGGGCGCTCTCGAATCAGGCATTCGGCAGCGCGCCGTTCGCGCTCAGCGGGACTGCTTCATCGGGTCTCGCCGTGAGCTTCGCTTCGGCCACTTTAGGCGTGTGCACGGTATCAGGGACGACGGTGACGCTGGTCGCGGTCGGAACCTGCACCATCCAGGCGACGCAGGCCGGCAACACCAACTACTTCGCAGCCACCCCGGTCACCCAGAGCTTCCAGGTGACGCCAGAAAGCCAGGCCATCACCTTCGGGGCGCTCTCAAATCAGTTTCTTGGCACGGCGCCGTTCACGGTTAGCGGGACCGCGTCCTCGGGCCTGGCGTTGAGCTTCGCATCGACTACCACGGCTGTCTGCACGGTATCGGGCGCGACAGTGACCACGGTCGCGGCCGGCACCTGCACTATCCAGGCGACGCAGGCAGGCAACGCCAACTACGCCGCCGCCACACCCGTCAACCAGAGCTTCCAGGTCAACCCGGCAAATTTCGCGCTGGCCTCGAATCCAACGACTGCAACCGTAACTGCCGGTCACTCGGGGACGTTCACTTTAACGGTGACGCCGCAAGGCTCCTTCACCAGTGCGATCAGCTTCTCCTGCGCGGGATTGCCGACGGAGGCAGGCTGCACTTTCAGCCCGGCCACACTTACTCCTATGACCAGCACCGTGACTACGACGCTGACCATCGCTACTGCGGGGCACTCGGCTTCACTTGCGCCACCACCGCTTGGCCGTCGTTCCACTCCTCTGTATGCCGTATGGCTGGTCCTGCCCGCCATGTTGCTGGGGATGGTAGCTATGGCTGCTCCTAAGCGCAGCAAACTGCTGAGTTGCTGCTTGGCTTTCCTGCTGGTCGGCGGCTGTTTGTTGCAGGCGGCTTGCGGTAGCGGTAGCAGCAGTGGAGGTGGCACCCCGACTGGCACTTACACCGTCACGGTTACTGCCGGGGCGGGTTCAACCCAGCACCCCGCGACCTTGACGCTGATTGTCCAGTGAGGAACTGAGTACATGGCTTGCGTTCGGCGGGGCTGGTGAACACGGGAAACTGCGCATCAACCATGGCCGTCTCAGGGTCAGTCTTGGGGAGAAGGGAAGCCGGGACGGCGCGCCAAAGGTCAGTTCGCAGAGCGTATTCTAGTGTCGTTGGATCAGGAGAAACGCGCCATGGCAACGTTTTTGCGGAGACGCTTTTGGGTTTTCCTAGTCCTCGCAGCTGTTCCCGCCGTGAGCGGGGTTAGCTGGGGCCAGGAGATCAATCCATTATCGACGACATCACTCAGTCTTAAGATACTCCACGATGACACCGCAATTGGCGCCGCAACCGGATTCGTATTGGAGAAAAACAACAAGCATTACTTGGTGACAAATCGTCACGTCGTCCTCGCGTGTGGCCAAGACCCCAGCCCCGAGGACGTTGGGGGCTGGATTTGCGCAAACAAGCTTGCGATTCTTCATTACCAGATCGTCAGTCAGGGGATGGGTTGGCGCTGGATCACAGAGGATATCCTCGACGCACGTGGAAAACCGCGTTGGTTGGAGCATCCCACTCTGCACGGCAGAGCCGACCTGATCGCTTTGCCACTACTGCGCACGGAAAACGTAGAGTTTCATCCGGTAGATCTTGAGTTGAGAAAGACCGACATCGTGGTGTCGCCGGGGGATGCTGTGAGCGTCGTCGGTTTTCCATTCGGGATGGCACAAGATGTCACGCTTGGACTTCCCATTTGGAAAACTGGTACGGTGGCTAGCGACCCCGATGTTAACTTCAGCGGACGCCCTATCTTTCTGGTGGACACCACCTCCCGGCAAGGTATGTCGGGGTCTCCGGTGTATGCCGTAAGAACTGGAGCCTATCGTTCCGCATCGAGTCAACTTCAAATGGCGGGCCACGGAGTTGCTACCAAGTTTCTTGGTGTTTATTCTGACCAGGATGTAAACGCGGAACTGGGTGGCGTTTGGAAAGCCGACGCAGTCGTGGCTCTGTATGATTCATTGCCGTAAGCACGCGCTTAACGGATCAATCTCGAAAATACTGCCACTACGGCTACACGGGCTTGAAATCGATCATTGGTCAAGGCCGTTTTGTTTCCGTGCAGGCAATCCCACCTTCGAGCAGGTTGTATTCGCAGCGCCAGCTAAAGCCGGTGGCATCGCGTTTCCCATATCCCCACACGCGGAGCATGAGCGTCTTCCCCTCAACTCGCGACGCCTCCACAAATACATGGTCGTTTCCCTGCAGTTGAGAGCGAAGATTGTCTGGGGCAATATGGGTGAGCAACGGCTTGTCGATCACAACCGGGTCGATTGAGCTGTCGGTAGTAAGAACCAGTGTGCGGGAAGTACGCTTACTATACTGCGTCACGATGATCAAGTCGTTCTCTGCCCAGGCAACGGCGACCACGCCAGAGTAATCGCAGAGTTTCCGAGAACGACCGCTCGCCGTATCGTCAAGGAATAAGAAGTGGAAGGTACCTGCAAGCTCGGAGAAAGGAGCCTCGCGGTCGGTGCTACGAACCACGAAGCGTCCGTTTGGCGAGGCTAACTGGCCGGCCTTCGGAAACACTACAAAAGACGAAGCATGGGTTACGATTTGGCAGGCGAAGACTACAGTGACGCACAGCATCGTACGGTAGGCTCGCATGCGCAGATCCTCTAGGAGGATTTTGCAGCGCCGGGCGTCCGAACGACAACGTTACCAAAGTGGCGCAGTCGGTGCGCGATTGTTTTGCTCGGTGCAAGTTGGGTGTTCTCCGACATCGGGTTTTCTGTTATGACCTGGAAAAGGAAGTGTCATGTCTCGTCCTGCCCGTAGTTCTAGGAGCACAAACCCCAAGAGCGCCGCGCAAACAGAGTCGTGGCCGAAGCGAGCATTGTTGTCTTGCTTCACACGCTACGGATTGAGCGTGGTTTTGATGTTCTTCGCGCTCGTGTACGCGTTCCTGGCCGGACTTCACACGGTTGGTGATTTTGATCTGGGATGGCATCTGGCCACTGGCCGGTACGTGGTTCAGCATCAAACGGTTCCCAGCACGGACGTCCTTTCCTACACATCGCCAGGGGCGGAGTGGTTGTATCCGCCCTTCGTGGGCGTACTGTTTTATGGCATTTTTTGCGCTTTGGGATACTCGGGCCTGAGTTGGTTTTGTGCGCTCACCTTAGTAGCAATCGTTGCATGCCTCCTGCGCTTCCCCTCCCGGCGCGAGAGTGTTCCCGCAGCGGCGTTAACGATCATAGCCGTCCCTACATTAGCCTGGCGGATCAACCCCCGACCCGATGCTTTTACCCATCTGTTCTTTGCCATCTTCCTCGTCCTGCTCTGGAACCTTTACCGCGCCAACCTGTCCAACGACACACCTTCCCGGGCGGGCTCTCCTGATGCCCCAGATGAGACGGCTCCAAGTTGCGTACGTCCGCGGCTGTGGGTATTGCCTCTGCTGATGTTTCTTTGGGTCAATTTCCATCCCGGCTTTATTGCAGGCCTCGGCATCCTGTTTGCTTTCCTGCTGGCAGAGGGAGTGGAGGCTCTTTTCCGCAGCCGGCGAGGGGCGGTGCTCAAGCGCCTGCGGCTGGCCTGGCCACCGCTGGCCGCTACCGCCGGTGCCACGCTCCTCAACCCGTACGGCCCAAGAATCTTCAATGCCTCACTTGGCTTGATGGGTTTGCGGCCGACCGATCACCCGGGCAGCGGGTTCCTCGTCGCGGAGCTGCAAGCAATGCCATTGTCGCTTCTCAGCTTCTCGAGGGTATTAAATTGGCGCAATCCGGACAGCAGTTTCTGGTGGCTTGCACTGTCCGCCGTGTTGGTGATTGCCCTGGCTCTATGGCGCCGTAATTTCGGAGCTGCTCTGATACTTGCGGCTTCCCTTTACGTTTCCATTCAACATCTGCGCTATGTCGGAATGTTTTCGATCATAGTCGTCGTTGTAGGCAGCAGCAGCCTTGCTGAGGTCTTCAGTGAGCGAGAAGCCAGTAGATGGGGAGGTGCCCACAATCGATCTAGCCTTTGGCGCGTGCTCCCGGTCATCGTCGTGATTGCGCTCTGTCTGCTGACCTGCGTGCGCATAGGCGATCTCGTATCCAACCGCTATTATCAGGTCTCTTCCTCCGGCATACTCTTTGGCCCAGGAGAATCCGGGCTCTTCCCTGAGCGCGCCGCCGCTTTTATCCAGCGCGCGCACCTTCCTGGCAATATCTTTCACACCTACGAACTTGGAGGATTTACCGCTTGGCGGCTGGGCCCAGACTATGGTGATTTCATTGATGGGCGAAACGTCAGCCCGGCTGTAATGACCGAGTATCAGAAAACGATGTCTTCGCTTCCCGACTCCCAATTTGCAGAAACTGAGTCCGACGCCCGAAACATCAACGTTCTTTTCCTTCCGAAGTCCCGATTCTACAACCTGACCCATCCGAGTCTTGCCTCTCTGTGTCAGAGCCAGCTATGGCGCCCCATTTATCTGGACGAAGTTTCCATCGTACTGGTACGCAATCGTCCCGAGAACCGCTCGTGGATTGATCGCTATGCGGTCGACTGCCGTACTCACCAGTTCACCCCGCCTTCGAATGCTCCGCGGAAGGAGCTCTCCAATTTTTATGCCAATGAAGGGACCCTCCTGATGTTCCTGGGGCGTGCTCGCGAGGCGAAGGTGGCTTTGGATCAAGCCGCAACACTTTCGCCCGAAGATGCGAACATTCGCGTTTCTTTGGCACTGCTATACGAGGCGCAGCAAGACCTTGGAAGCGCAGAACTGGAATACAAAGCCACGATATCGATGAAAGAAGACTGGGAAGCAGGCTGGTTCGGACTTGGCCGATTGTATGCCTCGCAGGGCCGATTTTCGGACGCCCGGCTATTGGTCCTGACAGCGATCCAACTCTCGATATATCCGGCCAACGAGTACATGCTGCTCGGCGTTATTGATCTGGCTCTCCAGCAGCCACAATCCGCCCTGGCGGACTTTGATAAAGCAGAGGAAACATCCGGAGAGCGTCGCGGCGTTCAGTTGGATCGCAACTTCCTTGCGCAAATCGCCGAGGGGCGCGCCGGGGCTTACAGCGAACTAGGAGAGTGGCAGCGGGCCATCGAATTTCAGCAGGCAGCAATCCAATGGGCTCCGGAAGATGCGAGTGCTTGGATGAAACTGGCAGCCATCTACGAAAAGGCCGGACACAATCAACTGGCCGAACAGGCACGCGAACAGGCGCGCTCTTTATCCAAATAGAGGGTACGTGATAAGTGCTGGCAAGTGCTCCACGATCATGGGTGCGTCCTTGGCGACCTCCCAATCTCCGAAGAGCAAGCAGGTCAGTGTGGTCTTGCAAAGTCACTCAAAAGCAGTCTAGCTTTAGAGACGAGAGCGAATAAAAAAAGGACATTCCAGTCCGTGGGGTGCATCACACATCACAATGATGGATTATTGAGGTGTGGACAGTGGTCTCGTGTTGGGTTTTCATTTGAAAGAGAGATGGTCCATGAAGGCGTTAGGGGCTTTTCCTGCAATCCGGGTTCTATTGAGCGTGATGCTTGTTCTGAGTGCAGCCACGGCTGCTTGGGCGCAGCCCGCCGCTACCACCACCACTCTGAATGTAGCGCCCAACAGTGTGCCTCCGGACACTGCGGTGACGCTGACGGCAACGGTGACCTCGGCGACGTCCGGAACAATCACGGGACAGGTGTTGTTCTGCAACGCCGGTGCCACGTACTGCGAGGACTCCGCGATCATCGGTAGCGCATGGATGATAACGTCAGGGACGGCGCTGGGGACGGCGACCATCCATAAGACCTTCGGTCCGGGAACGTACAGCATCCAGGCCGTATTCAAGGGGACGAACTCTTACGCCACCAGCACATCGGCAGCCGCGACGGTGACGGCTAGTAGCGGTCCGCTGCCGACGACGACCACGATCAGCGCCACAGGAGTGGCAGGCAACTATTCCCTGAACGCAACCGTCTGGGCTGGCGGCGCGGCAGATCCGGCCGGGAGCGTCTCGTTTGTGGATGCCACCAACAGTAACTCCCCGCTCGGATCGGCGCTGCTGAGTTCGGCTGTGCCGACTTCGGGTTTTCTTTTTGCCGGCACTTCGGGACCCGTCACAAGCTCTGCGAATAATCAGGCAATCGCAGTTGGCGATTTCAACAACGACGGCAATCTGGATTACGTGGTTGCCAGCCTGAACTCGGCGATTGCAACAATTATGTTAGGCAGCGGCAACGGAACCTTTACGGCGGTTACAACAGGCGGTGCACCGTATTCGGTGAACCCTAATCCGGAAGGCGCGGTGGTCGCCGATTTCAACGGCGACGGAAATCTGGACATTGCATTTGCCAACTCCGCGGGCAATGGAGTGACGATTCTGCTGGGCAACGGCGACGGCACCTTTACGCCAGCTGCCAATCCGGCGGTGAGCTTTGCGGCGGCGATCGCGGTGGGCGATTTCAACGGAGACGGGATTCCGGACCTGGCGGTGAGCAACAACAACGGCTCCGGTTATGCGGTGACGATTCTGCTGGGCAAGGGTGACGGCACCTTCAACGTTGGGGCCAACGTGTCTGTGCCGCAATGGTCGTTAAACCCGCAAGGCATTGTGGCTATGGACTTCAACGGGGACGGCAAGACGGACCTGGCAGTAACGAGCGCAAACGGTGACTCGCCGTCGAACTATGTGGTGACGATTCTGCTGGGTAATGGTGATGGAACTTTCACGCAGGGGCAGACTTACAACACGGGCCAAGGCGACCAATCCATCGTGGGCCGCGACTTCAATGGGGACGGCGTTCCGGACTTGGCCATCGCCAACTACTACGACCACACGGTGACGATTCTGCTGGGCAACGGTGATGGAACTTTTACTCCCGTGCCCCCACCCTTACCAGCCACCGGAGACGGTCCTTTTGCGATTGTGGCAGGAGACTTTAACAATGACGGAATACTGGACCTTGCCACGGCGAACTTCCACGACAACACGGTGACGATTTTGCTGGGCAACGGCGATGGAACCTTTACCGCCGCTTCCTCGGCGTTGGCGACGGGAGGCGGTCCTGACGGCCTTGTGGCTGCCGACTTCAATGGGGATGGGCTGCTGGACTTTGTCACGGCAAATTATCAAGTGGCCACACAATCGATTCTGCTGCAGGCGTCCAACTCCACGACGGTGACCATCAGCGGCGTGACCGCACCAGGAACGGATAACGTTCTTGCAAGCTACAGCGGCGACACCAATTACTCTGCGAGTCAGTCCAGTGCGGTGGCTATAAATTCCATTCTCCTCACTGCGCAGACGATCACCTTCCCGAATCCAGGGCCGTTGCCCGACGGCGTCGCGCCGGTTACGTTGACGGCGACCGCTAGTTCGGGTCTGCCGGTAGCCTATACGCTGATTTCGGGGCCGGGCTCGCTGAGCGGTAGCACGCTGACGATCACGGACGTGGGCGACATTATTGTGGAGGCCGATCAGGCTGGCAACGCGAACTATCTGGCGGCACCCTCCGTACAGATCGACATTTCAGTGGTGTCGGCAGCCTTCACCGTCGTGCCGCAGTCGTCTACGCCGACGACGATTCCGGCGCCCGGACAGACGGGAACCATACCGCTGACCGTCAACGCCGCACACGGATTTACAGCGACCGTCAGCTTCACCTGCACCACGCCTGCGGCCATGCTTGAGGCCTCCTGCTCCGCGAGTTCGGTGCAAGTCACGGGCAGCGCGCCCGTGACTGCGAACGTGACCGTGAACACCCGAGGCCCGCACCAGATCTCCCGCTTGTCATGGCCTAAGCCTTGGAACGCGGTGCCCTCTGGGATCGCGTTTGCGGCCATCGTCGTGGCCTCCAGCGCGGGCAGAAAGAAAAAGAAATTGAGAAGAGGAATGCTGCTTGCCGGGCTCATCATCGTCATGCTCGCGGTACTGGTGAGCTGCGGGGGGGGAAGTTCGAGTTCGACAAAGACAGATCCCGGCACTCCGGCAGGGAACTACAACTTGACGTTGGTGGGCACCAGCGGCAATACGAATTACACGGTCACCCTCCCGGTCACGGTGGACTAGAAGCCGGCAGGGTGATCGACTCTTACGGCGATCAGGGTTTGTCTGCAGGTACTTGCGCGGGGCTTTTTGCCTGGCTTTGGCCTACCGCACCTTTCCCGCCACAGGCAGCAGCCGACGTCCCGATTTCAGCTCACGGGCGCAGTTTGTCTGGCCTTTCGCTTCCATCGCATTATCCACGCCGCCCATCCTAATCCAACAGCAAACGCCGTGCCCGACATTATCCAGCCAATCCGGACACTGTCCGGTAGATATCGGAATACTACCCGGTGTTGCCCTGCCGGTAGGACGACGCCACGTATAGCGTGATTCACCACAAGGATTGGCGTCACCTGGCCATCGACCTGCGCCTGCCATCCTTTGTCCCACATGTCCGCCAGGACAACCATGCCCGCTGTGTCCATGCGCGCATCGACCACCACCCGTTCGGGGAATTCCTCTAGTATCCTCGCGGTACCGCGGGATACGGCAGGCAAGTCCAGATGCTCGCTCACATACGACACCCGCGCAGGGTCGAATGTCACCGCTCCCAATTGGTCCATCAACGGTTGCCCTTCGTCGACTACTTGGACTGTTTGAGGCACGAACGTTCGCGCCATTGCGAGTTCATTTTCGACTATCGTATAGCCGTCACCGCGGATGATGGCCTTGAATTGGTTCGACAAATCCTGGCAAAAGATCAGGTACCGCACGTTCAGCATGCTCAGCACTGGCGAAACGCGCACCACCCCGTCATTCGTCCAGGTATCCCATGGGATGAACCCTTGCGTCCGCGCGTAGGGGGGCGAGGATGTCCCCGGCTGTCGCGCGAACTCCAGCACGTCCAGCAATCGTTTGGGATCCACGGCATCATAGCCACGAATATCCGGCAATCCGAGCATCAAGTTTAGTACCGGGGGCAAACACGACACGCCCAGAATCCGCCCGGAGGGTCGCTGCTTCAATTCCTCCAACGCAGACACCCGCGGGTAATACAGCGCCGGATCGCACTGCGGGTTCACGTTGTAGGCGTACATCAGCAACTCCGCCAACATCAGGCTGCCCGCTATTGCCACCATCTGGCCTCGCTTTTGCGCGCCCGAGTACAGCCATGCCCACCCCCCCGCGGTCAGCGCCGCCAGCACTACTCCGATTGCATAGTAGATGGTGAAGTATTCTCTCGCCATTGCGAGGGCCCGACGGGCGGGAATTCCCATGTAGGTTGCGTTCTCAGGCACATTAAGATTACTCAATTCCACCGGCAGGTGGCCCATTCGATAGAGACACCAAGCGCACAGTCCCGCCGCCAGCAGCGCCGGGACTGCAAACCAGTACTGCCACTTCACCATCCCTTTCATAAATGCGTCGATCCCGGTGACGGCGAGCGTTGTTAGCGCGAACCCCGTTAGCATGATCCAGCGGTTGTATGAGAGGAAGTTGGCGCCCGGCAGCCGCATGAGATGTACCAACCCGGGGATGTCCAACAGCCACCCCAACGACAGCACCAGCAATCCCAACCACAAGAAGCTCCTGCCCTTCAGACTACGATGGCAGAAGGCCAGAGGCGCCAGAAGCAACGTCGCCAGCAGCCCCGCATATCCCGCAGCGGAACTCTCCAGTTGGTTCCCATCAACAATCCGCATGGATCCCTTCTGGGTCGAGCCGTAGAGGTTGGGCAGCACGATTTGAGGCAATGCCGCAAGTCCAAAGGGCGGCCGCTCCTCCTCCCCCGCGGCCCGCCTGCTGAAACGTTCGCCAGTGTGCGCATACTCAACGAGTGGCGCGATGTATGGCGCGGCGATGCAGAGCCCCAACCCCCAGCCCAAGATAAGGGCCGCAATCGCTGGAATTGCTCCTCGTCTCCACATCCTCCATCCGTAAACTTCGACCAGGCGACCGATCGCATACAAGCCCGAGCTCAGCAAGACCAGTGCGGCCACGTCAAGTTGCCCGCTCAGTACCGCTGCTGCCGTGACGATTCCTAACAGGATCGGACCAAAACCTTTTGCCTCCCGGATTGTGTAATCCACCGCCAGCAGGACCCAGGGCAGCCACGCGATTACCCACGTGACGCCGTATCCTTGCCACTGCACGAAAAAGCCCGTGAGCGGGTAGCACCAAGCCCCAATCGTCGCCGCCCAGAATCCCGCACCGAGTGTCCGCCTGAAAAACAGGTACGCCCCGACCCCTGCCAGAATCGACTTAATCAACTGAAGGTACGCCAGTGTCGTCGGTGAGGGCCAACAACAGAAGATCAGGAAAAACGGAGAGTACTTGGGGAAGGTGGCGAAGGGAACTCCTGCGAAGCTCTGCGGATTCCATAGCGGTATGCGCCGCGCACGCATCTCCTTCGCCGCATATTCCATGGTCGGCGCACCTAACAGCGTCAGGTCCGACAACACAAAGTTGTAAGGAACTGGCCTTATGCCATCCGCGGGGGGCGGCAAGTACACTCCCTTTTGAGCAAGGATATCTAACGGCAATAACACCTTGCTTCCCGCCAACGACGGACCATAAAGCAGGATCTGCGGTAACACCAACCCCAACAGCAACAGCGCAACGCGCTGCCATGGCGCACTGAGAGGCTCGATGGCCACCTCACTCCCAGCTGGCCGTTGAACTTTCTCCGTGACTCGTTTCGCCATAATTGTGAGACCGTCCGAGGCGTCTATAAGGTGCCCGAGGCCGGGCACGCTCCCTGCGGCTCTGGACTGCGAAAGGGCCGCCACCAAAGTCCTTCATCAAAAGGTCTTTAGTGAACTCGTCAGGACGGAAAGGACTCTCATAATCGGTTTGAGAACCTCTGATGTCCCTCACCAAGTCTTGGGCTGCCACGACCTCCGAATCAACTGCCGCTTTCAAAACCTGCGTAACCAGCCTACTCCTGAAGTAAATGATCTACCGCTTGTTCGGTTGCGTTCCAATCCGGGGAGATCTTTTGCGCCTGAGCGTAAGCTGCCTGGGCTTCCCCGGTGCGTCCAGCCTTTTCCAGTGCCTGTGCGAGGAGAAGGTAATCCGAGTCCGACGGTTCTGCTTTGACCGCCCCGGAGTAATAGTCAATGGCATGGGCCAGGTCGCCGTTCCTTTGCGCTATAAGCCCCAAACCGCTCAGGGCTAATTTGTTGTCTGGCTGCAACCGCAGCGCCGAGTCGTAGTTCTCGCGAGCGTGCACGTAATCCCCTGCGGCGCGATCCACTGACCCAAGGTTGCCGAAAGCACTGGACCTCAGGGAAGGATCCGCCGACAGACTCAGCACCGTTTCCCAGCGCTCGACCGCTGCTTTGATGTTGCCTTGCAGTTTCTCACAGGCGCCGAGATCGAGCTGGCTAAATGCATCGCGCGGATTGATTACGGCTGCAGCCTGGAAGTGCGCCATCGCTTCCTGAAGTTCCCCCCGATCCATTAGCTCCGCGCCCAAGCTGTCTTCTGCCACGAAATTGCCTTGAGTAACGCTGAGCGCGTGCGACCAAAGCGTCTCACTATTTTTCCAATACCCGATTTGCGCATGTGCGGCAACGGAGAACCCGGTAATTGCCACGGATGCTGCAAACGCGAGATAGATTGCCGGAATGCGTCGGGCGCACGCCCAATCCGCAATTCCCCAAACTGCCGCGATAAACAGCCCGACAAATGGAATGTAGGCGTATCGGTCCGCCATGCCTTGCTCACCGACCTGTACCAGTCCGATCATCGGCACCATGGTTCCCAGGTACCAGAACCAGCCCACGGCCAGATACCGTTTCTTTCGAGCATCACGACCGTTGCCGTAATCGATAAGAGCAGGAGCGTCGAAGTTGCCACCTGCCACGTCGGCAAATGTCCCGGGTGAGGATAAAAGGCTGCCAGGCGAGATGGCCAGACCGCTTTCTCCACGTACCACAGGTAGGAAACGATCGCATTCGCCAGGCGGTCCCAGAGTGAATATTCAGTGCGTATTGCGCGGCCTGATTTCTGCGCAACCATTGTGATCACGGCACTCGCGACCGAGAGCGCGAATAGCGGCACCTTTTCCCACACGAGCCGAATCAAAGCCCGCCCCTGACCCTGTGTTGTGGTGGGCGCCCACGCCCGCCCGAGCGGCCAGTAGTCCAGCAGCAGCAGCCCAAAAGGCAGAGTGATAACCATGGGCTTCGACATAAGCCCGAGCATGAACAGCAGCCCAACCAACCCGTATCGTTTCACGCTGGGCCTCTGCGCATACCAGCGGTACGCCAGCAACGTCAGCACAAAGAACAGCATGCAGAGAACGTTTTTTCGCTCCGAAACCCATGCCACGGACTGAACATTGATCGGATGTACCGCGAACAGGGCGCCCACGACCGCGCTGCGCCATGCCAGGCCCGTGGCCGCTTCAAGGAACCGAAACAACAGGACCACAACTAGCCCGTGCAGCAGCACGCTCACGTAATGATGCCCGGCGGGCTTGAGATGAAAGAGTTGGCAATCGAGGGCATGCGATAGCCATGTGAGCGGGTGCCAATTTGCCTGCTCCGTGCTGCCGATCGCCCACTTCACTGTGTCCCAGGTCAGCCCGGCGCGGACATGCTAATTGCCGGTCACGCAGACGGGGTCGTCGACGTTAACAAAATCGTTGTATGCGGCGGGGTTGTACACGCCAAGCGTGAGCAGCATTAATCCAAGCGAGAGAACAACTCTCCGATTACCGGCAGAACTGAATAGCCCTGGCTGGGATTGCGGGCTGATTGCAAGTTTCGTCGCCGTATTGGCCATAGCTCGATTTAAGCATAGGCGAGCGAGGCGGCTAAAGGCGGTTACTCTTGATATGCCCACCAAAGTAATAATAAGGAAGCAGTGGTTGTCTGACTCTTCTAGCACACTGACACGGGCTGTCCGCTTTCTGCCCCTGAACTGCAACCGACAGCAGCGCCGCGCTCGCGAGTTTCCTTCTCTAAAGTTTGCCCTCGCCTCTGTGCGATTCCCAACCCGAGCGCCTTGCGAGCGATCAATTCGAAACCCTTGGCTCTTGCGTCTCTCTCGAGTGCTTTGGCATGAACGTGCGCAGCAACTGGATCGGTCCTAGCCTCGACTTCGCACAGGGCTAGGCGAGCCTCCAACTCGTAATGCACATAATTGTGCCGCTTTGTGTCCGCAACAACTGTATTGAGGGACTCGCGCGCCTCAGGTAGCTTTCCAATCGCGGCCTGAACGCGGGCGTCCGTAATGTCAAAAACGTAACGCTCTTCCGCCCACTGGCCTGGGCGAAGCAGCTTTCGAGCAGCTTCGATCGTGGTTTTTGCTTCTGCTGCCTTTCCTTCCTTCAAAGCAATCTCTGCCAACAGGCTGTCTGCGCTGATCTCCTGATTGGGATCGTTATGCGCGTGAAGATACTCTAAGACGGTGTCGACATGCTGTCTGGCTTCTGCCCAGTGGCCCTCTTCTTCGGCCACCCCGGCAAGTCCAAGTTCAACGGTGACGCCTTGTCCTGCGTCGCCCGCCTGCCGGTCGATGTTCAAGGCCTCGGAAAACAGTTTGCGCGAGTCCTCCAGCTTGTCCTGCAGACTGGCGATGTTTGCCAGGTCGAACAGAGTTCTTGTGATCTTGTTCTTGTCCCCGTTCTTGCGGAAGAGGTCAAGAGCTTGTTGGCAAGCTTCCCGAGCCGCCGCCAACTCTCCCAGAGTGACAAGAGCGTTTCCTTTTTCATTCAGGGTTGTGGCGATGCCCTCCTCGTTCGACATCTCGCGGAAAATACCGAGAGCCTGCTCGTAGAGCTTGGGAGTGGCTGCAGGTTCACCACTGGTGTTCAATACCCAGGCGATTTCCGTCAGGCTGTAGGCAACGTGTTCTCGGTCGCCGATTTCTTTGTAAACGGCCAGCGCTTTTTGATACTGTTCTCTGGCACCTCCCAAGTCTCCGCGCATAGCTCGCGCACCCGCGAGAAACCTGAGGTCCATCGCCGAGCCGGTCTGGTTTCCCACCGCACGATCGCTGGTTAGCGCCTGCTCAAAAACCTTTTCAGAAGCCTCGTACTCCCCTCGAAGCCATTGCACCTTCCCGATAACAACCATTGCCGCAGAGGCGCCAAACTGATCTCCGGCGGCGGCGTAGATGCTCTTTGCGTTCTGCGCGGTAACGATTGCCTTGTCACTCTGTCCCAGGAACGCTAAATCTTCGGCGTCGCGGCAAAGCGCCCTTGCCAAAAGCAAGTCGAAACCCTTCGTCTTCGCCTTGCCTGCCGCTCGCAGGGCTGCGCTCTGAGCCGGCTCATACTGCCCGATCGACTTATAAGTCATTTCCTCCGCCAGGTCGAGGCGGGGATCGTCTCTCACCGGAGGAGGGAGCCTGCGCAACAATTGGATTGTCGCCAACGCGTCACTTCGCTTGCCCGCTCGGGTCTGAGTGTCGGCGAGGCGCAGCCCATACTCCAGATCATCGGGGAAGAACGAAAAGAGGGCGTGATAAACCTCAAGCGCCTTGTCCCAATCCTTACTCAAGACACGATATCTTCCTTCAATTAAAAGTCGATCCCGCCGCGGCAACTTCTCCGACAATTGGTATGACTTCCGGGTCTCATCCAGTGCGTTTTGCTCGTAGCCCATGGTCGACCAAGCCTCCGACAGAGCCCAGTGCGCCAGGGCGTACTGCGGATCAACCTTTATAGTCTTCTCGAACAGACGACGGGCTGCCAGCACATCAAACTCGCGCAGCTTGGCGAGTCCCAGAGTGTAGAACCGTGCCGCTTCAGGATCGGCCGGCAAAGAAGCAGCCACATTGGGCTCGTCACCTTGCGCTATGTCCGGAACACCCATCCGATCCCTGAGCTTGGCCCCAATCCGCGAGATCAGCTGAAAGAAAGTCTGGCTACTGCCGATCTCTGCGACCTCCGCAAGAATTTCGCCGGTTCTGGCGTCTTGTAAACGTACATCCAGCCGCAGTTGCTTGCGCTCAGGTCTGCCCAAGCTGGTGTAGGAGCCTAGAACCAAAACATCAGTATTCAGAGCAGTTCCGATGCGCGCCGTCGTCTCCTGACCCAGGGTATCGGTTTGGGACCACGGGGAGGAGAGGCGTAGATTGGCAACATCCTCTCCCGGCACCAGCCGCAGCCTTTCCCCCGCGGCCAGCTCGGTGCTCAGCATCTCCGAGAAGGCGGTTGCGAGCCACCCATCGTCGGCGCGCCCCGAGGTGTTTTGGAACCCGAGGACAGCGACCGACTTCCGGACCGAAGGCGGTGGGTTGGTATTGGAGTGCGGTGTGGCTCCTGGCCTCGTACGATAGCGAAAGGAATACCAGCCCAGCCCAACTAGCAGAACCAGCGCCAGGGCGGCGCCGTAAATAAGGATCCGGTCATGCTGTCGCGCTGGAGTTTCGAACCTATGACTTGCCGTAGGTTCGCCGGTTTTTACCGGACTCTGCTCCATCACAACGGCCGCCGGAGCAGCCGCCTCGACCTGCACTTCCTCAACCGCGACCGGTGCGATGAAGCGATATCCGCGTTTGGGAATCGTTTCGATAAAGGTCGGATTCTCCGGAGAATCACCCAAGGCAGAACGCAACTTCTTTAGTGTGTTGTTCAGGCTTCCGTCGAATTCTACGTAGGTATCCGAGGGCCAGAGCTGTTGGCGCAGCTGCTCGCGAGAAACCACCTCGCCCGCATGACCGAGCAGAACCACCAGCAGCCGAAAGGGTTGGTCTTGCAGCTTGACGCGAGTACCCCGGCGCAGCAGTTGGCCGCTGATGGCGTCCGCTTCAAACAAACCGAACCGGTACACGCGCCTGGGTTGGACCGACGTGTCCATAGGCCTAGGAGGCGAGAAGCGCCCCCGATTTGGACAGGAAGTGTAGCACAGAACCCGACCCACCTGGTTATCTGTTCTTGTAATCCTCTGATAACTCGGCACTTCTCGGGTTAGAAAGTCATCACACGAAAGTCCTTTGACGCCCGCGGCAATCTGCGGCAATCTCCCGCTCGCGTCGCAAAAGGGGTTTTGCAGCGCTGTCGCTTTCGAGACCACACACTGGGGAACGAAACGAACAAAACCGTTGACTCGCGATGACTGTTCGGAGGAAAGGCTATGTACAAGCATTGGATGTTGTTATTACTCGTAGTGGCGATGGTTGCGGCGTCTAGCCCAGCATTCGCCACGACTTATGAGGTGGGAACTTGTATTCCGAGCCTGCCCAAATTCACAACCATTCAACTGGCCGTCAGTTCAGTAGCTCCGGGATCGATCATTGAGGTCTGCCCGGGTACGTATTTTGAGCAGGTAACCATTTCACAGCCATTGACATTGAAGGGCGTGAGGAGCAGCAATGAGGACCGGCCGGTGATTGCTCCGCCTCCCAATGGGCTGGCCATCAACGTAACCAGCATTACCGGCGCCAAGGTTGCAGCGCAAGTGCTGGTGCAAAATCTTGGTCCCATCGGCAATGTCATCCTTACTGGCATCACGGTGGATGGAGCGATAGCGGAAGTGCCAGGCTGTTCATCCACCGCGTTCCTGGCCGGGATTTTCTATGCCAGCGGCACCTCAGGCACGATCAACGAGATGACGACGCGGAAGCAGCAGTTGCCCTCTTGTGGATACGGTATCTGGGTCGAAAATGGACCTGGCGCGAAGCAATCGGTCACGGTCGAAAACAACAGCGTTCACGACGTAAGTTGGGAGGGCATTTTTGCCTACAGCAATCAAACGCCCTCGACGCTGGCCGCCACCATCAAGGGTAATTTTGTCAATGGTCTGGTCTACAACCAGACGACTGACATCGAGGCGATTGGCATCACCGGTGCGGTCACCGGCAATGTGGTTACGGGCGGTCTTGTAGGGATCAGTAGCGGTGGCGCCCCGGGCACCCCGCTCACGATTTCAGGAAATGACCTGGCGGATATATCCATTGGCGTCGGCATCGCGTTTGAAGATGGCGTTACCGTGACTTCCAACAAAATATCCAACGTGTACACGGCTTTCCTTTTCGGCGGCAGCGGCGTAAGCCCGGGTCCAACGGTCACGGGGAACACAACCCAGAACACAACTTACGTGATCAATTACAACTGCATTCC
>Ga0074045_10001140_pt1 | contig 25932 bp, 24 predicted proteins | sample BogForMeECP23OM2_FD_94442 | JGI IMG/M metagenome (GOLD analysis project Ga0074045, IMG submission 94442) | Bog forest soil microbial communities from Calvert Island, British Columbia, Canada - Bog Forest MetaG ECP23OM2 | ecosystem: Environmental > Terrestrial > Soil > Wetlands ... | reverse complement strand
GCTGGGCGCCGTCGCCCGCCCGATTCTGCGTCAGGGCTCCCCCGCCAGCGCTCCAGCGCCCACACAGACCGCGCCGCAAAGAATGTAGTCAGCGCAGCGCTCGCCCCGTTGCTTCGCTCCCCAATTTTTGGGGACTCGAGTCGGCGTTCGCGTAATCAGGCTTTGCCATGGACGAACTAGCGGCAGATTGTTGTGTGGTCGGCGGCGGTCCGGCGGGCATGATGCTCGGCTTGCTGCTCGCGCGCGCGGGGGTCGAGGTCGTTGTGCTTGAGAAGCATCGCGATTTTCTCCGCGACTTCCGTGGCGATACGATTCATCCATCGACCATGGAGGTCCTGCATGAGCTGGGCCTGCTCGAAGACTTTCTCAAGCTGTCTCATCAGGAAGCGCGGCTGCTGAGTGCGCGAGTCGGCGACGCTGCCTTTCCCGCTGCTGATTTCTCCCGCCTGCGCGCACACTGCCGCTTCATCGCCTTCATGCCACAATGGGATTTTCTCGACTTTCTCGCCGCCAAGGCGCGAGCCTATCCCAATTTCAGGCTCCTGCTCTCGACGGAGGCGAACGCTCTGCTCGCGGACGCCGCTTCGATCACCGGGGTGGCGGCCACCGGCCCCAATGGGCCGGTCAGCATCCGGGCCGCGCTGGTCGTCGGCGCCGACGGCCGTTCTTCGATCGTGCGCGCCAAGGCCGCTCTCCGCGTCGACGAACGCGGCGCACCGATGGATGTCCTCTGGTTCCGGCTCTCCCGGCTTGCCACCGACGCGGCGGAAACCCTCGGCCGTTTCGACACCGGCCGTATCCTCATCATGATCAATCGCGGCGAGTACTGGCAATGCGGCTACGTCATCGCCAAGGGTTCGCTCGACGATCTGCGCCAGCGTGGTCTCGACGAATTCCGCGGTGCGGTCGGCCGCCTCGAGCCGCTAATCGGTGATCGGGTGAGCGAACTGCGCGACTGGGACGATATCAAGCTGCTGACGGTCCAGGTTGACCGGTTGCGGAAGTGGTATCGCCCGGGGCTGCTCTGCATCGGGGACGCCGCGCATGCGATGTCGCCGGTGGGGGGTGTCGGGATCAATCTCGCGATCCAGGACGCGGTCGCCACCGCGAATATCGTTGCCCCGGCGCTGCGCCAGCGACGCCTCACCACCGAACATCTGCGGATGGTGCAGCAACGGCGCACCCTGCCGACGCGGATCATACAGGCGCTGCAGTTGGCGATTCAGAAACGCGTGATCGCGCGGGTGCTCGGCGCCACCGCACCGCTCCGCGCACCGCTTGGCTTGCGGCTGGCCGCGCGCCTGCCTTTCCTGCAACGGATGAACGCCCGCGTCATCGGGATGGGCATACGCCCCGAGCATGTGACGAGCAGCGTGCTACCTGGCGCGGATCGAGACCCGATATCGAACGAGCGGAACTCGGCGAACGACGAGCGAGCCTATCGTGACGTGTGAAGTCGTCCGCGCTCCAGGCGAAAAGGACCGCGGGCCGCATGATGATCTCCCCACTTGCGGCCGACCGCCGGAATCGGTAGCCGTGGAAGCTCGACGCGTAACTGACCTGCGCGCTTCCTGCTAATGAACCACGACGCTGACGCCCGCCTTGCCGAAATCGCGATGACGCCCCGCCTGGGCATTCCGACGCGCCTGTGGGGCGTGGTCGCGACGGTTCTTTCCGTGCTCTATACGGCGGTCCTGGTAATTTTCGCGGCCCTCGCCGCCCCGCTCAGGCGTGGTCACTGGGTGACGCCCATCATGCGGCTCTGGTGCTGGCTGATCTTTCACACCTGCGGCATCACGGCCGAGGTCGAGGGGCTCGAGCATCTCGCCGGGCTCGATTCCTTCATCCTGGTCTCGAACCATCAGAGCCTTTTCGACATCCTCGCGGTGCTTTACCTGATACCGCGCGAAACCCGCTTTATCGCCAAGCGCGAGATCATGCGCGTGCCGCTCATCGGCTTCGCGATGGCGCATTCGGGCAATATCGTGATCGATCGCGAGACCGGCGGCCGCGCGATTCGCCACGCGCTCGCGCGGATGCACGACGGCTACAGTATCTGCGTCTTCGCCGAGGGCCATCGCCACAGCGACAACCAGGTGCATGAATTCAGCGACGGTGCGGCGTGGCTGGCGATCGCCACCAAACAGCCATGCGTGCCGCTCGCGATCAGCGGGACGGCCGCGCTGATGCCGCGCGGGGCGAAGTTCGTGCGGCCGGGATTACGGATCAGACTCGCGCTCGGTCAGCCGCTCACTACCGAGGGGTTACGCGGGAAAGATCGCACGGCACTGACGACCCAACTCGAGACCACCGTCCGCGATCTCTTCCAAAAGAGACTTTAGCGTCGGCCCGCGCTGACCGATTGCTAGGATTTGCCTTTCGTTTTCCAGCAAATGTTCAGAAACTCTTCGAGTCCGTTCGGGCGCGCGATGTAATTTTCGACGCTAGCGCGTGTCGCGTGCGCCGTGTAGCCCCACAATGCGACCTGTGGGCTGCCCTTGAACTTACGAAAGGATCCAAAGACGCCAGGAGCTACAGTGTATGGGTCCGACGACCCCAGCTCCTTTGTCAGGTCGTTAGAATTTGGTCCGCCGATCGCTATAAGGGGGCCATCTTTCGAAAGGGCTCCACTTTCTGTTTCCCGTCGGAACGTTCCATAGTCAATAACTAGCGCCCTCCGGTATTGATGCTTGCCCGCGCGTCCGTCAATTTCCCCGCGAAGATGCTCTGCTGTTGGTCTATCAAGCAGTTCACTCACGACCGTGTTTCCGGTGACAATCAAGACCGTTTCATTATTCATTATGGCGGTCAGATCCCATTTGCCATCTAACGCAGTCAAGTCGGTTGTGTATTTCGGATTCGACATGGTGCTCTCCAGGATCTTGCTGTCTTTGCAGTGCCTGACGAGAAATTCAGCCGCTTTGCGAATTCCGCTGGCAATATCGAGAAACGCCTTATCACGGATTTTCCACTCGACTACCGGTCTGCCATTTTTAGGCAGCGCCAAAAGCTTTCCGAACGGACCGCTTTTCCAATCGGCGGGTTTGAGAATGACTGGGATTACCTTTGCGGTGCCTCGCTCGTGCCGCTCTAACGCTGTGGTCATCTCTTTCTCGTAGCAATACTCTGAGCTCATGAAGTCAGGGCTCACCAGAAGAAGGATGATATCCGCCGTCTCTAAGGGGGAAGTGATGCCCTTATCTATCTCCTCTCCGGCCACAAGTTTGGCGTCGTGCCACGTTTTGATGATTTTTTGGTTTTTTAGCAAACTCAAGTGCTTTTCGAGCTGATCTCGGAGCTTTTGATCAGCGTGGGAATAGGAGAAAAACAGATCGAGATTTGCCGCGTTAAGCATTCCCGTAACGGGCGAGATCAAACCTTGCGATCGAAAATATAGAGCGGGACCATGTTCGCCGCCTTGGGATCGACCGCGAGGACGCGGCGATCACCCTCGCGACGGACCGGCGCAAAGCCGACGCCTGCCCTGCTCAGGGCCGCCGCCATCTGCTCCACGTCGTCGGCTTCAAGCCAGACCGCCGCCAGCCCCTCGCCCGCCGCCGCCAGCATAGTGGCCACCGCCGCGCCGGCTCGGAGATGGATCTCGGCGTCGCCAATCGCGATCAACGCCTCGTCGGGGGATGATCCTGACCGCACCGTGAAACCGAAGTTGTGCTCGTAGGCCCTGCCCGCGTCGGCCAGGTCGGAAGTTACCACCTCGAGTCGGTCGAATCGTTTGATCATTGGCTTCTACTTATGTACCGGGCCCAGTGTAAAGTCGGCGACGGTCGACGCCCCCGGCTTGACCGTAACCTGCCGAGTTTTTACGCCGAGCGCTTCCTGCCATATCTGCAAATCGTAGGTGCCCGGCGGAACGTTGTTCAGGGTGTACCGGCCGTGCGTATCCGTGATCGCATAATACGGATTGCTGGTCGCGTACCACCACCCCTCCATCCAGTTGTGCGCGTCGCAGGTGACCTTGATCGCTTCGGGCTTTGCGATCGTGACCCGAATCGTCTTCTTGAAACCGGGCTGGGCCATGTCGAGCACGGGATTCGCGACCGATTCGGTGTGGATATTATGCAGGATACCGTCGGAGTTGATCACTTCGACCGTACTGCCGGCCGGGAACACCGCGACGTGCGGTGTATATTCGCAGCCCTTCTGGTCGAAGCGGACATTATTCTCGGGTTTGAGTGGGGCGCCCCCCGTCACGTCGGGGATAGTCACCACCGCGTTGGCGATACCGCCGTCGGCGCCGACGAGCAATGATTGGTCGTAAAGCGGACGGACACCGCAGACGTCGCGATCCTTGCTGACGTCGAGCTGCACCGGCTTGGGCGGCGCGCCGTCATAACGGATCGTGCCGGTAATCGCGCCGCCTTGCTCGACCGCATTCGCCGTAAAGCCGAAGGCGCAGAACGCGCTCAGCAACAGCGCACCCATGATCCCTGACGCGAACCGCAGCCTCGTCGATGCTCTAACAGGGCGTTGAAAAATGGCGAATCCCGCCCCCATCCTGCTGATGGCTTCAACGCCCTGAGTAAAAAATGGCTTCATTCCGCTATCTTCTCGCCCCTAATGGGAAGAGCGGGGGGCGGGCGAGTCCGCGAGCCGCGGCCAAAGAAAAAGAGTGAGGGGGCCGCAGGCGTTGAAATCTTTTTTCAAAAGCCTGCTAAGCGCGTCAGCCTTCCTTGCGCGCGACGATAACGAAGTGCACCGACCATCGCGAGAAGCGCTCATGCCGCTCGACCACGATATTGTGGCCCTCGAGCACGTCGCGCGCCCGCAACCGCGTGGTCCAGCCAAGCAGCTTGGTCACCGGGTTAACCATGGTGGCGAGAAAATAGAACAGCCGGCGGTGGCTCGCGAAATGGTTGATAACCACGATCCGGCCGCCCGGCTTGCAGACTCGCACCATCTCGGCCATCATGCGCCGCGGTTCGGGCACCACCGTCATGACGTGGAAGGTCGTGACCCAGTCGAAAGTATTGTCGGGAAAATCCAGCTTCTGCGCGTCACCTTGCCGGACCTCGATATGGCCCCAGCCATTTTCTTTGATCTTTTCGACCGCGTGACCAAGCATATCCGTGGACGCGTCGATCCCGACCAGATGGACATAGGGTGGATAGGCGTCGAGCGAGATTCCGGTGCCGACCCCGACTTCGAGGACGCGCTGATTCGGGCGAAACGACAGCCCTTCGATAACTTCGTGTTCGCGATCGACGAACGCGCGACCGAAAACCGCGTCGTACAGGTGCGCGAGGTCGGAATAGACACGGCTCTGATGAGGCTCAGCCATCGGTTACGCTCCGGATAAATTGGCGGGATGAAGCACCCGCGCGAGCAACAGCAGTCGACAAGCCCCCCGCCCCTCCACTTCCTATCCGCCCAGTGTCACGCCGCGACATTCACGCCGCGCAGATGACGTTTGAACGATGCGATGTCGCGTTTGCGAAAGCGCCACTGGCGGCCTTTCTTGAAGGCGGGCAAAATATTACGTCGCGCGAATTCATTGACCGTGTCAGGACTGAGGTCGAGCAGGAAGGCGACCTCGCGGGAATTGAGCAGGATGTCGTCCTTGTCCGTCATGATGGTTACAGCAAACTGTTTTAAACTCGAACGTCTTTTTAGTACGGGCGATAACCAAGCGTCAAGGTATTCTGGCAAATCCGGTGAGTAGCAGCTATCAACAATCGCGGGAAACCGGCCGATCGACGAATTTTCATCCTGATGTCCGCGCGCAGGATTACGACTAATAAGGTCTTATCGACTAAAGCTGGTCTACTAGACGCTGATCGTATTAAGTTTACGCATCCCGATCCGCCAGTCGTACCAGGCCCGGGTCACCACGAAACAGGAGAAAACACCGGTCAGCACGCCGACGCAGAGGGTCACCGCGAAGCCCTTGACGGGGCCTGTCCCAAATTGAAACAGGATGAGACCGGCCACGAAGGTCGAGATATTCGAGTCGCGAATCGCCGACCACGCGCGATCGTAACCAAACTTCACCGCCTCACGCGCTGATTTCCCGGCGCGCAGCTCCTCGCGCATCCGTTCGTTGACCAGCACGTTGGCGTCGACCGACATGCCGAGCGTGAGCACGATACCCGCGATACCGGGCAGCGTGAGCGTCGCCTGCATCGCGGCCATCACGCAGACTAGCAGCAGGATATTCAGCGTGAGGCCGAAGTCGGCCAGCAGTCCGGCGCCGCTGTAATAGAGCGCCATGAAGACGAGCACCGCGACCGCGCCCACGACGAAAGACATCTCACCCTGCCGGATCGAGTCCCGGCCAAGTGACGGGCCGACGGTACGTTCTTCAATAATCTTGACCGGTGCGGGCAGCGCACCGGAGCGCAAAACGATCGCGAGCGCGTGCGCCTCTTCAAAGCTGAAGTTGCCCGTGATCTGCACGTGTCCGCCCGGAATCGGTTCCTTGATTACGGGAGCGGAATAGACGGTGTTATCGAGGATAATCGCGAGATGGCGGCCGACGTTATCCGTCGTGAGCGTGGCGAACGTATCGGCGCCCGCGGCATTGAGATCGACCGTGACGTACGGGCCCTGCCCCTGCGCGCCCGGACGGACCAGCGCGTCGGTGACGGTTTCGCCGGTCATCAGTACCGGGGTCTCGACCAGATAACGCTGGGCGCCGCCTTCCTGGGGCTGCCCGTCGAGGACTTCGTCGCCGGGCGGGACTTCGGTCGAGTCCGCCGACAAGGTGTGCCTATCGTCGAGGAGCTTGAATTCGAGCACGGCGGTCTTGCCGATCAGCTCCTTGGCACGCTCCGGGTCCTGGATCCCGGGGAGCTGGACCAGGATGTCGCTGTCACCCTCCTTCGCCACCGTCGTTTCGCGCACGCCGAGCTGGTCGATTCGATTACGGATCGTCTCGAGCGCCTGCTCCATCGCGGCCGACCGGGTCGTGATCAAATCGTGGTCGCGGAAAGTCGCCGTGTATGCCACGCCGCTGCCGTTGGTCACGGTGGCAAGTGTTAAATCCGGCGCGATCTTGCCGACGAGGTCGAGGAACGCGGAACGCTGGTCACTGTTCGGAAGCTGAATCAGCAACGACCCATCATTCTGTTGCGTGATCGTCGGCGGGGCGAGCTTATTGTCCTTCGCGGCGCGCTTGAGGTCGTCGCCGCGATGGCGCAGGGCCGCCGCCACGGCGTCGTCGAGCTGCACCTCGAGCAACAGATGGGTGCCGCCCTGCAGGTCGAGCCCGAGCTGAATTTTGGGCAGCGCGTCCATCGAGCTCAGCCAGCCCGGCATGGCCGGGACAAAGCTCGGAACGAGCAGGACGAAACTGGCGACGACCAGCAGGCCCGCCAGCGCGAGGCGGAGCCGTCCGCTGCCGTTGGTGAAATGCAGCCACAGAAAGGCGACCGCAATCGCGAGCAGTACGACGATCGTGACGGGATTCTGATTGGTGGCTTCCATGCAAGTCTTTCCGAACTCAACTATCCGGGTTCTTTTTATTTCCCGGGTTCTATTTATTTCGGCTGATGTTGTTTTATTTCGCGGGTTTGCCGTAAGCGGAGATCGAACCGATCTGCGAGCGCTCGACCCGGACCCGCACGTTGGGCGCTATTTCGAGCGTCACCAGTTGATCGCCCAATTCCACGATCCGCCCGATCAGGCCGCCGGTCGTTACGACTTCGTCATTGCGTTTGAGCGCCGCGAGCATCTTCTGATGATCGCCCGCCTTTTTGGTCTGCGGCCGCAGAATCAGGAAATACATGATGATAAAAATGAACGCGATCGGCACGACCGGATTGGTCACGATCTGGCCGAAAAGATCCTGTGGCCCCGCGGCTGCCCCGGCGGTCTGTGCGAAAGCGGTCCCTTCAAACAACATTTGTTTCGTCCTCGGCGACCGCTCCCATGGCGCTCATCATATGCGACGCAAAGGCGCGGTAAGTGCGTGATGCGATAGCAGCCTGCGCCTCGCGCATCAAGCGGGCATAAAAGTAAAGGTTATGTTCGGTCAAGGCGCGCGCCGCGAGTATTTCGCCCGACGTATAGAGATGGCGCAAGTAGGCGCGCGAAAAAGTGGTACAACAGCGGCAATCGCAGCGCGGGTCGAGCGGCCGCTCATCGCGCGTATAGGCGGCGCGCTTGATCGACAGCCGCCCCTCGCTGGTGAAGGCGCTGCCATTGCGCGCGTTGCGGGTCGGCAATACGCAATCAAACATATCGAAACCCATCGCGATCGCGGCCAGCAGGTCGGCCGGCGTGCCGACACCCATCAGGTAGCGCGCGGAGCCGGCCGGTAGCAGCGAGACGGCGAGCGCCGCCATCTCGCGCATCGCGTCGCGCGGCTCGCCCACCGAGAGTCCGCCCACCGCGAAGCCGTCGAAACCGAGCGAGGTTATCTGTCGCGCGCTGAGCCGCCGCAGATCGGGATAGACGCTCCCCTGCACGATTCCGAACAGCGCTTGCGACTCGCTGACGCGGGCGCTGAGACAGCGCTCCGCCCAGCGCGCGGTGCGCTCGAGCGAGGACTTTGCAATGGCGTGCTCGGCCGGATACGGGGTGCACTCGTCGAGCGCCATCATGATATCGGCGCCGAGCTTCTCCTGAATTTCCACCGCACCTTCAGGCGTGAGCGTCAGGCGCGCGCCGTCGAGATGGGAACGGAACTCGATGCCCCCTTCATCGATCTTGTTGATCTTCGCCAGACTCATCGCCTGAAAGCCGCCCGAATCAGTCAGGATCGCCCCTTTGAAACCCATGAAGCTGGCCACGCCGCCCATCGCTTGAACCAGATCGGCGCCGGGACGCACCGCCAGATGGTAGGCGTTGGCGAGCACCATCCGATAGCCCATCCCCCACAACTCGTCGGGCGCCATCGCCTTGACCGCCGCCCGCGTGCCCACCGGCATAAAGGCCGGCGTGGTGATCTCGCTATGCCCGGTCAGCAACCGCCCCATCCGGGCGTCGCCGTCGGTCATGCGCACCTGGAAACTGATCGGCGCCGCCATCAGACGATCAGCATCCCATCGCCGTAACTCAGGAAGCGGTAGCGATGGCGAATCGCCTCCTGGTACGCGTTCAGAATAGCTTCGCGCCCGGCCAAGGCCATCACCAGCGCGAGCACCGTACTGCGCGGCATGTGGAAATTCGTGACCATCGCGTCAACCCGCTTGAAGCGGAAGCCCGGCGCGATGAAGAGCCCGGTAAAGCCCTCGGTATCCTCCGTGATCGCCCACGACTCGAGAGCGCGGGCGCTGCTGGTCCCGACCGCGATCACCCGTCCCCCAACGCGCTGCGCCAACGCGACCGCCGCGACCGTGGCCGCCGGGATAGTGTACCACTCGGCCTCCATCGTATGCTGCTCGATTTCCGGGGTACGCACGGGGATAAACGTTCCGGGACCGATATGCAGGGTAAGAAACGCCGTGCGGACGCCGGCCGCCGTCAGATCTTCGAACAGTTGCGGGCTGAAGTGGAGGCCAGCGGTCGGCGCGGCGACGGCGCCCGGCGGCTCAGCATAGATCGTCTGATAATCGCTCGCATCAGCCGCCGTGATTTCACGTCGAATATAGTGCGGCAAGGCTAGTTGGCCTGCTTCCTGGAGAATTTCCGTAATCGACGTCGCGTCGGCGCTGGCGACCAGCGGGCGACCCGGGCGCTGGTAGCCAAGCACCATCAGCGCGTGACCGTCGGCGAGCGTCAGCCGCGCGCCCTCGCGCAACGGCCGATGGGTGCGAGCCAGCGCGATCCAGGCGCCCGCCGGAGCATCCGCCGGGCGAACCATCAGTAGTTCGACTTCGCCGCCCGACTCCTTGCGCGCGATCAGACGGGCGGGCAACACCCGCGTGTTGTTGAAGACGAGCAGATCGCCCTCGCGCAGATGGCGCGGCAGCTTGTAAAAGCGCGAGTGTTCGACCCGGCCGGTCGCGCGTTCCAGTATCAGCATCCGAGCCTGATCGCGCTCCGGCAAAGGCTCGCGCGCAATCAGCGCCTCGGGCAGGTCGTAGTCCAGTTCGCGCAGCCGCATCCGACGGGTCAGGATCCTCGATATCGTGAAAACTTGGGTGTGTGAGCAAGCTAGCATCGCGGAGCACGTACCGCGATACGCCAGGCCTGACAATCCATGATAATCTGGCGCTAATCGACACTACCGAGGAGGCCTGACGTGCCCAAGCCTGCGACGAAGATCGAGACCCGGTTGATTCATGCGGGCGAGCCGTCGCCGCGCATCGAAGGCGCAGTCAGCATGCCCATCTTCCAGTCGTCGACTTTTGAATCTCGCGGCGAGCGCGACTACCACGCACTCCGTTATATCCGCCTCAACAACACGCCCAACCATGTCGCACTGCACGCCAAGCTCGCGGCGATCGAGGACGCCGAGGCGGCGCTCGTGACGGCCAGCGGGATGGCCGCGGTCGCGACCACCCTGTTGACCCTGCTCGGCGCGGGCGACCATCTGCTCGCGCAGGATTGCCTCTACGGCGGCACGCACGACCTGCTGCTCGGCGAATTCCCGCGCCTGGGCATCACGCACGATTTTATCGACGGTGATGCGCCGGAAACCTGGTCGCGCGCCTTGAAGCCAACCACCAGGGCGATCTACGTCGAGACGATATCGAATCCCCTGATGCGGGTCAGCGATCTGACGGCGGCGGTCGCCTTCGCACGCGCCCATGGACTGGTCTCGATTATCGACAACACTTTTGCGAGCCCGGTGAATTTTCGGCCGGCTGCCCTCGGCTTCGACCTGTCGCTTCATAGCGGCACCAAGTATCTCAACGGCCACTCGGATATCGTCGCCGGCGCGATCATCGGCCGCGCGGCGCTGATCGAGCGGATCAATCGGAGCTTGGGGCACCTCGGTGCCTCGCTCGATCCGCACGCCTGTTTTCTGTTGCATCGCGGGATGAAGACTTTGGCCGTGAGGATGCGCCATCAGAACGCCAGCGCGCTCGAACTCGCCCGCCTGCTCAAACGTCATCCCAAGGTGTCGATGGTCAACTATCCCGGGCTGGAAACTCATCCCGATCATGCGCGGGCCCGAGAGCTCTTGGACGGCTTTGGCGGGATGCTGAGTTTTGAGCTTGCCGGTGGAGTGCGCGCCGCGGATGCTTTCATAAACGCCGCAAAACTGCCAATATCAGCACCGAGCCTCGGCGGTGTCGAGAGCCTTGTGACCCGCCCGGCGACGACCTCGCACGCGGGAATGTCGCGGGAGGATCGCGCACGGATCGGGATCGGCGACGGACTTATCCGGTTGTCGGTGGGCCTTGAGGCGACCGAGGATCTGGCGGTTGATCTCGAACAGGCGCTCGAACGATGTTGAAGGTCAGAACGGAGCTAAGGCGTGAACAAGATTGTGGTGCACGTGGACCCGGATCTGATCGACTTGATTCCCGGCTTCTTGAGCAACAAGCGCAAAGACGCCGACAAAATCGCGGAGTTGGTCAATAACGCTGACTACGAAGCGCTCCGCGGCCTTGGCCATAAACTGAAGGGCGAAGGCGGCGGTTACGGACTCGACACGATCAGCGATATCGGGGTGTCGATAGAAGACGCCGCTGTGGAGCGCGACCTCACCGCCCTGCGCGATTGTCATAGCCAACTGCTGGAATACCTTGATACGGTGGAGATCGTTCCCGAATAGGCGTATTCCTATTCGGCGGGACGTATGCTTGACTCTTGCTACGGGGAGATGCGTACGCTTGGCCGAGCGTGTGCTGACCTTATTCGGGGGGCAGGATGAAGCGGGAATGCGAGATTAAATCACGCAATAATGAATCAGGTGACCGTTTGCCTGACGACGTCGGCCTCAGCCGCCGCCGCCTGATCAAACTGGGCGTCGCGAGTGTGGCCGCGCTGCTGATCCCTGGCGCCGCATTGGCCGATGAATGGGTTCGTCTCACGCCCGGGACGCCGCGGCGCTCGCATAGGGCGCGGCGCACCAATGCTGTCTACCATCCGCCGCAGGCGCCGGTCGCGCGCAGCACCGGCTACGGCCGTTCGCTCGCGGTTTACAACGTTCACACTGGCGAAAGCCTAAATACGACCTATTGGGAAGGCGGCGAATATATTCCCGGCGCCCTCCACGAGGTCAACTATCTCTTCCGCGACTTCCGCGCCAACGAGACCAGGGATATCGATCCACGCCTGCTCGACGTGCTCTACGACCTGCGCCTGCTGACGGAGAGCGCAAAACCGATCAACCTGGTTTCGGGCTACCGCTCATACGCCACCAACGCGATGCTCGCGGCGCAGAGTGAAGGCGTCGCGCGGCATAGCATGCATATCGAGGGCAAGGCCTCGGATATCCATATCCCCGGAGTCGAGCTTCGTGATCTGCATCAGGCGGCGCTGTCGCTGGGCGCGGGCGGCGTCGGCTATTATCCGCAATCCAACTTCGTGCACGTCGACACAGGCCGCGTCCGCCACTGGGGGTAGCCGGGGGCCGGGCACTTTCTGTCCGCCTCACCTCTGTTGTCATCCTGAGCCGGCGAGCAGCGCGAGCCGTGTCGAAGGACCTACGCGCAGCGCTTCCGCATGCACCATTAGGTCTGTGTCATGTCAAATCGAAGAGTGTGTTCCGCACGTCGGGTTCATAAACGATCTCACCAGGCGCGTCGCTGACCATCAAGAAGGTCTCGTTGGGGGGTTCTAGGCCGACGCATCATTTAAACGCGTTGTCTATTTCGAGTCGTGCGAAGCAAACCTGAACGCGCTGCGCGTAGGTCCTTCGACACGGCTCGCGCTGCTCGCCGGCTCAGGATGACAACAGAGGCGCTCTCGCACGAATCGAAAATTCACAGCCTCTGAGCGGACTCCGCGCAGCGAAGAATCTAGCCGTATCTGAGGCACCGCGAGACGCACTGGAATCCGGGATTCCTCGCGACTTCCAGAATTTGCCGGGAGCGCCGGCGTCCACGGCTCCGCACTTGCGCGCGCGGGAATGACAACTAAAGCCTTCAGAGCCTTTAATCGCGCTTCGCGACTGTGCAACTCTGCTCATGGAGGCACAGTGCCATGCCCGGAGCACTCGACGGTTTTCGCATAATCGACCTCACCCAGATGGTCTCCGGCCCGATGGCGACCATGATGCTCGCCGATCAGGGCGCCGACGTCATCAAGGTCGAACCGCCCGGCACCGGCGACCTGACCCGCGCCTTGGCGGGCCGCCGTCGCGGGATGTCGCCACCCTTCGCCGTAATCAATCGCAACAAGCGCTCGGTCGTGATCGATCTGAAGACGGCGCGCGGCCTCGAACTGGTGAAGCAGTTGGTGGCCACGGCCGACGTCTTCATCCAGAACTTCCGGCCCGGCGCGACCGAACGGATGGGGCTCGGCGAGACGGCGCTGCGCGCAATCAAGCCGGACCTCGTCTATGTTTCGATCAGCGGCTTCGGCGAGTCCGGTCCATACGTGCATAAGCGGACCTACGACCCGGTGATCCAGGCGCTGTCAGGCCTCGCCTCGATTCAGGGCGATCCGGGCGGACGGCCGCGCATGATGCGCGTGATCGTGCCCGACAAGGTGACCGCGCTGACCGCCGCCCAGGCGATCACCGCCGCGCTGCTCGCACGCGAGCGCACCGGCAAGGGGCAGCATGTGCGGCTCGCGATGCTCGACGCGGTCGTCGCGTTCATGTGGCCCGAATCGATGGCGTCGCACACCTTCGTCGATACCAACCATGTCGTGACCCGCCCGCTCAACACACGCGACCTCATCTTCGAAACGACTGACGGCTATATCACCTGTGGGGCAATCTCGGACTCGGAATGGGCCGGGCTATGCCGGGCGCTCGAACATCCGGAGTGGCTCGACGACGAACGCTTCAAGACGCCTGCGGGACGGGTCAAGTATGCCGACGCGCGGCTCGAACTGGCGGCCGACGTGCTCAAGCATCGGACGTCGGCGGAATGGCTCTCGCGGCTCGACGCCGAGCAGGTGCCCTGCGCGCCCATCCTGTCGCGCGAGGAATTACTGACCGACCCGCAGATCGCGGCGAACGGCCTGATCGTCGAGTCGACGCACCCGCACGCCGGTGCGATGCGCCAACCGCGGCCGGCCGCCCGTTTCGCCGCGACGCCCTCGGCGCTGCGCACCTTCGCACCGCTCCTGGGCGAGCATACCGACACGGTACTCGCGGAACTGGGTCTTTCGTCGACCGCGATCGAGGAACTGCACACGAGCAAAGTCGTGGCGTGAGTCGACAGAATCGCGCGTATTCGTCTTAATCGATTCCTTTTCTCCGTCATTCCCGCGCGTCTGCCTTGCCTGGCGCGCGAGGAATCCCGGATCAGTTTTTGCGTCACTCCTGACTCAGGTCCCGCCACTCCGGATTGAAGAACTCGATCATCGCGATCTTATTTATCCGAGTCATCTGCGGTCGCGCATCGTCGCAGTCCGGTGGAAAGAATCCGGGATTCCTCGCGCGCCAGCCACGCGCGGGAATGACAACAATATCACGCGGAGACAGAATCAATCTTCGCAGGTAGTTGCGATACGCGGGCTTAACGACCCCTTCGAGACCCATTCCACCGGATTCGTAGTCACGAATGAGGTGCGAATTCACCTGAGGCGCGCGTACATATACGAGTCGAGGATCTTGCCGTCCTTGAAGACGCTGCGGCGCAGGCGGCCTTCGAAGGTATAGCCGACCTTTTCGAGCACGCGCGCCGACGCCAGATTGCCTTCATAGACCGAAGCCTGAATGCGCTCGAGACCGAGCGTCGCGAAGCCATAAGCGGTCGCGCGCTCGAGCGCCGCCGTCGCGATGCCACGTCCCCAGAACGGCTCACCGATCCAATATCCTATCGACGCGGTGAACCGAAGTTCGTCGCTCATCGGTTCGAAACCGATCGCGCCGATCGCCCCGCCCTTCAGTTCGATCGCGAAATTGCGCACCGGCTTACCCCGTTGATCACAGAAGCTAATCCAGCTCTCGGCGTCGGCGGTGGTGTAAGGATGGGGTATGCGGTCACGAAGGTTGATCCACACGTTGCGGTTATTTGCGTAACGCACTAGCGCGTCGATATCGCTGCGCAGCCATCGGCGCAAGGTGATCTCGTTGTCGGATAGTGATGCCTTCGCCGGCGCCATAATGCGACGTTCCTACCAGGTGTCTATACACGGCCGTTTCTTGCCGATGCGCGGCGGCGGGGGCGGACATGCGCGCAGGCCCGCCATGATCCAGCGGCGGGACTCCGCCGGATCGATCACGTCGTCAAGCTCGAAGGTCGAGGCGACGTTGACCGCCTTGCCGTGCTGGTACATCCGCGCGACCATCTCGTCATAAGCCGCCTTGCGCTTCGCCGGATCTTCGATCGCGGCCAGGTCGTTGCGATAGGCGAGCTTGACCGCGCCTTCGAGACCCATGCCGCCGAATTCGCCCGTCGGCCACGTCACCAGAAAAAGCGGGACCTTGAAGCTGCCCCCCGCCATCGCCTGCGCACCCAGGCCGTAGCCCTTGCGCAGAACGATCGTGAAGAAGGGCACGGTCAGACTCGCGCCGGTTACGAACATCCGTGACGCATGCCGGACCAGTGCGGTCTTTTCGACCTCGGGCCCGACCATGATCCCGGGCGTGTCGCACAGGAAGAGAAGCGGCACGTCGAAGGCGTCGCACAGTTGCATAAAGCGGGCCGCCTTGTCGGCGGCGTCGGCGTCAATCGCGCCCGCCAGATGGGCGGGGTTGTTGGCGATCAACCCGAGCGGCCGGCCTTCGATCCGAATCAGCGCGGTGATCATCCCAAGCCCGAACTGACGGCGGATTTCGAGCACCGATCCGGTATCGGCCAGCGTCTCGATCAGGGCGCGAATGTCATAGATCCGCAAACGATTCTCCGGGATCGCGCTGCGCAGCAACCGTTGATCGGCGGCGCTCCAGTCGCGCAACGGCCCCTGGAAATAGGCGAGATAGCGCCGCGCGACGCGTACCGCCTCGGCCTCGTCAGCCACCGCGAGGTCAACCACCCCGTTGGGCACCTGCACGCTCATCGGACCAACTTCTTCGGGCCGATAGATCCCGAGTCCGCCCCCCTCGATCATCGCCGGTCCACCCATCCCGATATTCGAGTTGGCGGTGGCGATCACGACGTCGCAGCATCCGAGCAGTGCCGCGTTACCGGCAAAACAGCGGCCCGAATTGATTCCCACCAAGGGCACCAGCCCGCTCAGCCCGCCCCAGTAATTGAAGGCGAGGCAGTCGAGGCCGATCGTGCCGAGCCCGTCGGTGTCGCCGGGACGGCCGCCGCCGCCCTCGGTGAAGAAGATCACCGGCAGCTTGAGCTTCTCGGCCAGTTCGAACATCCGATCTTTCTTGCGATGGTTCTGCTGGCCCTGCGTGCCGGCCAGCACGGTGTAGTCGTAGGACATCACCACGCAGCGCGACCGCGCTTCGTCGAAGAGATCGCCATTGACCTGTCCGAGCCCGGCCACCATCCCGTCCGCCGGGGTCCGCTTGATCAGATCGTCAAGCTCGCGGCGGCGGCGCTGCGCCGCGATCACCAGCGCGCCATATTCGACAAAGGTTCCCGGATCACAAAAGTCTTCGATATTTTCCCGCGCCGTGCGCTGGCTGGTCTTGCGGCGACGCGCGACCGCGTCGGGCCGGAACTCGTCGAGGCCGATCGCGTGGCGTTCGCGCACTTCGGCGAGGTCGGGCCGGATCCGATCGAGGTCAATCCGCTGATCCTCCGCGAGCGCGGCCAGCTCAACCTCCGCCTCCTCGAGAAAGATCAGCGGATGATCCTCCAGCACCGCGTCACCCGGCGCGACCGCGATCGCCCGCACGATTCCGCTCGCGCTCGCGCGAACTTCGTGCTCCATCTTCATCGCTTCCATGACGAGTAATTGCTGGCCCTTGCGAATCTGCGCGCCTTCCGCGACCGTGATCGAAATGATCGTCCCTTGCATCGGTGCATTCACCGCGATAGTGCCGGGAGGGCCGAGGATCGCCGACATATGGGCGGGGAGTACGACCGGTGGTGACTGGGCCACGGCGGCTCCGCCCTCCCCTTTGCCGTAGGCGAGCACCGCCAAGGGGTCGGCGGACTTGAGCTTCACCCCGGCCAGACGGGGCGCCGCAGTCTGCTCGAAGTAGAATTTTTGATGATCGGTCGCCGGCGCTCCAACCAGGTCGGCGACGTGATCCTCGATAAACCGCGTGTAGATCCGGTTCGCCGCAAAATCGTCATGCCGGAGCAGGTTCTGGAGAAAGACGAGGTTGGTCGCGACGCCCTCGATACGGAATTCACCCAGCGCGCGGTAGGTCTTGCGCACCGCGGCGGCATAGTCCGGCGCCGTGGAATGAACGATCAACTTGGCCAGCAACGAATCGAAGCGCGGGCTCGTGGTGTAGCCGGCATAGCCGAACGTATCGACCCGCAAGCCGGGGCCGGAGGGCGGATCAAAGGCGGTCAGGGTGCCGCCGCCGGGCTTCGCCGCGCCGTCCGCGCTGATCGATTCGAGATTGATGCGCGTTTGCAGCGCAAACCCGCGCGGCGCCGGAATCTCGCGCTGCGTCGCGCCGAGCTCGCTCAGCGTCGCGCCGCCCGCGAGCCGCAACTGCAGCTTGACCAGGTCGACGCCGGTCACCTCTTCCGTCACGGTATGCTCGACTTGCAGGCGGGGATTCGCCTCGATGAAGTAAAATACCGGGGCTTCGCCGTTCGTCCCACCGTTGGTCGCGGCCGGCACGAGAAACTCGAACGTCCCGAGGCTCGAGTAGCGTACGGCGCGAGCGATCCGAATCGCGGCGTCGATAATCCGCTCGCGCGCGCCGACCGTGAGACCGGGGCTGGGCGCAATCTCCACCAACTTCTGATGGCGCCGCTGGATAGTGCATTCGCGTTCGAACAGATGAATCGGGTCGTCGGATCCGTCGCCGGCAATCTGCACCTCGATATGGCGCGCCCGCTCCAGCAGGCGTTCGGCGTACAGTTCAGCATTGCCAAAAGCGGCGCGCGCCTCCGACTGGCATCGTGTAAAGGCCTCTTCGATCTCCTCCGCGTTCCGCACGATACGCATCCCGCGGCCACCACCGCCGCCGACCGCCTTGATCACCATTGCCGCTTCGGGACCGAGCGCGGCATAGAAAGCCTTGAGCTCATCGACACCGGCGGTGGAAGTGCCCGGGAGCACGGGGACGCCGCAGCGCTCCGCCATCGCCCGAGCCTGGACCTTGTCGCCGAGCAGTTCGAGGACCTCCGGTCGCGGTCCGACAAACTTCAGGCCAGCCTCCGCGCAACAGCGGGCGAAGGTCGCATTCTCACTCAAAAATCCATAGCCGGGATGGATCGCCTCGCAATCTGACTCGCGCGCCACAGCGATGATTTGAGCGATATCGAGATACGGTGCGACGCCTTGTCCCTTGAGCGGCCGCGCTTCGTCGGTGCGCCGCGTATGGAGTGAAGCGGCGTCGTCTTCCGCATAGATCGCGACGGTACGGATGCCGAGGTCGGCGGCGGCGCGCGCGATGCGAATCGCGATCTCGCCGCGGTTGGCGATAAGCAAGCTGGTTGGGGTCATCGTGCGATAAATATCGCCGGGTTTGCGGCGAACAGCAAACCTTGCCCGCCGGCAAAAGTCAACGCAAGCGTGTCGACTACGTCAGTGACGGCGAAACGGCGCGAACGTGCCTATGGCCGTCCACGGCCAACATTGGGGAGGTCGAATCTGAATGATCACTGGGACTTGGCAAACGAGCCCGGACGGCTGGTCGAACAACCAGCCGTCCGGGGAATATCAGGTCACGCGCGGCGAGCCGCGTGAATCGTCAGGTTGAGGGAAATACGAACATGTCCATCAGATTCCCGATTGCCGGACTGTTCGTGGGAACGTAGGGATTACTCGCGCTCGCGACGGGATTAGGCAAGTTGTCGCGACCGGTGCTGGAGATCGCCGGCAAGCTCCAGTTCGCTTCCACGAATTTATCGAAGGACACGTGATCATAATACGTGTGGACCACGCGCCCACCAGTTGAGTAAGGCGATACGACAATGAGCGGGATGCGTGTCCCGTCGCCGAAGAAATCGACGGGCTGAACGTAACCCGAATCATAGTAGCCACCACCCTCGTCGGACGTAATCATTATCGCGGTATCCGCATAAAGCGACGGGTTGGCCTGCACCATCTTGATGATCTTTTTGGTAAAACCCTCGAAGAGGTCCCACTTCGATGAAGCCGGATGGCCGTCGAGAAGACCGTCGGGCTTGACGATCGAGACCGCCGGCAGAGTTCCGGCGCTGATGTCACTATACAGATTCTCGATGTCCTTGAGATTCGAGCGCAGCGACGGGCTCGTCATAACCTGCGTCGAGTAAAGAAACGGATTGCAGATGTTACAGTAGGTGTTGCTCCCGTTCGGCCCGGTCTCGGTGCCGCCTGCCCATCCCTCGCCATAGTAGCTCCAGGAGATGTTGTAGGCGCTCAGCTCCAGTCCGATATTGTTTTGCGTGGAAGGCGGAATCGTGAAGTCAGTGGGTCCGCCCACATAAGCCACTTCGCCCGTGCCATAGTAACCGGGGTTGTAGTTGTTGACCAGGTAATACGCATTGGTCTGGCAATCAGCCGCCCACGGCGTATAGGGCAACGTCGCCAAGTAGCTCTTGATCGGAGCAACGCCGGGCTGAGTACTGTCGGCACAATTCACGTAGGAGCCGCCACTGTAGCCGTCCTGCGTGTAATAGTTATTGGTTCCCGGTTGCGGATTGGGGTTTTCAATCTGATTCGACGGCGGCGTGCCCGGGCTCCCATCCGGATTGGCCCAATAGATCGGGGCGCCGTAGCCAATCGCGAGATGGTTGGCGCCGGTTCCGCCCATCACCGCCTGATGGTAGTTGTCGCTGATGCTGTACTGGTTGGCGAGCGACGTGAAGTATGGCGCATCACCATCCAGGTTGTTGTAGAAGCCCATCGAGATGGCGCCCTCGCCAACGAAATTGGGCGGTATCGTGTTGCCGTTGCCGCCGGTGGCGACTGTCACCTCAACCCAGGGAAAGAGATCCTCGGCGCATCCGCTCGGATTGCTGGTCGATGCGTAAGCAAGGCTGCAATCGAGCTGCTGCCACATCTGGAAGAAACGATGGACCGGGCTACCCGCGTACGCGACGTAGGGGATGTAGTCGGTGATCTGGAAGGGATCGTTGGCCAGGTCAGTAGGGAACCGCGTGTCCAACCCGCTGGGAATTCCCGTCCCGCCGATGGTCAGCAGGTAGTAGTCCGGCATGAGCAGCGCCGGCTCGATGGCCTCCGCATCGGCCACCGTGGCGAACGGAGCGGTGCCGTTGCTGGTCGGATTACCGACGTCTGGCTGGGGCAGCGTCGGAAAGAGCTGGGTCTTGGCCGGACTGTTGGAATACAGTGCCGGGTAAGTGTCATTAGCCTCGTATTGCTGAGCAATATAAGCGTTCTTGCTCGGCTGTCCATTGTTGTTGACGATTCCTTGTGACAGGAGATTCGAAACGGTCTGACCATTTCTCGGCTTGTAGGTGCCGAACACGTTATCGAACGTGCGATTCTCACCGATGATCAGAATCACGTGCTTGATCGGCGTCGTGGTGTTGTTGTCGTTGCTCCCCTGCGCATACGCCAACGGGACTACGATTTGCGCCAACAACATCGCGCCCGCCGCTGCGATTGCGGGCACTTGCGCGAGACCGCGCCAGCGCTTCCGACGTAAGATTCCTGGACTCCTCATTGCTGCTCTTCCTCCCTGAAATTGCGGACGAGAAGTTCGCCCAAGTTGGAAGTAGCAGCGGAAGTTTGAGGCAGGATTACGTCGGCACACCTCTCTCGCTACGGTAATTTGAGGAATTGATTGCCTGATCGTTACTGTTCAGCCACAACTGATATTAGATGACTTCTAACTGCTGTCGCGCCAATTTGGTTGCAAGACACTGCCGTTGAGCGACCACGCCAACAGAGGGCGGCCGTCCCGACACATCATCGCCCGATCGCAGACCGCATTTGACGATCGCGTCGGAGCACGAGTCCTGTTCGGCTGGATGAGAATGGCTTCGGCGTCGCGCACCCGCGCTATCGGGTAATTCTGAATGATCAGTTGTAGTTCAGCTTCAGCCCCGGTCGCGGCCAATCGCGGGCCACCAGGCGTCCCGTCGCCAGCAGGGTGATATACGCCGTCTTGCGCTCGGGCCCGCCGAAACAGATATTCGTGGTTATCGGGTCCGGCAGCGGGATATGCTCGATGGAAGCGCCGTCGGGCGAGATAACCGTTATACCGCCGTTGATCAGCGTCGCCACGCAGACATAACCGGCACTATCGACGGCCATCGAATCAAACAGCTGGTAGCCGGGCAGTCCGGCGAGCAGGGTTCCCCCACCGGGGCCGCTGAGGAAGGCGCCGCCGGGATTTTCAACCCGCGTAAGTTCGCCGGGACGCGGAATGTCCCACTGCCACACGCGGCCTTCGAAGGTCTGCGCAACGTACAGACGCTTATCTCCGGGCGCCAGACCGATGCCGTTGGGGCCGTCGATGGGATAGACCATCTCTTTAATCAGGGAGCCGTCGGGCTTGGCGTAATAGACTCCGCCGCGGTCGCGCTGCCGCTCCTCGACCTTGCCGAAATCGGTGAACCACATCCCGCCGGTTGCGTCGAAGACCAGGTCGTTGGGACCACGCAGTGGGTGACCGTTACATTCCGTGTATACCGTCTCGACCTTGCCCGTGGCCAAATCGACGCGCTGGATAATGCCACCCTTGTAGCTGGCCGGGAGGCCCGGCACCGGCAGCGTGTGCCCGCTGATCTCGGCAAAGACGAGGCCGCCGTTGTTGCATATATAAACTTTGCCGTCGGGACCGATAGCGGCGCCGTTGGGCGCGCCTCCGACTTCGGCGACCACTTCCTGCTGGCCATCGGGCTTGACGCGAGTCAGCGTGCCGCGCTTGAGTTCGACGACCAGGACACTGCCGTCAGGGAGCGCGACCGGACCCTCCGGAGCCCCTAAACCTGAAGTGATTTCGCGTATTTGGGCCATCGTCGTCTCCCCTTTTTGGAATACGGGCGCATCGACAACTCGCATATCCGGATCGGCCCGTCAAATTCACGCCGCGTCCGGGTGCTTCCTACGCCGACGACAACCCCCACGGGAGGCGAGAGCAATTTCGTTTGGCGCGCCCGGAGGGATTCGAACCCCCAACCCTCAGATCCGAAGTCTGATGCTCTGTCCAGTTGAGCTACGGGCGCGCTGACGCAGGTGCCGTCGTCAAGCGGACGCGCGTTCCACGCTTTTCCGCTGCGACGGCGCGCCGGATTGACGGCGCCAAGCTGATCACTTGTAGACGGTTTTCAACCGCAGGTGAAGCTTCGGTCAGCGCGGGGGCGTGATCACTGAGTCGCGCTTGAGCAGGCGCGCGACGACCTCCAGCAAGGCGGCTCTTTTGATCGGTTTGGCGACGTACATATCCGCGCCCGCCGCGATACACGTGGCGATTTCCTCGCCAAAGACCGACGCGGTCAGCGCCACGATCGGCGTCGGTCTGATCTTCTTGCGAGCTTCAGCCCCGCGCATTTCCCGGATTGCGGTAAGGCCATCCATCACCGGCATATGGACGTCCATCAGGATGAGGTCGTAGTCGCCCGCAAGGAACTTGCTGAGCGCGACGCTGCCGTTACGCGCTTCGTCGACTTCAACCGCCAAGCGCTTCAAGTAGGTCCCGAACAGGAAGAGATTGTCGAGCGAATCGTCAGCCAGCAAAATCCTGCGACGATGTTGATTGGCGCCCGCCGAGGTGTCCAAGCTTTTATCAACGGGATCTGATTTGGGTCGCTCTACCGTGTCCACGCCGTCCGCCTTGTCCGATTCCGGAGCATTGATCGGGCAACCCGCGAGGAGTTCTAGGCCGAAGCGCGGGGCCTTTTGCTTCCGACCTGCAAGTCCCCTGCCATCGTGGCCATTGCGACTGATAGGCGCCCGGATCGGTTAGCGGCTGGCCCCGCGATGCCGTCTGACCGCCCCCATCGTCCGGGTTCGGATAGGCGGCCATCCCGATCAAGCGCGGGCGATGGCTAACCCTACCGCCGATGACGAAAGCAATTTATCTCATCCAACCGGGCGACGTGCTCGGGATACACTTTTGGTGTTGCCCTCCGGCCTGCAAAATGACCGGCACGAGCGCTTGTACAGCAGCTATGCGGCTGTCGCGCCGAATGATCTTTCGGAGATGGTGCTCGCGCCGGCCGATCCATCGGTGACGGCCGGTTCGGTTGCGAATGATCCGACCGACTCGCCAGCGGGCGCGGCTCTCGCCGGACCGCTTCAGGCACACATCGTGAACGCACCCTCCGGTGAATCTTCGCCGCAGGACTCCGCTAACACTCAGCCGCCGGACGGCGCTCACCGCGCAGCAGACGCGGACCCGGATCCGGACGGCGTGCGAACGGTCGTGATTCACGAGGGCGACACGCTAGACAGCGTTGCGTGGGCTAACCTTGGCTCCGACGAGCCCGTCGTCATCCGACTACCGCTCAAGGCGAACCCTCAACTGGCTAACGCGAATCTCATTCATCCCGGAGAAGTCCTTCAGGTACCTGTTGTCTCAAGGTAGACGAAGCGAGCGCCGCTGTTATGTTCAGATATTTCGAAGCCCTGAACCGCGCCTCTGCCGTCGATGAAACACCGGCCCTCCCTGTCAAAGAGCAAGCGGAGCGGCCTAAACTGTCTGCCCTGCCGGCGCCAACTTCCGCAACCCGTGTGCCGTATGCGGTCGTGCCCGCCGGCACCCATGTTGCGGCTGCTTTGGCGCGAACTGGGGAAATCCAGAAACTCACCGACACCTTCGCCGCGTCCGTCAACGCTTCCGCTGGTGGCCGCCTGGCCCCTGCCAGTTGCAGCACGGGCGATGGCTCAACCACCGTCGCTGCCGCGATTGCTCTCGATCTCAGTCAACGCCTGGACGTCCGCATCTTGCTGGTCGACGGCAATTTGCGACGTGCCAATTTCTCACGCATGTTCGCAACGGCCGAGACCACGCCCGATCAAAGAGAGTCGGGCGACGCGCTCAGGCTCAGTCCAACCAAATGGGCGCGGCTCGAAATCGCGAACCTCAAACTGACAATCGACAAACCGGAATATGAGCAGACCTTCAGCGAACTGGGCCATCGAATCGCGGTCTTTCCAGCCGCGATAATCGACCTCGGTAATGTGCGCGTCGATTCGCGGGCTCTGCCCCTGGTGCGCGACAACGACCCGGTGTTGCTCGTCGTGCGCGCCGGTTACACCCGTCGCCAGGAACTCCTCGCTGCTACCGCAATTTTAATCAACGGCGGCCAAACGTGTCTGCGGCGTCGTGATCAACGCCGCAGAGCCGGCAACGCCCAACTGGATTCGACGCTTTCTCGGAGAAGGAATCTAAGGACGCGATGCGACTTCATCAATGACCACCGGCTTCGCACTGAGTATTGCTTTCGTCTTATCCGGGCGTAACGTCACGCGGGCCCTGCTCCGCTGGCTCTATGCAGATCCGAAAATAACGACCCCTCTGGTAATTCTGGGCTTTAACCCTTTTGCGCAGAGTCTCTGCGATCAAATCGTCGATGACCTGAGCTAGTATAAGATGCTGGGTTTCCTTGACGAGCACGCGGACCCTTCGTCGAATCATCATGGCTACCGCGTGCTTGGAGGCCGGCACGAGTTAGGCCGTCTCGCCGCATGCCATCCGGGCCTGGAAACTGATAATCGCATCTCCCGATTCGCCGGTTGACCGGCAGGAGGAGGCAATTCGCTAGTGCGAGACCTACTGTGTACGCTGGCGGATAGTACCGAACGCTGCTGCGTTCGCTGTCAACCGTCTTTCGCCTTGACTTGATCGGCCGCGTTCCCCTCATTGGCCCGGTATCGTGCAATATCGAAGGGCTGAACTTTGTAATGAAGCGCGCGTTCGATCTGCTAGTCGCGCTCTTCGTGCTCTTGCTCGCCCTGCCGCTGATGGCACTGGTCGGTACCGCGATCTGGATTACTGATGGCCGCCCGAACTTCATTCGCCAAAAGCGCATCGGCATACGTGGTGAGACCATTGACTTGCTCAAGTTTCGCACGATGCGCAATGGCGCCACAGACCATGCACATCGACAATACGTGGCCAGGTGGATAGCGCAGAATGGTGAAGCCACCCAGGAGGCGGACGGCCAAAGAGTCTTCGAGCTGGTGGACGATCCGCGTGTCATCAAGATCGGACGACTGCTTCGTAGCACGGCGATCGACGAGTTGCCACAGCTGATCAACGTCCTGCGCGGCGAAATGAGCCTGGTCGGACCGCGCCCGGCCTTACCCTCTGAACTTGATCTCTACCAGGACTGGCATCGCCGCCGCCTCGACGCTCTTCCGGGAATTACCGGGCTTTGGCACGTTGGCGATCGTAATCATATGGGATTCGACGACATGGTGCGCCTGGACCTCGAATACCTGAATGGATTGAGCCTTGGGTCCGATGTGCGAATTCTGATTCGGACGGTCCCCAGTGTCTTGGGCGGCGAAGGCCTCTGAACTTGCTTTCCGGGTTTGAACCATACGCAGCGAGCGAAATAAGAACCAAGTGACTCGACGTATACTGATTATCGCATATACTACCTACACGCATGACGGGCGAGTCAGGCGTAACGCGGAGTTTTTGGCTGAACGCGGGGACAGTGTCGATGTACTATGTCTCGAAGCGCCGAACAGTACACCCATCGGAGTCACCGTTTATTCAATACCAATTCCCCGCTATCGCGGTTCGAGCCACGCCCGCTATCTCTTCAGGCTGGCTTCTTCATCAAGGCTGCGCGACTGGCCCTTCAGCTTGGCCGCAGGGGGCGCTTCGATCTCGCAATCGCCTGCAGTATGCCCGACCTGGCAATTCTGTCCGCCCTACCCTGCAGACTGGCCGGTGCAGAGCTTATTTTGGATGTGCACGACACGATGCCGGAGCTGTACAATGACAATTTTGGTGGTACGCGT
>Ga0074045_10001139_pt1 | contig 25933 bp, 23 predicted proteins | sample BogForMeECP23OM2_FD_94442 | JGI IMG/M metagenome (GOLD analysis project Ga0074045, IMG submission 94442) | Bog forest soil microbial communities from Calvert Island, British Columbia, Canada - Bog Forest MetaG ECP23OM2 | ecosystem: Environmental > Terrestrial > Soil > Wetlands ... | reverse complement strand
ATTAAATTAAATTAACCGCGATTGTTATCGGCATTTACCTTCAATTCCATAGGAAGTCATTGGTTCGCAGTATAAAAGAAAAACACGGGCCTAGGGATTGAGTTTCCCGGAGTCAGGCCGCCTGTTGTTTTAGGTACTCAAAGGTATTGTGGATAGCACTATGCTTAACATAGGTGACTCATCAAGAGCCATCTTGCTGGCTGGCGGTCTGACCCTCTTAGGCGGAGCAGTATCCGCGCAAGCAGGCACTATCACCCTCGATTTCGCCTCGCTCAGCCATACCGCCACTAACGCCCAGGTTCAGACATTCATCAATGGCTTGCTCCCCTCGGGCGACTCGGTGGTGGTGACCGGTGCGGCGGGAAGCTGCAACAATACTGACACCTGTCCCTACAACGCGGACGGGCATGTCGTCGGTCCGGGCGGTGTGTCATATACCCTTGCCAACAAGGATGGCGGAACCTTCATCGGCACCGGGGGCGACTTCAATGTCGGCGGCGCAAGCGCGATCACGATGACGTTCAGCGGTCCGGATTTCACTGGCTCGAACGCGCTCGACAACATCGCCTTCGACTACGAGATCTTCCCAAACGATGCCTGCACCGCGGATACTTCCGCACACTGCGGCGGCAGTGGGGAGCCGCACTTGCCCGATTTGGCGGTTTCGGCGAACAGCACTTTGCTCGCCACCTATTACGGCGTGACGCCTGGCGCGGCCGGAAGCTATAACACTTCCTGGGTCGATTCCCCGTCTGGTTCTGCCGTCACTGGTAATAACCCCGAGACCGCTCCGCAGCTTATCGGATCAGCCGACCTTACCATCCCTGCCGGGACTACCGAGCTTACCTTCGCGGACTGGCCTGCGGCGATCGCCATCGACAATCTCGTGCTGACCACCGGCTCGTGCGTTCCGGGGACTCAGGGATGCAGCACCGATCCGCCGACCGTCAGCGAGCCGGGCACCCTGGCCCTTCTCGGCGGCTTCCTGCTTCTCGGTCTCGGTGAGATCCGTCGCCGCGGCAGCAACATCTTCCGGGCCGCAGCTTAATGGCGGAGTTCCCCGCCATCATGGCGGAATATTCGGACATCCTGAACACAGCGAAGATCGCGCAACTCAGGAATTTCCATATTTCGCGCGCGGTTTCTCCGGCATCCCCGATTTCTCGCGGACCCCGATCGCGCCGTTTTCCCGAGTAAGCTGGTTGCGCCGTTCGGCCGCTCGGCGCGCTCGAGGTCGAGGGTCGCGGCGCTCAGCTTCGCGGCCAGTTTCCGCCAGGCGCGGCCAGCCGGTGCGGGTCGGGCTCGGCCGGTGCCCAGGCGAGGTAATCGTGCTTCCGGTCGAGCGACATACCGAGGAGATGCTCGACCTTCTCGGCTGGTGACCACCGGTCCCGGCCGGGCGGCTTGCCCGCGCGGGTGATGCGCTGGGAGAAATCGAAAATAAGACGGTTCTGCAAAAAATTGTCATCCGTGTGGACCAGATCACATGCGCTTTGGACGATATGGAGGAATCGTAGGCCCCCCTGGGACCGATGCTAGCTAGCTAAATCTGGGGAGTGTCGCTTTCAACGGAGGATTGCGATGAGCGAAGAGACTAGAAATTCACCGCGGTCACGCGTTCGGACAGGCGGGGACAGCGCCGCGCCCCAACGAGTGGTACCGGGCTCAATGGTGCGTATGACGGCGGCGCAAACGTGTGACGACTGGCCGCGCCATGACCGCGTTTCAAGCCTGGCACGATCTTAATCTGACGCCCTCTTTCAACTGGCTCGTCAGCTTTGCGGATTATGGGATACCGCCCGCCGTCAAGCGCGCCGTCATCGAATTGGTGACCGCCCAGATCCTCGTTCCGCCAGGCGAATGGGCGCGACCGCGGATGTACACGTCGCTGGGATCGATCGCATCGAATATCGATCTGTTCTTGACGCCGCAAGGCGTGGTTTCGGGCCAGGCAATTTATGACGCGACTCATTCGATCCGCGCTTACTCGGACGGGCCGATCGAGTTCGACATCAATCGCGACAACGCGCTCACCGAAGGCCACGCGCTGATCTGCATTTCCGGGTATGTCGCGGGGTGATCCCTGCCGCTGCCCCTTCGACAACAGGGCGCGCGAGTCTATCCGCAATCTGGATTGCTGGCAACGCCTAAAACGCGGTCAAGGAAATCGGCTGATCGCCACCCAACCTTCCACGCAGCGCCCCAAGCCGCGCGAGTTGTGCCTGACTGGTTGCCATGTGGTTGCCAGCCCGCCGGCGACCGATAGGGGGATCGCTCAACGTCACGTCAATCTACTGATATCCTTGGTGCGGACGGCGGGACCCGAACCCGCACTCCCTGACGAGAAGCAGATTTTTCCGGAAGGAGGGTTGGTTCGCGCCCGCGGCCGGGCACGAGGATCTCGCCCCCCTACGGCGGGCTCGACGCGGTCGTCGCCTCCGTCGAGCGACGGCTCGGCGGAAAGGGCGGCTCACCCGGATTGCTTGCGCCAGACAAAGGTGACGGTGCAGGAGAAATCGTCATATTGCGCCTTAACGGTGCCGTCCCTGCCGATCTGTGCGTCAACTCGGCTGAATTTCGGGTTACGCATTACCATGGCGCCGTGCGGGTTGACGGTCCCTTCCCACCACTCCTTCCCAGGGGTCCGGACGACGCCGTTCGTGATCGTCAGAGGAGCCGGAAGGACGTTCGGGGGGGGACACTCTGCGTCCGGGGCGCTCGCCGTCTTCGATGATTCTCTCGATACCCCAATATACTTACCGTCGAACGCCGTTGTCGACGCGGGTGCCTTCTGCCACTCGAAGCTAACGATGCAGATGCAGACGATTCCAAGCACCGCCGATACGAAGGCTATCAACAGGGCCAACCCGCTCTCGCGGGAGGACGCGCGCGTCACGGTGGGTGCGTTCTTTGCCAGCGCGCGTGCCTGGTCGGCTTGGAAGTCTCCAGCGTGTGGAAAATAGCGTTTCAGCACCTCACGTTTGAAGAGGGTGAGGCGTTGCTCGAGATCGTCTGGCATGCGATCGGTATGCCAGATGATGGTTGCTCGACCGTTAGCGGCGCGTAGGCGGCCCCCGCATCTCTCTCGCTATATCCCCACTCGGAAACGTCTATTGTCGCGTCCGGCGGCGGCGAGTGAACCAACGAAATGCCACGAGTCCAGTGCCCAGCAACGTGAGCGAAGCAGGCTCCGGCACAGCAGGAGGATCAGGTTCATATCCGTTATTGCAGTCCGTTTTGGTGCTATTTGATGCACACACACTGCCGGTCATGTGCGTGGTTGTGTCTGTTTCAACCTCCAGAAATTGCGAAGACACTTTCCCAGAGGACCCCATAGCGGGTGAAAAGGTAAATTCGACGGTTCCGTTCGATAACTCTGCTACAGATGTCGGATCGCCCGCCGTCCCCATACACCCTGAACGTGCGGTTGACACGATCGGTTCACGCTAAACGAGTTCAAATTGCGGGACATGTTCGTAACTAGTTGAAAAATAACAAAAAGGCCTACCGATGACTCCGGAGAGTGTAAAAGATTCCGACACTATTTTTCGATCTATCTCGCTCATAAATCTGTTTAACGCGCTTAGTTTCGTGATTTTTCATACGCTTAGTCAAATCACGGTTCTATGAATCGTTGTAAAATAATCCGACAGGGTAGGGGTGAAGCGGTGCCCAGGGCAGCCCCGGCATCGCCCTCTCTCTATCGCCGATCGGTTCAGCTCACGACCATGTGGACCTTGCGGTTGCCCCGGAGCGGACGAGCCTCTCGCGCCACTTGAGGACGGTTTGTATCGGCGCCGTGGTGGCGCCGAGCTCGGCGGGATGGCTCGACCTGATGGCGGCAATCCCAGCACCACACGATAAGCCGGACACCAGCCGCAGCTGCGTTGCCGAGTGTCATCGGCGGGCCGGGTTCGGATTTCATCGCCGCAGAGACCGAGCGGGCGGGCTGGGCGCACCGATCTCACGAGCCTCTCGCTTCCGCCCCGCTCGCTCGTCGGCGACAGCGGCCTGAATCGCGGCGGCGATCTTTACGATCAGGGCCACTCTTGCGGCCGGGCTTAGGTCCAGGGTGGCGCCCATCTCGTCGGCAAACATTATTTCTGCCGCTGCTATCGCGTCCGCGGCGCGGTCGGTTGCAGTCTTCATGGCGCTGCTCTCCTCCGTAGGGAACTTCAAGAGCACTTTGGTTCGGTAACGGTTAACGCCGCTTAAACACAAGAACCAGCAGGAGCGCGAAGGGCCGCGATTTCCCAGAGGCTCGTCAGTTTTTCAAAATGGTTCGCGGTTTCTGAGGTGGCCCGCAATTCTCGCCGCCCTCAACGCGCGACCGGGTTTTACCCGAACGAGGCTATGCGTCGGGCGCGGCGCCGTCCGGCTGACGCGGACGGAGCGCCGCAACAAGCTCTTCGAGGTCGCGGCGCGTTGCGCTCGCGAGCTGCTGCGCGGTGGAGCGTGCCATCGAGCAGCGCCTTGACGCCGATCATGAAGACGACGCGCGTCACCTGCATCCGCCCGACAGGCGGTACTGGTCAAGTTCGCCAATCGGCCATGACATGATCTCGTAGATGTCGTCGAGCGACATGCCGAACAGTCGTTCAAGCTTCTCGCCCGGCGAGAGCGCCTGCCATTGGGCATGGGAGAGGCCGGCTCTCGGGTGGCTGAGGCGCGGGAAAGCGATGACGCTTCCGTCCTCGTCGCGGACGCTGATCTGTCGTGCTCTGCGGCCCCCGAGCATACCACGCCGAGCCCGAAACACATCCGTTTGGTTGCCATGTAGTTGCCAGCATCCGGCAACCTAAATCCGCGGAGCTAGACTATTCCATCAAGTGGTTGACTTAATTGGTGCGGACGGCGGGACTCGAACCCGCACTCCCTTTCGAGAAGCAGATTTTAAGTCTGCTGCGTCTACCTTTTCGCCACGTCCGCCTTGATCGATGGTGCGCCGAGGGTCGGGCTCTTACGGACGCAACAGGCCGCTGATCGCCTGCGCCTCGCGCAAGACCGGAAAGGCGATGGCACTGGCGCGCTCGGCACCACGGTGCAGGACTCCATCGATATAGCCGGGATCTGCCATGAGCCGGCTCATCTCTCTGCCGATCCGGCCCAGCACCTCGACCGCGAGCTCCGACAGCGCCTCCTTGAAGGAGGAGAAGTTGCAGCCGGCAAAGCGGGCGAGCGCTTCCTCGCGCGAGAGCCCGGCGAGTGCGGCGTGGATGCCGATCAGATTGTCAGCCTCCGGCCGGCGCTCGAGGTCGGAGATCGACCCGGGAAGCGGCTCGGGGTCGGTCTTCGCTCGGCGGATCTTCAGCGCAATCGTATCGGCATCATCGGTCATGTTGATGCGCGAATAATCCGAGCTGTCCGATTTCGACATCTTCTTGGCGCCGTCACGCAGGTTCATCACGCGCGTCGCCGTGCCGAAGATCTGCGGCTCGGGCAATGGGAAGAAGTCGCGTTCGTAACGGCGGTTGAAGGCGCCGGCAATGTCGCGCGCCAGTTCGAGATGCTGTTTCTGGTCTTCGCCGACCGGGACGTGCGTCGCCTTGTAGACGAGAATGTCGGCGGCCATCAGAACCGGATAGGCATAAAGACCGAGGCCGGCCATCTCGCGATTTTTCCCGGCCCTCTCCTTGAATTGCGTCATGCGGTTGAGCCAGCCGACTGGGGTCAGGCACCCGAGCAGCCAAGCCAGCTCGGCATGGGCGGAAACCATGCTCTGGTTGAAGATGATGCAGCGCTCGGCGTCGATCCCCGCGGCGATGTAGGCAGCAGTCACCTCGCGCGTCGAATTGCGCAATTCGGCGGGATCCTGCGGCATCGTCAAGGCGTGCAGGTCGACGATGCAGAATATGCACTCAAAGTCGTTCTGCAACGCGACCCAGTTGCGGATCGCGCCGAGGTAATTGCCGAGATGCAGGTTGCCCGTGGGCTGGATGCCGGAGAAGATGCGGTTCATCGGACCTCGACTGCGACACAGGCGGCGCTGTTACCGCCGCAGCAAGGTGCGGTCAAGCCGGTTGCCGACGCAGCCGCCCCAGCAGATCACGCCAATCGGCGATCCCGAGGCCCAGCGCCAGCACGCCGAAGGTGGCGAGACCGGCGCCGATCAGCGCGACGAGCGCGCCCAATTGCGACATGGTGGGTCCGGCGAGCATCGGCGCCAGCGCCATCCGCAGCGCAACCAGGACGGTACCCATGCCGAGAGCCGCAGCGCCGACCCGCGGCAGGTTGCGCCGCGCGCGCCGGTCGAACCCGAAATGCCGGCGCCGGATCAAGAGCGCAAGCAAGGTCAGCGCGTTCAGCCAGCCGGCGGCCGTCGTCGCGAGCGCGATCCCGACATGCGCCAGAAACTGCATCAGCACGAGCGTCAGACACAAATTGACCGCCACCACTACGACCGCGACCTTGACCGGGGTCGCCGTGTCGTGGCGGGCGAAGAAGGCAGGCGCCAGCACCTTGATCAGGACGAAGGCCGGCAGGCCCGCCGCATAGGCCGCCAGCGCCGCTGCCGTGGCCGCGGTGTCGGTCGGGCCGAACGCGCCGCGCTGGAACAGAACGGAGAGGATCGGCGTCGCGAGAACCATCAGCGCAATCGCTGCCGGCAGGGTTAGCAGCAACGCCAGCTCGATCCCGCGATTCTGCGTCGCGACCGCGTCGTCAACAAGCCCGAGCCGGACCTGGCGGGAAAGCGGCGGAAGAATGGCCGTGCCGACCGCGATTCCGACGACGCCGAGTGGCAACTGGTTCAGACGATCGGCGTAGTAGAGATAGGAGACCGAGCCGCCCGGCAGAAGCGAGGCAAGGGCGGTCGAAATCAACAGGTTGAGCTGGGTGACGCCGGCTCCGATCGTGCCCGGCGCCATCACCGCCAGGGTGCGGCGCACGCCTTGAGTCAGCCGCGGCAGCGGCAGCCGCAACGCCAGACCGGCTCGGGTGCAAGAGAACATCAACCACAGGAATTGGGCGAACCCGGCAGCGCTGATCGCCCAGGCGAGGGCGCGCCCGTCATGCCAGCCGAAACGCCGCATCAGCAACAGCGCCGCGATCAGGAACAGGTTCAGCAGAATCGGGGTCGCCGCGGCAGCGGCGAAGCGGTCGACCGAGTTCAGCACCCCGCCCTGGAGTGCGACGAGCGCGATGAACAGCAGGTAAGGAAAGGTGATCCGAGCGAGATCGACGGCAAGCTCGAACTTTTCCGGCTCCTGTCTGAAGCCCGGGGCGATTACGTCCATGACGGCGGGCATGAAGATCTCGCCGAGGAGAACGAAGCCGAGAAGTGCTGCGAGCAGCACCGCGAGCGCATCTTCGGCGAAGATCCGCGCCGGCTCCTTACCATGCTCGGCCATGGTCCCGGCGAAGAGCGGGACGAACGCGGCGCTGAAAGCGCCCTCGGCGAACAGACTGCGGAACAGGTTCGGCAGGCGCTGCGCCACGAAGAACGCATCGGCCACCGGCCCCGCGCCGAGAATGGCTGCGGTCAGGATGTCGCGGACGAAGCCGAAGACCCGGCTGACGAGCGTGTAGGAACCGACCGTGGCGACGGAACGCAGCAAAGCCATCCCCGCGGTGTAGAGGGAGCAAGTCGGCAGCACAATGGCTGAAGCCGGTGTGCTCCTCCAAAAAAGGGCGCCGCTTGTATTTTGCCGAGCGATCGGTAACCGTTCCGTCTCCGGAAACACGGAGGCGGAGCATGGCCCGGACCAAGATGGGCGTCGTCGGCTGCGGCGGCCGGATGGGGAGGATGCTGGTCGCCGAAATCGCGGCGACCGAAGGGTGTGCCATTGCCGGCGGCAGCGAGGCCCCCGGCAGCGGCTATGTCAATCAGGACATCGGTGAGCTCGCCGGGATCGGGCGCATGGGAATCCCGATCGGCGAAACCGTCGAGAAACTGATCCGCGACAGCGATGTCCTGCTCGAATTCACATCGCCCGCCGCTACCGTCGAGCATGCCGCGCTCGCCGCCAAACTCGGCAAAGCGATGGTGATCGGCACGACCGGGCTCTCGGCCGAGCAAGGCGAGGCGGTCCGCCTGGCGGCGCGCAATATCCCGATTGTCTGGGCTCCCAATATGAGCCTCGGGGTGAACGTGCTGCTGAGCGTGGTCGAAGAGGTCGCACGACGGCTCGGGACCGATTGGGACGCCGAAATCTTGGAAATGCACCACCGCGGCAAGGTCGATGCGCCCTCCGGGACGGCGCTGGCACTCGGCCGCGCGGTGGCGGCGGGCCGCGGGGTGGTCCTCGAAGAAGTCGAGCAGCGCGCGCGAGACGGCATCACCGGCCCGCGCCGCGCCGGCGATATCGGCTTTGCCGCACTGCGCGGCGGTGACGCGGTCGGCGATCATCATGTGATCTTCGCCGGAGCCGGCGAACGCCTCGAATTCATTCACCGGACGACGACCCGGGCGGTTTTCGCGAAGGGGGCCGTGCGGGCCGCGCGTTGGGTGGTCGGGCGCCCACCCGGGGTCTATGGGCTCGGCGACGTGCTCGGTCTCTGACGGGTCAGCGGGGTTGCGGCCGCCGGATTGAGCGCGTCCCGCCAGCGTTTTAGCGCGTCTCGGATCGTCGCCGCGAGCTCGCGACGGGCGGCCGCCGTCACGAAATCGCCGATCGAGAGGCTGCGGCCATGTGAGGCGACGACGAGGCGGTTCGACTCGTCGGCTCGTTCTTCGAGGATCACCTGCAGCCAGAAGGGCTGGAACCGCCACATACGGCTCTCGCCTCGCACGCTGACCCGCTCGACGGTAAAGGCATCCTCAGCGAGCCGGATCGTCTCGCTCCGGCGGGCGCTGCGATAGCTGAGGCGGAAGGCGACATAGACGAGGGCGACATCCAGCCCGAAGAACCCGATCACCGGCCACGCGCCGATCGAGACGAACCCGATTCCGACCGCGAGGCTGATCAGACCGAGGACCAGCATCAGCGCGTGAAAGCCGCGTGGGGGGAGGCTGCGGTGCGGGAACAGCACGCGCTCGAAGAAGAGGCGGCCTGCGAGGACCGAGGAGTCGGCAAATCCGGGGTTCAAGGTCATTGCAGGTAAAAGATAGGGGCTGGGCGGCTGTTTCGTAAAGCGTCGTGCGGCGTCGCGAGGTTTGTTGTCGGACGCACTCCCCTCTACACTCAGACGCGATGCGCGCCTTCTCGAAACGCGAGGTCCGGGAGTTTTATCGGCGTCTGGCCGAGACGCGGCCGATCCCGCAGACCGAGCTCGAATTCATCAGCCCGTTTACCCTGTTGGTCGCGGTCGTATTGTCGGCGCAGGCGACCGATACCGGCGTCAACAAGGCAACCCCCGCGCTGTTTGCGCTCGCCGACACGCCGAAGAAGATGCTGGCGCTGGGCGAGGAGCGGGTCGCCGAGCTGATCCGCACCCTCGGGCTCTTCCGTACCAAGGCGAAGAACCTGATTGGGCTGAGCCACATCCTGGTCGAGCGTCACGGCGGCGAGGTTCCGCATGAGCGGGCGGCGCTGGAGGCGCTTCCCGGCGTCGGACGCAAGACCGCGAACGTCGTGCTGAACGTCGCGTTCGGTGAACCCACAATCGCGGTCGACACCCATATCTTCCGCGTCGCCAATCGGACCGGTCTCGCCCCGGGGAAGACGCCGCTCTTGGTCGAGACGGCGCTCGAGGCGTGCACGCCCGCCCTATACAAGCGCTATGCTCATCATTGGCTGATCCTGCACGGGAGATATGTGTGCAAGGCGCGCAAGCCCGAATGTCCGGACTGCGTGGTGGCCGATCTCTGCCGTTATGGCGCCAAAACCGGGCCGGCGGAGCTGATCGCGGCCCGAGCCGCCGCCGGCGAGCCGAGCGGGCTGGCCCAGCCTCTGCCTGGCCGCCGCCCTACTACACCTCGAGCGGCGGCAAAATCCCGGATCAGTTCGCGGCGTGGGCGCTCGCCACGTCCACAATAATCTCGCCGGGCTCCGATGACGGCTGGGCCTGAATGTCGCCCGAAATCTGGCCGCCGCACTCGATCTCGATCTGGCCGTAGCGGATCGTACCCGCGACGCGCCCGCTCGCCTTGATCAAAAGCCGCTTGCGAACGACCAGATTGCCTTCGAAGCGGCCGCGGATCTCGGCTTCCTCGATCGAGGCGGAACCTTTGAACAGGCCGCTCTCGGCGATATCGACATCGCGGCAATTGGTCAGATTGGCCTCGACGCTGCCCTCGACGATTAGCTTGTCGCAGGAGGTGATCTCACCCGAGAGAGTGATCTCACGACCGACGATCAGCTTACGAACGTCGGCTTCATTGCGTCTCGGCTGGCTGCCCGCGTCGCCGGGTCGGCGTTGCACCTCCGGCGCCCGGGCCGCATCGGTGGCACGGACCAGATCCGGGGCGCGCGGCGGCATGGTCGGGGCCCTGACCGGGGCACTGGCTCCCGGCGCCGCCGGGCGGGCGGGCTTCATCGGGATGCCCAAATCATCAGACGCATCTGCCATTTTGCGATCCTCTGTCTCGGTCCTCTTCCGGCTAAACATGGATTTGACACCCGATCGACATTGTTGAGGGGAGAATTAAACCGCAGACCGGGTCAGGGGACGCGGCTCGATGCGCGGTAGCGCTTCGAAGACATGTACCATGAAGGCCGTGGCGAACACCGGCGCGACGAGGTTGACGACAGGCACGGCGAATAATGCCGCAATCACCACCCCCCCGAGGAAAACACGGAGACCAAAACGGTTCCGCGCCGCTCTGGTCGCCGCGGCATCGAGCCGCCTGAGCGCGACCACCTCGAAATACTCCCGGCCGAGAAGATATCCGTTCAGCGCCAGGAAGAGAAACAGATTTATCCCGGGGATCAACAGATATACCGGAAGCGCCAACAGGTTGAGCAGGAGTGTCAGCGCCGTCAGACGCAGCATCGCCCCGACGGTCTCGCCGATGGACTGGCGGCGCGGCGGGCTGCGCCCGGGGTAATCGAGCGCTTCGACCGCGGCGGCGATGCGTTCGAGGAAGAGGCTCATGATCAGCGTTACGACGGCCGGGAAGAAAAGCCAGCTCAATGTCAGCACGGCGAGCCCGCCCATCAGGTCGACGAGCCAGTTGAGCGGCCGCCACTCAAAAAACGCCGAATTGTAAAGGACGCCGGCGACGGCGAGCCAAAGTAATGCGAAAGTCAGCACCGCGAGGGCGAGACCCAGCGCAACGATTCGCCGCAGCGGCGGCGTCGAGAGCGCGTGCAGGGCACGACAGAGAGCGGTGAGCATCGGGCGAGCTTGTAACGCAAGCGGGCGTCCGAGCCAATTCGCATGCCCGAGCGGTTTCAGCACTCCGGCGGACTATCGCAAAGGCTTTCGGTCTCGAGCACGGGGGCGAGCGCGATCTGTTCGTCGAGTAGCAGCGCCAGAGGGATCGCAGGTCTGATCTTGCCGGGAACAAGGCATGCAGGGCTGTCGCTCGGCGATCGGGCGCGCCTGGCCATCGCCTCTCGTTTCGGCGTACCGGCGCTGACGGCGAATCGCCCTTGGGAAAATGTAGCCAGGGCAGTCGGCGTATTCGCTCGAACGGTATGGCCGGATCAGGACAGCTGTCACTGGCTCGGCTGTGTCGTTTCCGCTGATCGGGATCGTCAGCACCTATGGGCTCGGCTATGTGATGGCCGGCATCGCGGTGATGCTGGCGATCGCCGCCTTTGCGGGACGAAGATCGGCGACGAGACGCGGGGGCTGGCGCTCGACACGATCGCGCCGATCACCGAGTGACCTGCCGACGATGCGAGGCCGGGTTTCGAGGGCGAAGCACGTCGGGCGGCTCGAAAACCCGGTCTCGACAACTCGGACAATCGAGAGCTCAGCCTAAGCCACCTTGAGCTCGCCCAGATAGGCGTGGCGGATCAGCTCGGTTTCGCGCAGCTCGGCGGCGGGGCCGCTGAGTACGACCTGGCCGGTTTGCAGGACATAGGCTCGGTCGGCGATCGAAAGCGCCATATTGGCGTTTTGCTCGACCATGAAGATCGTCACGCCCTGCCGGTTGATCGTCCGGATGATGTCGAAGACCTGCTCGACATAGGCGGGCGAGAGGCCCATCGACGGTTCGTCCATGCACAACAGCCTGGGGCGCGCCATCAACGCACGACCGATCGCGACCATCTGCTGCTCGCCGCCCGAAAGGGTGCCTGCGAGCTGGGTGAGGCGCTCCTTGACGCGCGGGAAGAGGGCGAAGACGCGCTCGAGATCGGCGTCGAAATCCGGGCCGCGCGGCCGCGTATAGGCGCCCATTTCGAGGTTCTCGTACACCGTCATGCGCGGAAACAGACGCCGCGCCTCGAGCACCGGGGCAATGCCACGTCGCACGCGCTCGGCGCTGCTGACCCCGAGCAGCGACTTGCCCTCGAACAGGATGTCGCCGCGGGTGGGCCGCACCACCCCCATGATTGCCTTCATCGTCGTCGATTTACCCGAGGCGTTGCCGCCGAGGAGGCACACGATCTCGCCCGCCTCGATCCGATAATCGACCGCTTTCAGCACATGGAGGTCGCCGTAATGCGTGTCGACGGCGCGGAACTCGAGCATCTCACTACAAGACGCGGGGGCATTCGTCATGCCCGGGCCTTGTCCCGGGTAACTACGTGGACTCCCGGGACGAGCCCGGGGGTGACGGAAGTTGCTGCCCTTCTCTCTGCCGTGGGGTGTCTGGGCTCAGGCATAGACGGCACTCCGGCCGAGGTAGGCACGAATGACCTCCTCGTCCCGCCGCACTGCGTCGGTGGTGCCCTCGGCAATCTTCTCGCCGTGATCGAGCACGATCACATTGTCGGCGAGGTCTGCGACGACGTCGAGCTTGTGCTCGATCAGCACGATCGAGAGACCGATCCGGGCGAGGCTCTTGATCTGGTCGACGAGTTCCAGGGTCTCGGCCGGGTTCATGCCGGCGGCCGGCTCGTCGAGCAACAGGAGCTTGGGGCCGGAGGCGAGCGCACGGGCGATCTCGGTGCGCCGGCGGTTGGCGTAGGAGAGGCTCGCCGTCGGATGATCGAGCCGCGGCAACAGCCGGTTGCCGAACACCGCGAGGATTTCGAGCGCCCGCTCGCGCGCCTCCGCCTCCTCGCGCCGCGTCACCGGCAGTCGCAATACGGCCCCGACAGTGCCGGTCCTGAGTCGCGCATGCATGCCGATCATGACGTTTTCGAGGACGCTCAAATTCGGGAACAGGCGGATGTTCTGAAAGGTGCGGGCGATGCCGCATTCGAGGATGCGATGGGGCGGCAGCCGCAGGATCTCCATGCCGGCGAAGCGGACCATGCCGCCATCGGCGGGCACGAGGCCGGTCATCACGTTGAACAGGGTCGACTTGCCCGAGCCGTTCGGTCCGATGACGGCGACGATGCGGTGCGCCGGGACGCTCAGCGACACCGAGCGCAACGCAACCAGGCCGCCGAACCGTACGGTCAAATCCTCGATCTCGAGCAGCTTCTCGCCGTCCCGCTCGGCACCCGCGCCCACGCCGGCGAGGCGGTCGAAGCCGCCGCGCCCGACCTGGGCACTCTGCTCGGTGAGGCTCAGCGCCGGCACCCGCCGGGTCGCCGGGATCAGCCCCTCGCGCCGGAACAGCATCATGAAGACGAGGATCAGGCCGAAGATCAGCTCGATCGAAGAGGCCAGTTCGACACGCTGCAACCAGTCGACGCCGACGAACCGGCCGAGCACGTGCAGCCAGCCGGAAAGGTCCTCGAGGACCCAAGATTGCAGCACCTGCAGGATCAACGCGCCGACGACCACGCCCCAGACGCTGCCGATGCCGCCGAACACGACCATGACGAGGATCATGACCGAGACCGGGAACATGAACATGTCCGGGGTCGCAGTCTGCAACTTGGCAATGTAGAGCGTGCCGGTCATGCCGGCGAAAGCGGCGCCCATTGCAAAGGCGAGCAGCTTGAAGCGGACGCGATCGACGCCCATCGCGGCGGCGGCAATTTCGTCCTCGCGGATCGCCATCCAGGCGCGGCCGACCCGGGAGTCCTTGAGCCTCACGCTGATCAGGATCAGCAGAGCGACGAGCGCCACCGCGACGTAATAATACGGGGTCGCGGCGATCCCGAAATTGAAGCCGAAGAGCTGCGGCGCGGCGACGCCGTTGAGGCCCATCGCGCCGTTGGTCAAGGACGGCCAGTTGCGCACGACGATCGGCACGATCTCGCCGAAGCCGAGGGTGACGATCGCCAGATAGTCGCCCTTGAGCCGCAGGGTCGGGGCGCCGAATAAGATGCCGAAACTCGCCGTGATCGCGGCCGACAATGGCAGCATCAGCCAGAACGACACCTGGAAATGAACGAAGTCGCCGGCCGTCGTGTGGTTGCGGGCGACGAGGCCGAGCCACTGGAACGGCTCCCAGAAGCTCGACCAGTCCGGCTGCAATTGCCATGAGCTGAGGATGCCGTAGGAATAGGCGCCGATCGCAAAGAACGCGGCATAGCCGAGGTCGAGCAGGCCGGCGAAGCCGACGACGATGTTGAGGCCGAGCGCCAGTGCCGCGAAGGCGAGCGCATTGGCCAGCGAATCGATGTCGGCGTCGTTGCGGATCGCGATCGGAAACAACAGCGCCGCCACCGCCGCGGCCGCGATCAGGGCGCGCGAACGCAACGCCGGCGCCGCCCAGGCAAGGGGCGCGGCGCGGCGCAACCGGGTGAAGGTGTCGCTGGTCATGCCCGCGCGCGGCTCGGCCATCAGCGCCGCACCGTTACTATTTCGCCCGCCGTCACGATTTGGTCGGCGTGGCCCGACCGAAGAGGCCGGTTGGCACGAAGACGAGGACGAGGACGAGGATCGAGAAGATGATCACGTCGGTCCACCGCACGGCGATCAGCTGGCCGCCGACCGACTCGATCAGCCCGATCACGACCCCGCCGACCATCGCGCCGGGCACGCTGCCGATGCCGCCGAGCACGGCCGCGGTGAAGGCCCGTAAGCCCGCGGTGTAGCCGATGATGAAGCTCGTGTAGTTATAGTAGAGGCCGAAGATCAGCGCCGCTGCACCGGCCAGCGCCGAGCCGAGGAAGAACGCGGTCATGATGACCCGGTCGACGTCGACCCCCATCATGCGCGCCGCCTCGGCATCCTGCGCCGTCGCGCGCATCGCCTTGCCGAGCCGGGTGCGATTGACGAACAGCTGCAGCCCGATCATCAACACCAGCGCCACGGCCCAGATCAGCACCTCCTTCAGATCGATCGTTACCTCACCCCATTGCCAGCGCCTGGCCGGCAACGGGTTCGGATAATTTTCGGAGCCCGCCCCGACGGTCAGTAGGATCACATTGAACAGGATATAGGAGACGCCGATCGTCGTGATCATCGCCGCGGTGCCGCGTACGCCGCGCAGCGGTCGCAGCGAAATCCGCTCGATCGCAACGCCGAGTATGCCGGCAGCGAGCATCGTCACGATAAAGGCAAAGCCCAAGACGCCGACCAAGGCAAAACCCGTCAGCGCCCGTTCCTGGCCGGAAATCCCGAGCAATTGCAACGCCCACATGCCGACAAACGAGCTGACCATGAAAACATTGAAATGGGCGAAGTTGATCAACTCGAGGATGCCGTAGACGAGCGTGAACCCCAGCGCCAACAGCGCATACATCGCGCCGAGACTGAGCCCGTTGACCACCTGCTGCAGCAATACCTCGTAATCGCTCATGGGTATGACCGGCTGCTCGGGACTAACGAGCCCTCCATGGAAGCCAGATTCATCCCAACCGACCGAGGTCTTACGTGCTGCTCGCCGGCGCTGTCCCGATATACTTGTACTGGTGCACCATATCGTCGGGCGGATTGTTGGGATCGTGGTGGATCTGGAACACGCTGATGATGCGGTTGGTGATGTCGCCGTTTTCGTCGAACGACACCTCACCCTGCAACGTCTTCACTTTTGATGTCTGGATGGCATCGCGCACCGCATCCCGCGTCACCGGCTTGCCGGAAGCGGCGATGCTCTTGACCGCGTCGAGGATCACCAGCGCGGCATCATAGGCGGTGATCGAATAATTTTCCGGCTGCATGCCATATTTCTTGGCAAACGCCTCGATCCACGGCTTGGCGTCTGGGTTGGCGAGGATGTTCGGTGCGGCGATCGTCGCATACCAGTCTTCAGCCGCGGGGAAGCCGGCACCCTTTAGGACCTCGGCGGCATACATGCCGTCGCCGCCGGCTTTGAGCATGTTCGGCACGATATCGTAGGCCTGCTTGACCACCTTGACCCCGGCCTGTGACACCCCGCCGTAATAGAGCGCATCGGGATTGAGCGATTTGATCTTGGTCAGTGTGGTCGTGTAGTCGGTTTCCTTCGGATTGAGCTGGTCGCGGCCGAGCACCTTGATGCCGCGCTTCTCCGCCTGGCCCTGAAACGAATCGGCGATCCCGACCCCGTAGGCGCCGCTATCGTCGAGCACGTAGACCGATTTGACTTTCAGATTGTCGGCTAGGAAATTCGCCATATTGGGGCCTTGGAAGGCGTCGGTCGTCACTGTGCGGAAATAGATCGCCTTGCCCTTCGGCCGATACTGGCCGGCGAATTTCGGGTTGGTGATGTCGGGATTGGTCGAGCTCGGGGTCACCGTGGCGAGATCGCCCTCGCTCAGGATCGGCGCCATCGCCTTGCCGGAGCCGCTCATCTGCGGCCCGATCGCGGCGACGACGGCTTGGTTGGACACCATCTTGCGGGCGTTGGTGGCGGCCTGCACCGGGTCGTACTGGCCGGCCGTCGCGGTGCCGTCGTCGAGCTGCATGACCTCGATCTTGTAGCCGGCGATGCCGCCATGCTCGTTGGCGTCCTCGATCGCCATCATCGCGCCGTCTTTGATCAGTTCGGCGTCGTGCGCGTCGGCGCCGGTAAAGGGCAGGTTTATGCCGATTGTGATCGATTTGTCGGCGGCAACCGCCGAGCGGGCACGCACTGCGAAAGCGCCGACGAGCGCCGTCGTCGACAGATGAATGACTAGAGACCGACGTGACAGCATGAGCCTGACCTCCCTATACAGAGCCTTGGTCTGTTGCGACCTCGCAAATGTCGTGCCGAACTCGGCGACGGTGACAAGAGATTACCCGATCTTGCACTTTGGATCAGCCGTCTGCACGGGATTTCAAGAGCCCCGAGACGAGCCCGGCGAGCGAGGGCGCCTCGCCGGGGCGGAATTCGATCGGCCGGCACAATGCCGTCGCGATGAGGCCGAGGCGCGCCATCTTTTGCGCCGCGTAGGCGCTCTCGGCGGCGCCGGCGCTCAAGCGCTCGAGAACGGCGCCGCCAAGTTGCTGAGCAATCACCCCGCCGACGACATCGACGGCGCCGACCAGCGCGGCGCCGCTCGCAAGCCGGCGCAGTAGATGAACGGTGCCTGCAAGCCCGGGACGCTGGCCATAGATCTCGGCGATCTCGCGAATGAGGCGCATTGCCCGTACCGCAAAGAACAGCGTGTCGAGCAATACGGTCGGGCTGATCGCATTGATCGCGAAGGCCTGCGTCGCGGCGCGGCGGATCGCCGCCTGCGCCAGGCGATCGGCCGGTGCCAGCACAAAGCGGGCGAACAGCTCGAGCGCGTCATGCCCCGTATGATGCGGTTCGAGGGCGGCGCGATATCTCGCTACGGCCTCGCCGAGCAATGGATCGCGCGCGAGAATCGCCGTTGCGGCGCCGATCTCCTGCTTCAGTTCACCCGAGAGGGCCGACGCGATCAGGCGCCTAAGGCGTTCGGCCGAGCGCAGGCGCATGAGCCCGCGCAGCTCCGCGATCAGCCAATAGGCGGCGCCGCCGGCGCCGGCCGTGACCGCTATAGCCGCCAGCACGCCGACGCCGGTTCCATGCGCGAAGGCGCCATCGACGAATTGCGCGAGGTCGATCCCGACAACGCCGATCACGAGAATGCCGAGACCGGTCACCGCGACGGCGAAAGGCGACGGGAAATCTCGGGCCGGCGGCGGAGCGAGGCTCGGTTCCGGGGCTGCCGGCAAGCCGAGATCGAGCCGGCCGGTCTCGCCAGTCTCGACGATGCGCGGCCGCAGCGATGCTCGGGTCGGCGCGGTTTCAGTTGTCATGCAAGGGCGTCTCCCAGCAGAAAATCAAGCGCCTTGTCGAGATTGATATGGGGAACGCCGTCCCCGGCCGCTCGCTCGATCCGCGGCGGCTGGAACACCGGGAATTCGGCGAAGCGCTCGCCCCAGAAACCCTCGGGTGGCGGCGTCACCGGCACGATGCCGGGGAAAAACCGAATGCGCCGTTCGCCGCCTTCGGGCAATCCGATCACGACATCGACCTTATGCCCATCGATCACGTCGGTGCCGTCTTCGGTGCAGCGGATCGAAGCCAGTGCCATCGCCGCCACCCGCGCGTGAGCGCGCTGGGCGTGCCAGGTCGGCACGGCGACGAGGTTGGCCATCAGTGCTTCGAGATGGTCGCGTTGCAGCGCAGGCACATGGTCGGCTTTGGTCGCGGCAAAGAGCACACGATCGATGCGCGCGCCGAACAGCAGGCGCAGGAGACTGCGCCTGCCGAAACGGAACGCGGCCAGGATGGTCTCCAGCGTCAAGCGCTGGTCGGCGAAGGCCTCTGCTCCGGCGTTGAGCGCACTCAGTACGTCAACGAGGACGATCTGGCGATCGACGCCGCGGGCGAGCCGCGCGAAGAACGGCTGCACGACGACCCGCTTATAGGCCTCGAAACGCGCCTCCATCAACGCGGCCATGCTGCCTTCGCGCACCCGCCCGCCAACCGCAAACGGCATTGGGCAAAACCACAGCAGCGAGGTGTCGGTGATCTGCCCCGGGTTCAGGAAGCGCCCGGGCTGCAGTAGGCTTAGCTGTTGCTGCTTCCGGCATGCCGCGAGAAAGGCCCGATAGAGGTCGTGCGCCTGCCGGGCCGCTTCCGGATCGGCCGCGCCGTCCGACGGGTGACGCGCGAGAAAGTCGAGCCAATCTCGGGCAAGTGGGGCGCGTGCGCCGTGGCGCGCCAGGTCGAGGGTCGTGCGCGACCAGTGACGATAGCTCTGCCTCAGGAGCGGGAGATCCAGCAGCCATTCGCCGGGATAGTCGAGAATCTCGAGGCTGAGTTTGGCGTTGCCGCCGGCGGTACGGCCGAGAAAACCCGCCGGCGCGAAGCCTAGCGAGAGGTCTGCCCGGCGAAGATCGGTCGTGCTGGGCGGCCAATGCGGCGGGTCGGCCGCTAGCGCGGCGATCGTGTCGCGAACCGGGAATGGAGCGACGGTTTCGCCGTCGGATGCGCTCAACCGGGCGGCGATGATGCGCCGCTCCGCGGCGGCGCGCAAGAACGGCAGGCGGGCCGGCCGACCGGCGGCGCTCAACAGGTTGTCAACCAGGCTGGTGATGAACGTGGTCTTGCCCGAGCCGGTGAGGCCGGTGACGGCAAGCCGCACGCTCCGGTCATGGACGAGCCCGGTGAGGATGGGCAGCCGGGCGAACCGCAGTGAGCGCAACTCTGCCCGGGGAACGGCTATCCGGGCGGCTTCATCGCGACGTCGAGCATGACGTTGGGCAGGATCTCGCGGATCGCGCCGCGCAGGGCCGACTCGTCGGCGGCGGTCGCCGCCGCGATCACGCGGCGCGAGCCGCGCCGCAATACGCGGGCGGTAGCGCGACCATCGCGGCCCGGACGGATCGTCGCGAACGCATCGGCCGGTTCGATCCGCTTCAAGATCCGCTTCAGCGCCGCCAGCCCTTCGGCGGTTTCGATGTCGTAGACCGGCGTTTCCGAGGTTTCCGGCTCCTGCTCTTCCTCGACCGCGGCATCGACTGCCTCGACCGGCCGATAGCGTGCGAAGGACTGATAGATCGCGCGGCCCGTCTCGGCGTCGATGCGCGATTGCAACTCCCAGCTTTCGCCACGCGCCGACAGCTCGGTAATCAGCGCGAACATGTCGTCGCAATCCTCCTCGTGCGAGCAGGTCAGGAAAGCCAGACGGCCATCGTGGTCGACGACCCGGTCGTCATCCTCGGCAAAGCCGAGTTCGGCCAGCGCGTTGTCGAGCGCGCGTCGTGAGGCCACGAGCAACGTCGTCACGTGCAGGCGGCGGCCGCTCTCCGCCGGATCGTCCTTCTCCGCCATCGAATTTCCTCCGCATCACCGCGAGCGATCCTATGCGGTCAACGCTGGGCGCGCGATGAAAAATAAGCGCCGGTCGACTGGCCAGCGGGCCGCTCTCGCCGCTGCGATTGAGGCGGCCTCGTGATGAACGCCGACATTTGATCGAGGCGCCGAGCCGAGCGTCAGCGCGAGTACGGCCCTATTCCCGCTCGGAGCCGTCGGTGGTGAATTTGAGGGTCCGGCTGTTCACGGCGACCAGAGGTTTTCAAGCTTGCGGAACCTGGCGAAACGTGCAGCATTCCTCGCGGGGCGCCCCGCCGCCGTGGTCTGTAGGAGCCGTCGACGGCGGCTGGGCCAATTCCGGGTTATTTCCCGGTTACGCCGTTTGCATTCCCGGCTAATTCTCGTTCCCGATCACAGCAATTCGCTCGTAATGCTTTGTTTCTATACTGTTTTTTGGTCGTGGTGCGCTGTGAGCAGAAAAATTCCCGGCTTTTCAGGGCAAAACCGGGAAGCTCGCATCTCAGCCGGGCCGGCGGGCGCCGCTGCGGTTGAGGCGGGTGTCGCGGTGGACGCCGACATTGATCAGAAGGCCGAACCCGAGCATCACCGCGAGTATCGCGGTGCCGCCATAGGAGATCAGCGGCAAGGGTACCCCGACGACCGGGATCAGCCCCATCACCATTGCTGTGTTGATGAACACGTAGAGGAAGAAGTTGGTGACGATCCCGAGCCCCAAGAGGCGCCCGAAGTGATTGCGGCTCCTGAGCGCAATCGCGAAACCGTAGACGATGATCAGCGTATAGAGGGCCAAGAGCCCGAGCCCGCCGGCGTAGCCGAACTCCTCGGCCAAGGTGGTGAAGATAAAGTCGGTCTGCTTCTCCGGCAGAAAGCTCAGATGGCTTTGGCTGCCCTGTAGAAAGCCCTTACCGAACAGACCGCCGGAGCCGAGCGCGATCTTTGATTGTAGGATGTGGTAGCCGGCGCCGAGCGGGTCGCTGTCCGGGTCGAGGAAGGTGTAGATCCGGTTCTTCTGGTAATCGCGCAGAAAATGCCAGACACCCGGCAAAGCAGCGGCGGCGGTCGCCGCCGTCAACAAGAAGAACCGCAGGCGCACACCAGCGATGAAGAACAGTACGACGCCACCCATCAGCAGCATGATCGCGGTGCCGAGATCGGGCTGCTTGAGGACCAGCGCCGCCGGCACGAGGACCATCAACGCGGGCAGGATCAAATAGCGAATGCGCTCCGCATCCTCGTTGGCGAGGCTATGGAAATAGCGCGCGAGGGCGAGCACTACGGCTACGTTCATCAGTTCGGAGGGCTGCAGTTGGATCACCCCGAGATCGATCCAGCGCTGTGCCCCCATGCCGACAAAGCCGCGCAGATCGACGGCAACCACCAGTGCCAGCGCGATGGCGTAAACCCAGTAGGCCGCACGAAACCAAAGGCGGATATCGATAAGCGCTGCGCCGACCATCAGGATCAGCGTGATCGCAAAGCGCATCGTCTGCTTGGCGGCCCAGGGTTCCATATTGCCGTCGGCCGCAGAGTAGAGCACCGCGACGCCGAAACACGCGGCCGTGCAGATCAGCAGCACCAGTCCCCAGCTGATGGCCCGGATCCTTTGCCAAAGCCGCGGCTCGCGTTGGACGAGATCGGCCGACAGGCTCGCCACGGCTCAGCCGCCCGGCGCGTCCGAGCGAGGTTGTGAGGGCCAACCGGGGGAAGGGAGCTGCGCCACGCTATCCCGACCGGGCACCCGCCGAGCGGGGTCGCGACGTTGCACCTCGTATAGCACGTCGCGGCAAATCGGCCCGGCCACTTCGGAACCGTGGCCGCCCGTCACCCCGCCGTGCTCGACCACGGTCACACATACGTAGCGCGGTGCGACGACCGGTGCGAAACCGACGAACAGCGCGTGGTCGCGCTCTTTCCAAGGGATCTGACTGATCTTGCGCAGCCCATGCTCGTGTTCGTATTCGCTGATCGCCCGGACCTGCGAGGTGCCTGACTTGCCCCCCATGGCGAAGCCGGGCTCGGTGATCCGCTCGGCATAAGCCGTGCCGCCCTGCTCGTTGACCACTGCGTTCATCCCGTCGACGACAAAGGCGAGCACGCGCGGACTGACACCGAGCGCGGGAAAGTCGGGGAGGGCAGAGTCATCGCCCGCCGATATGCCGCGGTCGGCGCGCGCGAGGCGCGGGGTGACGGCTCGCCCGGTGACCAGGCGGGCCACCATGATGGCGATCTGCAAGGGTGTTGCCAGCACCGATCCCTGGCCGATCCCGGCGATCAGCGTCTCGCCTTGCGACCAAGCGTTGCCGGTGGTGGCGAGCTTCCACTCGCGGCTCGGGATCAGCCCGGGGCGCTCGCCGGGGATGTCGAGACCAAGGGGGCTGCCAAAACCCAACCGCCGGGCCATCGCCGCGAGGCGATCGATCCCCAACCGCCGCGCGGTCTCATAGAAAAAGACGTCGCAGGATTTTTTGATCGCGTCCCGCAAGCGAAGAGTGCCGTGTCCGTGTTGGCGCCAGCAATGAAACGTGGCGTTGCCGAGCGCCAGCGATCCTGGACAGGTTATCGATGTCTCCGGAGTTAACACCCCGGCCGCGAGCGCTGCTGTCGCAACCACCGGCTTGAATGTCGACCCCGGCGGATAGACGCCGGCGATCGCCTTGTTTGTCAGCGGGTTGCGAGGATCCGCTGAGAGCTGCTGCCACATCGCCGGGGTGAGCCCGGTCGTGAACGGCGCCGGATCGAAGCCCGGAATCGACACGAGGGCGAGAATTTCGCCGGTCACTGCGTCCAGCAGGACGCTCGCGACGCTCTCCTCAGTGATGCAGCGGCGGGCCAGGAAATCCTGCATGGCGGCGTCGAGGCCGGTCACGACGTCGCTGCCGGGCCTCCCGGGTACCCGGGCGAGTTCACGGACCACTCGGCCGAAGGCGTTGACCTCGACCTGACTTGTCCCCGCGCTACCACGCAGTTCGGCGTCCTGCGACTTCTCGACACCGCTCTTACCGATGCGAAAATCCGGCAGCTCAAGCAACGGATCCCCGGTCAGCTCGGACTCGGAAACCGCGGCGACGTAACCGATCACGTGCGCCGCTGTCTCGCCGAACGGGTAGGATCGAGTGAGGCCCTGTTCGACCGAAACGCCGGGCAGTTCTGGGATGGCGACCTCGATGCGCGCCATCTCGTCCCAGCTCAAATTGCCCCGGACCACGACCGGCACGAAGGGGTGCTTGCGCCGGATGTCGCGCAAGACCCTGCGCCGGTCTGCCTCGCCAACCTCGATCAGCGAGGCGAGCGCGTCGAGCGTCGCCGCGATGTCCCCGGCCTGCTCGGGGACGATGACGAGATGATAGTTCTGGTGATTATCGGCAAACGCCACGCCGAAGCGGTCGAGTATGCGCCCGCGCGGCGGTGTCAGCAGCTGGAGATTGATCCGGTTCTCATCCGCGAGCACTACGTAGCGGTCCGACTCCAGAATTTGGAGCTGGTACATGCGCCCAGCTAGAACGGCGACGAGCGCTGCCTGGCCAGTGCCGAGCAAGGCTGCTCTCCGTGTCAGGGACCTTTGGCGTTGGGGTTCACGCTGCATCGTCGGTGCGGCTGACTGACCTGCGCTCGGGCGGCGGCGTCGGTCAGCCCGCTCCCATCGCTGTCCGCTGAATCCGGCCCAGCAGGTAGCTCGCTATCGGGAAGATAGAAATGGTCAATACCGCACGAAAAACGGTGCCGCGAAAGTCGACCAGCACCCCGTCGAGCAAGCAGTGCAATGTCCAGAGAAACAGCATCGCGCCGCCGGTCAGCATCGTGAAGCCAGCCCAAACGAACGGAAACGGTTGGTTGACAAAGCGGCGCCGACAACGAATCACGGCCGCACGGGCGAGCAGCAGCATGAGGGCGGTGACCCCCGGCGGTGCTCCGGCGAGTAGATCCTGGGAGATACCGACGAGGAAGAGCGAAAGAGGCGGCAGCAGGTCCGGCCGGTAAATCGTCCAGTGATAGACCGCCATCAACGTGAAGGCCGGGGTCAGCGCCGCGTAACCCGGAATATTCGCCGGCTGAATCGAGATCACTGTCGCCAACAGCGTGGTCGCAATCGGCAGCAGACGGGCGGCCGGGTTGTCGAGACGCTGGGGCGCGGTTGCGCCGACAGGTTCGAGAGCCATCCCGAGCTCAACGCCGGCCAGGCTGGTCACCCGTGGACGCGTCAGCGCGCCGGCCGCTGCGCGAGGCCACCGGCACGGGATTGGGCAGCCCGTTGGCTAGCCCGTAATCGACGATCCGCAGATATTCGACCCGCGACATTTCGACGTAGGGTTCAACGCGGGGCGCTTCGCCGTCCACGGACGCGACGATACCGACCGGCAGTCCCGGAGGAAAGACGCCGCCCTGTCCGGAGGTGACCACCCGGTCGCCTATCTTGATCCCGGTTCCGGCATCCAGGTAGCGAAGATTTGGGCGCTCCGAATTGTCACCCGCCAGCAGCGCTCGTTGCTGAGGTCCCTCAACGATCACCGGCACCCGGGAATTCAGATCAGTGACAAGGAGAACCCGCGCTGCCCGGCTTCCGACCTCCGACACTCGTCCGACGAGGCCCTCGCCGGTCATGGCGGCTTGGCCGCGCACTACCCCATTCTCATGGCCGGCATAAACCATCAGGCTGCGGACGTATGCGCCGCCCGAATTCGCAATCACCCGGGCCGTGATAAACGTTGCCGGGGGCTCGGGCGTCAGCTTGAGGAGTTCGCGCAATCGGGCATTCTCGGAGGCGAGCCCGAGCGCAGCCTGTTGCCAGCTCAGCAACCTCTCGTTCTCCTCGGCGAGGCGGGCATTGTCCTGGTAAACGGCGACGAAGTCTCGAGCGCGATCAACGAGATGTCCTAGGGCAGCGACTGGGCGCGACAACACGTCGAGGGCCGGCGCGGCGGTGTCGGTTACCGAAGCTCTCAGAGACTCGAACAAGATCTGATCGGCTTTGCCAAGGACGATCATCGTCGCCGACACGAACACAAGAAGCGGGAGGGACACCCGCTGCACGGCCGCACGACGCGGCGGCGACAGCCCAATCACCTCGCAGGCTCGCGCCACGCTGGCCGAACTCCGCTATGCCCTCCCGCGTGACCGAGTTCGGATAACCTGCCACGCCGCGGCGCTCTGCGCGATTCGGCAACGCTTGCGTTCATACGCCCCCCTAACTCCCCAAGATTAAGATTCCTACCACATGTTGACCAACACGTTTTTCAGCGTCTTCATCTCTTCGAGGGCACGGCCGGTGCCAAGCGCCACGCAAGTCAGCGGGTCGTCAGCAATTGATACAGGCAGCCCGGTAGCGTGCCTCAGCACCAGATCGAGATTCCCGAGCAAGGCGCCGCCGCCGGTCAGCACGATCCCTTTGTCGACGATGTCGGCCGCGAGCTCAGGAGCGGTGTGCTCGAGCGCAACTTTGACGGCCTCGACGATCGAGCCGACCGGTTCAGCTAGGCTTTCGGAGATCTGACGCTCTCTGATCACGATTTCCTTCGGCACGCCGTTCATCAGGTCACGCCCTTTGATCTCCATCACCCGCCCCTCGCCGTCCTCCGGCATGCAGGCGGAACCGATCTCCTTTTTGATCCGCTCGGCGCTGCTCTCGCCGACGAGGAGATTATGGTTGCGACGGATGTAGGCGATGATCGCTTCGTCCATCTTGTCGCCCCCCACCCGCACTGATCGGCAATAGACGATGCCGCCAAGAGACAGGACCGCCACCTCGGTCGTTCCGCCGCCGACATCGACGACCATCGATCCCGTCGGCTCGGTCACCGGAAGACCGGCGCCGATCGCTGCCGCCATCGGCTCTTCGATCAGAAAGACTCGTCTGGCGCCCGCGCTTTCGGCCGATTCCTGGAT
>Ga0074045_10001137_pt1 | contig 25952 bp, 26 predicted proteins | sample BogForMeECP23OM2_FD_94442 | JGI IMG/M metagenome (GOLD analysis project Ga0074045, IMG submission 94442) | Bog forest soil microbial communities from Calvert Island, British Columbia, Canada - Bog Forest MetaG ECP23OM2 | ecosystem: Environmental > Terrestrial > Soil > Wetlands ... | reverse complement strand
TTCATGGATTAGGTCTCAGGTCTCAGGAAAATCAAAATCGGAAGCATCAGGATAAATCATTCGGCCCAATTCGGCTGCGCTTCCGGATAGGATCGCGTGCTAGGCTGAGAAAATGGCGTTTCACGATACATCGCGATCATTCCGATGCCGGATCATCAATCTGAGCATCCGGATCGTGTGCGTCGTGATCGCTTATGCCCTCTGGGCAGCGGGTGCTTTGGGGCAGGACAAGGTTCGCCTTGAGCCACGCGCGGTCATCGAGAAGCGGCTGAAGTCTTTTGCTGACGACAACCAGGCTCGCGAATCCATCATCCGCAAGTGGTTTGCCGAGTCGGGATGCGCGAAGCCGAATCTCTCGGAGGAATCCGTCAAGCCTGCGTTACCGCCGAACGTCGTCTGCGTGATACCCGGCGAGACGCACGAAGTAATCGTTGTGGGCGCGCACACAGACAAGGTGCCGAGCGCAGGCGACGGCGTCGTCGACAACTGGTCGGGAGCGTCGCTGTTGCCCAGTCTGCTGTTCAGTCTGGGCGCCCAGAAGCGCCATCACACATTTGTATTCGTGGGTTTCACGGGCGAAGAAAGGGGCTTGATCGGTTCTGAGTATTACGCTGACCATCTTTCTGCTGACGAGCGCGCCCACGTCGAAGCCATGGTCAATATGGACTCGCTCGGCCTGACTCCAACCAAAGTCTGGGCCAGTCATGCCGACAAAGCGCTGCTCGATGCACTGGCCTCGGTGGCTGCGGCGAGCAAGCTTCCGCTCTCGACCGTGAATGTAGACAAGCTTGGCACTACCGATTCCGAGTCGTTTGCCAGTTATCACATTCCGCGCATCACGCTGCATTCGGTCACGCCGGAGAAGATGCAGGTCCTCCATTCCGCGGACGACACGCTGCTTGCGATCAACATGGACGATTACTACGACAGCTATCGTCTGATCGCCGAGTATTTGGCGTATCTGGATGGCGTCCTTACGCCAAAGTAGGCAGCAAATGGCGCTCTCGCCGCCCTCAGTGCAGCTCTTGTGCAGTTCTCCACAGCGCGAACAGGCCGAGCAGCAGTACGGCCTCCTCCAATTTTTCCGACCAGACGTGCAAGCGGTCGAAGTCCCTGCGTATAGGGTTGTCGAGTGCCAGGTAGTCAATCACGCCGGCTTGAGCGCGCAGGGCGTGCATTTTCGGCGAGATCGCGAACTGCGAGATCAGCGTGAGGCAGAGCATCAGCACAATCAGCATGTGCCGCAGACTGACCGCGTTCGCGCCACCGGCGGTCATGCGGTAGTAGAGCGCGGATGCAAATAGAAAGACGATCCCGGAGACGATTCCCATGTAGTGCAGCACGTCGAGCGAGTGGCCGACAACGGAACCGGCCACGTGGCGGGTGGGGAGAAGCCCTGGGGTGAACGCGATCGGAGCCTCGACAAAGGCGAGGAAAATGATCCCGCCGATCCAGACGACGAGCGACAACAGCATGAGGAAGCGAAGAAATGACATGAGCGGAATTATATGGGCGAGAAGCCCCCTGCGTCCTGAGGCCGTAATCAAGCGTCGGGCTCGCTTCATTTTCCGGCTGAGGCCACTTATCCACAGCCCGAACCAGCGCCGTTACTTATTCCGTATGCTATGAGTATTTACTCTCATCCTTCCTCATTCAGTCCGGAGGAAATCAATTCCAATGCAAGGCACCCTTCGAGCTTCCGATGTGGAGTTTGTGTCGCTGCCCACCGCCGTGTTTTGCGTGCAGTGCGAATTGATCAGCGCCAACAACACGCCCCGTTGCCTGGCCTGCGGCAGCGGCGCGGTTCTGAGTCTTTCGCGGGTGCTGGGTGGATCGCTGCGCGGCCAGCAGACCGCGCACCTGATCGCCGACGTGGAACTTGATCGCATCGTGCGCTCGCTCCTGTACAGCGTTCCTCAGATCGAGGAAGAGTCCGACGCCGAGCGCGACCTTTCTGTCGTTCCGAGTTTTTCCTCGCGGCACCACCTGCGGGTGCGCCATCCGGGATTAAGCGGGCCGCGTCCGGCGCATATCAGTCCGGCCCTGCTCAATGCCGGAGAATTCGACCTGGAGCCCGGCATCAGCATCATTACCGAAAAAGCGCAGGCGCTCACCGGCGCCACCGGGGCGGCGATTGCATTGCGCCAGGGCGACGAAATCGTATGCCGCGCCCGCACTGGCCGCACCGCTCCCGACCTTGGCATTCGGCTGCAGACCGATCGCGGCATCTCCGCCGAATGTGTGCGCACCGGCGAGGTGCTCTTGTGCAACGACGCGGAAACCAACCCGCGCGTGGACTCTGCCAGTTGCCGGCGCATGGGCGTGCGCTCGATTCTGGTCGCACCGCTGCGCCATTACCGCCGCACGCTGGGAGTCTTTGAGGTGCTGTCGTCGACGCCCAACGCCTTCGACAACCACGATGTCGCGACCATGCAGTTTCTTTCGGGCATGATGGTGGCCGCGATTTCGCGCCTGTCAACCTTGCGGCCCCCGGCGAATTCTTAGGCGGGCGGGCCACGTAATCCTTCTTGAATCGTTGCGGCTGCCGCAGAATCTCTCCCAGCATGCAGACTAAAGTCGATCGCCGTACCGTCGATCTCTCGGGCTATCCCAACCTCGTCGTCGTTTATCTCGGGATGCGCGTCAACCGCATCACGGGATTGAAGACCTTGCTCGGCTTCGGCCCGCGGATTTCGAAGTCGGCCGCCGATCAACCGGATGGCCTTCTGGTGCACGAGTTCTTTCTTTTCTCCCTGTTTCCCCCGCACGCCGGCATGCGGCAGTACTGGCGAGACATGGATGCACTCCTGGCCTGGACGCGCTCCGACCCGCATCGCGATTGGTGGAAGAATTTTCTGAAAGATTCCGGTGGCACCGGCTTCTGGCACGAAACTTATCTCATGACCGGCGGCATGGAAGCCATCTACGACGACGTCAAGCAGCCGATAGGTTCATGCGCTTCGCCCCGGTCGTGCCGGCGCGCGGGCCGATGTTCTCCGCCGCGCATCGCGCAGGGAAGGGAAATAGCGGCGGGGCGGTGATTTCTGAACCCGAACTCTACGGTGGATAGAATCGTTCGCGCCGGAAGGAGGGGATCTCAATCTCAGGTTTCATGCTGCTGGCGACCCCGGAGGGACTCGAACCCCCAACCCTTAGTTCCGAAGACTAATGCTCTATCCAGTTGAGCTACGGGGCCGTCGCCTAAACTCTACCACCGTTTCCCGCCATTCATTCCTAACCACTGCGGCGGGACTCCTCAAGCTGGTCAGTCCCTTGGGCCGCTCCTAAAACTGTAAATCTCCATCGCGACCCAGTACATGCCGCTTGGATACGTGTGGGTGGTACCGAAGCATACACCAACTGACAATGCATTCAGCGTGGGATCGCCCGTTGGTCCTTGGATAGAGTTCGGGAGGTTCCGGGGGTCTGAAGTAACAAAAGTAAGAGTAAAGAAATTCCCGTGCGAGGGCTCGACGATGAATTTACCCACATACGGGCTAACCGGCGAAACCTTGAGCGAGTCCTTCTTGGCCATTTCGCACGCGAGCCCGTGAAGCTGATGCATCGGAACCACCTTGAAGGGCATGATCTTCTTCGCCACGCGGCGCTGCTGCACAACCTCAACCACTAAGTCTTCAACCTGCTCAATCGAGAGGTTCTCCAGCAGCTGAAGGAAATTGCCGACAACATATATCGTAGGTCCGTTAACCGTCGCGGCAAAACCCGCGAGCGTGAACTTGGGATCGAGGAGTATCTTTGTCATCAAGGCGTTGGCTTTCATCTGGTCTGGCAGATGATCCATATCCGCGAACTTCAACAGAATCTCCCCTGCCGCACCAGAGCGCACTTCGGCCATCCTGAGTCGCTCTAACAACCAAGGTTCATCCCCATACTGATCGGCGGGGGTTCCGGCCTTGGCGAATTCAATCACGTGAAGAGTGGCGGCGTCGCTGATTCGCTGGTCCGCTTGCAATGGCGCCACTCCCGCAGCCACTCGCATCGCGTTCGCCATCGAAAAAACCTTATCTGCGATCTCCCGGTCTGTTACAGTCTGTCCTCCGGCCAAGGTTGAAAGAATCACTACGGAAATCAATGCGCTGGCGTTTCTCCTTAGCCCGAACCAGAGGCTGACTGAGATTACTTGTGAGAGATCGCGGAGGGAAAGTAATCCACTATGTGGCAATGGCATTCTGTCACTCCTGTCTTGTTGAATTGAGCGCCGGCAACTCGGCCGTGGGGCAAGATTCGTCTCCCACGAGTCTTCTTACGCCACCTCGCGGTTACAGCCCTGCCAGCCAGGCCGATTTTACGAGGTTCTCTCCGCTTGTGTCTATCACGACACAAAGACGCAGCTCTCTGAGAGACGTTGCGCGCGGTGCCCTCAGGTTCGCGCCCGTCCTCTGGGCGCTAACATGGGAGAGGCAGCAGCTGAAAGGCTACCGGTAAATCTCAGAATCCAAGTGCAACTTGTTCCAAGGTTCCCTAGAATGAAACTTCGCTCAATACGCGCGGACTCATCTATCCATGCCCTTACGTCTCTTCAATACTCTTTCCGGCAAAATCGAAGACTTCCACCCGCTCGATGACAACCGCGTCCGCATGTATGCCTGCGGCCCGACCGTTTACGATTACGGCCACATCGGCAATTTTCGGACATTCATCGCTGTCGATCTTCTTTACCGCTTTCTGCTCCAGTCCGGATACGATGTGCGCTACGTGATGAACATCACCGACGTCGACGACAAGATCATCCGCAACGCCGCCCGCGACGGCGTCAGCGTGCAGCAGTACACGGCAAAGTACGCCAAGGCGTTCCTTGAAGATTCGGCCTTGCTCAACATCGCGCAGCCCAAACTGGTGCGTGCCACCGAGCACATCGAGCAGATGGCGGCCTTCATCGGCAAGCTCGTGGAAAAGGGTTTCGCCTACCGCACCGACGACGGCTCTTATTATTTCCGCATCGCCAAATTTCCCGAGTACGGCAAGCTTTCAAAAAAGGATTTCGCCGGCATGACCGACGGCGCCCGCGTCGACGTTGACGAGTACGACAAAGACAACGCCCGCGACTTCGCTCTCTGGAAAGCCCCCAAGCCCGGCGAAGCGTCGTGGGAGACGTCCATCGGCCCGGGCCGTCCCGGCTGGCACATCGAATGTTCCGTCATGTCGATGGAGCAGCTAGGCCCTAGCTTCGACCTCCATGCCGGAGGGGAAGACCTCATCTTCCCGCACCACGAAAACGAAATCGCGCAATCGGAATCGCTGAGCGGCCAGCAGTTCGCGCGTTATTGGTTTCACGCCCGCTTCCTGCTTGTCGAAGGACAGAAAATGTCCAAGAGCCTGGGCAACTTTTTCACTCTGCGCGACCTGGTGCTCAAGGGACACAAGCCGTCATCCATTCGTTGGCTGCTCACGCAGGTCCCGTATCGCAACCAGCTCAACTTCACCTTCGACGGTCTCAAGTCGGCGGCCAGTTCGGTCGAAAAGCTACGCAACTTCCGCTTCCGGCTGACGAGTTCTCAATTCGCTGCGGGATCGAATCCGGCCGCCAGCGCGCTCGCGAAAGAAACTACCGAGGGCGTCATGAACGCTCTCAACGACGACCTCAATACCGCCGAAGCTCAGGGCGCCATCTTCGACATGCTGCGCAAGTCGAACACCGCGCTCGATGCGGGCGACGTAAAGCAGGACGACGTGCAGGCGCTGCTTGCCACGCTCGACCGCTTCGACGCTACTTTCGCCGTGCTGAAAGACGACGACCAGCCGAAGATGAAAGTCGTGCTCGACTGGGCAAAAGCCGAAGGGCGCGAAAAAGAAATCAGCCCCGAGTTGCAGGAGTTCGCCGGGTCCGCGCAACTAGCCGACGAGCAAGTGAATCAAAAACTAGCGGAGATGGAAGCCGCCAGAAAGTCACGCAATTTCAAGACCAGCGACGCCATCCGCGCCGAACTGACAGCTGCCGGCATCATCGTAGAGAACACAAAAGACGGCGTGCGCTGGCGAAGAAAGTAGAATCATTAGTCATTTAGACATTGAGACATTGAGTCATTTGACTTCGTTCGCTGGGGAGGTCTCGATTTTCAACGACTTGATGATTCAATCCTCGGTTTCGATTTTCAATGACTCAATGATCAAATGATTGAATGACTCAATCCCTCGACGATCTCATCCGCGAAGCCGAAATCGCCCACGGCCACCTCTGCGCCGGACAAATACTCGGCGTGCGCTTGGCCATGCTGGGCCTCGCCAAACTCGGCATCGACGACCCGCGCGGAAAAGACCGCAAGCGCCTCGTCACCTTCGTCGAAATCGACCGCTGCGCCACCGATGCCATCGGCGTGGTCACCGGATGCCGTCTCGGCAAGCGCGCCCTGAAATTCCGCGACTGGGGGAAAATGGCCGCCACCTTCGTCGACCTCGAAACCGGCAAAGCCATACGCATCGCCGCTAAAGAATCCTCCAAAAAGCTGGCCCGCGAAATGCACCCCGAAATCGAAAACAGAAACCAGCAGCAAATGCTCGCCTATCGCGAAATGAAGGACGACGACCTGTTCTCCACCCAGTGGGTAAAAGTCGAACTGCCGCCAGAAGAATTCCCCGGCTATAAAGGAGACCGCATCGTGTGCGCAGAATGCGGAGAAGGCATCAACTTCCGCCGCGAAATAGAACGCGACGGCCGAGTGCTATGCCGGGCCTGCGCCGGGGAAAAATACTACCAACCAATGTAGCGAACGACTAACGACCACCGACCAACGACGCTTGCTCATACGCATGCGCCACCCGCAGCACCGTCGCCTCATCAAAGTGCCGCCCAAAAATCTGCAGCCCGATCGGCAGGCCTTCGCGATTCTCGCCGCACGGCACTGAAATCCCTGGAATGCCCGCCAGATTCGCCGTCACCGTGTAGATATCGGCAAGATACATCGCCAGCGGATCATCCACTTTCTCGCCCAGCTTGAACGCCGGAGTCGGCGCAGTCGGCGCGGCAATCACATCCACTTTTTGGAAAGCCTCGTCAAAATCGCGCGTCAGAAGCGTCCGCACCTTTTGCGCTTTCAAGTAATAAGCATCGTAATAACCCGCGCTCAGCGCATAAGTCCCAAGCATGATGCGCCGCTTCACTTCCATGCCAAATCCGCCGTCGCGCGTTTGCCGATACATTTCGGCCAGCGTCTTCGCGCCGCGCGCGCGAAATCCATAGCGCACGCCGTCAAAGCGCGCCAGGTTCGCCGAAGCTTCCGCGGTCGCAACGATGTAGTACGCCGGAATCGCATATTCGGTATGCGGCAGGCTCACCGGCACGATCTCGCAGCCGAGCCCAGCCAGCTTCTGTATCGCCGCTTCGACCGCCGCGCGCACCTCCGCATCGAGGCCCGAGCCGAAATATTCCTTGGCCACGCCGACTCTTATCGCTTCACCCGAAGTCGCTGGTCGATCCGGCTGTTTTTCACGGGCGGGGGTGCCCGCGCCACACGAACTCGGGCCCTCGCTTAGTGGCTTTTCTAACTCCGCCACGTAATCGGGAACCGGAATATCAGCCGAAGTAGAATCCATCGGATCGCGCCCGGCAATCGTGCGCAGGATCAGTGCCGCATCTTTCACCGAGTTAGCAAGCGGACCGATGTGATCGAGCGACGAAGCAAATGCAATCAGCCCATAGCGCGAAACGCGCCCGTAGGTCGGCTTCAGTCCCACCACACCGCAAAACGAAGCAGGCTGCCGGATCGATCCTCCAGTATCAGATCCAAGCGTAGCAACGGCCATTCCCGCCGCGACCGCTGCCGCCGATCCGCCCGAGGATCCGCCGGGCACGCGCGTCTTGTCGCGCGGATTGCGCACCGGATGGTAGGCCGAATTCTCCGTGGACGAGCCCATGGCGAACTCGTCGCAGTTAAGCTTGCCAAGTACAACTGCGCCAGCCGCTTCGAGCCGCGCAACGGCAGTGCAGTCGTAAGGCGGAACAAAATTGTCCAGAATCTTCGACCCGGCAGTTGTGCGCACGCCGCGCGTCACCATCACGTCCTTGATTGCGATGGGGACGCCGGCCAGCGGAGGCAGCGGCTTGCCCTCGGCCGCCATCTTGTCGATGCGCTCGGCCTGAGCGTGAGCGCGCTCTTCGGAGAGCGCCAGGAACGCGCCGATCTCCGCGTCTTCTTTCTTTATGTGCGCGTAGCAAGCGTCGGCAATTTCCGCCGCGGTCGTCTTGCGCTGCTCCACGGCAGCGCGAACGGATTCAATCGTGAACGTCTCTGGTCCCATGTGTGTCAGACGAACTTTCCGCTGGTTTCGGCAGTTGGCGTGTCGAGTTCCGAGTTGAACACGGAGCGAATCTGCGCGAGCGTGCTTTCCCGGTTCATCTTCTTCGTTTGATAAAGAGCGTCGGCGACGTGCCGCGCGATGTCGCTCAGCAAAACGCCCCAGCCGATCGCAGCCATATTCTCCGGCCATGCGCTCGGGTTCAACGAGCATTGCAGCCCGCCATGCGCCGCCCAGGCGCGCACAAGTTCGTGAGACTGTTTGTCGGAAAGAGCCACGGGTGGAATCGTCAGTTCTGCTGGCATGCCACGCCTCCACTATCTCTCAATCACCTTCGGCACTTCGAAAAACGTCCCATCTGTATCCGGAGCGTTCTTGACCGCCTCTTCATGCGAAAGGGACGGCCGCAGACCTTCCTTCACGTCCTCACGCGCCGCGTAGGCGAAGCGCTCACTCCCTTGCCGCGAAACATCCACGCCGTAGCGGTCGGAGACCTGCGCCATCGGTTCGACGTTCTCGGTATTCAGCTCACTCAACCGGTCCACGTATTCGAGAATGGAATTCAGATCGCGCAGCATGCGAGCGCGCTCATCCGCGGTCAACTCTAGGTTGGCCAAGTCGGCCACGTAGGCGACGTCTTTTTCGGCGACTTTCATAGTTCATCCGCTTGTACGGCGTCCTGCGAGTTCGGCTTACGAGTTCAAGCTGTCATCCGCAACTCGCTTGCGCCGCGTCGGCTTTCGTAGGAGTTACTTTAGCCGTCCGCCCGGCCAAAGCTTTCTCGCGCTTCTTCTTCAGCTTGCGCAGGTGGGATGACGAATACAAACTTCCGCGGCATCGCCTGGCCCCGCACATGCACGGAGCCTCATCCTCCCCATCGTACAGGTTGTAGTCGTAGGTCAGCTCTTCTCCCGGCTCAATGTCGCGCAGCGCGATGATCCACATCTTACCCGCGATCTGGTCAGTCTCACAGTTCGGTTTGCAGGAATGGTTTACGAATGCTGCTACGCCATAGCCATCAATGATGCGCTTTCCGCCGTCCAGCCCGAACAGATAGGTGTTCGGGAAATCGTCGTAGAGGTCGTCTGCTTCTTCGTAGCTCAAGTGCTCACCCACATACTCGACGATCAGCGTCTCCTTGCGGATGCGTTTCGTGGTGTAGCAGCCGAAAGAATGGATGGCCGACTTGCGAATTACCAGCGTCATAGCGTGTCTTTTATCTTTAGCATATTTGCTGTGGTTTAAGGCAAGTCTCATTTTGGAGACGCGAGGCTCTCAGTTCTCAGCTCTAGGCTCTCAGGTCTCAGTAAACCCGCGCCCGCCTTTCCTGAGAGCTGACAGCTGACAGCTGAGAACTCTTCTTCAAACCTGCTAAGATTTCTCTCCGGAGACTCCCATGGCTCACAATCATCCGCCGCGTTTCCTGAAAATTGTTGACGATGCCCGCAGCCGCGTCCGCGAAACCACGGTGGATGAGGTGAAAGCCCGGCTCGACAGTCACGACAAATTTGTTTTGGTCGACGTCCGCGAAGACCGCGAGTTCGACGCCGACCACATCCCGGGCGCGGTCCATCTCGGCAAAGGCGTCATCGAGCGCGACATTGAGGCCACGTATCCCGCTCTCGATACCCCGCTGATTCTCTATTGCGGCGGCGGATTCCGTTCCGCCCTCGCCGCCGACAACCTGCAGAAGATGGGCTATTCCAATGTCATCTCGATGGACGGCGGCATCCGCGAGTGGCGGGAGAAGGGGTACCCGCTCGAAAAAGGGAAGTAGTTTAGCCGGCCCACGTTGCATCCCTACCGCATCTCTGAAAAAATAGGCCAATTGGGGATTTCGTCTTTATGGCTCAAATAGGAAGCTTTGCGCTTCTGCTGGCGCTTGGCCTGAGTGCGTACTCGTTCGGTGCCGGCCTGTTGGCTTTGTTCGGGCGCGATGCCGCCTCCGCCCGCCTTGGTGAAACGGCCCGCCGCGCCGGAATCGCCGCGTTCGGCGCCGTCGTGCTTGCTTCTTTCGTGCTCGTTTCGGCAGCGTTCGCCGACGACTTTTCCATCGCCTACATCTACCACCACAGTAACCGCGACCTGCCCGCCGCCTACAAGTTCGCCGTGCTGTGGTCGGGGCAGGAAGGCTCGCTGCTGTTCTGGTCACTGCTGCTGGCTGGCTACGGATTCGTTCTCCGTTTGCGCTATAAAACCGATCAGCGTCTCTTTGCCTATGCTTCGGTCATCATCGCGTCGGTTCAGGTCTTCTTTCTTCTGATTCTCACTTTTGCCGCGCACCCCTTCGCCATCGAGCAGGGAGGCATTCCCGCCGACGGCACTGGCCTCAATCCTCTTCTGCAATATCCCGAGATGGTCATTCATCCGCCCATGCTCTATCTGGGGTATGTCGGCTTCACCATCCCGTTCGCCTTCGCGCTCGGCGCGCTCATCATGCACTACCCCGGCGAAAAGTGGATTCACATCACGCGCCGTTGGACCATGGTGACCTGGTGCTTCCTCACCGTAGGAATCTTCCTTGGCGCGCACTGGGCTTACGCCGTTCTGGGTTGGGGAGGTTACTGGGGATGGGATCCGGTCGAAAACGCTTCGCTCATGCCGTGGCTGACCGGTACAGCGTTCCTGCACTCAGTCATCATGCAGGAAAAGCGCGGCATGCTGAAGGTCTGGAACATGGTGCTTATCTTCGCCACGTTCCTGCTCGCCATGCTCGGGACTTTCCTCACCCGCTCCGGCATCATCAGCTCGGTTCACGCCTTCGCGCAATCTTCCATCGGAACCTGGTTCATCGTCTTTATCGCACTGACGACTGCCGTTTGCGCCTATTTCCTGGTCAAGAATCTCTCGAACCTGAAGAGCGAGCACAAGCTTGAGTCGCTGGTCTCGCGCGAATCCAGCTTCCTGTTCAACAATCTTCTGCTGCTGGTCGTTTGCTTCACCGTTCTGTGGGGAACATTCTTTCCGATCCTTTCCGAATGGGTGCAGGGACACAAGGTGACGGTCGGGCCGCCGTTCTTTAACCGCGTGGCCGTGCCGGTTGCTCTTCTTCTTATGTTGCTAACGGCCGTCGGACCGCTGCTGGCGTGGCGCAAGACTTCCGTTGAGAGCCTGAAGCGTAACTTCCTTTACCCCGCCATCGGCGCGATCGCCGTTGGCCTGATGATGATTCTTTTTGGCGTGAAACCGTGGGAGGATCCGTCCTATTTCTACGCGGTCGTGGCGGCGATTCTCGCTGCGCTCGTCATCTTCACGGTCGTCTCCGAGTTCGTGCGCGGAGGCCGCGTCATTGCCGGCAAGAGCGGGCAGAACATTTTCGCCGCCATGCTTCAGCTCTGCCGCCGCAACACGCGCCGCTACGGCGGATACATTGTCCACTTTGGCGTCGCGCTGGTCATCATCGGAATCCTCGGCCAGCCCTTTAACAAGGAAGTGGAAAAGGAAATGGCCTTCGGGGACAAGATCAACATCGGTCCCTACACGCTCGTTTGCCAGTCCTACACGCAGGACGACAATCCCAACTACGCTAACGAGTGGGCCATCATCAACGTTTTCCGCGGCGGCAAACAGATCACCACCATGTATCCCGAACGGCGTTTCTATAAAGCGAGCGGACAGCCGCAGACGCTCCCGCGCATTTATCCCAGCTTCCGCGAAGATCTGTTCCTCGTGCATGATCTCTATCTCGTCTACGAAGGCAAGAACGAAACCAACGGCCGCCCCATCATCAAAGCGCACATGAATCCGCTCGTGCCCTGGATCTGGATCGGGCTGATCATCATGGTCTTTGGAACCATCGTGGCCCTCGTGCCGAACTACGTTCCCGTGACGGTGGCCGCAGCCGTGCCCGTTCGCGAAACCGCGCATGCAGGAGCGGGGGACTGATGAAGCGCTTTCCGAAAGCGAATGGCTCTGAGTGTGGCGCGGGCGCCCCCGCCCGCGAAAGGCAGATATCCAAAGAGTTTCTAGCAAAGAATGGATCGCGCTTGGCATCTCGCCGACTAGTGCAAGCCCTCATCCTCACCGCCGCCGTCTTCCTCTTTGTCGGCGCCGGCCCGAGCACCGACGCTCGCTTCAAAGACCTTGGCCATCGGATGATGTGCACCTGCGGATGCGGCCAGGTGCTGCTCGAATGCAACCACGTCGGCTGCCAGTCTTCCGATAAGATGCGCGACAAGCTCATGGCCGCCATTGAAAAGGGAGACAACGACGACCTCATCCTTCAAGGCTTCGTGCAGGAGTACGGCCCCACGGTGATCGCCGCGCCCACCACGACCGGCTTCAACCGCGTTGCCTGGATCATGCCCTTCGTCGCGCTTGCCGCGGGCATCATCTTCGTAACGTGGCTTGTGCGCGCATGGAAGAACCGCCCCGAGCCAGCTCTGGCCGATGGCATCACCATCCCCCAGGGCCATGAGCTAGACCAGTTCCGAGCCCAGGCTCGCAAGGAGACCGAGCAATGAGCTTCTTACTGGGAACGGAGAACCGGGAACTGAGAACTTTATGTCAATGATCATTTTTGTCTGCGCCGTCTTCACCTTCGCTGCGCTCTACTACGTTTTCTTTTTCCCCGGCGAAGTGTACGCCGGAGAAGAAAAGACGCGCCTCGGCTATCTCCGCGAGCGCAAGGAATCCGTCTATGAGAACCTGCGCGACCTGAATTTCGAATACAAAGCCGGCAAGGTGCCCGACGCCGATTACGAGTCCATGCGCGCCTCGCTCGAAGAAGAAGCCGCCGCCATCATGGCCGAGATCGCGCGGCTGGAGCAGGCTGCCGGGCAGGCGATATAGGCTGCAACTGTCTACAAAGACGCGATTTGTGACAAGTGACAATGTACACTTTACAGTGTATCCTTAATGATAAGGAGCTTTAAGCATCGCGGCCTCAAACGGCTTTACGAGCAAGACGATCGCAGCGGAATCCGGCCCGACCTGTTGGACAAGGTGGAGCGAATCCTCACGGCGCTTGATTCTGCTGTTACGCCGCAAGCTCTCGATATTCCTGGGTACCGCCTGCACCCGCTCAAAGGCGAATGGAAGGGGTTTTGGTCGGTCACGGTGCGGGCGAATTGGCGCATCGTTTTTCGGTTTGAAGGGACCCATGCATTTGACCTTGAGCTGATCGACTACCACTGAGGACAAAAGGAGGAAATGCAATGCCCATGAAGAATCCTGTACACCCTGGTCGCATTGTGCGGCATGATTGCCTTGAGCCTTTGGGCTTGACTGTTACCGAGGGAGCGGAGGTTCTCGGCGTCAGCCGGCAAACACTCAACAACGTCATTCACGGCAAGTCGGGCATCAGCCCCGAGATGGCAATCCGCCTTTCGAAGGCCTTTGGCAGCACGCCGGAAACCTGGTTACGGATGCAGCTTGCCTACGATCTCGCACAGGCCCGCAAGGACGAGAGCAAAATCAAAGTCCGCCGCCAGCGCGTGCTCCAGGAGATCCACGCACAATGAGGCAGTGATTCGGCTGTGGGCCTTTGGTTTGAGGAGCTCTGATTTGAAGTTTATTCAAGAAATGCAGTGCGCCTGCGGCCACATCCATTCGTTCTCAGCCTATGGAGATAATCGTTGGACCGCCGCAGTCTGCCCGAAATGCGGATCCGCAGCCGGTCTAATAGACCCGCTAAGTGTCAGCGTCACCGCGGAGCGCCTTTTGTATCGCAGCAAGGCCGAGCTCGAAGGTGGAGACTACAGCCTATCGATAGTAATTGCGACGATGTCAGTCGAGTCATTTCTCACTCGACTTTTTCTCAAGCTAAAAGGAATGGATAGTTACGCCACGACATTCAATCTGCCCACTCCGACGCAGGAAGAAGCATGGGAACATGAGTACCCCAGGAAGGGTGGTTTTATCGCACCGGCAGATTTTGTTTCCAAAAAGATAACGGGATTAACTTTTGACGGCTTCGTTGCCCAAAACAATCTTGCGACAAATATAATGGCCGGATTCCCGGATGCGGGAAGCCTGTCCGCGACAAAGTACTTCCAAAATGAGCTCTTCAGACGCCGCAACAGGATCGCCCACTGGGGGTATGTGAATTCCACTAAGGCAGAAGCTCAGCTATGCCACAACCTAGCAATCGCAATTGTCTCAATCCTCAGAGAAATGGATAGATCCAAATACAGTCCCCCCTAGAAATAGAATCAACAGGTACAGTTGTGCGCAACGGTGATTATCTGGACAAGTACGTGCTGATCAGCTAAGGAGCTGTTTTGACTAATCTCGCAAAGTTCGCCCTACTGGCCGCCACCGTGGGGCTCTCCCTCGCCGCCGCCGCCCAGACCCTCTCCGGCACCGTCACCAACGGCACCACCAACAAGCCCGCTGCCGAAGACGAGGTCATCCTCATCAACATCGCCAATGGCATGGATGTTGCCGGAAGCACCAAGGCCGACGCGGCGGGCAAGTTCAGCTTCAAGCTCTCTGATGCCGCGGGCCCGCACCTTATCCGCGCCATCCACCAGGCGGTGACCTATCACCAGTTCGCCCCTCCCGGCACCAGCAACGTGGATCTTAAGGTCTACGACGTCGCCAAGAAGGTCGAAGGCATAAGCCTCACCGCCGACGTCATGCGCTTGCAGGCCGACGCCACCAGCCTGCAAGGCATTCGCCTGTTCGCTGTCGACAACAATTCGTCGCCCGCCGTCACGCAGATGAACGACCACAGTTTCGAGTTCTACCTGCCCGCCGGAGCCAAAGTCGAACAGCTACAGGCCAAAGCGCCCAACGGACAGCCCATCCCCGCCGAAGCCGTCCCGCAATCTGAAAAGGGCCGCTACGCCATTGCCTTCCCGCTGCGGCCCGGAGAAACGCAGTTCCAGCTTGAGTTCACGATGCCCTACAACGGCACGACGAAAATTGATCCCAAGCCGCTCTATCCCGCCGAGCACTTCGTAGTCGTGCTGCCCAAGTCCATGCACTTTACAGGCGCCGACTCGTCGGCGTTCAAGTCCATGCAGGATCCCAACCAGAGTGACAGCGTAGTCCAGGTTGTGCAGCAGACCCATGTAGGCCAGCAGCTGGGATTCACCGTCACCGGCACCGGCACGATCTCCGAACAGCAAGGAGGAGCCGCACAAGCGGGTCCCGCGGGCGGTGGCGCGCAAGGCGGACCGATGAACGAGAACCCGCAAGCGGAGAGCAACCGCCCCGGCGGAGGACTCGGCGTTCCCATCGACGCGCCTGACCCACTGGAAAAATACCGCTGGCCAATCATTGGAGCATTCGTAGTGTTGCTTGGAATCGGCGGCTGGATCGTGACCAAACGCCAGGGCGCAGTCTCGGCCGCATCCGGAGGCACAGCCGCCATGGGAGCCCGCGGCCCGCTTGCTGCCCCCATCACGGGTCCCGGAGCTCGCGCTATATCTGGCTCCGCTTCAACAACGCCAGTTTCGACGGCGGCCGACGCGCAAAACTCAGCCCCTCCATCCGCGGCCGCATCGAAATCCGCCTTGCTCCTCGAAGGTCTGAAAGAAGAACTGTTCCAACTCGAAGTCGAACGCAAGCAGGGAAAGATCGCGCAAGCCGACTACGAAAAAGCCAAGGCGGCGATCGACCAAACTTTAGAGCGAGCCCTAAACCGCCAGGGCTGAGGAAAGCGGCGGTACCTAGCAAGTCTCGCGAGGGACAGCCGCCCTCGGCTGCCCAGCCGAGCGCAGGCCGGCCTCGCTTGTCGCTCTTCCCTCAGCCGATAAGGTATTTATTTCTCAAAGACCTGGCGGAAACCGCCCCAAGAACAGGCCGAAAATCCGAGCTAAGTGATTGATTTATAAATACGTTACAATTAAGTCCTTATTTCTCAAAAAAAATTTAGTGCCTATTGTGCGCTAAGTCTTTGATTCTCAAAGACCCTTAACAGAGGGGTCCAAGCCGATTCCGAGCACTTGAGCCGAGTCAGAACCCATAACATCCAATAGAATGACCAATCAAAGCGTAAACACATATGAGTAACATCTTCAAAACCACACTCCTTCTCACCGTCATGACCGTGCTGTTCATGCTCGTCGGACGCGCTCTGGGCGGCCAAAACGGCATGCTGATGGCGCTTGTCTTCGCCGCCATCTTGAATTTCGTCTCTTACTTTTTCTCCGACAAGATCGCGCTTGCCGCCTATCGTGCGCAGCCCATTTCGCGCGACGATCTGCCGCGCGTTTATAACATCGTCGAGCGCCTGTCGCAAAAGGTTGGCTTGCCGACTCCGAAGGTTTATCTCATCCCGACCGATTCGCCCAACGCCTTTGCCACTGGACGCAATCCGCATCACGCGTCAGTCGCGGTCACGCAGGGCATTCTTGGCCTGCTCAACGACGACGAACTCGAAGGCGTGATCGCCCACGAGCTGGGCCACGTCCGCAATCGCGACATTCTAATCAGCTCGATTGTTGCTACGCTCGCCGGCGCAATCACCTGGCTCGCGCAGGTGGCAAAGTGGGGAATGATTTTCGGCGGTTTCGGCCGCGACCGTAACGAGCGCGGAGGCGGAGGAATCGCGGGATTGATCATGATCTTCCTCGCACCCTTCGCCGCAATGCTGATTCAGCTCGCTGTCTCGCGCTCGCGCGAATACGGAGCCGACGAAACTGGAGCGCACTGGACTGGCAATCCCTACGCGCTCGCCAGCGCGTTGGCGAAGATCGATGCCTATTCGAAGCAACGGCCGTTGGTCGCAAGCCCCTCGACGGCGCACTTGTTCATCATTCAGCCGTTCTTGGGAGGCTTCAGTTTTGGCAACCTGTTTTCCACGCATCCACCAACGGCGAAGCGCATCGAACGGCTGACAGGAAGGCCAGCGGAGTTCCTGCAGTAGAGACGCAGCTCGCCGCGTCTCAGGTGAGCGGCAAATTGCGTCGACTGGATCGAGACGCGACGAGCCTGCCTCTACGTGGTGACATCCGTAACCGTTTCTCCCTCATCGTGCATAGTAGAATTCAAGCAATGTCAGCACAGGCAGCTAGCGCCATCTCCAGCCGCGCGGCCCAACTGGAGCAGTCTCTCCGCACCGTGATTCGCGGGAAGGATGACGTCCTCCGCCTCGCGCTGGTTTCCGTTTTTGCGCGCGGCCACCTGCTTATCGAAGGCGTTCCTGGAGTGGGCAAAACCACGCTCGGCCAGGCGCTCGCCCGCGCCATTGACTGTTCGTTCCAGCGCGTGCAGTTCACCAGCGACATGCTGCCCTCCGACGTGCTCGGCATTTCGATCTACTCGGCCGCGGAACAGAAGTTCGAGTTCAAACGCGGACCGGTTTTCGCCAACGTGCTGCTCGCCGACGAGATCAACCGCACCACGCCGAAAACGCAATCCGCCCTGCTCGAGGCTATGAACGAAGGCCAGGTGACGGTCGACGCGCATTCCTACCCGCTGCCGCAACCGTTCCTGGTCATCGCCACGCAGAATCCGATCGAGCATCATGGCACGTATCCGCTGCCGGAGTCGCAGCTCGACCGGTTCCTCATGCGCGTCCGCATGGGATATCCCGAGGGCAACGCCGAGCGCGAAATCCTGCGTGACGAAGCAGGCACCGCCCAACTCGAAAAGCTGCGCCCCGTGCTCAATGCCAGCGATGTGCTCGAAATCCAGCAGGCGGTGACGCGCGTTCACGTCGACGATTCGCTCATTACCTACGCGCTGGCGATCGTGGCCAAGACCCGCGAGTCGGAGTATCTCTCGCTCGGAGTTTCTCCGCGCGGCTCCCAGATGTTCTACCGCGCTGCCCAAGCTATGGCCTTCATCGACGGGCGAGACTACTGCACTCCCGAAGACTTCAAGCCGCTTGCGGTTCCGGTGTTCGCTCACCGCGTCGTCGTCAATGCGCTCTACTCCTCGACGCTGAGGAAGTCGGAGCAATCCGACCAAGTGCTGCGAGAGATCGTGGAGAGCGTGCCGGTGCCTGTGTAGTTCGTCACGTCCGTTCTTTCCCCAGCCTTCAATTCTTGTCTTTCGAAGCTCTTGCAGATCGCTTGGCTAGGCGTGGGCCGGCGGGACAGCGGCGTTGTGGGCGGAGGGTAGAGTCCTAAGCCGATGTTGCACCAGAAACGCATAGTGGACCGCCGAGACGATGGTGAAGAGGAAAGTGGCGCGGAGGAAAGTCGTGCGGGCGATCCAGACCCACTGCTGGGGCACAACGAGCAAGAGAAGAACAAAGAAGATCGCGCCCACCTGCGCGGCCGTGTTGGCTTTGCCGAAAATACTGGGGCGAAAGTCGCGCAGGCCGGCAATCATGAAGAGCACGCCACTGATGATCAGGATGGAGACATCGCGGCTGAAGACCACGACCGTGTATTTCCAGGGAATTCGATGTTCGATCGAAAGCACCAGAAACATTGTGGACATGAGGAGCTTGTCGGCGACCGGGTCAAGGTATTGGCCCAGCACAGTTTGCTGATGCAGCGTGCGCGCCAGCAGGCCATCGAGTCCGTCGCTCAGCCCAGCCAGGACGAACAACGCGAGTGCCCACTTGAAATCGTGCTTGACCAGATTGATGACGATGAAAGGCAGAAATATCATCCGCAGCAGGGTGAGCTGATTGGGCGCGGTGAGGATTTGGCGCAGGTTCACCGCGACTCTCCGCCGGCCGGATCTGCTTCTGAGTCGTTCACCTCTTGGTCCGGACCTTCCGCTGCGTGCAGTTCCTCTGCGTTTCCTGTCGCCGTCGGAAGAAACTCACTCACCAGCATGGGAGCCGGGTCAAGCCCGGTTTTTTGCGCGAAGCGCTGGGCGAGCGATGGGAGCGTGCCCTCCGGCAGATCGAGTTCCAGGCGCTCAATGCGATGCATGGGGAAGAACATCGCTCCGGCAGCGAAGGGTTCGCCATCGCGAATCTGGGCGATGAAGGTTTCGAAGGAAGAAAGGTCCACGCCGCGCATGCTGAGGCCGACTGGAGACAGTTGCAGGATTGCGCCCCAGAATTTCTCGCGCGGGTTCGCGAGGATGGCGATGACGATGGCGCCGGCGCGGAAGGGACTAGCGGGTTCGGGTTGGGGGCTCATGGGTAGTCACTGGGATTGTCTTATTGGATGCGCAGGAATGCAACTAATCCCGACTCCCGCTGTCATTTCGCACCGCCTTCAAATCAATCCCCACCTGCTCGGCCTTCTTATAAAGATGCGACCGCTCCAACCCGAGCGCTCGCGCCGTGTTCGAAATCTGGTTGTGGTTGCGCTTCAGCTCGGAGAGGATCGTTTGCTTTTCGAAGGCTCGAACGCGCTCGGAGAGCGGGCCTGAGCCGGCAAGGGCAGATTCGGGTCCGGCAGCGGAGGCCGGCAGCGCCAGTGCCACGGTTTCAGAGGTGACTTCGTTCGCGGTCGCGAGCAGCATGAGCCGCTCGACGGCATTGCGCAATTCCCGGATATTGCCGGGCCAGGCATGTTGCTGGAGAGCGGCAATGGCATCGGCAGTGAAGGGCATCGGCTTCCATCCATTGGTGGCACTGACCTGCGCGGCGAAATGCTCGACCAGGGCCGGGATATCTTCGCGCCGCTCGCGCAGTGTCGGCAGGCGGAGGGGGAAGACGAAGATGCGGTGGAAAAGATCCTGGCGGAATTTACCGTCGCGCGTCAGCGCCTCAAGATCGTGATGAGTAGCGACGACCACTCGCACATCAACGGCAATGGCACGATCACCGCCGATGCGCTCGACTTCACCTTCTTCAAGCACGCGCAGCAGTTTGGCCTGCATGGTGAGCGGCATGTCGCCGATTTCGTCGAGGAAGATGGTGCCGTGCTGCGCCTGCTCGAACTTGCCGAGATGGCGCGCGGCGGCGCCAGTGAACGACCCTTTTTCGTGGCCGAACAGTTCCGATTCGATCAACTCGGCAGGTACCGCGGCGCAGTTCAGTGTGACAAATGGCGCACCGGCCCGCGCACTACGCTCGTGCAGGGTGCGCGCGACGAGTTCCTTTCCCGTGCCCGTCTCACCGAGAATAGCCACGCGCGTTTCGCTCGAGGCAACGCGCTCTACCTGCGCCATGACGCGGCGCATGGTTTCGCCAGTCCAGATGATTTCGTGTTTGCCCAGCCGGCGCTCCAGATCGCGGTTCTGGCGCTCCAAGCGGCCCAGCTTGAGGGCATTGTCGACCGTCAGAAGAAGCTTCTCAGTCGAGATCGGCTTTTCCAGAAAATCCAGCGCCCCCAATCGGGTGGCGCGCACCGCCATTTCGATGTGCGCCTGGCCTGACATCATGACGACAGGTGTCGCCACGCCTTGGGCTTTCAGGTCTTCGAGCAGCGCGAGCCCGTCTTTGCCCGGCATGACGACATCGGAAAGAATCAGATCGAAAGGCTGCGTCGTTGCGAGTTCGAGCGCCTTGGCCGCGTTGTCGCAGACCGTCGCCTCGTGGCCCTCCAGGCGGAAGGCGCGTGAGAGCGAGGCCAGCGTATTGGCTTCGTCGTCAACAATGAGCAGGTGCGCTTTTTGCGACACGTTGTTCTCCTCAATTCTTCCACGCGTCAGTAGGTGCGGCAGCGACTGCGGACGCCGCGTCGCCCGGCAACTCAATCCGAAACGTGGTTCCCTTTTCCTTAGTGCTTTCGACCGATATTTTCCCACCGTGGTCGCTTACCACCGACTGCGCGATCGCCAATCCAAGCCCGGTGCCGTGCTGCTTGGTCGTGTAATAAGGAGTGAACAACCGCGCGCATTCTTCCGGCGTCAGGCCGGAACCAGTGTCGGAAACCGAAATGGTGACGCGAGCTCCGGGTTCGCCAGAGCCGGCGACGGCCGTGCGCAACGTTAGCTCTCCGCCCTGTGGCATGGCGTCGATGGCGTTGAGCGCCAGATTCGAGAGGGCGCGATGCAGCAAATCGGGGTCGGCAGAAATTTCCGGCAGGTCCGCGGCCAGGTCGGTGCGAACGGTAATGTTGTTGTTTGCCTGCAACTGCGCCTGGAACACGCGCAGCACCGATCGCAACACGTCGTTTACCTGCGTGGGCCGGCGCTGCGGCTGCGGCATTTTCGAGAATTCGCTAAACCGCCCGATGATTGTTTTCAGATTATTGATCTCTGCCAGCAGGGTCGCGGTTCCTTCCTGAAAAACCTCCTCGAACATCTCCGGTGACTTGGTTTTGGCGCGCATCAAATTCTCGACCGTCACTTGCAACGGGAACAGCGGGTTCTTGAGTTCATGCGCCAGACGGCGAGCCAGTTCGCGCCAGGCCGCGACACGCTCTGCCTGCACCGCGCGATCCTTCTGCTGCAAGAGATCTTCGGTCATGCGGTTAAACGAGGCGGCCAGTTCGCCCAGTTCGTCGCTCGATTCCACCTCAACCTTGGCGGCCAGATCGCCGGCCGCAACGCGGTGCGCAGCCTGGGCGAGCGAGACCACCGGCCGGGTGACGCGCGCGCCAAACCACAAACTCGCCAGCACCGCGACCAGAATTCCCGCTCCCCCGACCAGCATCGCAGTCGAGATGACGCGCCGCTGCAGTTCGATCAGAGGCCGGCGGGAACTGCCTACGAGCAAAATACCCATCAACTGCTGGTTTTGTCCGATGAGAGGAATGGCGTGGAAGACTTCAGCGTCGGCGGAGTCGGCAGTCCAGTAAATCACACCGTGCGTTTCCTGGCCCGTGCTGCGCACTTTCTCAATCAGTGGCCCGATGCGGTCGGCACCCGCTGCCGGGCCATTCAGATCGAGCAACGACTGCGGACTCCATTTCGGGTCGAGATTCTGATAGAGAAGCACACGCGTTCCGGCAGGAATATCGAGGGTGGAAAGAAAGCCCTGGTCGAGCCGCTCACCGCCGATCACGAATAAAGGCTGCTCTCCAATGTGAACGGCGCGCACCGCGAATAGGCCGAGCGTCGGGCCATTCGGCAAATCTTCTCGCTTCAGAAACGCGCCCGCCGGACCGGTTGAGGATGCAATCGCAGGCTCCGGGTATCCAAACTTGGCCTGCCACTGCGCCGAGGAGAGGATGGTTCCCTGGCGGTCTACTAGCTCCAAGAAATCGAGCTGTTGCTGCGTGGCCAGTGCGCGCGCTTCGCTCGGATAGGCGTTCGTATCTCCGGCTCCGGAGGATGCGCCACGATTGATTTCGAGCGCGATGCGCTGCACGGTTTCGCTCGCCGCGACCGCCTCGACCTTGCGCTCGACCTCCTGGCCGCGCCGCTGGAACTCGGAACGAAATTGCGCCGCCACCGAACTGGCACGGTCCTGGTTCGCCTGCTCGAAAGACTGCCGCATCGTGCCGTACACCGAAACCGACATCACCGCGACGCACAGCAGAATGGTTGCGGCAAACAGAAGAAGGAGCTTCTGGCGGAAGCTCATCGCGAGTCCTCCAGCCAGACGTCTGCGAGGTTCCATGAGCCGAGCCGGTCGGGGGCCCAGTCGTGCACCCGCGCCCCGGCGGCGCTGGCCAGTGGCAAATGGAACAGCGAAATCACGTTGCTGCCTTCGAGCAGCGCATGCTCCGCCTGGTAAAGATCTTCCACTGTGTTGCCGTGAAGCACAGGCTGCGGCAGCGCCAATTGTCGAGCCATCTCGCGCAGCGCGAGAGCCGGGTCAGGGCTGGGTAGCGCGATGCGCACCAGGCGAATGTCGTCGGCGCCGGAGAGCGATACCAGCACCGTAATACCGGCCTCGCGCGCATTCAACGCGATTCGCTCGGCAATGAGTTGCGCCTGCGGATCGCGCGGATCGTAACTGAGTGTCATCGCCGGTTGGCGCGAATCGGCTAGCAGAACTTTCGCACGCTGCACATTTACCTGCGTTGAAAATGCCGCGCTGTAGCCGGTCATCCAGTTGGGCAAAATGCAGGCCGTGGGTTCGCCTGCTCCTTTCAGCAGCACAGACTGAGTCGGCTTGCGATCGATCGAAAGCGCGAGCGCTTGGCGCAGATGGATGTCCTGCACCTTGGAATTTGTCGTGAAGACGAGCGCCATCAATTCCACCGGCAGCGACGATGCCGTGCGAATGCGCAGCGCAGTGGTCGCCGCCTGGGGCGTAGCCTCGATCACATCGGCCCGACCCAGTTCGAGCGCGAGCGCCTGGTCGCGCAGCGATTTTCCAAATTCGATTTCAATCGCGTCGAGGAACGGACGACCCGCCCAGCTGTCCTCGCTGGCGGCAAGTTTGAGAGACTTTCCTGGCTGAAAATCGACGACGCGAAAGGGGCCGGTGCCGAGCGGCACGCCGCTCGCGTTGCGCGTCACGATCAGATTGCGCGGCAACGCCAATTCGGCGAGCAGCGAAGGAATTGGGGCGTCAGTATCAATGTTCAGCGAATCACCCGAGGCGCGAACATTCCAGTCGGCATGAAGCGCGCCAAGAATCTGCGCGATGGCCGAAGAAGAGGCCGGACTCCCGTCGTGAAACTTCACCCCGTGACGCAACGTGAACTGCCAGTGGCGGCTGGCCGAGTCATGCTGCCAGGCCAGGGCGAGCGCCGGCTGCGGACGGTCTTCGGCATCAATCTTGACCAGGTTGTCGCCCACCAGCGACAGCAGTCGCGCAATGTCCCAGTAGTCTGTGGGAGCGTTCAAACCCGGCAATTCGAGCGTTGTGGGCGCCGACTGCATCACGACGCGCAGTGTCCCGCCGTAGCGTGGACGGGTCGCAGGCGCGGCGGCGCATGCCAGACTAATTAGCGCAACTAATAGAAATGCGATTCGCTTCATACGAACCTGTATCTTCGCGTTTCACAATGGCCACGGCGCTGGTAAGGTTTGCGTCGGGCCAGAGAGCCGTGATCGGTCCATCGAACTCAATAGGGGAGCTCACTGCAACCGGCTCGCGATCGGGAATCTCGTAGGCGCGCAAAGTGTCGTGCTCCGGGCTTCCGCTTTCGGAGACGAGAACCTGCGTTCCCAGCCCGCAACTTGAGCGCACCGCGGCCAGATCGCTTCCGGTGTGACCGCCGCGCATGGCCTGGTCGGTGAAGCCGTCAATCAGGTGAACCGACCCGTCGACGGCGGCCAGCACCCAGAGCGTGTAGTTCGAGCGCGGAAGCGCGGCGGCGCTGTAGAACGAGGGAACGTTCGAAATCTTCCCGATACCGGGTGACAAGGTTCCTGTGAAGAAATTGCGCGCGGGAGCAAAGAAGGCGCGAACAACAGGGAGATTAGCGCCACCAGTTCCGTTGTCTTCGGGTGTGAGCGGCCACGGGTCGTCGCTGGCTGCGCAATCGAGGTGGAGCGGAGCGGCGGCGCTTGACCGGCAGAACGTCCCCGGCAGATAAACGTCGAATAGATGATCTCGGCGGAGCAGCAGTCGGCCGCGCGTGTCACGCGGAAACGTGCGTGTAGGCGGAATCGGAAGCGCCGTCTCCAGTTCCCAATGCCCGGATTGCTGGCGATATGCGGCGACCCTTGTTGCATCGAGCACGAGGAGCCGCGCGCCTCCGGGCATATCGACCAGCGCGGCGTCGAGGATCGGCTGTTCTTGCGCGAAAAGAAATGTCTTCTTCAGCGTGATCGGCAGCGCCGACGAGAGAGACGCGGCAGAATGCTCACGCGCTAGCGACACAAGCACAACGTGCGGCTGGTCGCTGCCGATAGCGACCTCAGCGGTCCAGACGTACTCCCGGAGGCTTTCAGACAAAACGACGTTCACGCTACCCATGGACTGATCTGCGGCAGCCGTCCGCACGCCTTGCACGCGCAGTTGGGCCTGGAGCGCGCTGCGCACCTCGCGCGCGGACTTGTCGTCGAGCGAGGAGCGGTTGGTGACCTCGAGCGACAGCGCCCCGGGCCCGCTAACGGCCGCGATGCGATCCGCCAACTGGCGCGCTGCGTCGCCAAGATTCGAAGCGAATAATGAAGAGGGAAGAAGAAGCGCACCAAACAGCAACGCAGCCAGCCTCAGCAATACCAGGAAGAGCGAATGCGGGAACCCAATTCGCAGATCGCTGGAAGCGCGCGCAAGCATGTGCCGGATGCGCTGATTATAGCGCGGGATGTGCAGAGGGCCTTGCATCGTGTGCCTTTGTAGTTCATTCCTAAACCCGTTGCGCCGTTGTCATTCCGAGGAGCGAACGCGACGAGGAATCTGCATTCTTACGACTTTGGCCAAACTGCAGATTCCTCGCTGCGCTCGAAATGGCAATTCCGAAAAATCAAGTTACTTCTCATTCGGTTCCGCCTCTTCCGACTGGCTCACGTGGTTGGCCGGGTTCATGCCGCGCAGCACGTCGTTCGTGAAGAAGAACTTGCCGTCGGCTGGCACCATCATGATCTGCAGCTTGTCGGAGAGCCGTTCGGCGACGATCTTGTTAATCAGCAGCGGATTCTGTTTCAGGATCGTGCTTTCGCTCTGCATGCGCTCGGCATCGGCGGATGCTGTTAGGCGGATGCGCTCGGCTTCTGCCTGCGCCAGAAGCTTGCGGCGTTCCATCTCGGCTTTGCTGTCGATCAGCTTGGCCTCGCCGGACGCCTCAGCGTTCTTCACCGTAGCTTCTTTGCGCGCCTCGGCTTCCAGCTTTGATTGCTGAATCTGCTTTTCTTTCAGCGGCAGCAGGTACTGCATTGCGTCCGATTCGCCCTTCGCTTCCAGCACGCGCACGGAAGCTTGCCCTTCGGCTTGCTTTACCTGCTGCACCTTCTGCGCCTCGGCGTCGGCATCGGCGATCTTGACCTGCTTCTGGTGAATCTCGGTCTCAACCGCCATACGGTCGTTTTCCTGTTCCTTAATCAGCAACGCCTCCAGTCCCTTGGCGTACTCGGGAGGCAGTTGGATGTCGCGCAGCATCACTTCT
>Ga0074045_10001136_pt1 | contig 25965 bp, 21 predicted proteins | sample BogForMeECP23OM2_FD_94442 | JGI IMG/M metagenome (GOLD analysis project Ga0074045, IMG submission 94442) | Bog forest soil microbial communities from Calvert Island, British Columbia, Canada - Bog Forest MetaG ECP23OM2 | ecosystem: Environmental > Terrestrial > Soil > Wetlands ... | reverse complement strand
AAGGATGATGTTTTCACAAAAGATGTGATTGACACCTGGATTGAATACAAGATGAAGAATGAAGTGGAACCTATGGATTTGCGTCCGCATCCATATGAATTTGCTCTTTACTACGATATGTAAATTACAAAACAGGGAACGGACATCCTGAACAAACATTTATCTCGATGCCCGTTCCCTTCATCTTTAATCATTGACGAGACCGGAAAAAAAAGATAAACACTTCCCACCAATGAGGTGCATGAGTTACCTGAAGAAGCCTCAAGATATTAGTTCTGCCGGGGGATAAATTCCTAACAATGTCGCTCTTAAGAAAAGAACGTAGATCTTTGCTAGTCCTGGAAGATGGCAGCATTTTCGAAGGGACTGCCTTTGCGGGCTACGGCGAGACTATGGGTGAAGTTGTTTTTAATACGGGCATGACCGGTTATCAGGAAGTCATTACCGACCCTTCCTATAAAGGCCAGATTGTCACCATGACTTATCCTCTTGTTGGCAATTACGGTATAAATGACGAGGATATGGAATCCGCGAGTATTCATTTGGAAGGGTTCATCGTCAAGGAATATCAGCCTAATCCCAGTAACTGGCGGATGCGTAAGAGCCTCAAATCTTTTCTGGAAGATCATGGCAAAATCGGTTTGGAGGGTATAGACACCCGCGCTTTAACTCGGCGCCTACGCCTGTCCGGCTCTATGAAAGGGATTATTTCTACCGAAACAAAAGACATCTCCGAATTGCTGGCGAAAGTTCAGGCTTATCCGGGACTTATCGGGCGTGATCTGGTGAGGGAGGTCTCCTGCTTAAAACCTTATTTATGGAAAAAAGGAGCTCCTTCTCAAGGTAAAATACCCGCCAGAAAACCGGTAAAGAAGCTGCGCGTCGTTGTCCTGGACTGTGGAGTCAAATATAATATTTTGCGTCTGCTGGAAAATAATGGTTGTCAAGTCATTGTTCTACCGGCTTTTTCTACCAGTGATGAAATTCTGGCTTATAAGCCGGACGGCGTTTTGCTTTCCAACGGTCCCGGTGATCCGGCTGCCCTGCCTTACATAGTGGACGCGGCGCGCGCCATTATTGGCAAGATTCCGGTCTTTGGCATTTGTTTGGGGCATCAAATTATGGGTCAGGCGGTTGGCGGTAAAACTTCTAAACTAAAATTCGGCCATCATGGCATTAATCAGCCTGTGAAAAATGTGGATACAGGTAGAGTCGAAATCACTTCTCAGAATCATGGTTTTGTTGTTGATCCGGAATCAGTGGACAAAAAAGCTGAAAGTACTTATCATAATTTGAACGACAGAACATCCGAAGGCATGCAAATGCCTTTGGCAATGAGCGTGCAGTATCATCCGGAAGCTTCACCCGGACCGCATGATACGGAATATTTATTTTTGCAGTTCATTCAAATGATGCAAAAAGCAAAGGAAAAGGTGGCATGATATTAATCATTGATTTTGGATCCCAATATAACCAATTGATTGCCCGGCGGGTAAGAGAAAACAATGTTTATTGCCAGATTGAGCCGCCTGCCATTTCTCTAACCGCTATCAAAAACCTTCGACCCGAAGGTATAATTTTATCAGGCGGTCCGGCCAGCATTTACACCAAAGGATCGCCACGCGTGGATAAAGGCATCTTCAGCATGGGTATCCCAATTCTGGGTATCTGTTATGGTTTGCAATATATGGTGGATTCATTAGGCGGCAAGGTTATCGGTTCGACCAAGCGCGAATACGGATTTGCCGAACTAAATATCAAAAAACAAAAAGGGATATTTTCCGGCGTGACTAAAAAAACACAGTGCTGGATGAGTCACGGCGATTCTATCGGCACACTGCCCGCGGGATTTGTCATTACCGCGACCACTGCAAATACACCTGTGGCGGCAGCAGAAGATGCAATGCGAAATTTTTACGGCCTGCAATTTCATCCGGAAGTTGTTCATACTAAAGAAGGGAAGAAAATGCTGGCCAACTTCCTGTTTACTATTTGTCTGTGCAAAAAATCATGGTCAATGAAATCTTTTGTTGCCCATGCCGTGGAAGAAATTCGTCAGCAGGTAGGATCACAGAAGGTTATACTGGGACTGTCCGGCGGCGTTGATTCTTCCGTTGCCGCTGTTTTACTGCACAGGGCAATTGGGAAACAACTTACCTGCGTTTTTGTGGATAACGGCGTACTGAGGGCCGGTGAAGCCGGGCGCGTTATTGAAATGTTTAAAAAAAACCTGCAAATCAACTTGAGGTTTGCTCGGTCAGGAAAACTATTTTTAAAAAAATTAAAAGGCGTGACCGATCCTGAAAAAAAACGGAAGATTATCGGCGGTACATTTATTGAGGTATTTGATCAGGAAGCGCGCAAAATTAAAAATGTGAAATTTCTGGCACAGGGAACTTTGTATCCCGACTTAATTGAGTCCCGTTCCGCATTTGGCGGGCCCAGCGCAGTCATCAAATCGCATCATAATGTCGGCGGTCTACCCAAAAAGATGAATCTCAAACTGGTCGAACCGCTCAAACACTTATTTAAAGATGAGGTCAGGCTTTTGGGAAAAGAATTGAAGCTAGCCGATGACGTGGTCTGGCGGCAGCCATTTCCGGGGCCTGGGTTGGCGATTCGTATTATCGGTGAAGTGACGCCGCAGCGGTTATCTGTATTGCGCAGTGCCGATACAATTTTGCTGGAAGAAATACGAGCAAACAATCTTTATTACAAACTATGGCAATCTTTTGCCATACTTTTACCTCTAAAAAGCGTGGGCATTATGGGAGATCAGCGCACCTATGAAAATATTCTGGCCATTCGGGCTGTCACCAGTGATGACGCTATGACTGCAGACTGGGCGCAATTGCCTCATGATATTCTGGCGCGGATTTCCAATCGAATTATTAATGAAGTGCGTGGCGTTAACAGAGTTGTTTATGACATAAGTTCCAAACCGCCCAGCACGATTGAGTGGGAGTAATAAGAAAAGATTATTTCAACATCCTCAAAAAGGATTGTAAAATCAGCTAATTGAAGAATTCAACATATTGGTAAAATAAGTGCCAAAACGAAATGACATAAAAAAAATACTGCTTATCGGGTCCGGGCCTATTATTATCAGTCAGGCCTGTGAATTCGATTATTCAGGAACGCAAGCCTGCAAAGCTCTGCGCGAAGAAGATTATGAAGTTGTTTTAATCAACAGCAATCCGGCAACTATTATGACCGATCCGGAAATGGCTGACCGTACTTATGTGGAGCCTATAACGCCCGAAGCAGTGGAAAAAATTATCGCTCGTGAACGGCCGGACGCTCTGCTTCCCACTTTAGGCGGACAAACAGGATTGAATACCGCCGTTGCTCTGGCGGAAAACGGTGTGCTGAAAAAATACGGTGTGGAAATGATCGGGGCGTCGCTGGATGTTATCCATAAAGCGGAAGATCGGGAAAAATTCCGCCACGCTATGGAAAAAATCGGATTGCGCGTGCCCAAAAGCGGCTTTGCCCGATCGATAAATGAAGTGCTGAAAATTGCCGATGATATTGGCTTTCCAGTTATCGTGCGCGCATCATTCACTCTCGGTGGAACAGGCAGCGGTGTGGCTTATAATCGTGAAGAGCTGATGGAAATCGCCAAGTTAGGACTGGACGCCAGCATGATTTCCGAAGTTATGATTGAAGAATCGGTACTGGGCTGGAAAGAATACGAATTGGAAGTGATGCGCGATAAGGCCGATAATGTTGTCATCATTTGTTCTATCGAAAATTTCGATGCCATGGGTGTACATACGGGTGAATCAATAACAGTTGCCCCGGCGCAGACCCTGACTGATAAAGAATATCAGATTATGCGTAATGCCTCTATTGCCATAATGCGGGAAATCGGCGTAGAAACAGGCGGTTCCAATGTACAATTTGCCGTTCATCCGCAAACCGGCGAAATGATCGTTGTTGAAATGAATCCCCGTGTTTCGCGTTCATCAGCGCTGGCCTCTAAAGCCACAGGTTTTCCCATTGCTAAAATTGCCGCAAAGCTTGCTGTCGGCTATACGCTTGATGAGATTCCCAATGACATTACCCGCGAGACGATGGCTTCATTTGAGCCGACGATAGATTATTGTGTAGTAAAAATTCCTCGCTGGACATTTGAAAAATTTCCGGAAACGGAAGATTTTTTAACAACATCGATGAAGTCTGTCGGAGAGACTATGGCCATTGGACGGACTTTTAAAGAGGCTTTGCAAAAAGCGATTCGTTCGCTGGAAATCGGCCGTTTCATTCTGGGGCAGGCATTGCCTGCCGGTTTAAAAGATCAGCATGAATTTCTCAAAAGCAAACTGATCAAACCCAATTCTTTAAGATTGTTTTATATCGCCGCGGCTATACAAAACGGGATGACAATTGAAGAACTGTATCAATTAACTAAAATTGATCCCTGGTTTTTGCATCAAATCAGGGAAATAGTGGAAGCAGGAGAAGAGTTAAAAAAATCGCTTCCTTCCGTTGAATTACTTAGACAAGCAAAGAAAATGGGATTTGCCGATCGCGCTCTGGCATCTTTCTGGGGAATGACTGAACTCGAAATTCGTAAATGGCGTGAAAAAGTTAATATTATCCCTGTATATAAACTTGTGGATACCTGCGCGGCGGAATTTGAAGCCTACACACCATATTATTATTCCACTTACGAAACAGAAACCGAAACCAGACCATCAACAAAAAAGAAAATTGCAATCATCGGCGGCGGACCCAACCGCATCGGCCAGGGCATTGAGTTTGATTATTGTTGCGTTCATGCGTCGTTTGCCTTGCGCGAAGAAGGTTATGAAAGCATCATGATCAACTCCAATCCCGAAACGGTCAGCACCGATTATGACACATCCGACAAACTTTTCTTTGAACCCGTGACGCTGGAAGATGTTTTAAATATCGTTCAGGCCGAAGGGCCTGATGGAGTGATTGTCCAGTTTGGCGGCCAGACACCGCTTAATCTCTCGCGCGGCCTGGAAGCGGCGGGTGTGCCCATTATCGGAACAACTCCCGATGCCATTGACCGTGCCGAAAATCGCGACCGCTTTCAGGAAATTGTTCACAAACTTAATCTTAACCAGCCTGATAATGATACGGCGATGGATGTGGAAAAGGCTCTGCTTGCCGCCGAACGCATTGGTTATCCGGTGTTGGTGCGCCCCTCTTACGTATTGGGCGGACGATCCATGGAAATTGTCTACGATCCGGAAACGCTTCGCGGTTTCATGGCCAAAGCGCTGCTTGTTTCTCCCGGCCATCCCATTTTGATTGATAAATTTCTTGAAGATGCCGTTGAAATAGATGTGGATGCCTTAAGCGACGGCACGACGACAGTTGTTGCCGGCATCATGGAACATATCGAGGAAGCAGGTATTCATTCCGGAGACAGCGCCTGTATTTTACCGCCGCTATCCCTTGCTCCCGATATTCTCGCGCTGATCGAAAAACAAACAAAACTGCTGGCGGCGGAACTCAATGTTATCGGTCTGATGAATATTCAATACGCCATTAAAGACAGCAAATTATATGTGCTGGAAGTGAATCCACGCGCGTCGCGTACGGTTCCTTTTGTCAGCAAAGCCATTGGCGTACCTCTGGCGAAATTGGCGACAAAAATAATGATAGGCAAAACTTTAAAAGAACTTGGTTTTGTCAAAACAGTAATACCTAAGCATGTTTCAGTTAAAGAAGCCGTTTTCCCGTTTAACCGTTTTCCCGATGTGGATATTCTGTTGGGGCCGGAAATGAAATCAACTGGCGAGGTTATGGGGATAGATCGTTCCTTTGGTCTGGCCTTTGCCAAATCGCAATTGGCGGCTGGATTCAAAATGCCGACTAAAGGCAGTGTATTTATCAGCGTTAATGATTATTATAAGGACAAGATAGTTCCTGTGGCGAAATCTTTTCAGGAGATGGGATTTAAAATCGTGGCAACAAGCGGCACGGCCAGACATCTGAAAGCGCATGGTATTGATGCTCAAGTTATTTTTAAAGTCAGTGAAGGCAGGCCTCACATCGTTGATTTGATAAAGAATGGCGATATCCAAATGGTAATCAATACAAGCCTGGGGCGTAAATCCTCAAAAGATGCTTATCATATCAGACGGGGCGCGCTTATTTATAATATACTTTACACCACAACCATAGCAGGCGCTCGCGCTTTGTGTGAAGCGGTAGCGGCAATTATTGCCGAGGACTGGCAGGTATGTCCATTGCAGGAGTACCATAAATGACAACTTTGCAAAAAGTTCATATGCTGCGTTGCGCTGCATCATTCGATGCTGCGACGTACGAAAAAAGTACATCTCGCTCCTCATGCTTTGCGCGCCTTGCCTCTGGAGCTTTTTGCAAAGCCGTATATATAATTGAAAAATGATAAAACGGCATTTTTTTAATAACTTGTGTGATTGAATTAATCCGCTTGAGGTGGATCAAAGAGAGGCTGTATGTCATCTTTATTTGAAGAAACTTTAAATGAACGAGGATGTCCCCGCGAAGAGTGCGGCATATTTGCTATTTACGGCCATGAGGACGCGGCCAGATTAGCATTTTTCGGTCTTTTTGCCCTTCAGCATCGCGGTCAGGAATCAGCCGGCATTGTCAGTTCCGACGGTTGCAATGTATCGGAGCACAAAGGCATGGGACTGGTCTCCGAAGTTTTCAAAGAGGCAATTCTGCAAAAACTCTCCGGTAGAATGGCCATAGGGCATGTCCGCTACTCCACGACGGGCTCCTCCACCCTTTCCAACGCCCAGCCCTTTTTAGTTCATTTCAGTGATGAATATTACGCGCTGGGGCATAACGGCAATATTGTAAACGCGCAGAAATTACGTGAAGAATTAGAAGGCAGCGGCTCTATTTTTCAATCCACAATGGACAGCGAAGTCATTATCCATTTGATGGCGCGAAACTTGAAATATGGTTTTGAAGAAGCTTTGTCTGCCGCGCTTTCACGCGTGGAAGGCGCTTACAGTTTAATCATGCTGACCCGCGATAAAATTGTTGCCGCCCGTGATCCGAGAGGGTTTAGACCGCTCGCGCTCGGAAAGCTGAACGGCAGTTGGGTTGTTGCTTCGGAGACCTGCGCTTTTGATTTGGTTGGCGCAGAGTATTTACGCGATGTCGAACCCGGCGAAATCATCATCATCGATTCAAAAGGCTGTAAGAGCCTAAAACCTTTTCCGCCCGTCAAACATTGCCACTGCATTTTTGAACTGATTTATTTTGCCCGTCCCGATAGCCAGATTTTCGGCCAGAATGTTTATATGTACCGCAAAAGACTGGGGCACGAACTGGCGCGTGAATACACTCCAGACCTGGACATCGTCATGCCCTTTCCCGACTCCGGCGTTTACGCCGCTCTGGGTTACGCGGAAGAAAGCGGCATTCCTTTTGAGATGGGCATGATTCGTAATCACTACATTGGTAGAACATTTATTCAGCCGACCCAGCAGATGCGCGATTTCGGCGTAAGAGTAAAATTAAATCCGGTAAGGGAATTATTAGCCGGCAAGAAAGTGATGATTGTGGAAGATTCAATTATCCGCGGTACTACCAGCCGTAATCGTGTGCAAAATCTGCGTGGTATAGGAATGAAAGAAATTCACATGGTCATCAGCTGTCCGCCGACACTCTATCCCTGTCCCTATGGCATTGACTTTTCGTCCAAGGGAGAATTGATCGCCGCGAAGAAAGAAAACGAAAAAGCCATTGCCGAATTCATCGGTCTTGATTCGCTTCACTATTTGAGCGTGGAAGGCATGATCAAGGCCACCGGCTTGACCAAAGATTGTTTTTGCCTGGCCTGCTTTAGCGGCAATTATCCCATTGCTCCGCCGGAGAAGATGGATAAGTTTTGTATGGAACTAAAATAAAGGGGTTGCCCAAAAACGCTCATCTGCTGCGTTGCGCTTCGTCCTTCGGCGTTGCGGCGTATAAAAAAATACGCCTCACTTCTCAGGACTTGCGCGCCTTGCATCTAAGCATTTTTGAACAGCCCCTGACATTGTCATTTCATTTCTAAATCAAAGCGCTATTTTTGTTGGCGTCGTTGTCAAAGCATCCTCCTTGGAGCCGCGTTATCCAAAAAAATTGAAATGGTATAATCATATGTTTAGTTTCTGTTAAAAATCTCCTTTACAAAAGAATCAGATTTGTTACGCTTTTGTCTAAATAACGCGTGTTCTTCAGATTATCAGCTTAAATGAGACAGACATTAAAAATAAATTAATTATATATCTTTACAATAATGTTTTGGGAGGCTGCAGTATGCAAAACAAATTTCTTTATTTTCCCAGTGCGGAGTGGCCGACTGCGCGAGCGCTTGAGGACGAAAATATGAAGCTCTGGCAGGCAACGGCTGCGGATTATCAGGGCTTGATCACCGCCCATGAAGTGCCAGCGCCTAATGGAACCATCGTTCTTTTTCATGGCAACGGCGGCACGGCGCTCGACAGGGGATTCTATTTCGCGCCTTTTATGGAACTGGGTTTCCGCGTAATATTAGCCGAATATCCGAAATATGGAGGCCGTCCCGGAAAGGTAGGCGAAAAGTCGTTTGTCGCGGTTGGCGTGGAAACGGTTCGTCTTGCGTTTGAACAATATGGAGAACCGCTTTATCTTGTTGGAGAATCGCTGGGCTGCGGTGTTGCCGCCGCTGTTGCTAAACAAACCTCAAAACCCATCGCCGGTATAATATTAATTACTCCCTGGGATACGCTGGCTTCTGTTGCCAAGTCTATATTCCCTTTTCTTCCCGTGAAACTCGTTTTGACCGACAAGTATGACAGCATTGAAAATCTTAAATCTTTTAAAAATAAAATTTCCCTTGTGGGAGCACAACGTGACGAAATTCTGCCGATTAAGCACGCGATTGATTTATATGATTCTCTTCCCGAAGACAGGAAGCGTATATGGATAATCAAAAGCGCGGGTCATAACGATTGGCCGATGTACGCCGACCCATTATTATTCAAAGAAATAACCGATTTTGTCAGGATTGATAAGTCATAGGCAAGCTCATTGAGAGTTCGTTAAACTTTTTGTGGTGGAAAACAAATCAAAGAGAATATATAAGCCAATAAAATACAGAGGAGGAAGATGCCCATTTACCGCCGGGTAACTTTAACGCGGGTGCTGCAAATCAGCGCCCTGATGATTTTAATTTTTCTCGCGATTTGTGTCGCTTCTCTTTTAGTGGGAAGCGTCCATATTTCTCCGGGGAATGTTTTTGGTTCCCTTGTCCATGCTCTTACGGGGAAGTCGTCTTTATCTTCCGAAGAAGAATTAATTGTATTTTCAGTGCGCTTGCCGCGGATTATTTTTGCGGGAATTGTCGGCGCGTCTCTTTCTTTGGGCGGAGTTATTTTTCAGGCGATTCTGCGCAATCCACTGGCTGATCCCTATATTTTGGGAATATCGGGCGGCTCCGCCCTCGGAGCGATTATAGGCATCCTTCTCGGCGCGAGTTCTTTTTATTTAGGAGTGCCGCTGCTGGCTTTTGCGGGAGCGCTGGCCACAGTTTTTTTAGTATTTATTGTTGCCGGCGGCACCCGAGGGCCTCTTATGGATAATTCGCTTTTACTTTCCGGCGTTGTCGTGAACGCTTTTTTTTCCGCTGCCATTCTCTTTTTTCTTTCGATAGTCAATAGTATGGAATTGCGCAGCATCACATTCTGGCTGATGGGCGATCTTTCTCGTGCATCAATTAAGGAAATTTGCGTTGCGGCTTCCTGCCTGATTATCGGGTTTATCCTGCTTTATTCGCAGGCGCGGAAACTGAACATAATTGTGCAGGGTGAAGAAACTGCCATGCATTTGGGTGTGAATATAGAAAGAACGAAGCAATGGCTGCTTATCGTAACCTCGCTTATGATTTCAGTTGCGGTATCCTTAGCCGGTATTATCGGCTTTGTGGGCATTATGGTGCCGCATTTGATGCGGCTTGTCTTCGGTTCCGATCACCGTTTGCTTTTGCCAGTGTCGGCTTTGTTTGGCGCGTCTTTTTTGATTATTGCCGATACCATAGCCAGAGTTGTTTTTGCGCCTGCTGAATTGCCTGTCGGAGTTATAACGGCGCTTTGCGGCGCGCCTTATTTCATCTTTCTTTTGAAAAGGAATGAGCGTTAGCCATGTCCATAATTAACGCCCGAAATATAAACTTCAGTTATCCCGCGAAACCTGTGATGGAAGGTGTTTCGTTTGCTATTGATGAAGCGCAAATCGTGGCAATTATCGGCCCCAACGGTTCCGGCAAAACAACTCTTTTGAAAATTATTAACGGCACGCTTTTTCCCGATGCCGGGCAAATGCTTATTGATGGTAAAGAAACAAGCCGATGGTCACGAAAGGAAATTGCGCGAAAAGTAGCCATAGTGCCTCAGGAGACGTCAGTCATTTTTCCTTTTTACGCGGAGGAAATTGTGCTGATGGGACGCTTTCCGCATTTTAGCAGGTACCGTTTTGAGGATAAAAAAGATTACCGGATAGTTCATGAAGCAATGGAAAAAACAGACACGCTTGCTTTTGCCGCCCGGCGTTTTGACAAGCTCAGCGCCGGAGAGCGCCAGCGTGTCTTGATTGCCCGCGCTCTGGCCCAAGAGCCGAAAATACTGCTCCTGGATGAAAGCACCGTTTTTTTGGATCTGAAACATCAGGCTCAGTTTTTAGCTTTGCTGCGGCAGCTAAACACAGTGCAACAACTTATGGTAATTTTTGTCACTCACGACATCAATCTGGCCGCGCAAAACGCAAACCGGATAATTTTGCTTGATTCCGGAAAAGTTTATGCTATAGGAATACCCGCGGAAGTTATTACCGCGGCGAACATAAAAGAGGTTTATGATGTCGAAGTCGGGATTGATTCAAATCCGCATGACGGGTTGCCCCGCTTGACATTGCTAACCTGAATTAGCAATGATTACCAAAAAAGGAAGCCGGTGTAAGTCCGGCGCTGCCCCGCAACTGTAAGCGGAACGAAATCCACGTTAATCCACTGATGCTTTTTAGCATTGGGAAGGAGTGGAGATTAGGGAGCCGCAAGTCAGGAAACTTTATGGTAGTCCAACTTACTTATTCCCGAGGGGGAAAGGAGAAGCTCCATGAAGAAAGTCTTGTTTTTAGTTCTGTTGTTTTCAGTAGTCAGTTTTTCACAATTACAAGCTGAGAGTAAAAATTATAATGCGCCTGACGCATCTGTCGCCCTTGATACTGAGGGTAAAAATGATTATGCACCCGATACAGTTGTGACGATGGGAGAGGTTGTCGTTACCGCGACACGCGACACGCAGGAAACCCGTAAGGTTCCAGCCAACGTCACCGTCATTACCGCCGAAGAAATTAAAAATTCCGGCGCCACAACAGTAGTAGAAGCACTCGATAAGCTCGAAAGCATACAATTTCGAACTACCAGTGGTAATGCCTCGCAAGCGTACATCGACATGCGCGGCATCGGTGGGGATAATCCTTACGGAAAAACTCTGATTATGTTGGATGGCGTCCGTTTAAACCGGACGGACATGGCTTCGATCGACTGGATGGAAATACCCCTCAATACAATAGAAAAAATAGAGATTGTCCGGGGACCGGGCAGTGTCCTTTACGGCGATGCGGCCATTGGCGGTGTGATTAACATTATTACCAAGAAGGGCGAAGGTGAACCGAAATTTAATGCGTCTCTTCTTATGGGGAGCTATGGTCTCAATGACGAACGTGTTGGTGTAACCGGAGCTACCGGCAAGTGGACATATGCAGTCAACGGAGAGAATAACTTTGACTTCGGTTATCGTGAGCGTTCGAAATATTCAGCTCAGGGCGGCGGCTTTGATTTGGGATATTCCGCCAATGACCTGTTGAATGTTTCTCTGGCTGTCTCGTTTAATAGAACAGACTATCAAATGCCAGGTGCTTTGACGATGGCACAGATGGAGCAGAATCCGCGGCAATACCAGAATTATCCGCCGGCATTGTATAGTACTGCAACCCCCGATGATGATGGCCGGGATAAATATACAAACGTCAATCTCGGCATTAAATCTTTCTGGGGACCATGGGGGCAGTTGGAAATCAATTTTCTGTATGGTAAAAAAGATATGCAAGTGAATATGGCATCATGGTATTCCTATTCCGAAACCAACGCCGACACATACGGCATTACACCGAAATATATTTTGGCCAAAGAAATCTTCGGATTTAATAACAAAGTTATTGTGGGCATGGATTATTATGATGAGCCTTACGAAAAAGATTTTTACGGCAACAGAGAACAATCCATAGAAACAAGCACTGCCAATCTTGAAAGAGATAGTCTCGGATATTATATCCGCGATGAATTCAGTATATTGAAAGACCTCATTCTTAGCGGTGGTTACCGGGCTGAACGGACAGAAATCAGCGGGTCAAATACGGATTTTTTCTACCCCAGCAACAGTTTTACAAATACTAAAAATGTTTATAATGCTGAAGCTTATGAAGCAGGGTTGACCTGGCTTTGGGACACGAAGTCAAAAGTATATGCAAAATATGCGACGGTTTACCGCATTCCCTTTCTCGATGAAATAGCTTGTTTTAATGGCTTCAATGAAGGCACCTTGTTTAATACCAACCTGAAACAAGAAAAAGGTGAAAGCACTGAAGTAGGCACTGAAATCTATCCGCTGAAGAACCTGAAAATAGGCCTGACCATTTTCAGGATGGACATGGAAAATGAAATCGAGTGGGTTTCTGTTGGGCCGGGGGAAGGTGAAAATGAAAATGTTGGAAGTACACGCCATGACGGTGCAGAGGTTTCCTTCTCCTATTTGTGGGAGAAATACGCCCGGCTGTATGGTAATTTTACCTATCATAAAGCCACATATGAGGAACCAGTTCCGGGATATCAAAATAATAAAAAGGAGCTGTGGCTCGTACCCAACCAGATGGCAAATGCAGGTGTTGAGATTTATTTACCTTACAATCTGATGTTACGTCCCGAAATACACTTTGTAGGGGATTCATATTTGTCTCAGGATTACAATAACACTGGTGAAAAGTTAGATAGATACACTCTCATTAATCTTTATCTTTCATACAAGCCATCTGTTGGAAAAATCCACATGACGGCTTTCTTCGGAGTGGAAAATCTTTGGGATGTAAACTATGCGTCATTTGGCTCATATAATGTTCCGGCATATGGAGCAGGGGCTCCAAGTACCTATTATCCCATGCCCGGAAGAACATTCAAAACAGGTATCTCTTTTGAGTTTTAATCTTGCCTGTCTGAAATGATGATCAATAGGATTGCGGCAGGGGGAAGAATTTTCTCCTGCCGCTCTATTACCAGGATAATCTTTTTCCTCATCTGACATTGTCATTTTTGTAGCTTTAAATTCGTATTTCGGTTAGATTGCTCCGCATGGATGCAAAATGGCTTTTTGTTGATACGCAAAAAATATTGCAACGTGCTGTCAATGATTTTGAACGGGCGAAAGTTTTAAGCATAGATACGGAATATGATTCATTTCGTTATTTCAGGGAAATACTCTGCCTGATTCAAATCCATGCCAATAATACAACCTATGTTTTTGACCCTTTGGAAAACCTGAATTTGTCTTTTTTAGGCAAATATTTTGATAATCAACGTATTGTTAAGATTCTTCATGCCGCGGATAACGATATCCGCCTTCTCAAGAGAGATTATAAATTTAATTTCAAAAATATTTTTGATACCCATCGGGCGGCGCTTCTTTTGGGTTTTCAACAGCTTTCGCTGGAAAAAATGATTAAGGAATTCGTAGGCGTGGAGTTGAAAAAAAACAAAAAAATACAACGTTCGCGCTGGGATAGCCGCCCCCTGACTGAGGAGCAATTGGAGTATGCTGTTCAGGATGTTATATATCTTCCGGCGCTTTATGAAAAACAATCCGCGGCGTTGGAAATAAAAGATTTAAAAGATGCCGCTGCGGAAGCTTTTGTCAAAATTGCCGACACCAATTGGCGGGAAAAAAGACTCGACAGGCACGGACACACAAAAATCAAGGGTTACTATTGTCTTAATCAGGAGCAGAAAGAGTTGATCAAAAGACTTTATATCTGGCGTTTTCATCGGGCGAAGGATGAGAATCGGGCTGTATTCATGTTTTTGCCGGATAAAAACTTACTGGAACTTGCGCAGGACGCTGAAAGTCCCGAAAAATATTTATCGCAGAGAAAACTAAAATTATACGGTGATGAGATAGAACGGATAATCAATCACATCTAGAAAATGGTTAAGTTCTGATTACCGGAAACTGAAAGCCAATCCGATGGATTGGCTTATTAAAGCCCTTTGTTAATATTTAAAATGGACCTGAGGAACGGAGGGTGTTTTCGTACTCTTTAATAAATGTTGGAGTATTTGCCGTTAAATACTTAAGCTCCATATCTCCAATATTTCTAATTCCATGACACTTATTCGATGGGATATAAATAGCATTCCCTGACTTAACTTTTTTAAGTCTCGTCTTCTATGATTACAAGGCTTTTCCCTTTTCTTACTTTTTTTGATATGGCTCTAACGAAATAATCAACCGGCAAGAACATTCTCTTGATTAGATAACCACTAATCATCGTTATCATCATGAGATCTTATCCCTTTCTTTCTGGCCGCCAGCCAAAAAGAGGTAAAGTATTTCTAAACAGGCCATGTATTGATGATAATCTGATTTGAAACAAGCGCACATTTCACCGCGCACAACCCAATATTTTCTTTATATTTTTTATAAGAGCTTCTGCTCTGCCGCCTGTTTCTTATACTGTTTCTCGCCAAAAATTAAATCCTGTTTTCTTATAAATACTTCCGTATCAGGTGGCACGGAATGTGTAAGCCAGACATTACCTCCAATCACAGAACGCGCCCCGACTACCGTGTCTCCGCCCAGAATCGTCGCATTGGCATAAATAATAACATCATCTTCAATTGAAGGATGGCGCTTTTTGGATCTCAATTTCTTTACTTCCGCCTTGGATAAGGAGATCGCACCCAGCGTGACTCCCTGATAAATGCGCACGCGAGTACCTATAACACATGTCTCGCCGATAACCACACCGGTGCCGTGATCGATAAAAAAACTCTCACCGATATGCGCGCCCGGATGAATATCAATGCCGGTGCGGCCGTGAGCATATTCCGTCATTATACGGGGCATCAGAGGAATGCCTTGAATATACAACGTATGCGCAATGCGATTCACCATAATCGCCCAGATACCCGGATAGCTGAAAATGATTTCATCATAGCCTTTGGCTGCCGGATCGCCGTCAAAGGCAGCGCGAATATCTTTAGCCAGCATGGTCCGCAATTGGGGCAGTTCCTTAAGGAATTCCACTGTAAGCTTATGCCCTAATGGTTCACAATGCACACAGGGCTGATTCTGACGAATACAGTCGTGACGAATGGCCAGAATAATCTGTTCGGAAAGTATTTCATAAAGAGCCGTCACTTGCTCACCAAGATAATATTCCAAATTGGTTGAATCCAGGCGAGTGCGGATAAAATATCCGGGATAAAGAATCAGCGCCAGACGGCGCAGAATATCGATAATCGCTTCCCGATGCGGAATCGGTTCGGCACTGACATGATCAAAACATCCGCCCCTGCTACACGAAGCAACAAGCCTATTCACGATTGCCGGTATTTCCTTACGTAAATGTTTTTCCGACTTGATTTCATTTTTACATTTAGCACCATTTTTTGAACGCACCATAATTAAAAACCCCTATTGAGTTGTACAACTCTGCCCGGTTTTATTCCAAAAAGGCGACATTCCCCGAAGCCGCTCGATGATTGCCGGCATTTTATCAATGACAAAATCAACTTCCTCCTCCGTGTTATTAACGCTCAGGCTGAAACGAATCGAGCCGTGCGCCATCGTAAACGGAACGCCCATTGCGCGCAAGACGTGCGATGGTTGTAATGACCCGGAAGTGCAGGCGGAACCGGATGAAGCGCAAATGCCCAGTTCATTCATCAGAAGAAGGATCGCTTCGCCTTCCACAAATTCAAAGCTGATATTGGTTGTGTTGGGTAAACGATGTACGACATCGCCGTTTACGCGGCTTTGCGAAATCTTTTTTAAAAGTTCGTGTTCCAGTTTGTCCCGCAGCCTCCTGACATACGTATTTTCCTTTTCCATATTGGAAGCCGCAAGCTCGCAGGCCCTGCCCAACCCGATAATGCTTGGTGTGTTTTCCGTTCCGCCGCGCCGTCCTTTTTCCTGATGACCACCGATCAGGAAAGGCGAAAACTTGGTGCCGCGCCGGATGTAAAGAATGCCGATGCCTTTAGGCGCATGGAGTTTGTGGCCGGATATAGAGAGCATATCAATTACATTATTCTTCATATTTATGGGAATTTTCCCAGCCGCCTGCACCGCATCGGTATGAAACAGAATACCTTTTTCATGCACCAGGTTGGCCGCTTCTTCAACCGGAAAAATCACACCGGTTTCGTTATTACCCCACATCAGGCTGACAATAGCGGTATCAGATGTCAGACTTTTTTCCAGGTTTTCCAGATCAAGAATTCCATTTTTATCCACGGGCAGTTCTGTAATTTTATAACCCTGCGAACCTAAATGCGAACAAAGAGCATGGATGGCCGGATGCTCCACACGACTGATTACGACATGTTTTTTATCCGGTCTCGTTAACAGGGCGGAGCGAATCGCGGAGTTGTCGCTTTCTGTCCCGCAACTGGTGAAAACAATTTCTTCCGGTGAGGCGCCCAGAAGCTCCGCCACCTGCTCGCGCGCGACACGAATTTTCTGGCCGACCTGCCCGCCGAATGTATGCATGCTGGAGGGATTGCCGTATAGCTCGCGGAAATAAGGCGTCATGACGTCCAGCACTTCTTCGGCAACCTGAGTTGTAGCATTATTATCCAGATAAATGGTTTTCATTTGGATGCCTCCTCAACGGTTATATCCGGCAAAACAAGTTCCTGGAGCCTGTGCTGCACGAAATCCTTCAGGGTGATATCAGATGCCTTACAGGTAGAACATGCACCGCGCAATGCCACAATTACTCTATTACCGATAATGTCGAGAATTTCGATGTCGCCACCATCGTGTTTTAGCGAAGGCCGGATTTCCCGCTCAATCGTATCCTCGATCAAACGGATCTTTTGAAGATTCGTAAGTTTTGGTTTGCTATCAATTTTCGGCTCACTACGAACTTTTTCGATGATTTGGGCAATAGCATCATGACACCCCCCACAGCCTCCGCCGGCCTTGGTATAATTGGTTACATCTTCCACAGTAGAAAGATTGTTTTCACGCACCGCCCGTTCAATTTCTTTGTCGGTGACGCCAAAGCATTCACAAATAATTTTTGCGCCTGCCTCCAATGGCGGAGCGCCGCGGTAATTTTCTATTGCTTTTTCCAATGCCTGCTTGCCCATTACCGAGCAGTGCATTTTTTCATCGGGGAGTCCGCCCAGATACTGGGCAATGTCCTGGTTGCTGACTTTTAGTGCTTCATCGACAGTCATCCCTTTGATAATCTCGGTCAATGCCGAAGACGACGCAATGGCGCTTGCGCAACCGAATGTTTTGAACTTGGCGTCCTTAATGCGCTTGTTTTCGTCAAGCTTGAATGTCAGCTTCAACGCATCGCCACAGGCCAACGACCCGACTTCGGCCGCACCGTCCGGATTTTCAATCTCGCCCACATTGCGCGGATTAAGAAAATACTCTTTGACCTTATCCGTATATTCCCACATAAATGCTCCTTAAATTTTGTCTGAATCAAGTTGTTTATTATAACATTTTACCCAACAATTTATCATCCATTCATCTCCCTTGCAATTCTATTCTTCGATAGTGATGGTTTCATTCAGACTCCCCATACGATAGCCTTGGATATCGAGAGTAACATATTTAAACCCATATGATTTCAATGTCTTTGTGATTTCCGATGCCAGGGGCTCCGTCACCAGCTTATGCCTATCGGCAGCAGCCACTTCAATGCGGGCCAACTCACCATGGCATCTTACCCTGATCGTCCTGACCCCTCTGTCAATAAAGAATTTCTCCGACTTCTCGACTTTTTCCAAATCTTCGATCCTGATTTCCTGCCCATAAGGAATGCGGGAGAATAAACAGGCATACGCTGGTTTATCCCATGTGGGCAGTTTGAGTTCTTTAGAAAATTCACGGATTTCACTTTTTGTCATTTGAACATCAAGCAAAGGACTTAGCACTTGCAATTCGGCAGTTGCCTTCATCCCTGGGCGATAATCCTGCAAATCATCAGCATTACTGCCATCTAAAACGTATTTTATACCCAGTTCTTTTGCTGTCGTCTTAACGGTTCGGAACTCAGTTTTTTTGCAGAAATAGCACCGGTTGGGGGGGTTCCTTTTTATCGCTTCCTCAATTTTGTCAGATTTGACAATAATGTGCCTAACTCCGATCATCTGGGCAATTGATATGGCATCATCGAGCTCATAACGGGGCAATGCAGGCGAATCAATAGTGATGCCGACCACCTTGTCACCCAAGGCCAGTTTTGACGCCGCCAGCAGGAAGGCACTGTCTACGCCGCCTGAAAAGGCGATTGCTACATATTCAAGGCGCTTTAAGTGAGATAACAAGTTATCAAATTTGGGATTTTGTATCATGGATCGTTCTTTCCTTTATAGATCGTAAAATTTTATCGCAGAACTGCTTGCGTTTCGATACTCGTCATCGCGTGACATCCTGTTTCGTGATAACAAAAACAGCATTCATTGCCAGCAAGTTAGGCAAAAGATGCACAATTTTCTTGTCATCCAAGTAATGGTCTTCGATTATACGGATTTTTTTTTCGGCGCAGAAATTCTTGAAATCCGTAATGCTCAAAAAACGAACGTTTGGCGTATCGAACCAGAGGTAGGGCAGTGATCCCGTAATCGGTGACCTGCCCCGGAAAAACAGCATGATGCGGGATTTGAAATAAGCAAAATTGGGAAACCCGATAATGACTTTGCTGCCGATACGCAGAGCATCCTGGATGACGCAATCGACTTTTCGCACTTCCTGCATGCTCTGATTTAAAATCACATAATCGAAGGAATTATCCGGATATTCCCGAAGGCTGTTTTCAATATCATCCTGGAAAACACTTAAACCCTTCTTAACACACTCCTGAATGGCCTTGTCGTTGAGCTCAATTCCCTGAGCCCGGATTTGTTTATCCCGGACAAGGGGATACAGAAGATCGCCTTCGCCGCACCCCAGGTCAAGAACACGGGAGCCCTGTTCTATAATCGAATAAATTATACTGTAATCCAGATGAATATTTTCAGCTGCCATAATTTTTCACCACCATGTAGCCGTTAAAGGTTTTATCCAAAAAATGTTTTATCAGAGTTGTCTGCTCTTCTATCTCAACCAGAAAGGCGTCATGGCCGTATGTTGAGGAAAGTTCACAGTATGTTGCATCCACGTGTCTCTTTTTCAGCAGACGAACAATGTCCTGGGATTGATAGGCCGGGTAGAGCCAGTCAGATTTGAAGGAAATAATCAGGAAACGCGTATCAATCGATTTCCCCGCCGGAATCAGTTTGCTACCCGACAGATCAAAGTAATCTATCGCTTTTGTGATATAGAGATAGGAATTGGCGTCGAAGCGCTTCACAAAGTTTGCTCCCCGGTAATGCAGATAACCTTCTACTTCAAAGTCGGGGTCAAACCCAAAACTGAATTGATCTTTCTTCAAGCGCCGGGAAAATTTTTTCTCCATGGATTGATCACTCATGAATGTGATATGCCCGATCATGCGCGCGACAGACAATCCCTTCTCGGGCTGGCCATACTCATAGTAGTTTCCCTCCCGCCATGCCGGATCGGCCATGATGGACTGCCGGATAACTTCATTGAAGGCAATCTGCTGGGGGGAGTGCTTCAACGTCGTAGCAATAGGGATAGCCGCTTTCACACGATTCGGGTAAGAGGCTACCCACTGGAGAACCTGCATGCCCCCCATGGATCCACCGGCGACGCATAACAAGTTTTCAATTCCTAAATAATCAATCAGATGACGCTGAGCATGAACCATATCGGCAACGGTGATAAAAGGGAAATCAAGAGCATATGGTTTTCCCGTCGCCTGATTTACAGAAGACGGCCCCGTGGAACCTTTGCACCCACCGATAACATTTGAACAAATAACGAAATACCGATTTGTATCAAAGGCCTTGTCCGGACCGATCATGTCATCCCACCAGCCTTTATTATCCTCGCCTTTATGTACTCCTGCCGCGTGTGCATCGCCGGAAAGAGCGTGGAGCGCCAGAATCGCGTTTGATTTATCTTTGTTCAATTTTCCGTATGTCTCATACGCAATCGTAATAGGTCCCAGCGACTCACCGCTTTCCAATTTATGTTCTTTGCCCCGTTGAGCATAGGTGTGGTAATGTGTTTCCACAACACCGATCGAACTATTGTTTGTTGTTACGTTACTCATTTATAGTTTAAATCCCCCTTTCTAAAGCGGGAAACTTCAAATGGCTATTTCTGAAACAGCCACGTTGATAAATACCTCTCACCGCTGTCCGGTAAAATAGCCACAATTGTTTTTCCTCCGGCTTCTTTTCTTTTGGCAATTTCTAGGGCCGCCCAGAGAGCAGCGCCGCTGGATATTCCGACAAGAATTCCTTCTTCTTTAGCGATTCGCCTGGCCATCTCACCGGCATTCTCATGGGCTACCTGAATGATCTCGTCAATTATTTCTCTATTCAATACATCGGGGATAAATCCGGCGCCGATTCCCTGAATCTTGTGGGGACCGGGCTTTCCGCCGGACAGAACCGGTGAATCTATCGGTTCAACTGCAATCATCTTTACCGAGGGATTTCTTTTTTTCAATACTTCACCAATACCGGTAATCGTTCCGCCGGTGCCGATACCCGCTATAATATAATCAACTTTGCCGTCTGTATCCTGCCAGATTTCCTCTGCGGTTGTCCTACGGTGTATCTCTGGATTGGCGGGATTCTTAAACTGCTGGGGCACAAAACTGTTTTTATGTGTTTTTGCCAGCTCTTCCGCTTTATCTATTGCGCCTTTCATTCCCCTGATTCCTTCTGTTAAAACAAGTTCAGCGCCCAGAATGGAAAGCAGATGCCTTCTCTCCATGCTCATTGTTTCGGGCATTGTTAGAATAAGACGGTATCCTTTGGCAGCACAGACAAAGGCAAGAGCAATCCCTGTGTTTCCGCTAGTCGGCTCAATAATAACCGTATCTTTCTTCAGAATTCCCGCTTTTTGGGCCGCCTCAATCATCGCGACGCCGATTCTGTCCTTTACACTGGAAAGTGGATTGAAGGATTCAATTTTAACTAAAATTTCCGCATCCAATTCCTTTCCTATTCTGTTGAGACGAACAAGCGGGGTTTTTCCAACTGTCTTGGTAATATCTGAAAATATGTTTGCCATAATAACCTCCTTAATTTCATGCCTTCTGTAGAGCCTGATCGATATCGGCGATGATGTCGTCAATATGCTCCAGGCCTATAGATAAACGAATAAAATCCGGTGTTACACCGGTTGCCAGCTGTTCTTCCGTGGAAAGCTGTTGATGCGTCGTTGTTGCCGGGTGAATCGCCAGTGTTTTCGCGTCGCCCACATTTGCCAGGTGGGAGATGAGTTCAAGGGAGTTGATAAATGTTTTCCCCGCCTCCAGGCCACCCTTGATTCCAAAGCCAATAATCGCACCCGCGCCTTTGGACAGATATTTCTTCGCCTTTTTCTGTTCAGGAGAAGACGTTAGTCCCGGATAGTTGACCCAACTGACTTTGGGGTGTTTCTCCAGATGTTGAGCCACTGCCAGAGCATTGACACAATGATATGGCATCCTCAAATGCAGGGTTTCAAGACCCTGCAGGAGAAGAAAAGCGTTAAACGGCGAGAGCGCCGGTCCAAGGTCACGCAGAAGAACTACGCGAGCTTTAATAATGTAGGCGATATTCCCCGACGGTTTTAAGGCTTCCACAAAATTGATTCCGTGATAACTTGGATCAGCATCGGCTATCAACGGGAACTTGCCGCTGGTCCAGTCAAATTTACCAGAATCGACGATAATTCCGCCGAGCGATGTTCCATGACCTCCGATGAATTTTGTCGCCGAATACACAACGATATCAACACCGAAATCAATTGGCCGTAGTAAATAGGGGGACACTGTATTGTCCAAAATAAACGGGATGCCGTTTTTATGCGCGATTTGGGCAATGCCTTCAATGTCGGCAACGTCCAGTTTGGGATTGCCGATGGACTCCGCGTAAATCGCTTTTGTTTTCGGCGTGATAGCTTTCTGAAAAGCGTCAAGATCATTCGATTTGACGAACCGGACATGAATCCCCAGACGGGAGAATGTGTAATGAAGCAGGTTATAAGTTCCCCCGTAAAGATTGTCCGCAGATACGATTTCATCTCCCGCCCGGGCGATGTTGAGAAGCGCAAGAGTTATGGCCGACTGGCCGCTTGCCACCGCAAGGGCTCCCACGCCGCCGTCTAATAGTGCAACCCGCCTCTCCAGAACATCGGTCGTCGGATTCATTAGCCGGGTATAGATATTGCCGAACTCACTTAATCCAAAAAGATTGGCGGCATGTTCAGTATTTTTAAATTGATAGGACGTTGTCTGATAAATGGGAACAGCCCGCGCGCCGGTCGTCGGGTCCGCTTCCTGGCCTCCATGCAGTGCCAGCGTCTCAATTTTTAATCTTTCATCAATTTTACTCATTATATCTCTCCTTGTAATTCACAGCATTGTTTATTGTTTATAGTTTGTAATCAATCATTCTTTGCAGACTTTTTCTTGCCTTGCGCATGATACCGGGGAGCACAGTGACTTCGTGCTCCATTTCCTCAAGAGACCATAAAATTTTCTCCAGGGTTGTCAATTTCATATTCGGACAACTGGCCCGTTCCGACACGGGATAAAAAGTTTTCCCCGGATTCTCTTTCTTCAATCGGTGGAGAATACCGATTTCCGTTCCGATGATAAATTCTTTTGCCCCGGATGCCTGAACATAACGGCATATTCCTTCAGTAGAGAGAACCTTGTCTGCAAGGGAAGTAACGCTTGCCGGACATTCCGGATGCACAAGAACCTCTGCGCCATTATAAAGAGTTTTTTTCACGGCAATATCCTCCGGCAGTATCTTTACATGCGTGGGACAATATCCTTTCCATGTAATGAAATCCCTCCCGGTCTGGGTCGATATGTAATGAGCCAGATACTGATCTGGAGCAAATATTATTTCGTCCCCGGGTTCAAAGGCTTCGCGGACTACAGTTTGGGCGTTTCCTGACGTGCAGCAGACATCGCATTCGGCTTTCACCTCTGCCGTTGTGTTCACGTAACAAAGAACCTTTGCCGTTGGATGTTCCGTTTTGAGTTTACGGAGTTGATCTGCAGTGATCATATCCGCCATGGGACAGCCCGCCTTCCTGTCGGGGATGAGGACGATCTTTTCCGGCGATAGGATTTTTGCCGTTTCTGCCATGAAATAGACACCGCAAAAAACGATAACATCCGCCGTGGTCTTCGATGCCTGAATGCTCAGTCCCAGTGAATCTCCTATATAGTCGGCTATATCCTGAACCTCGGGGATCTGATAATTATGCGCCAGAATGACGGCATTTCTCTCTTTTTTTAATTTAATGATCTTTTCAATAAGTTCCATATAAAACCTCTTTTATTCTCGGCCTTTCGTAACAGGTAGCAACCCCTAATATTTATTCCTTAAGATTTTTCGCTACGTTTTTGTAGGCAGGAGAAATTGAACGTAATTTACTAATTATGCCTGGTAATACCTCAAGTACGTAACGGATGTTGTCTTCCGTCGTCTGTCTTCCAAGAGAAAATCTCAATGAACCATGGGCAAGCTCAAGAGGAAGTCCAATGGCTGACAAAACATGGGATGGTTCCAGATTCGAGGAGGTACAGGCGGAGCCGGTTGAACAGGCAATGCCCTCCATATCGAGCTTCAGAAGCATGGATTCGCCATCCACATATGAAAATGAAATATTGACGTTATTCGGGAGCCTCTGTGAAGGATGACCGTTTAAACGAGAATGTTCAATCTTTGTAAGAATGCCATCGATCAACATATTCCGCAGGACAGTCAGTTTTTCCATTTCATTTACAACTTCTTCTTTGGCCAGTTCCACGGCTTTTCCCAAACCAACAATTCCCGGCACATTATGAGTAGAGGCGCGGCGTCTTTTTTCCTGATCGCCTCCACGTAATATGGGCTCGATGCGAGTTCCTTTTCTCATGTAAAGAATGCCGATACCTTTCGGTCCGTATAGCTTATGAGCGGACGCACTCAGGAGATCAATCTGAAGTTCATTGACACTTATCGGAAAATGACCGAATGTCTGTACCGCGTCAGTATGAAAATAAATTCCATTTTCCCTGGCGATTTTACTGATCTCGGTCAGGGGTTGAATCGTGCCTATTTCATTATTTGCATGCATAATGGAAATCAAGATGGTCTTTTCCGTAATTGCCTTCCGTACATCATCGGGATCGACAAGGCCGTATTCATTCACCGGTATGAGGGTAACTTCAAATCCCTCTTTTTCGAGAAAATGGCAAGGTTCCAGAATGGAGTGATGCTCTATCTTCGAGGTAATGACGTGGTTGCCTTTTTCCCGTCTGGCATGCGCGATGCCTTCAATCACTGTATTGTTGGCTTCCGTTCCGCCGCTTGTAAAAATAATTTCCTCAGGTGATGCCTCGATAAAAGACGCAACGGTTTTTCTTGCCTCCTCCACCAGATGTTTGGCTGTCTGGCCGAAAGCATGCAGACTCGATGGATTTCCGTAAACCTCAGAAAAGCAGGGAAGCATGGCCTGTAAAACCCGTGGGTCCGTCGGAGTTGTAGCGGCGTTATCGAAGTAATATTTTTTCATTGTAAATTTCCTGCCAAGTTCAAATATTATGCATCATTGTTTTCTGAGCTTTTTCCTGATTCATCTTGACCAGCATATCCAGGGTAACCGAATTCAGAGTCTCGGAAATTTTTTTTCCGATAATTTCCCAGATGTCGTGACTGGCACAGATGGGCACTCTAGGACATGTGGATGGGTTCCTGACACAGTCAACAAGGGAACAATCCCCTTCTAAGACGTCGATAATCTCTTTCATGGTGATCTGTGACGGATCTCTCGCCAGAAGGTATCCTCCATGGGCTCCCCGAATAGAGATAACAAGACCTATTCTCCGAAGAGGTATGATAATCAGGCTCAAATATTTCTCGGAGATATTTTCTCCTTTGGCAACGTCTTTTAAAAATACCGGCCCTTTGTCATAATTAAAGGCCAGCGCCACCATCAGCCTGACGCCATATCTTGCTCTTGTTGAAAGTTTCAAATCACTCCTCTATAAATACTACTTATACTATCTTTATAGTAGTAATTAATATATTGAAAAGGGATTGTCAAGAGAAAAAGTGACGCGTTAGCTGAAAGTGTAAATATTTCGGTTATATAAATAGATTTAAAAGATGAAAAAATGCATTCATGACAGAGGTTTATATTACATACATAGATGCTGCTATATTTGTTTGCATCCAGATAATCATTTTTAAGTTATATACAATAAATGTAAAATGGGGATTTAGCTGATCGCTAAACCCCCATTATTACTCATAAATGAATAAAATTATGGTGCCGAAGACTGGACTTGAACCAGCACGGATTTTGTCCACTACCCCCTCAAGATAAAAACGGTGGTTCACAGAGCTTTTTAGGGGAACGGTGGGAACACCCTTTTGTGTGTGATTATAAATATTTCCGCATAAAAGTCAACAAAATGATTTTCAAGGAAACGGCGGGTTATTTTCTGCAAAGTGTTGACCAAATGTTGACCAAAAAATGAGTAGAGGGGAGGGGGTAAACCGGAACCACTCCCCTTTATTTCAGTAAGCCGGAATCTCTT